>JAABUX010002242.1_pt1 | contig 27674 bp, 30 predicted proteins | sample 5561851 | NCBI WGS metagenome assembly JAABUX01 (sample SAMN10711883, study PRJNA513361) | rock metagenome | isolation source: Antarctica rocks | place: Antarctica: Victoria Land, Richard Nunatak red sandstone | collected 2016-01-03 | reverse complement strand
GGGTGGACATCGGGCAGGGGGAGCAAGGGTGGGTCGTCCTCGCCGACCCGGAAGGCAACGAGTTCTGTGTGCTACGCGGCCTCACTGAAAGAGGTAGTGTGTAAGCCATCAGGGCACGGATGACCCTGTGGGCGAGGATCGCGCTCGGTCGGAGCGTTGGTCAATCAGGAGGAGCAGGGATGTGGGAGGGAGACACGGCGCCCCTCACACCAGCGCGGGCTGATCGTCCCCACGGCACGCAACGGGACGCCCGCAGGGCCGGCCTGGTACGCTCTAGGGAGAGACGCCGGACCACAGAGGGCTGCCGATGACCTCACCGCCCGTTACCCACGCCCTGCTCACCGCCGACCAGGAGCGCGCCCTGGCCACTGCGATCCGCGCCGGCCGCCGCGCCCGCCTGCTCGCCCAACGTGACCTTGCCGCCCGTCTGCGCCGTGAGCTGCCCCCCGCCGTCTCCGCCCGCGCCGCCGCCGCCACCGTCCTCGCCGCCCTCGTTCCACGCCTGCCCCTCGACCCAGGGCAGCTCCCCGCCGTTGTCGGCCCTCTCCTCCCGCCCAATCTTGACCCGGATGCCCGTCGGCGCGTGCTCACCGCCCTGGCCGCCTGGCCCCTCGACCAGCACGCCCTCACTGCCGGCACCGCTGCCCGCGCCGCCTTCGCCGCCGCCAATCAGCGCCTGGTGGTCGCCTTCGCCCGGCGCTACGAGCACCGTGGCCTCCCCTTCGACGACCTCGTGCAGGAAGGCACCCTCGGCCTCCTGCGCGCCATCGACCTCTTCGACCCCGACCGCGGCGCTCGCTTTTCCACCTACGCCGCCTGGTGTACAACGCAGGCCCTCCGCCGCGCCCTGGCCACCCAGGTCCCTCTCGCCCACGTCCCCCTCAACGTGCAGGACGACCGCGCCCGCCTCGCCCGCCAGGCCCACGCCCTTCACGCCGCTCTCGGCCATCCCCCCTCCCCCGCCGAGCTTGCCGCCGCCGCCGGCCTCCCCCGCGCCCGCGTGGACGCCCTCACCACGCCCCTGGCCCGCGCCGTCCCCCTCGACCTGACCGTGGGCGACGCCGAGACCATGACCATGAGCGACCTCCTCCCCGATCCCACCGCCGCCCGACCCGACGTCGAGGCCGAGGCGCAGGAGGTCGCCGCCGCGGTGCGCGCCGCCCTCGCCGCCCTTGCCCCCCGCGAGCGCGCCATCCTCGCCGCCCGCCACGGCCTCGACGGGCACCCGCCGCGCACCCTGCAGGAGATCGCCCACGCCCTCGGGCTCTCCCGCCAGGCCGTGCATCATGCCGAGGCCCGCGCCCTCGCCCGCCTGCGCACCGCCACCCTACGCCGCTGGCTCGCCGACGATCCCGCCTCTTGACGCCGCTGACGCCGTGCTCCCTGGCAGGCCTGGGATACTGCGGCGAGCGTTCGTGACGATAGGATAGGAGATGAGCCATGACTGACACCCAGGCCCGCGCCCGCGTCTGGACGCTCTGCCTCGCCGCGCTCGTGCTCGCGGCGCTCACCGGCCCCCTCGTCGCCCTCCTCACCCCGCTGGCCCATGCCTCCGCGCCGGCCCTTCACATCGTGGCCGCGGTCCTCGCCGCCGCCCTCGTCGGCGCGTATGGTGAGGCGCGGCCCTACCCGACGATCCGCGCCGCGGCGGTGCGGTCCGGCATCCCCACGAGGCGCGGGGGCAGGGGGCGCAGGTCCTCGAGGCGGATCGGCGGGAGGAGGAGCCCCCCCTCCGCCACGGCCCGGTCGAAGGCGGCGACGACGCGCGGGTCGTACTGCGTCCCCGCGCCCTCCCGCACGCGCCGCAGCGCCTCCCCGGCTGGGAGCGCCGGGCGGTACGTGCGCGAACTGGTCATGGCATCGAACGAGTCGGCCACCGCCAGGATCACCGCGTCTGCGGGGATGGCCGCGCCGGCCAGCCCGTCGGGGTAGCCGCCGCCGTCCCACCGCTCGTGGTGGTGGCGCACCGCCGGCAGGATGTCCCGCAGGAAGGGCAACCCTTGCAGGATGCGCTCCCCGATCTCGGGGTGCTGCTTGATGATGTCGTACTCGGCGCCGGTGAGCCGGTCCGGCTTGAGCAGGATGGCGTCGGGCACGCCGATCTTGCCCACGTCGTGCAGCACGCCCGCCTGGCGGACGCGGGTGACGTCGGCCGCGGGCAGGTCGAGCGCGGCGGCGATGGCTGCGGCGTAGGCCGCCACGCGCCCCGAGTGCCCGCGCGTATAGGGGTCCTTGGCGTCCACCGTGGCGGCCAGCGCCTCCACCGTGGCCAGATTCGCGTCGTCGAGCTGGGCGGCGAGCGCCACCGGGTCGTGCGGGAGCGCGCCGCGCTCGGCCTGCCGCACGCGATCCTTGCCGGCGCGCTTGGCCGCGTAGGCGGCGTTGTCGGCCGCGCCGATCAGGTCCTCGCGGGTCGTGGCGTGGTCGGGCAGGACGGCGACGCCGATGGAGGCGGTGACGTGGATGGCCCGCGCCCCGTGGGCCACCGTCAGGCGCGCCACCTCGCCCCGCACGCGCTCGGCCGTCTCCAGCGCCTCGCCCAGGTCCGTCTCGGGCAGGATCAGGGCGAACTCGTCGCCGCCGTAGCGCGCCGCCACGTCGGCGCAGCGCGTCTGTGCGCGCAGGCAGCGCGCCACGGCGAGGAGGGTGACATCGCCGGCCTGGTGGCCGTGCGCGTTGTTCACGGCGCCGAAGCCGTCGAGGTCGACCATGACCACCGCGAGGGACTGGCCGCCGCGCCGCGCGCGCGCCACCTCCTCGTCCAGCCGCGTCTGGAAGGCGCGGTGGTTCAGCAGTTCGGTCAGACTGTCTTCCGAGGCCGCCGCCAGCGCCCGCGCGTGGTGCCGCGCGTTGTCCAGCGCCGTGGCCGCCTGCGCCGCGAGGATGGTGAGCGCGTCGCGCTCGTCCGCCTGGAGGGCGCGCGGCAGTCCGCCAAGCCGGAGCGCGCCGACGACCCCGACCCCGGCCTGTTCGATGGGCACGAGCCCGACACGATCCCCTGTGGCCTCCTCCGTGATCTCCGCGCCGCTGTCTGGCGGGGGCAGGCGCGTCGGCCCCGGGTCCGGGTGCGCGCTAGCGTCCGCGTCACCCGCATCAAGCACCAGGCGTTCGAGCAGGGCCGGCTCCTCCGGGTCGCGTAAGTACGCCGCCACGGTCGACGCGCCCGTGATCGCGCGCGCGCCCGTGGCGACCTGGGCCAGGATGTCGGCCGCGCTGTGCTGGGGTCCCAGGCGCTGCGCGGTCGCCAGGACGGCCTCCAACTGCGCGCCACGGCGCCGCAGCGCGTTGGCCTGCGTCGCCGTGGCGCGGAACGCGTCGTGGACGACGACCAGGGGCGCGGCCAACAGCAGGAGCAGCAGCGGATGGACCTGGTAGAGGACGGCGCCCACCAGGCCGAAGGGGAGCGAGGCGAGCTCGGGGAGCACCCCGTCGCGCAGTGCGGCGCCGAGGTGGAGGCGGCGCGGCGACGGGGACAGCAGGAGCAAGGTCCCCTGCAGCAGCCCGTTGTCGAGCGCGATATAGCCGCCGAGGAGGGCGACGACGGCCGCGGGATGCGCCAGGAGCGTGGTCGGCGGGAGGGCCGGCCCCGTCGGCGCCAGCGCGGCGTAGCAGACGCTGGCCAGCCCGACCACGAGCGCGGTGTGGGCCAGGTTGAAGAGCTTCTTGTCCCAGGCCATCCGGCGCGGGAGCTGGGTGGCGGCGACCGCCGCGAGCGCGACGAGGAGCGGGGCCGGCGGAGGCAGCAGGACGATCGCGGCGACGTGCGCGGCGGCAGCGAGGTTGTGGTCCACCCGCGCGATAGGGATGATGGTGCGCTCCCCCAGCAGGATGAGGCCCGCGAACAGGAGCGCCGTCGCGACGAGGAGTGGGGTGGGCGATGGGGCCGGCAGCAGCTCCCGCGCCACGAGCAGGAGGGCGAGGCCGCCCAGGGCGACGGCGTACAGCCGGAAGTAGGTCGGTCCCCTGGTCATCGTTGCCCCCGGCGCCCCCGTCCGCGCGCTCCGCGCGTGCCCCCCTGTCACGTCGCTGTCAGGAGTCAGTATCGGCCCGGCGACGGCGGCGCGCCATGGGAGGATCGGGGGAGGATGGGTGGGCCAGCCTTCTGGACAAACGGGTGAGCAAATAGGTAAAATGGAGCCAAGGCCCAAACGGGCTATCGTCGGGGGCCTATGTGGGCTACCGGCGACCACCGTCCACCAAGGAGCCAGTGTCCATGAAGCGCACCCTCGTCCGCCTCGCCCTTCTCGCCACTCTGTCCGCCGCTGCCCTGTCTGCTGCCGCTAGCGGCGCCAAGCTCGCCGTCCAGCACATCAACGGCACCGACAGCGGTACCCCGCGCATCGTTGCCGTCCAGCACATCAATGGCACCACGGTGGCGCCCGATGTCCAGCACATCAACTAGCGTCGTCTCTCACGCCGCAGCGCGGCATGGTTGGCGCCCTTGCCCCGTGCCGCGCCTCTCTCCTGCGGACCTTCCCCCTCTCCTTCCAAGGGCTACCGCGGCCGCCGGGGCCGCTCCCCCCGATGGGCTACGCGGCGACAGCCACCATCTCCTATCGCGCGCTGCCCCCCTGCCGTCGATAGTAGGCCCATGGATACCACGGATAGGCCCTCCCCGCATCCGCACGAGCACCGGCCCTATTGGGACGAGATGGTGCAGCAGATGCCCCTCGCCCTCATCGCCCACCTCACGCAGGGCGACAGGCCCCCGCTCACCGTGCGCCGCCTCGACGCGTGGCTGTCCGCGCGCGCGGACGCGCCGATCCTCGCGACCCTCCGCAACGCCCCAACAACGGACGGCGTGACCCGCGCGGCGATGGGCACCTTCGAGAGCTATGCGGAGACGACGCGCGCACTGGTAGCGATGCTGCGCGCCGCGCCGCACGACCCGTGGTGGCGCGCGCGGATCGCCGCTGCGGTGCCGGCGGCCGGGCTCCGGCTGGCACCCTCCTGGCTGACCCCCCCGGAGCGGCGACCAGCCTTGGTGCTCATGCGCGGAGGCCGTGACAGCGGGAGGCATCCCGTCGCCGACCAGGGCTCGGTGAGCGTGCTGCGCGCGGATGACGCCCGCGCGGCGGCCCCCGACTGGTGGGATGCCCCAGCCGGGTGATCCTGCGCGGGCATCTCTCATCGGACCGGACCGCTTCCCCCTGACAACCACCGCGCCACCCCCGTTGTCGGCGCGGCACGTCGCCCGTCTCCCCCCGCCTCCTGACGCCGCCTCCTGACGCCGCGCCCCCTGACAGACGTGGGATACTGAGGCTGTCTTCCGCACCCATGGCACAGGAGATGACCGATGACTGACCCCCAGGCCCGCGCCCGCGTCTGGACGCTCTGCCTCGCCGCCCTCGTGCTCGCGGCCCTCACCGGCCCGATCGTCACCCTTCTCACCCCGCTGGCCCATGCCTCCTCGACCGCCCTGACCATCCTGGCCGCGACCCTCGCCGCCGCCCTCGTCGGCGCGTACGTGGCCCTCGCCGTCCTGCTCATCACCGCCGTCTTGCGCGTCGTGCGGCCCCGTCCCGACGGCCGCCCCTAGCCCTCCCGGACGCGCCGCTCGCACCCCCCGAAGCACCCCCTACAAGGGTGCGAGCAGCCCTCTCCAGGGTCTCAGATCGTGGCGCTATTTTGGCGCTACAATAGCGCCATTGGCCCTCAAAACGTGGCGCTACTCGTCGCTCTAGTGCTAAAGGCGTGGCGCTACGATGGAGCTACGATTCACACAGGAAAACGAGGCCTTGGCGCTACCTTGGCGCTACTCTTTACCCTGGGGTAGGGGCTACCCGTAGCTCTAGCGCCATGGGTGCCGTAGCGCCATCGTCGCGCCCCACGCCCGCGCAGACCGAGCGTGTGGCCGGCCCCGCGCGCAGCGACGGGGCGTGGAGGAGGGGCCAGGCAGGCCGCGCTCAGGAGCGATCGCGGACAGGGGCGAGGATGGGGACAAGGCGACCCGTCGTCGTCTCGCCCACAGGGTCCGGGCTGGTGGACTGCCGCGCGGCCCACACGGTGAGCGCCCAGGCAGCGGGCAACACGATCCACGTTTCCCAGGGTCGATCGGCCGGCTGGAGCGTCAGCAACAGCAGCCCCGCGCCTAGGCCCGTCAGCACGAGCGCCGCCCAGTGCGAGAGGAGCAGCGCCACGCGCCCCACGAGCAGGAGGGCGCGACCCTGCGCGGGGCAAGGCCGGCCACACGGCGACGCCCACCACCACGTCGAGGTCCACCAGCGTCCAGCCCACTGGCCGTCCCCGGTAGAGCAGCGCCCCGATGAGGGCCGCCCACACCAGGAAGATAGGATGACCCCTGACACAGTATGCTATGGGGGGAGGGGGGGTGGTGCGACCTGCACGCCCTATCATTGGTTAATGGGAGCGATACAATAGGGCTCCAGGGACGATTGAGGGAGGGATAATGGCAGGTCGTTTCTTCTCGCGCCTATGGCAGAGGCGCGAGCCGCACAGGCCAACCAGGCAGGACGCGTCCCCGCCTTTCAGGTCGCTGGGCGAGCCAGGCGAGACAGCGCCTACGGCGGCGAGCGATGCCCCCCATCCTTGGCCGCGGTTGTCAGAGAGCTTGACCGGTCCTAACAGCCTATCCGGAAAGTGCCTGAACACGCTCTCAGCGGCTGCATAAGCCTTCCTGACGATTTTCCGGATAGGCTGTAAGCAGCCGGGCGTCTGTCAATCGTGTGGGGCCACGAATGCCCAGCTTATTCCCTCCGCCGATCCAGGTGGTGAGATGAGCCCCATTGCCGCGGACGATACTGCCGCGCTACACGCCCGGCTCAGGCGCGTGCTCGATGCCGACGAGCGCGGCGTGCATGTCTGGCAGGAGTGCGACGACGCGGATCGGCCCGAGCCCATTGCGGTCTTGCTGTGCCCGCCGTGCGGTGCCCGCCTTATCGAGCCGCACCCCCGCCTCTACTATGTCTTGCCGTTCAATGAGCCGTTCGCCGGCACGATGGGACTGTGCGCGCCCTGCCGCTTCCGTACGGGCGTGCGCTGCATGCACCCCGACCTTAAAGCAAACGGCGGCCCCGGCCTCACGATCCAGGCGGACACACCGGTGCCCGCTCCCGGACGTCGGCGGGTCTACGTGCGCCCCGCGACGGGATGTGCTGGACAGGAGGTGCTGAACGGCGAACGAGTACTGTAACGTTACGTGCTCGCCTTACCGCCGGATTTTGTTCCGACCAGTTCGGTGTAGCTCTGACCAGTGACGGGCTTGCCGTTATGCGTACCGGTCACGATGCAACTCCCCTCCCAGTAGCTCTGAGAGTAGCCGAAGATCTTCAAAGTATCGACAAGTTCCTGGCTGCGCACCGTCGGACGGACGGTGAGGTCGAGGCCCAGCCGCGCGATCCGGACGTGCCAGCCCGAGGTGTAGGTAAGGCCCGACGCGCCGCTGCGCCATATTCCCAGGGGCGTGATCGTGGTACCCTCGACGTTGGCCGTCGTATTGTCCGGTAAGAGCGCCGACGCCCCGCGATCAAGGTGCTGCCCGAGCTGGCGCACCGTCAGGGCCACATCGGTCCCGTCGTTGAGTTGCACTCCCATCCATGTCCAGGCTCCAACCGTCCGCGGGTCCCATGTCCCCCATTGATGATCGTGCCAGGCGATCCCATGGACGGCGATGCGCCGGCCGTGCAGCGTAATCGTCCCCGCAGCTTGCATATGCGTGAAGCTGTAGTAGTACGAGCCGCTATTGCCCCATGCGATATAGCCGCCGCCCACCATCAATACTGGGCGATCCGGCGTGAGGGTCAGCGCAATGACCTGGCCGTCGGTCGAGGTGCCTGTCAGCGCATACCCGTTCGACCTCGCCGTGTGCAGAGAGATGCCCCCGACGTTGACGTTGAGTTGTGTCGTGGATGCCCCAGCTCCCAGGAGCGGGACGGTATAGCGCATCCCGCCGTAGAAGCGTCCCGCCGTCTCGTCGGTTATCGCGACATCGGAGCGATAGGCCGTGTCAACCGGACTTGCCGGGATGTATTGCCGCAGCCTGCTCGCCTTGATGGCGCTTGTCTCGAACCCGTACGTGTGGCCGCTGTTATCGGCGAGGTGCCCGACGACGTACCACCACTCGGTTGTGGCGTTCGGGTGCATTGCCTCATCGGCCGGCAGACGGATGGCGTGCGGAAGACTTGCTCCCAGGGCTGGCGCGACAGCGGTCAGGGTTAGGCCCATTGTCACAGCCGCGAGGAGATAACGTCGTTGCATCGTTCTCACCTATACCGCCGTCACGACGGCGTAGAGCTGGCCACCGAAGGGCGCGCGAGACAGGCGCACCCGATACGTTTGTGTGTGCTGCACATCTAGCTGCTGCTGCGACGTGGGAGCCTTGTGGAAGAACAGGCCGGGCGTGCCACCTTCGCCATCCCGCCCCAACACCTGGCGGACCACGGCCAGGCTCAGGAGATCAACCTTGCCAATCATCAAGTGCTCGGCCGGGTCGGTGAGCACGGCGATCTCTGGCATGAAGCCACCCCCGCCAGCAATGCGCAGGACCCCACGCACAAGGACCACATGGCCCTGCCATTGGTCCGGATCGCGCGTCAGGCCGTGGTAGACGGTGGCAACACTATAGACAGGGGCGGCGCTCGTCGGCACGGAATGAACGACGCCGACGAGCATGATAGCGGACATAGACACGGCCACGAGCGCGGCAAGTGGCAAGATAGTAAATCGTCTCATAACCCTAGCGTACCCCTCTATCCGTTTCAGACCTAAATCTCTAACCGCGCCTGGGCGATGCGCGCGGCCGCTTGGCGATGTCGTCGCGTCACAAGGCGGGGCGCGCGAATTAAGCTCGCCTCCGATCCCAATCCGAGATAGCCAATGCGATACGTGTCAGCGAGCGTTCTGCATTCATCAATGGCTAGTGGCGTGAGTTCGGACAAGGCCGCGCTGGCACGGCGTGGCGCACTAGCCCACGGCTCTTTCGCGCGCACCGCTCGGGTCGAACTGATCCAGCGTGCCGCCTCAACCGTCACCTCGTGATCGGCCTCCACCTGCTTCGCGCGGGAGCATATCTTCTCGACACGACGGACGAATGCCTCATCCGTTGCCCCGGTGAGATGAACCATGCGGTCAGAGATCAGGCTATTGGCGAGGGCAATGTCTCTCCTCAATGTGGCACGCTCTGCGTTCAGATACCGCCCCAGCGCACAGTCCAGCCATCTATTGCGAGGGGCAAGATACTGGTGGGACCACATCGCTCCACCCGTCATCATTAGCGACAGGCCGATGTGCAAGCTACTCCGTCCGAGGCCAGCCATTGCCTGTCCATCCGCGAGGGGCCGAGCCTGTGCGATGAGATTGGCCGCCCGACGATGCCATGGGGCAATACCCTGTGGCTGCGCGATGGGGCGCTCGTCAGGTTTAAGCGCCAGCCATGCAATACAGTAGATGTCCCCCTCGAAAGCGGAAGACTGGAGGGCCAGCCGCGAGAGATCGAGCATCTGCACGGGTCGCCACCCCGATTTGCTCTCTAGTTTGATGCTGGCCTGGTAAAATCGCGTGGCAACGATCCAGCGTGCCGCCTCAACTGTCACCATGCGTCGGTACTCCGACATGGACGCTCGACGACATGTGTGCTCGATACCACGCACGAAGGCGACGTGCGCCGCGCCCGCAAGGTGGACGAGGCGATCAGACACCAGGCAATTGGCACTCATAAGGTCGCTCCACAGGACCCATAGATCAACTTCCAGATAGCATGCGAGCGCCCACTTGGCGGCTCGCATGATCCGGCGCCCATGCGTGTTAGACCAGATCGCCCCCATCCCCACCAGCATCCCCGCGAGGCCTAGCGGTTCGCGTAGCCACAGGATACTTGTTGGTTTGGCCCCCGCCAGGCTTGCAAGAGTTTGCAAGGCCACCATAATTCCGTACCCGATCACGAAGGTAAAGGACACGACACAAGCGACGGACGACCAGTGAACGAAGCGCCGCTTCGCGCGTTGCGCTGCGGCGATATAGCCGGCTGCAGCGAGAGTACCTGTGAATACGATTAACACACTCTCGGCCACGTTCATCACCAACTTAGAGAGTGGTTGCGCGTCGTAGCCATGGTAGTACGCGGACGCCACTCGCCCCGCCGCACTACCATGGAGCGTCGCCCACGCGACGAAATCCACCGCAAGTACCGTCCCGTACACGGCAACACCGAGCCACGAGCGCCGCCTCCATAGTCGGGTGGCAACGCGGATAAAGGCCCACTCGGTAAGAAAGCCGGCGCTCGCTGTCACGTCGATCAGGATGCGCGCAAGCCCGACCGTCCGCGTCGCCTCGTCAAAAAGGTCGGTGTTGACCATGAGCGCGAAGGACGCGTCTATCCAGAGACCCGCTGCCAGGGCCAGGAGCGAGGCACGCACCGGCAAACGCCGCAACAGATAGAGCGCCGGCGGCAAGAGAAGCAAGCCGATCGTCGGTAATGCGAGGCGACCAATCATGGATCAAGCTCCTCAAGCATCGAATCATACGAAGATTCGTCGCCTAAACTTGCGTCCTCGGCGTCGGGAGGCTCACCGCCGAACAAGCATAAATGAGTCATAAAGGTAGACCATCCCTCCACATCGATCTCGTGCTGAGTGTCGAACATTCCTCCTCGATGACGCGGTTTCCCGTCGTGCGGTATTCCCGCATCCAGCTTCTCCAACATGAGCATGGCTTCGCGGACCTCGTGCCATTGTGATCGTAGCTCTCCGATAATTGTCACGTCGGGGCGATATCCAACCGAAAGATAGCCCTCCTCCATGCTCATCGTACAAACTCCGTAGTCACCTTCGCCCGCCATTCCTTTCGGATATAACTCAGGCGTGAAGCCCCTGGGCGTGGCCAAGATCGTTAGGAGGTCGATGGGTTGAGAGCCCTGGCCGAGATTATATTTTTCGGCGTCCTTCCAGCCCTCAACCTCGTGCCTATTTCTCCGTCGTTTCCTCATCGGTCTTCCTTGCCCTTTCCCCTTCAGGAAAGGCGTCTCGGGTAAGACCAAGACGCCGATCTCCATCGTGACGCCTCTCGTGTTCACGGCTCTTTAACTCATCGGGCTTTCTTTCGTCTTGTGGGGCGGGTCTGCCGATGTCGGTCAGATGGTGGGACGCAGCGTCGATCAGGTCCAGGAGGAATTCTTTCTGTGCCCGACCCATCCCCACCGAACGTCTCGCAACTTGGAGTACCCATGGATCGGAGAGGGCGCGTTCAAGTGCCGCGTCGACATCTGGCTCACTGCGCCTCTCCGCAGGCTCCACATGGGTGAAGTAGCTAGCATCCACCCCAAAAAAAGCCGCGAGCCGTTGCACCCTCTCGCCTGAGGGCATACCAACACTACCGCGTAGGAGAGTTCGCACATAGTGCTGTGTTAGCCCAGTTCCTTCGGCGATTTCTTTGGGCGTGTAGGGCTTCCCCTGGGGACCGGGCATAGTTTCTACAAGAGCGCGTAGGCGGTCAACAAAGCGCCTATCCTCATCGTCACGGTTGCCTATCGGTCGATCGCTCATGGCATACCTTGCAATCTCTCCAATCTGCTGATATGATGCACTCAATGGCGTATATAAATGTACACGTACATTTATATACGCCATTGGCGGGGTCTCCGTGTGCTGCTTGAGTCTGAGCACCCTAGCTCACACTAGCACGCGCTCGCCAGAATGGCAACAGGCGTAGTGGAGAGGGGGAACATTAACGCACGAAACGCACGATTGCTTGACTGAGGAGCAAGCGTATGCCTTGGCGTCGCGCATAACAGGCACGCCGGGCTACCGCGTCCTGGAGGTGCGCCGCGCGTGGTCCGCAGCCACCACGTGGCAGGTCGAGATCGAGGACCGCCGCACGGGCGAGCGCCTGCTGCTCCTCAGCGAAGACCAGTTCGACGCCCGCCTCATGTCGGCGGGAGAGCCCACCACCGTCACCACCGCGGCCCGCCCATGCAAGGAGCCGGCCGCCGCTCAGGTCGCCCCCGGTCCTTGGCCGGGGCACGAACCGTTCCAATCGGAGGACAGTCCATCATGCTGCACGAAACCGTCGCCCTCGTCACCAGCAGCCATTTCGCCCTGACGCACCCCGCCGCCCTCGCTGTCGTCATCGCGGCCGGCACCGACCCCTTCGCCGGCCTGGCCCAGGCCCTCCTCGACGTGGCCAACACCGTCAAAGTCCCCTTCGCCGCCATCGCCTTCATCATCGCCGGCGCGATGCAGGCGCTCCATAACCCGCGCGCCACGGGTGCGTGGATCACGGCCTCGCTCGCCAGCGTGTTCATGTTCGGCGCAACCGGCGCCGCCGCCTACCTCCAGGCCAACATCAAGTAGGTGGCCGACCGCCCGGCGCGGGGGGGAGCGGACATCCGGTCTCCGGGGCCTTGCTCCGCCCGCGCGCCCCCGTCTCATCGCGTCTATTGCTGGGAGCACCACCATGGCTCACGCTGACCGTCCCGCCCCGCCCCCCGTCGCCGCCCCAACCCCACGCCCCGCGCGTGCCCGTGCCCTGGTGGGCGTGGCAGTCTCCGTGACCTACCCCTACCTGCTCGGCGGCCTCGTCGGCTACCTGGCGCTCACCGCCCTCAGCCGCGACATCGGCCTGATGTTCGCCGGCGCGCTCCTCGTGCTCTATGGCACGGCCCTGGGCAAAGCCGTCCAGGGAGGCGCCCCGTGAGCGTCGTGACGCCCCCCGCCGCCCCGCCGCCCCCGCGCGCCCGTGCTCGTGCCCGTGCCCGTGCCCGCAGGGGTCTGGCGGTCGCCCTGACCGCCCCCTCCTTGCGCGGCGCCCTCATCGGCGACCTGGTGCTCACGGCCGTCCGCCGCGACCTCAGCCTGCTGGGCGTCGGCGCGCTCCTTGTCCTCGTCAGCGCGGCCCTCTCCGTGGCCCTCCAGCCACGGACGGAGCGCGAGACCGCGGCCACCACCGCGACGCGAGGGGCCGATGGCGCGCAATAGTCAAAGCGCCCTCTTTATCAACGATCCCGTCAAGATCGTCGCGGGCGTCTTCACGATCCGCCAGTTCATCTACGTCGCCGGGATCGTCGGCCTCACTTACGGCCTCATCACGGCCACGAGCCGCCTCCCCTACGGCCAGTCGGGGCTCGGCCAACTCCATCTGCTGCTCGTGGTGGGCGTCCCGGCCGGCCTCGGCCTGCTCGTCCTGACCTTCGCCGGCAGCGGGACCGTCGAGCCCTACGCCCGCCAGCTCAGCGGCTACTTTTGGCGCACCACCCTGGCCCTCCCGCGCCGCCTGGCCTATCGCGCCGCCCGGCTCGCCCGTCACGGGCGCCCGCCGCGCCCTGCCCTGGCCCCCATGGACGGCCTGGCGCGCGTCGCCGAGGGAACGGCCGCCGGGCGCGCCGAGGGGACGGCCGGTGCTCCCGTCGCCGGGCCACACATCGTCTCTCCCGTGGGTCCCCTGACGGTCCCCGGCGCCGCCAGCGTCACCCCGCTGATGGCCACGCCCCTGGCGCAGGCCCAGCGCGCGCGCCTGCTCGCCTGGCTCGCCGCCCATCCCGGCGCCACCAACGAGGAGATCGCCGCGGGCGCGGACCTGTCGCCCTCCGCCGTGCGTCCCCGCCGCCGCGAACTCGAAGCCGCCGGCCTCGTCCGCAAGCGCGACGAGGAGGGCCGCACGCAGGCCGGCCGCCGCGCCGCCCGCTGGGAGGTCATCGCCCATGGGTAGGGCTGCTCACGCGCACACGGAGCGCCGCGCCCGCTGGGCGTTGCTGCGGGGGAACCGCGCGCCTCACGCGGCCGCCCTGCCCGAGACGGAGACGCCGGCGCGGCCCGCACGCGCCGCGCAGGAGCGCGTCACGATCGCGGACGACGGCACGCGCACCGAGAAGGGCAGCAAGGACGCCTGCCTCTGGCTCGATCTCACCCCCACGCAAATGCTCAGCCTGTCGGGCGACCTGCTCGACGCCTTCACCGACGGCGCGGCCGGGGCCTTCACGCCTCCGGTCCCCTACACCCTCCAGGCCAGCGTGCTCTCCACGCCGACCTCCGCTGCGGCGGCCGTGGCCCGCGCCTTCGCCGACGTGGACCCGCCCACCCCCGCGCTGCGGGACCTCAGCGGTCGTCTGCGCGCCTGGTGGGAGGAATACCTGAGCGGCGAGTACGTCCCCACCCACCGCTTCCTGCTGGCCATCTCCGGCCCCCTCCGCGCGCCCCAGGGCACGACGCTGGCCCGCGTGGTGGGCGAGATCGAGCGCACCCTCCAGCGCCTCGGCGTCGCCGCCTATCGCCTCGACGGCCCCGCCGTGCGCGCCCTGCACGCCCAGTTCCCCGACCCGCTCGCCGACCCCGCCCACCGCGAAGTCCTCGACGGCGTGTACATCCCCGGTCAGGGCGCGCGCTCCTGGGCCTGCACGTTCTATCTCCGCGTGCCCCCCCTCGTCACGCAGCCCGGCTGGATCGCCCCCCTCCTGGCCTTCCCCGCCCCCCTGCGCCTGGCCATCCACGTCGCCGGCCTCGACCAGGACAAGGAGCGCGCCACGGCCAAGAAGCGCGGGCGCCGCCTGGGCGACCTGGTGGTGGGCGCCGGCGCCCAGGGCCGCGAGGCCGACGTGGACACCGGCGACGCCCGCTCCGAGGCCCGCGCCCAGGCCAAGCGCATGCGCACCGACGGCCTCGCCGTCGTCCGCGCGGGCCTCTACGTCACCGTGTTCGCCCCCGATCAGGCGTCCCTCGCCGTGCGCGCCGACGCGCTGTGGGGCCTGCTGACCGGCACGGGCGCCCTGGACGCCCAGGCCGCCCGCGCCCGCGGCGTGCAGGGACCGCTGCTCCGGGCCACCCGTCCCCTGGGCCGCACCGACGCCCCCGCGTACACGACCTACCGCATGTACGCCGAGACCCTGGGCAACGCCTGGCCCGCCATCGTGCGCTCCCCCGGCACCGCGGGCGGCGTCCTGCTCGGCCGCGCCGCCGACGACGGCGCCCTCGTCCACCTCGACATCGCCGACCGCGCCTTCAAGAACCGCCTGATCGACGTGTTCGGCGGCTCCGGCCAGGGCAAGTCGTTCTTCGTGCAGAAGCTGATGCTCTGGTTCCTCTTGCAGGACGCCTGGGTGACGGCGGTGGACACCGTGGGCGGCTACGCCACGCTGTGCGCCATCGCCGGCGGCGCGACGGTCCGCCTGGGGGGACCGGGCACCGCCAGCGTCAACATCTGGGACGGTCCCCGCGCCACCGATGAGGAGCGCGCCGCCCGCCTGTACTTCGTGGGCACGGCCCACGAGGTGCTGCTGGCCGAGAGCGGCAAGGCCATCACCGGCCGCGTGCGCTCCGTGATCGACGCCGGCGTGGCTGCCGTCTACGCCGGCCACCGCGACACGACCGAGGCCGGACGCAACCCGGACGACACGCGCCGCACGGCGACCGACCCCCCGTTAGAGCGCGATCTGGTGGCCTGGCTGGAGGAGCAGGCCACGCGGCAGGCCGACCACGAGGACCGCCGCCTCTACAAGGACGTGGCCGCCGACCTCGCGCCGTACGTGCGCGGCGGTCGCTATGCCCCCCTGGTGGACCGCCCCACCAGCTTCGCCGTCGACACCCGCCTGCTGGCCTTCCACATCGAGCCCAAGCAGTTGCGCGCGGACACCCCCATCTACGCCTTCGTGATGTTCGCCATGACCGACATCGCCGACCGCCGCGACGCGCTCGCCCAGGCGTGGGGACGCCGCTCGGGCACGGGCACGGTGCAGCATCTGCTGGCCATCGACGAGGGCTGGAGCATCCTGCGCCACCAGGCCGGGCAGGAGTGGGTCAACGGCATCGGGCTGACCGGGCGGCACGGCGGCATGGTCCCCATGTTCGTCAGCCAGAAGCTCAGCCACCTCACCAGCAGCCCGGCCGCCAGCGGCTACTTCGACCAGACCTCGCTCCATTTTATCTTCAACATGCACGACACGAACGACGAGTCGGGCGTCGATCCCCGGCAGTGGATCGCGGGCAAGCTGCGCCTGACCGAGGGCGAGGCCGGCCAGATCGGCAAGCTCGCCGGCAAGCAGGCCGCCGACAAGAAACGGTTGGAGTACGCGCAGCTCTTCATGATCCGCACCACCAAGGTGGCCAGCCGCCCGGCGCGCGGGGTGGTCAACGTGCCCTCCTCGCCCGAGGAGACGTGGCTGTTCGCCTCCGACCCCGATGACAAGGAGCTGCGGGCGCGCATGGTGCGCGCCGTCGCCGCCGACCCGGAGGACCCCACCGGCGACGAGATGTACCAGGCGGTCTGCCTGCTCGCCGAGGGCACCACCCCCGAGGCGGTCTACGCCGCGCGGATAGCCCCGCCCCCTGAGCGCGCCGACGGGGTGGACCATGGCGCGACGCTGCCGGCGACACTGCCCCTGCTACTGGGCGGGGCCTGCCCGCCCGCCCCACCCAACGGGCACGCCAACGGGCACGCCCTCCCGGCCGGGACGGTGACCAATGATCGCTAAAGGAAACCCCATGCGCCGCCTGCTTGCCTCCCTGACCACCCTCGTCCTGTTCGCCCTGGCCCTGGCGACGACGAGCGCCCGCATCCCCCTGGCGCGTGCCCTGAGATCGCTCCTCGTCGGCGCCCTGCTCACGCCGCCCGACATCTCCCTGTGGGCGCTGCCGCGTGCCCAGGCCGCCGTGGCCCTGCTGATCCTGCTGACCTTGCTGACCCTGCTGACCCTGCTGACCCGTGTGAGCAGCGTGCTCGGGCTCACCCTGTTGTACTACTGTGCGCCGGTCGCTCTCCGCTGGTGGGGCAGGACGGCACACGAGGAGGAGACCCCATGCGCCGACTGATCGTCCCCCTCGCGCTGCTCACGTTGCTCGCCCTCGCGGCTGTCGGGACAGTCCGCGTCCGCGCCGCGTCCGCGCCGCCCCCACCCGCGCCCACCGCGCCGCCGACGTATCACCCGACGCTCCAACTCTCCGCGACGGGGGGCACACGCGACCAGGCGCTCGTCGTCGTGACCAGCGACTTCCCGCCCAACGGCACGGTCACGGTCTCCTGGGACGGCGCCTATCTCGCGCGCGGCACGACCGACAGCGCGGGCTACCTCGCCCTGCGCGCCGCCGTCCCCCACGACGCCCCCAACGGGCCGCACGAGGTCCGCGCCGCTGGGCCGGCCCACACCGCCGCCGGCGCGGCCTTCACCGTTGCCGCCCCCCCAGCCGTGACCTACCACCCGGCGCTCGCCGCCAGCCCCGCGCAGGCCCTCCCCGGCGCCCGCCTCGTCGCCCTGGCCAGCGGCTTCCCTCCCGGCGGCGCGCTGACCCTCTCCTGGGATAGCGCCACCCTGGCCCAGGCCACCGCCGACGCCAGCGGCGCCGCCCGGCTCGACGCCACGCTCCCCGCGACCGGCCCGGGCGCGGCATCGGGACCCCACGAGGTGCGCGTCGCCGGCCTCGCCCACACCACCGCGAGCGCCTCCGTCACCGTGCTGGACCCCGCCCAGGTTTATCACCCGGCGCTGGCGCTCGACGCCGCCCAGGGCCTGCGCGGCGCGCGCGTCGCCCTCGCCGCCACCGGCTTCGCGCCGAATCAGGACGTGCGCTTTTATTGGGATCGTGTCGGGGGGACCGACCTGGGCACGGTGCGCGCGGACACCAGCGGCAACGGCGACCATACCATCACCATCGGCCAAGGCTTCAGCGTGACGGACGGCGCGCACCGCCTCTACGCGGCCGGCTCCAGCCCCACGCTGGCCGCGTCCGCGTTCTACACCGTGCAGCCCACCCCGCCCGCCTGCGGCGGCCTCTCCATCCCCCTGCCCTTCGTCGCCCCGCTGTGCCTCGATCCCCTCGGCGCCCTCGGCTCCTGGATCACTAACGGGGCCACCGCCGGGGCCACTGCCGTCGGCGCGCTCGTCGCCAAGGACCTGACCACGCAGCAGGACTACACGCAGATCACGCAGTTGCAACCCGTCTTCGGGACGATGCAGGACCTCGCGCGCGACCTGTTCCTGGTGCTGTTCCTGGCCGGGGCGCTGACCTGGTACACGCGCCGCTTAGGGTTGGGGCCGAGCGGGGAGGCGGCCACGCAGATGGTCGAGGGTGGCCTCGGCCTGGCCCTCACCCTGTCGCTGCCGCACCTGATGCATCTCTACATCGTGGCCGTCAACGACGCGTCGGGGCTGATCCTGGCCGACCCGAACAACCAGGGCGCCGCCGCCATCGGCGAGCTGGCCAGCCACCTCATCGGCCCCGCCCTGCTCACGATCATCACCGGCGATCCCATCTTCCTGCTGGTGGTCGTCGGCTTCATCGTTGTCTTTGTCGTGCTGCTGGTGCTCATCGCCATCACGCGCACCATCGGCACCCTCTACGGCGCCGCGGTCTACCTGGCCGCCCCCGTGAGCGCGATCTGCATGGTCACGCCCCTCACGCGCTCGGTGGCGGCGGCCTGGGCGCGGCTGTGGTTCAGCCTGACGCTGTGGGGCGTGTCCTACGCCGTCGCGCTGGTGTCCGTGCGGGCAATGGTGGCCGCGTTCGGGGGCAACGGGCTGCAATCGCTGGCCCTGGCCCTGGCCGGCGCGCTCATGCTCTACGGGGCGCCACGCCTGGGCGACGCGTTGCTCGGCGGCGGGGCCTCGCGCGCCCTGGGCATCGGCAACGTGCCCCTGCTCGGGACCGCCGTCCGTATGGGCCTGGCCGCCGCCACGGGCGGCGCGGGCGGCGCGGCGGCGGCGGGGGGTGGTGAACGCACTGGTGCAGCGATACCTAGTGATCCATCGATCACACCAGTGCCCAACGCTAGTGTGTCCGAGATCGCGTCGATTGCCCCGCCGATCAACGCCGAGTGGGGGCTGATCGAATGAGCGTGACGAGCGGGATCAAGCGAGCGGCGCGCGCGACGGGGCGGGGCCTGTACGTCCTGGCCGTGCCCCGGACGGTGCGCCGCTCGACCGAGGAATTGCGTGCCGTCGAGATGTCGCCGGCGCTCGGGCTCGTGCTCCGCCTCTCCGCGGTCCTCGTGCTCGCGGGGACGGTCCTGGCGGTCCACGCCGTCGGGCATCCCCTCCTGGGTATCGCCCGCGATGGCCTGCTGCTCGTCGGGGCCGTTGTGATCCTGGCCCTCTCGGGCGCGCTGGCGCCGCAGGGCCGGCTGCTGGGGCGGCTCTTGCTGTCCTACGCCAGGCGGGAGAGCGCGCGCCGAGGATTGACGTGGCGCGGCCGCTTCTTCCGCGCCCTCGCCCGGCGCTTGGAACTCGCCACGTCGGAGAAAGCCAAAGACAAGGGGAAGACCGATGACCGCCAACGCTAACCAGGACGACGCACAACGCCCGCGCATCTCGATGGTTGTCGATGCCCGACAGCAGTGGCAATACGCGCAGCAGTTCGATTGTTCGGTGGATCGTTTGAATGAGCTAGGAAGGGACGGGTGGCATCTCATCGGCCCTCCCGTCATTGCCAAGATGTCGCTCGGGACATCTGGGCGGCTGCTGTACGTGTTCGAGCGGCCCGTGCAAACGCCGCCGCAGCGGTAACGAGAGGAGTGCCGACCGGGATAGAAAGCCCCGGTCGGACTCTCACAGGTAAGAAAGGAACGGAGAGACATGGCTATCACGGATCGCTACCACATCCTGCGGGCGCTCGCCGACGGGGAGGAGCGCCACGGCTACGCCCTCATGGAGGCGGTCGAAGCCGCCACGGACGGCAAGGTCATCCTGGTGCCCGGCACGCTCTACCGCGCCATCGACCGCCTGCTAGGGGACGGCCTGATCGCCAAGGAGGACCCACGGCCCGCGCCCGACCTGGAGGATGAGCGGCGGCAGTACTACCGCATCACCCCGCGCGGTCAGGCGCTGCTCGCCCCTGCAGGGACGCCCTTCGCCTTCTTTACCCCGCCGTCTCAGAGCGTGCCCGATTGCCCGCACGACGCGCAGCGGGTGCGCGCCGACGGCCAGGAGCGTCATGGCGTCGTGCCCGTCGTGCCCGTCGTGGCGTTCGGGGTGACGTGGGGCGCGGCCACAGGCGGCCTGCTGCTGCTGCTGGGCGCGGGCGGCGCGGGCTGGGCCACGGGCGCCGTGGCCACGGTCGTCACCACCGGCGCGGGCCTATTGCGCCGCCCGGACGCGGCATAGCAGCCCCGCGCCGCCACCAGGGAGCATGACGCGCGCCCGGACCAGGACCAGGACGAGAACACACGGACGAGAGGACAGGAGGGGGATCCATGGCGGAGGAGAAGAACGAGAAGAAGCGGACGGGGTACTACCTCGCCGACGAGACGGTGCAGGCGGTCGCGGAGCACGCCAAGCGGACCGGCGCCTCGGTCTCGGCAGCGGCGGACGACCTGATCCAGCGCGGCGCGGCCGCCGCCTCGACGCAGGCCGTCGGCGAGCAGGCGGTCCCGGCCATCGCGGCGGCCGTGGGCCGCACGGTGGAGGAGCTGCTGCGCGCCGTCGTGGTGCAGCCATTCGGCGCGGAACTGGCGGCGATCCGCCGCGAGGCGACGGTGGCCCGGCTGGAGGGGTTCGCGCACCTGGGCAACGACTACGGCCCGGACGTGGCCGAGCGGATCGAGGCGGCGGCCGAGGAGCGCGCGCGGGCGGCGCGTGCGGCGGGCGAGGTCGCGCGCCTGCACATCCGCGTGGCCGCGGAGCAGGTGGCATGACGACGTGCACGGTCGTGGCGGGGCGCTACGTGCCGACCGGGTCGTGGGCCGCGCGCAAAATCGAGGAGCAGGTCCAGCACCTCAAGGGGCGCTTCCGTCCGGGCGAGGTGCGCGAGGACCGGACCCTGTTCGACGCCCACGGCGACGTGGCCGGCCAGGCGGTGGCACAGGCCATTCTGACGGCCGCGATTGGCCCCAAAGTCGCCTTCCACCGCCTCATCCTCTCGCCGGGGCGGCGCGCGGGCGTGGTGCGCCCCCTCGACCTGCGCACCTGGACGCGGCTGCTCCTGATGGACCTGGGGCATGAGCTGGGCCAGCAACTCGTGTGGGTAGCCGCCGTCCACCGCAACACCGACGACCCGCACATCCATGTGCTACTCGCCGGCGCGGCCAGGCGGACCCACTGGCCGCACGAGGGGAAGGTCCTGGGCGTGGAACTGCGCCGCGTCCATTACGTCCCCGGCGGCTTCATCCGCCAGCGGGGAGACCTGCGCGCGGCCCAGATCCGCGCGCTCAACGGCGACGGCACGGCGGCCTGACCGAGAGAGAGGAGGGATGATCGACATGACGAACGCAACGCCCGCGCGCGACCTGCGCGACCCGGAGTGGCCGCGCCACAACGCCGAGACGCTGGCCCAGCCGTGGGCCACCGAGAGCATTCATGAGAGCTTCGAGGACGTGGAGCGAGCGCTGAGTGATGTGCGGGAGACGCTTCAGCACGTCGAGCTTGGCCCCTACGACACGTACCTGCGCCCGCGCATCGAGGAGGTGTACCGTCTGGCCGTCGTGTTGCTGCCCGACGTGACGACAGCTCACCTGGGCTACGAGATGACCCATCCGCGTCTGCCGTGGTGGTGGCGGCTGCTCCGTCGCCTGCACGACGGGGCGTGAGGAGAGGAAGGGGAGGACGATGAGACAACCAGTAACGCGGCCCCACTGGGGCCTGCCCGCCCTCACGCGCGCGCGGGCCGAGCGGGAGCGGGAGCGGGAGACGGCCCACCTCACGGCCGAGCTGGGGACGCTACGCGGGTGGGCTGACGAGGCGCAGACCTGGATCGCCTGGGCCGAGGGCGAGATCGCGCGGCTCAGGGCCGACCTGCAGGTGGCAGAGGACGACCGGACCTACGCGCACGCCGAATTAGAGCATGCCGCGATCGCGCACGCCGAGCTGGAGCGCGTGGGCGGCAACTGGTTGGCGGGGCGCACCCGCGCCGCCGCGCTGATGCGCGTCCTGCTCGGGCCGCGCTACGCCCACATCGCCGCCCACGCGCCGGACCTGCTGACCGACGAGCGCGACCCCGCGCTGGGCTGGCAGGTGAGCGACCGCCACGCCCGTGTGGCGGCGCACGAGTGCGGCTTCGTCGCCGACGAGTTTCCCGCCCTGCTCGACCACCTCAGTGGCGATCCCAGCGGCCGCTACGCCCTGCTGTGGGCCGGCCGGTGGTCGCCCTCGGAGAGCGCGTGGGGCGCGGACGCGGACACGTGGATCGCCGACCTGCTCGACCTGCGCACCGGTGAGGTGGTCGAGTGCAACGACGCCACGGCGGTCATGGCTGGCTGGCCGGACCTCGCCGCGCTCCATCGCCAGCCCGACGAGCGGGACGGCCCGCCCCCGCCCGGCGAGATGACGCTGGCCGAGGTGCGTGTCGCCCTGGGCCTGCTTGCCGACCGCGCGGACGCGTGGACCTGCCTCGCCGTCGATCCGGGGACCGCTGTCGGCCGTTACAGCCTCTACCTGGAGGGCCACGGGTCCAGTGAGGACGACGCACGCGGCTACGATTTCCCGTGCGTGTCGCTCGACGAGTGCCAGGCCGTCCTCACCGGCGGCCCTGCGGAGTGGAAGGCGCAGTGGCAGCGCGCCCAGGAGCGCACCCAGGAGTGGCAGCACCGGTGTGACGCCTGGCAACGAAACGCGGGGGGACGCACCGCCGAGGGGCGCCCCCAGGAGTCGTGGCCGCGCTGTGCGCTCTGTGGGGTGGCCGATGAGAACGTCATCCAGTTCACGCCCTGCCCCGACCTGGGGCGTCTGCCGACGGAGGACCCGCCGTCTGACGCGGAGTGGATACACCCCGGCCTGTGTCCCACGACGGGATCGGGCGCGGGGGAAGGTGAGGACCGATGAGCACACACGGCGTCAGGCGCGGGGAGTGGCCCACAGGCGGGCTCGCCTACACCGTCGATGGCCAGGGTCTCGTGCTCTCCGTGCGGGAAGCCACGCCGACGCCCTCTGACCCGGCCAGGGGACGCGCGGACGCCCCGCCTGCGCTGCGGACCCTGGTAGCCCCGCTGACGTGGGAGCCCGTGCAGCGCCTGCTCGCCTGGGGGGCGCGCGAGGGCATGACCGCGGCCGAACTGCTGGACACCTGCCGGGCGGCCACGCGCCCCCCGACGACACAACGACGAAGGAGCGCACGATGACGAACGCAGCCCGCGACGACAGGGAGATCGCCCCGTACGACATGACGCTCACCGGCGGCCCCGAGGGGCTGGCCCTTGCCCCCGAGGCCGACCCGACGGACGTGACGTACTACACGCGGGAGCCCATCGGCCCCGGCCCGGAGGACGTGCAATGGACCCCCATCACCGACCCGGCCGAGATCGCCGCGATCCAGGGCGCCGTGGCTCAGGGCATCGACCCCCCCTACGAGGTGTGGGTAGACCAGGCGCCGGCCGCGCTCGGCCCCGGCGACCTGACGCCCGACGTGGCCGACCAGACCGCGTACTACGCCTGGGAGCAGACCGGTCCCCAGCCGGGCACCGGCCAGCTCTACGAGGTGACCGATCCGGTTGTGATTGCCGCCTATGTGGAAGCGCACCCCGAGCCGTCCGGCGTCGAGATCACCAATCCAGCCGCCTACTATGAGGAGGCGCTGGTCCCCGATCCCGCCCCCTCCCCGGACCTCGCCTCCGGCGCCGCCCTCGACCGTGACCTCACGCCCGCCCTCGATCTGTAGAGGAAAGGAGACGCCATGAGCACCCCGAGCACGCCCGTTAGCCCGCCCCTGACCGCCCGCCCCTGGACACGCATTGGTGGCGCCGTGCGCCGCCTGGCGCGGTTCTCACGCGCGCGCGGACGCGCCCTGGTGCTCGCCCTGCGCCGCCTGCTCGCCCGCCTGCTGTGGCTGCTGCGGGGCTGGGCCGGCCTCCTCGCCGGCACGCTCGTCGCGCTGGCGCTCTGGCTCGGCCCCCTCGCCGGCGCGCGCTGGCTCGCTGTCCAGGCCACGACGCTCTCCCACCACGCCGCTGTCGCGCTGACGGCCTGGTACCAGACGGCCTACGACGCGGTGGCCTGGCCGGCCGCCAATGGGCTGACTGCCCTGCGCGCGACGCAAGCGTGGGCGCGCCACGGCCTCCACGGGCTCGCCCCCACGATCCACGCGACGCCCTGGGCCTACTGGATGCGCCACGGCGCGGCCTGGCGCTACGCGGCCCTCCACAGCCCCAGCGGGGCGGCCGTGCGCGCGGCGATCCCCGTGGAACTGGGCGGCGCCCTCGGGGTCCTGGCCCTGTTTGCCGTCTTTATCATGATCGGCCGCCGCAAGCGCGGCCTGGACCCCACGCGCCGCAACACCTACGGTGGCGCCCGCTGGCAGACCTGGGACGAGCTGCGGCGGCGGCGGGCCAGGCCGGGCGACCTGGTGCTCGGCACCGCGCGGCGCGGCCTGCGCCGGATCACCGTGGGCATCCCCGCGGCCCTGCTCGTGGAGGGTGTGGCCATCTGCGCGCCCAACGGCCTCGGCAAGAGCAACGCCATCTACAAGGGCCAGTTGCTGGAGGCCGATCCCGCCGTGGATTACGTCGCCACCGACCCCAAGGGCGAGCACTGGGCGCAGACCGCCGCCGCTCTCAGCCGCACCCACGACGTCTTCCGCCTGGACATGCAGACCCCCGCCGCCAGCGTGACCTGGGCGCCCCTGTCGTTGGAGCGCAGCCAGGCGCAGGCCGAGGCGTGGGCCGCCGCCTGGCTGCGCAACACCACCCCCGCGGGCAGCGCCCCCGCCGTGGCCTACTTCGAGCAGGCCCTGATCCTGCTCATCGCCGCCAGCGTCGCCCATGTCCACGCCGTCGCCGCCGCCGAGGGCCGCGCCACCGGCACCCTCGGCGAGTTGGTCGACCTACTCCTGCAGCCGACCATCGAGCGCATCGAGGCCCGCCTGCTCAAGACGCCGGGCGGCATCCCCCCCGCGGCCGGCCAGTTCCTCGGGCTGATCAAGGAGCACAAGGACCTGCGCACCTCGATCCCCTCGGGCCTGGCCCCGCGCCTCTCCACCCTGACCGACGCCGCCGTGCGCGCCGTCGTCGGCGGCGTCGGCACGCTCGACCTCGACCGCCTGGGGCGGCGCGGCCGGCGGCCGGTCGCCCTCTACATCGTCACGCCCGTGGGCGACCGCACCCTGCGCCCCCTCGTCGGCGGCCTGTTCACCACCCTCTTCCGCGTGCTCATGGACCGCGCGCGCACCCTGCCCGGCGGCGCCCTGGAGCGCGAGGTGCGCCTGTTGCTGGACGAGTTCGGCACCATGGGCGCGGTCCCCGACGCCCCCGACCGCTTCAACGTGCTGCGCCAGGTGCGCGTCTCGCGCGTCCTCTCCTTCCAGATGCGCTCGCAGCTCGTCGAGGACTACGACGAGACCGGGGCCGAGGCCCTTGTCGAGTCGTGCAACGCGCTGGCCTGGCTGGGTGGGACGCGCGGCAAGGACGCGCAGTGGGCCAGCGAGACGGTGGGCAAGCGCACGGTGCTGGCCTACAGCGAGGGGGACTCGGCCGCGCGCGGCGTGTTCGGGCGCCGCCCCGAGCGCGACAGTCGCTCGGCGAGCGAGGCCGGCGTGCCGCTGCTGTTCCCGGAGGACCTGCACGCCTCCTCGCGCCGGCGCATCGTGGTCAGCGTGCGCGAGGCGCGGCCGATGGACCTGCGCACGCGGCCCTTCTACACGGTGCGCGCGCTGCGGCGGCTGTCGAAGCTCCCCGCGCCGCTCGCGTCCCGGGAAGCCCCCGCGCCAGCGGCCGTCGTAGACGCACAGACACCCGTGCCGTCGCAGGCGCCGATGGTCCAGGCGGCGTCCCCCTCCCCCACGCGGGAAGCCGCGCCGGCCGTGACACCCCGCGCACCGGTGCGTGTCGGAGCGACACCACCCCCGGCAACACCCCTGCCAACGCCGGCGACCCCCGCGGCGACAGCGGCGGGAGCGCCCGCCCCCAGCCCGGCCCGGACGCCGACAGCGCCGCTCAAGAACGGCCGCGCCTACGACTGGACGGGGCTCCCATGAGCGCACAGACAAGGACAGGGGGACCGATCATGTCACGATGTTGCCTTGCCGCCGGCCTCGTCGCCGCGACGACGGTCGCGCTGAGCCTCCCCGCGCCCGCAGCGGCCACGTCCCCCGCGGTGGCCACCGGTCCTAGCTCCAGCACCGCTTCCAGCACCAGCATTGCCACCACGGCGGCCACCACGGCGGCCGTCAGCACCAGCACGGCGACCGCTGCCGCCACCGGTCCCACGATGGCCACCACAACGACACCCACCGCTCCCACGATGGCCACCGCCACGGGCGTTCCCGGCGGCGCTATCGTCATCGACCCACCGGTTTTCCCGGTCACGATGGGGGACGGCCGGCACCCGGTGGTCGGGTCCGCGCTCGTCCATAACGCTGCGGATCAACCGTACCGCATGGGAGAGGTCTACGTGACCGCGGACACGGACCTCGCCTTCGGTCTGGCACGCGGCGCCGTCGCCGGCTGCCCGGACCTCACGATCGCGCCGGGCGGCTCGTGCGCCGTGGCGCTCACCTTCGTGCCACCCGCGCCGGGAACGTACACGGCCCGCGTCGGTGTCTCCGGCATCCTCGACGGCCGCCACGAGAGCGCGGACGCTCCCCTGCTCGGGCTGGCCACGGCGCCGGCGACCCCGACGGCCACGATCTCCCCCACGCCCGTCCCGACCGCTGTCCCGACAAGCGCGCCGACGGGTGCACCGACCGCCACGACACCAGCAGTGCGGCCCACCGAGCCTCCGCATCCCACCCCGCGCGCCGTACCTATGCCGACGAACACAGCCACGGCCACGCCTACCACCACGCCTACCACCACGCCTACCACCACGCCTACCACCACGCCTACCACCACGCCTACCACCACGCCTACCACCACGCCTACCACCACGCCTACCACCACGCCTACCACCACGCCTACCACCACGCCTACCACCACGGCCACGGTCATGCCCACCGCCGTGGCCACCGCCACGCCGACTATCATGGCCACGCCCACCGCCGTCCACGGGTCGGCGCCCGTTGCGTCCGTGGCCATCTGGCTCGTGACCGGGGTCGGTCACGCGCGCTGGCGCGACGCCCCACTCCCGACGGGGCCAGCAGGCCAAAGGGTCACGGTTGTGATCGCCGCCGGAGTCGACGCGCGCGTGCGGGTGGACGTGCGGGCTTATGGCGCGGGGCGGGGAGCAGGGGACGCGCTCACCTTGTACCATCACGTCGAGGTCGCGCGAGCAGATACTGCCGGGCGCGTCCGCGTCACGCTCCCCCTGCCCATCAAGCGCAATGAGCGCGTCCGGGTAGGGGCGCTCGACCTCGACGCGCTGGCGTGGCGCTGCATGCGCACGCCGCGTCTGGTCGCCTGTGCGCCGGGCCGATCCCGGACGGGGACACCGGCGACGAGCGGCCGGGCTGACGACGGGAGGAGCCTCCCGTGAGCGACCATGCGGCGCGTCAGGCAAGGCGTGTGAGAGAGGGAGAGGCTATGCTCACGCCCGTCGCCTTTACGGCAGGGGAGTCCGTGGGCTACAATGCCCATCATGAAGGAGTGCGCCATGTAGCACGATGCGCGGCCGCAGCGGCCGCAATGACAAGAGGCCCACCGACGACGAATCGGTGAGCCCCTTGCCTGCCTGGACTGTTTTCAATAGTAACCGGCGCTGGTGTACCTGCCGACCAAGCTAACCACCAGAGCCACCAAGACGGAGGCCGCAGCCCGAAGGAGTTACCAGCTCCGAACCGGGTTGCGGGCCTGCATAGGAGGCTTTTATGCTGCAAAGCACGCCCATGCTCTCTCGACAGGATAACGCGGACGCGCGCGCCTGTCAAAGTGATGCGCACATTCCC
>JAABUX010002238.1_pt1 | contig 27718 bp, 18 predicted proteins | sample 5561851 | NCBI WGS metagenome assembly JAABUX01 (sample SAMN10711883, study PRJNA513361) | rock metagenome | isolation source: Antarctica rocks | place: Antarctica: Victoria Land, Richard Nunatak red sandstone | collected 2016-01-03 | reverse complement strand
ATGGTCTGCAACTGAGACCGCTGGGGTAATGAGGAGAGAGAGGGTGCGGATTCCATCATGGCTCGGAGCAGATCCACCGCTCCACTCAGAAGCCGTATACCTAGGAGCAGACCGCTTCCACCATCACACGATCTTGCTTGCATTCAGGCGACGGACCATACATCTACCCCTATGAAGCCTGCGAAAAGATCTCGGCAAGAGTCAGCTCGCTGTCGCTGGTCCGTTACCGCACCAACGATTACTCGGTGCCGACCGAGTACGGTCATCGCCAGGTATGGGTGAAGGGCTATGTGCATGAAGTGGTGATCGCATGCGCCAGCGAGATCATCGCGCGGCACGCGCGCAGCTACGAACGCGAGACCGTCGTCTTCGATCCACTGCACTATCTCGCACTGCTCGAACAGAAGACGCGGGCTCTCGATCAGGCGGCTCCGTTCGTGGGCTGGCAGTTACCGGAGTGCTTCGCGCAACTGCGAAGATTGCTCGAAGCGCGACTGAAGAAGCATGGCAGCCGCGAGTATGTGCAGGTGCTGCGGCTGATGGAGACCTTCGCCGTTGAAGAAGTGACTTACGCTGTAGAACAGGCTCTCAGACTGGGCACGATCAGCTTCGATGCTGTCCGCCATCTGCTGCTGTGCCGCATCGAACGCAGGCCGCCGCGGCTGGACATGGAGAACTATCCTCACCTGCCGCTGGCTCAGGTCCATACAACGCAGGCCGCCGATTACATGACCTTACTGATCGAGGTGTGCGCATGAGCGAAGCTGCTGTAACCAACACTGCGACCCATACGGCCGACACTCCACAGCTTCTGCTGGAGCATCACCTGAAGGAACTGCGTCTGCCCACCATCCTGCGCGAGTACGACAAGGTGGCGCGGCAGTGCGCCGTCGAACAAGTGGACTACGCCCGCTACCTGCTGCGGATGACAGAGTTAGAGTTGCTGGACCGAGAGCGCCGGGCCACCGAGCGCCGCATCCGGCAAGCCAAGTTCCCGGTGGTCAAGACGATGGACAGCTTCGACTTCCTCGCTATGCCATCGCTGAATAAGACCATGGTGCTGGAGTTGGCGCGATGCGAGTTCCTCACCCGCCGCAAGAACGTGCTGCTGCTCGGCAACAGCGGCACGGGCAAGACGCACATCGCACTGGCGCTGGGACTGGCCGCATGTCAGCGCGGACATCGCGTGCGCTTCACCACCGCCTCCGCCTTGGTCAGCGAGTTGATCGAAGCGCGCGATGAGAAGAAACTGCTCCGCTTCCAAAAGCAGATCGCCAGCTACGAACTGCTCATCGTCGATGAGCTGGGCTTCGTGCCGCTATCGAAGACCGGTGCCGAGCTGCTCTTCGAGATGCTAAGCCAACGCTACGAACGCGGCTCAACCATGCTGACCTCGAACCTGCCCTTCCAGGAGTGGACCGAAGTCCTCGGCTCGGAACGCCTCACCGGCGCCCTGCTCGATCGCCTCACCCATCACGTCCACATCCTGGAGATGAACGGCGATAGCTACCGCCTCAAGCAAAGCCGCCGCAAACGAGGATCCTAAACCACATCCCTCCGACCGCGCCTCGTTGGCGAAGGGCCTCTGTCGCTACGCTCCAGAGCCCCTTCGCCAACGGAATATTTCACAACCTAACACCAAATCACTGGCCTACTTTTACTCCGCCACACTGGCCTGGTTTTACTCCGCCCTTGACACCCGGCAAGCCCGTCGAGAACGGGTATATCGAAAGCTTCAACGGAAAGCTGCGCGACGAGTGTCTGAACGTGGAGGTGTTCTTTACCCTGGCTGACGCACGTCGGAAGCTGCATCTCTGGCGCTGCGACTATAACCACCACCGTCCGCACTCAGCGCTCGCGGATCGAACCCCAGCCGAGTTCGCAGCCACATGCAGCGGAGGAAAAGACGGCGATAAGACGACTTCAGTTATCGAATGGATGAGATAAAGGGGGCAGGTCAACGCCATACATTATCGAAGGCGGAGCGAAGAATGAGGAGCTTTCTTAAATATTCAGGAGGGAGCAGAGCTCTTGATCTGCCCCCTTCCCGACGCCACTGATCAGCGAGCCGGGACTGCACAGATGCGAACGAAACGAAAGGCCCAAGACAGATCAGATGATTTGCACCCAGACTATCCTTGCAATAGCTATTGTTCACTGAACAAGATGCAGATCAGGCCCATGTGAATAGGTATCCCACTCAGATGTCGGTATAGTGGTAATGCTTGAACTATTGTCTGTCAGAATTTTGATGGAATCTACAAGCCACAATGTATTGTTGTCGAGCAGAAATCCAGCTGGTCTCCCAGAAGCCCCCAATGCTTGCGCTCCAACTTGGAGAGAAGCACCGTAAGGAATGTCATAGAAGATTTCACTGGAGGTGTTGATGAAATTCTTAGTCAAATCTTGTATTGGCAGGGTACTTGCTGATTGCAGTCTCACGCCTCCAATGTCCAAAGTAAGCGGGAAGCCGGGTGCTTGGATCGCATAGCCCTCGAACATATTCGCTACTAGATTAGAAATAGAGGCACATGTAAGCCCAGACAAGATGTCAACACCGAAATCCTGCAAATTGTCCGGCGCACCATTTCCATTAAGGGAAGTAGCTTTGATAAAGTCGAACGACGTGGTGCCGCATGCAGAATTCATGGGAGGCAAAGCATGTTTATCCGGGCGAGTAACGATCCCAGGTCCATCAACCCAAGTTCCTGCAACTGCAATATTGTTGTATGGTATTGATAAAAGATCCGTACTGAAAAAGTGTATGTAGGTGTTGTTTGGGTCACTACCATGATCTTCTGCTACGGCAAAGACCTGAAGCGAATCGATATATGTCCAATCGACGCTTGCCGTATTAAGAAGTGCATAGGTAGTGTGATTTGACGAAGTCTGTGACTGGAACCCCGTAGCGGTCAGCTCTTGGACCCCGCTTTGGAACGTCGGGTCGGTTGACCGGACCACATACACCGCGTTAGTCTCTTGAGGCGTTCCCCCCAACCCAGTTGTATCCGTGTACACGACGTAAAAATAACCATTAAGGTAGATAACGCTTGGCTGGCCGGCCCCGTAAGCGTTCCCCGTTGTTAGCTCTGCTGGAACAATAATCGCATTGCCGTTGTTCATCCGCGTCCACGTTATACCGTCACTGCTCTGGGCCAAGCCAATCTCTGTTGGCAACGGCCCAGAATCCTTCTGTAGGCCGCCATAATACATGTAGTACGTGCCATTCACCCTGATTACTGAGGGGTCACAGGTGTGCTCACTATCAAAACTCGTGCCATCATTTGTCCCCCTAAATACAACCAGATATGGATCAGTGCCGTTAGGAGCTGTGAAGGGACCGCTAAGGCTGGTAGATTCTGCGTAGAGGATATTATCACCAGGCCCTTCCGCTGCACCGCACCACCACATCCGATATTTACCATCCTGCATAATGGTGGGCGTGTAATCATAGACGGAGTTCGAGCCGACATTGGCACTGTGGCGATAATTTGTTGTTGATAAAGTTGTTTGTGCATGAAGGCTAGATTCCAAACACAAAACTGCAGCAAGTGTTGCCAGGGCTATGATAACTTGTATCCGAAGTAGGGCCATCGTGGTTAACGCCGAGCGTAGCGTGACTGATCTGTGCGATTCGCGAGACCGTGAGTTGGCCGAGTCGTGTTGCGAAGCTGACATCATATTTCTTTCCTCCTGTAACATTCCACTTTACTGTTGGTGAAAATACTTGCCGAGCGCATAGGACACAATCAAAACCTCACATAGCCCTCAAACTGCAACTGACGTGGAGTATTGGATTGATTGCTCACTTGACCGAAGGCGCTACTCGCGATGTTGGTAGTAATGCCGCCAAACTGGGTACGATTGAAAACATTGAAAGCGTCTGCTTTGAACTGGAAAGTAAAACTATCCGATAGAGGAATGGTCTTTGTGACGGAAACACTCTCATCCTTTCCCCATTGAAATGCCGTACCGGCGAGACTGCAGAAGGAGCCTGTACCTGAAATAATGTCTCTATTGCAAGACTCCGACGCGACAAACTTTACTGATTGACCATGTCCACTGTCAAGAGCTTTGTGCATTCACTGCGAAAGTTTCCATCGAGGTTGTTTCTGTAGCGCTCTCGTCCTGCCAACACCGTTTTGGTCGCAGCATTGGCATCCAGCGATTCTCCTTCGAGAGCCGGAGACCTAGCACCCGTGACCTTGGCGTCAAAACGTGAAGACACGCGTCAAGAAGACAGCTGTGCTCAGCTCACCGTGATTGATGCTTCAGGGGGCGCGGTGCGGGCAAGACAGTGGGTCAGGTTAGGTTTACACCGCTCCACAGCAATTCTCAGACGCAACATTGCTGCTTTCCTACTGATCGTTTGGGAGCACTTCCATCGTCCTCGAAGCGAACCTGAACCAATGTAGGCGGACCTCCTCCTCGTTGCCGCCGATGAACCGGAACTCGACACCGCCTTCGCTTATCTTTTTACGGCTCTGTTGCAAAGATCCAGTGGCGGCGTGAAGATGGGCGGAGCGCGAGCGGAGCTAGTCATGTCAAATTTCAAGTGGCGTCATTTTGAAGGCGAAGTGATCCTCTGGGCGGTACGTTGGTACTGCCGCTATGGCATCAGCTATCGCGATCTCGAGCAGATGATGGGCGAGCGCGGCGTGGGCGTTGATCACACCACGATCTACCGTTGGGTTCAAAGGTATGCGCCTGAAATGGAAAAGTGGCTGCGCTGGCAGTGGCGTCGCCCGCGATCGACCAGCTGGCGGGTCGATGAGACCTACGTAAAGGTTCGTGGCGCATGGGCCTATCTGTACCGGGCGCTGGACAAGCACGGAGACACCATCGATTTCTATCTCTCGCCGACGCGAGACGCGAAAGCGGCGAAGCGCTTCCTCGGCAAGGCGCTGAACGGTTTGAAGGCTTGGGAGAAGCCGGAAGTCATCAATACGGACAAAGCGCCGACCTACGGTATCGCCATCTCAGAACTGAAGGCCCAAGGCAAATGTCCTGAGAACACGGTGCATCGACAGGTCAAGTACCTGAACAACGTCGTCGAAGCCGATCATGGCAAACTGAAGCAATTAATCCGTCCAGTGCGGGGTTTCAAGACGCTGAAGACCGCCTATGCGACCATCATGGGATTGAGGTGATGCGTGCGCTACGCAAGGGCCAGGCGCGGCGATCTTCAACCTCACGCAAGATATCCGCGGCGAAGCGCGCATCGTCGAGCGCGCTTTCGGCCTCGGTGCCAGCGCGCTCGCGGAGTCCGTCGCCCTCCTTGGTGAAAGGCTTAGTCTCCAACCTGCTTGATGTCTGCTGTAGAGCGGGGTCTCTGACGCCCTCAGCCCATACCCAAATTTGCAACAGAGCCAAGCAAGCCACACGACCATTTGAGGCTCCGCAGCAAATTGTCCTGAACGCGGAGTCACCACGGAAGCTGGGTTGAGTGCTTGACAGCAAAGCAACCTGGTGTGCATGATACCGCATATTCCGAAACAGTTTCCTTGGTGAAGGAAGCCTGAAGATCGGGACCGGCGACGGTGGCATTTCGCGGCGTTAGCTGCTGCAGGGCAGTGTCGCCTCGGCGGCAGCCGTTCTTTCACACAAGGCCTGGGCCGCACTCGAACACCCCGGCCCCGCACGCGCCTGGCGCACAGATATCCATGCCAAGCACGCACCTCTGCCCATGCCGGACTGGCAACCAAGTACCCGGAACGACGTGCCGGATCTCATCGTGGACGGCTCTCCAAAGCTCCAGCCCATCCTCGGCTTTGGCGCGTGTCTTACCGATTCTTCGTGTTACCTGTTGTCGCGCATGCCCGCAGCGAAACGCGAGGCCCTGTTGCACGAGATCTACTCGCCGGCGGAGGCCAACTTCTCTGTTGAGCGCGGCTGCATCGGCTCAAGCGATTGGGCGCTGTCACTGTACAACTTCGATGATGTGCCCGGCGCTGTAGAGATGAAGCATTTCTCCATCGCGCACGATGAAGCGTACATCCTACCCACATTCAGGCAAATTCTCCGCATCCGGCCAGACTTCTTCTTGCATGCCGCACCCTGGAGCCCGCCGGGTTGGATGAAGGTTTACGGTTCCATGAAAGGAGGCTGGATGTTACGGGAGAATCTGGCACCCTATTCTGACTACCTCCTGCGGTTTCTGGCTGCATATCGCGAAGCGAAGCGAATGGATCTGCTTTCGCATTTTGCGACGACACAAACCGAGGGACTAGCGAAATTTGCTTTAACCGGCCGTGGTGGACTGCGCCGCGCAAAGGCGCTCAGCCCAGCGGCTCACCTGTTCGGCGTGCGCGCCGCTGACGGGATCACGCTGACCTGCCAGCACGGCGAGTTGAACGGCGAAGTTGCCGATCGTAGAGCTCTCCAGCGAGCCGCAGATCAGCTCAAGTCCTGTCGCTTCTGCCGTGAGGCGATTTAGCAGAGCGTTGCGGTTCGCGCCTCCGACTACAAAGAGCCGCTTTAAGCGCTTACCGCCGTGTTCTTCCACATGTCGTAGCACCTCCGCGTATCGGGCAGCCAGACTGTAGAAGATGAGGTGGGCGAACTCCGGCGCGTTATCCGCCGAGGTGTCCAGTGGCTGCAGCCCGCGTGCCCGCCGCTGCGCGTTGATGCGCTCCGGCATATTGCCCGCCAGCAACAGCGAGGGCGCATCTACTTCCAACAGGTCCCGTGGCGCGCCATGACGTGCTTCAAAGGCTTCGGCGGCCTCTACGAGTTCGGCAATCTGCCATGGTAGGCCTGCTGAGTTCCAAGTCTCGATGCACTGCTTGATCAACCACATGCCATTCACGTTCTTATGAAAGCAGATGCGGCCCCCAACGGCACCGAGATTGGTGAAGTTCTCCTTCGCCGTTAAGACATCATTGCGCGGCTGCTCCAGCAGCGTGCCCACCAGCGACCATGTGCCGGAGCTGATATAGCCCCAGTCCGTGCCGGTTGCCGGAATCCCCGCGACGGCGGAGGCCGTGTCATGGCATGCAGGAGCAATCAGCCGCGTTGCTCGAAAGGCCGACAGCTCCGCTAGTTCACCCGTAAGCCGGCCGATATCGGTGCCCGGTGGTACCACCGCTGGCGCCTTGGTAAGGTCGAGGCCGGCTGCGGCGAATATCTCCCACGACCAGTCCATGTTATGCAGGTCCATCAACTCAGTATGCGTGGCGTTGGTGTACTCCGCGACCGCATCGCCGCCCCAACGGCTGAGCAGATATTCCGGAAGGTTGAGCCAGGGTCTGTCGAGTCCGGCGGTATCGGCGAACTGCTGATATAGCGTGTTGATCCGCATCAACTGCACGCCGGTCAGTTGGCGAAGACGCGCTGCGGAGATGATCTGGTGTAGCTGATCTTCTGCCTTCAGCGTGCGGTCGTCACGGTAACAGAAAGGATCGGCGAGTGCTGCGCCGTTTTCATCAAGCCGCACGTAATCAACCACCCAGCCATCGACGCCAATCGACGCAATTCCCTCCGTAGCCATCCTTCCGCACAAGCGGAGCCCATGCTCGACGCCGATTTGTATGACCGCAAGATCCCAGTGGAAGTGCCCGTCGCGCTCATATGGTGCATTGGGAAAGCGATGCACCAGCGTGATCTCCGGCTTATCGCCACACCACCGCAGCAACGACACCCTACAGCTTTCGGCTCCGAGGTCGACAGCGACCAGGGCGCGCTGCGTAGGCGACATAATACTGCCATCATTCATCGGAATCCTCGGAATCAGCGCAGATACGCCTCGACCAGCCCTCCGTCGACGGGAATCAGATGGCCTGTAGTGCAGGGTGCCGACGGACCAGCGAGGAAGAGAATCGCCTCCGCGCAATCCTTAGGATCGATGGGTCGATGCGTCAACGTGCGCTTAGCATAGAACTGCGCCAGAGTATTGCGGAGTCCGTTATCCGTCTCGTTCTCCTGGAAAGGCAGGCCATACTTTTTCAGTGAAGCGATGACGCGATCGCGTGGGAACATGGTCGATCCCTTCACTACCGTGGCAGGACTGATTCCATTAACCCGCACTAGCGGGGCCATGCTGACCGCCAATTCACGGATAAGGTGGCTCAGTGCCGCCTTGCTCACGTCGTACGCTTCGCTGCCGCGCTTGGCCACCACCGCATTCGCGGAGCTGGTCAACACCACGCTCGCATCCAGTCCTTGCTCCTTGAAGATCGCAGCGGCCTCATCGGCCAGGAGGTAATTGGCCGTCACGTTGACCTCCAGCGTCAGCCCCCATAGCGCATCGCTAATGATGTCATCGGGAGATGATGGAAACAGTGCAGCCGTGTTGATCAGCAGATCGATGCCGCCGAAGGCTTCAACCGTAGCCTTCAGCGCGATTTTGATCATGGCGCGATCGCGGATGTCGATGCCGGTGAAGCGGACGGAATCCGCCCCGGAAATCGCCCTCACTTCGTCGGCCACACGTTCAGCACCGGCCACGTCGCGATCCGCAACCATCACGTGAGCGCCCCGCTTTGCGGCCAGCAAGGCGACCTCGCGGCCGATGCCGCTGCCGCCGCCTACGACCAGCGTTACGCGGCGGCTCAGCTCTTTTTCGGGTGGCTGGCGGCGAATCTTTGCCTCCTCCAGAGCCCAGTATTCAATTCGGAAGGCTTCGCTCGGCGGCAATGCCACGTAGTTGTCGAAGACGGTGAACTGATTGGCTGCGGCTGCGGATCCAGCCTGGGGAATGTCGGTGCAGCTCACACCCACGCCCAACGCGCCCGCACCCTGCATCACGCCGATGGCGTTGATGTAGAACTCACCGGTGATGCGTGCCTCGGTCTTGTTTTTGCCAAACAAGAACATCCCCACGCCCGGCAGCAGCACAACGGTCGGGCTCGCATCGCGAACGGCTGGCGAGTCTGGTAGCGCATGCTTTTTGTAGTATTCGGCGTACTCCGCTCTGTACGTCTCCAGTGCGGTTTCGATCAGCCCTTCGATCTCGCTCGGAGAGCTGCTGGGGTCCCAGTTGAGAAACATGGGGCGAATCTTGGTGCGAATAAAGTGATCCGGACAGCTTGTACCTAGGTGCGCCAGCTTCTCCGCTGATTGAGAATTTACAAAACTCAACACCTCCGCAGAATCCGAGAAGCTGCCAATCCAGCGCTGCCTGCGCGAAATCGCTCCCCTGAGATACGGCATGACCTTAATCGCGATGTCACTGTGATCGGTTCGCGTCACCGCCTTTGCGCCCCCGAATGGCTTGTGCTCCGGCTGCAGACGGTGCCGCTCGATGAACTGACCGAGCTGGTCGATGATGGTGATTGTGTTGAGATAGCTTTCGCGCTGTGTATTGCCCCATGTGAAGAGCCCATGGCCGCCTAGAACCACTCCATCGCACCCGGGCGTCTGCTGAACAATGCGCTTCAGCATCATGCCCAACTCAAATCCGGGCCGCTGCCAGGGCAGCCATGCGAGTCTGTGCCCGAACTCCCGGTTGAACTCTCCCATCTTCTGCTTGCCATTGGCGGAGGCGGCTAGCGCAATGCCCCAATCGGGATGTAAGTGATCCACATGCGCACAAGGCAAAGAGCCGTGCAGCGGCGTATCGATGCTGGCAGGGGTAGGGTTGTTGCCGAACGTAACCAGTGGGTACAGCGCGACCATCTCGTCCTCGCGCTCTACTCCCGCGTACACCTTTTCAAGCGCGAGCAGGCGCTCAAGATGCAGCGACGCAAATCCGGAGCGCTTGATGCTACCTAGGTCTCCGCCGCTGCCTTTCACCCACAGGACGTTCTTGGTCTGCCCGTCCACCGGATCGATGCAATCGAGCTTCGAACTTGTATTCCCTCCACCGAAGTTCGTGATTCGCAGGTCGGAGCCCAACAGGTTGCTTCGATAGCGCAGGAGTTCCAGTGGATCGAGTTTGGCCGCGACCGTGTCATCCCATTTATCTTCTAAAAACTTCAACTTTGTCCCTGTCATTCGATACCCATCGGGAAGCAGATTCCCCCGAGTCATCATTCCATAGTCAAAGCAATAGTGCAACAGTTTCAAAGCAGGAACATGGCAGTGTCAGGGCAGTTCGCGTGTCACCAACCGATGCGGCACATAGTTGTAGGGCGCAACGGTTTGGCCGTGGATAATCGAAAGACCCAACTGAATCAGGTTCGCACCGTAGAGGTGCGCTTCGTGCGAAACCGAGCCGATGATCGCCGATTTCGGCTTGGCAATCTCCGCGGCGACCTCCTCGATACAGTCCTGGCCAACGATGGCCACGTGTGCCTCCCGTTGAAGCTGGCGAGCAGCGTCCAGCGCGCCTAGCGCGCTGCTGTCGGTAGCGGCGGCAATTAGGATATGTTTGTGCTTCGGGTGACGCTGCAGGAAATCTGAGATAGCTTTGCGGCTGCGATCGCGCTTGCCACGTCCGTCCAAGCGAACGTAGCTCTCCTCCACCAGCTCAGGCAAGCCCTTGCGAACGCCCTCGAAAGCGCCGGTGGTCCGGCTCTGCACCAGCTGACCGGCCTCCGGCAAATCGAGCCCGATGACCCAATCCACTTTGCCTGCCCAGCGTATCTTCGCGTAGGCGGCCAGCAGTTCACCGGCTTCGAGTCCCACACGGTAGTTGTCCACACCGAAATAGGTCGCGTGCGGATGCGGGATGTCGATTGCAATCAGCGGGATGTTGCTTCCGGCGATGCAGTCACCCACGATGGGTGCGACCTCCTGTTCGACTTGAAATTCGATGACCAGATCGACGCGCATGCGAACAAACTCTTCCGCGTTCTGGACTGCGGTCGCGGCCTCATAGCGATTGTCGATAATGATCAGGTCGATCCCGGCCGCGGAGGCGGCATCCTGAATGCTTTGGGTAACGGCATTGGAAAACGGCTCGTCCTCGCTTTGGCTGCCGAAACCGAAGCGCAGCTTTTTGGGTTTGGTGATGTGCCGGTAATTGCCGTCAGGCAGCTGCGCGACGTAGCCGCGATGCACGAAGGTCTTCAGAATCCGGTAGATCGTGGTTTTGGAGATCCGGGTGCGCTTGTATAGGCTTTCAAGCGTGGTAGGCTGGTTTTCCGCCTGTAGCAACTCAAGGATGTCCAATGCCTTGGAGAGCACGGGGATAAGGTATGTGGGCCTCGGTGTATGTCGCATAGGTGTGGGCCTTTCAAATGAGCGGCTCATTAAGTATGTAGCAAGAAAGCCCGAATCCCAATAGAGAAACGCATGAGTGTGGCTCAGGCTTGCTTACTGTGCTTGCTTTTTGCAATCCGAACTATGCATAATTGCTTATGGCTCCGGCGTTGCGGCTGCCGCGTTCCTGCTCGATCCGCTGCATATAGCCACTTTCGCGCAAAGCCTTTAGCGGATCCGCGGCGAGCCCGCGCGACCTGCGCCACGCTGCCACGTGTGGCCGCACATCGGTCCAGAACGCTGACCGGAAGCATTCTTCGGCCTCCACCAATCGGCACTCCTGCTGCAAGACCGAAAGCAGATCCCGGTCGATGAGTGCTGCCTTAGCGAAGAGCTCCTGCGCGATGGCGACGGTTTGGACCATCGCTTCCATCTTGTTCTTCAGATTGTGGCTCTGGTCCACCATGTACGCGATGTTCGCGGTGACGGAGTCAGGGGCGGAAAGGATCTCATGGAAGATGCGAAACACCTGATAGGGATCGATTGACCCCAGGGTCAGATCGTCGTCCGCATACTTCCTGTCGTTGAAATGGAAGCCGCCCAGGATGTCCAAATGTAAAAGCCAAACCACAATCTGTTCCAGATTGGTGGATTGATAGTGATGCCCGGTATCCATCAGAACCTTCGCTTTGGGACCGGCGCGCCGGGCGAGTTCCAGCGCCATACCCCAATCCGCGATATCGGTGTGATACAAGGCAGGCTCGAAGGGCTTGTACTCAATCAACAGGCGTTGATCGTCACTGAGCGCAGCATGGGTCTCGGCAAATGCCTCCTCCATCCATTCGATTCGCTTCCGCATGGATTGCGTCCCGGGGTAGTTCGACCCGTCGGAGACCCAGACTGAGACATCGCGTGACCCCAGCGCCTGCCCCAGCCTTACCGATTGGAGCAGATGCGCGACTGCCTTGGCCCGGATCTCGGCACTTGGATTGGCGATGGAGCCGTACTTATACTCCTGCGCCTGAAACAGGTTCGGATTGATCGAACCGGCCTTTACGCCCTCCTTGGCCTCAAGGGCACGAATGCTGTCAATGTCGCTGACCCCATTGGGAAGATCCCAGAGCACGTGTAGAGCTACGGTTGGGCTAACGCCGGTGAGTCGGTGCACCTCACCCGCATCGGCAAACTTTTCGGCGATGGTGGTGGCAGCGCCGGCCTGGACGAACTTGCCGAAGCGGGTACCGGTGTTGGCGAAGCCCCACGAGGGTAACTCGATGTGGAAGTCATCCAGAGCTTTCCAAAGGGACTCGGGGATTCCTGTTGCTCCGTTGCTGATCATTCCAACTCCGTGTCGCTATCGAAAAGGATTCCAGTGGGAAATATACCCAAGATTTCGTCTTCGGCAGATTTTGAATTTCAGACGGCTTATTTTACGAGTAGAACGTCAAGGAAACGCGGCCCGTGAACACCCTTGATGCGAGTCATCTCGATGTCGGCCGTGGCGGATGGGCCGGACACGAAGGTGGTGGGCAACGTCTTTGTAGGCTCCAGCCGCAAAAAGGCCTCAGGGACCGTCTCTACCAAATCAGCCGCGCGAACCACGCACAAATGGTAGTCGGGCACGAGGGTAACGGCGCGGCGGCCCTGGCCGGCAACGGCTTGCAGCACCAGGGTACCCGTCTCCGCGATCGCCACGGTGGCTCCTGTGAGCACGCCATCGCACTGGTCCAGATCCCGCGCCCCCAGCGTCTCGGCGTTGAGGAACTCCGGTTGCATCGGCAGCCAATCCACGGGAAAGCCGCCGGGCAGAGCCATCCGCCGTACACCTCGCCGCTGCAGCATCCCGCTCAGGGTTTGCTCGACCTCCGCCGCTGAGCATGCCTTCACGCCAGCACCGTAGTCCTCCAGCCGATACATAAAGAGCGCAAGCACACCGGCTCGGGCCATCGTTCCCCGCATACGGTAAGCGTGGGGCAGACGGGCCTGCGCGTCGTTGACCTCTTCCGCCGTAAGCGGGTTCTGGCTCCCGCCCGCGGCAGCGATGCGGCGCAAGATCTCGGCTCTGGCGTTGCCGGTCTCAGGAAGCATGATTTCCCCCGTTCCCTTTTCGCTTCCGCCACCAATCGCGAAAGGTTTCCTTCGGCATCTCGCGGAGATCGCGCACCTGCGTCCACCCCCCCAGGAGGCCGGGCAGCCACGAGATCCATCTCACCCCGGTGCCGTCGTCATGAACCAAAGCTGTTTCGGCCAGTCGGCCAAGCCGCTGCGCCGCCTGGAAGCGCCGCTCGCTGGTGAAGACCTTTGCCATGGCGGCCATGGCAAAAGCCTCGGGATCGGTCCAGGCGCTCTTCTTTTCACCGGAGATCTCGTTGCGAAGATGTACGAGCACCTCGGGGATGTTGATCTTGACCGGGCAGACCTCGTAGCACGCACCGCACAAGGTGCTCGCGAACGGGAGACTTTGCGCACTCTCCAGTTTCTGCAATTGCGGCGTCAGGATCGCCCCGATCGGTCCGGCGTAGACACTGCCATACGCGTGGCCTCCGGTCTGCCGGTACACCGGACACACGTTCTGGCACGCACCGCAGCGGATGCAGTTCAGCGTTTGGCGGCCCACCTCATCCGCCAGCACGTCGGAGCGCCCATTGTCCAGCAGCACCAGATGAAACTGCCGTGGTCCGTCGCCCTCGTGCACCCCCGTCCAGACGGAGTTGTACGGGTTCATGCGCTCACCTGTCGCGCTGCGCGGCAATAACTGCAGCAAAACTTCCAGATCCGCGAAACGTGGAATCACTTTATCGATGCCCGCGATCGTGATCAGCGTCTCGGGCAGGGTCAAGCACATGCGTCCGTTGCCCTCGCTCTCCACGACGCAGACACCGCCCGTTTCAGCGATGAGAAAGTTGGCGCCGCTCACGGCCGTCTGCACCCGCAGAAACTTCTCACGCAGAAACTTTCGGGCAGCATCGGCGAGATCTTGTGGCGTGTCGCCGAGATCGTCGAGTTGCATCTCACGCTTGAAGATCTCCCGTACCTGCTGCCTGTTTTTATGCAGCGCAGGCACCACGATATGGGAGGGCGCATCCCCCCCGAGCTGAATGATCAGCTCCGCTAAGTCCGTCTCGTAGGGATGGACGCCGGCGTCCTCAAGCGCCTTGTTGAGTTGTATCTCCTCGGTGGTCATCGACTTGATCTTGATGACCTCCCCCCGCAAAGGACAGCCCGACCCCTCTTCCGCGCCAGGATGTGTTCCGGCGGGTTCGCCCGCGAGGTGTCCTGCGATGGCGGATGCAGTATCTCCACGTCCTACCGCGTCCTTCACCAAAGCTATGGTGATGCGCCGTGCCTCTTCGGCATCACGAGCCCAATGCAGAACGCCTCCTGCACGCGTGAAGTTGGCCTCAAACTGCTCGAGGTAAAACGCGAGATTCTCGATTGTGTGCTGGCGAAGCGCGCGGCCGGCCTCGCGCAGGGCCTGCCAATCCGGCAACTCCGCCACCACCGCATCTCGTTTTGCCCCGATGACGTCGGTGGCGTGACGGAGGTTCTTGCGCAGCTGCGAATCTTCCAACAGCGGCTTGGCAAGGATCGCAAACGGCGATGACGTGCGCGAGTTCAAGACCGTTCCGCCGCTCACTCGCTTACCGTATCTTCCCCGGCGAGAATCTCCGCAATGTGTAGGGTACGCACGCCGGTGCGTTGCCGATGCAGCGCGCCTTCCAGATGCATCAGACAGCTATTGTCGCAGGCCGTACACACCTCGGCGCGCGTTTGCAGCACGGTGGTGGTTTTTTCCGAGAGCATGGCGCTTGAAACATCAGCGTTCTTCACGGCAAAGGTACCGCCAAAGCCGCAGCAGCGCTCCGGATGCTCTATTTCGACAAGGTCGATGCCCTTGACGGCGCCCAGCAGGCGTAGCGGGCCATCGCCCAACCCTAGACCACGCAGCCCGTGACAGCTTGCATGGTAGGTGACGCGATGGGGAAAATAGGCGCCCACATCCTCCACGCCTAGCTTTCTTGTCAGAAACTCGGTGAACTCCCAAACTTTGGGCAGCAGTGCGCTGAGGCGTTGTGGGAGTGTGCGGTCGCCGCCTTCCTCCGCGATCCGTTGCACCATTCGGGGGAAGTTCTCGCGAATCATCGTGACACAGCTGGACGACGGGATCACTACCGCCTCCGCATGTTCAAACTGTGCGAGGAAGCGGCTCGCCAACGGTAGCGCCTCTTCTTGATATCCCGTGTTGAAGTGCATCTGGCCGCAGCAGGTTTGCCCCGCGGGAAACTCCACGTTATGCCCCAGCCGTTCCAGTACCCGAACCACCGCCTTGCCCGTCTCGGGGAAGAGCGTGTCATTGTAGCACGTGATGAATAGCGAGACGACCAACGGATCCCCTTCCGCTTGGTGAGCTTGGTCTAGAAGGCTCAAGCGAAGTTCACAGATTCAATAGAGAGTATATTTCACTTTCAGCGGCGGCGTCGGATAAGATGGTACCCGTTCTGCCACCACGATCGTAGGAGTGAAAGAATCCGTGGGACCAAACCCGTTTATTGGCGTTCTGTACCACTGGATCGGGGGCTTCGCCTCCGCCACCAACTTCATTCCGTTCCGTGGGATTAAGCGCTGGTCCTGGGAGATCTATTGGCTGATTCAAGGGGTCGCGGCCTGGATCGTTGCACCGGTCGTGCTCGGCTCCATCTTCGTTCCGAACCTATTTGGTATTCTACGCAGCGCCCCATCCAGTTCCCTGGAGTATGCCTTCGCCTGGGGGGCGTTGTGGGGAATCGGCGGCCTCACCTTTGGACTCGCGATTCGTTATCTAGGCATCGCGCTGGGCTATGCCATAGCGCTCGGCCTTAGCACCGCCTTCGGTACGCTTATCCCACCGATTTACCACGGACAGATGAACGCGATCCTCCATGAGACCTCGGGGCGCGTCATACTCGCAGGTGTCGTCGTCTGCCTGATTGCGGTCGCAGTGAACGGCGCAGCGGGGCTGTCCAAGGAACGCGAGATCACGCCCGAAGAGAAAATAGAAGCGGGAGAAAGCGATTTTTCCTTCGGCAGAGGCGTGGCTGTCGCTGTGTTTGCGGGGATTATGAGCGCTTTCTTCGCCTTTGGGCTGGATGCGGGCGCACCGATCGCCGCTATCACCAAACAGCACCTGCTCTCACAACATAGGCTCGACCTGTGGCAGAACCTGCCCGTGCTTGTTGTGGTGCTTTGGGGAGGGTTTCTTACAAATTTCGTATGGTCCGCGTTTCTTATCTTCCGTAACCACTCCGTCCGGCAGTTCGTTGGAGAGCCCGGCTTCAATCCTATGCGGGCGGCTAGAAAAAGCGGCGAGACCCTGATGGGCATCAGCCCCGACGAGCTTTCGAATTCGCAACGCATCGCTACGCCCACCCTGCTTGGAAATTATTTCTTTGCCTCACTAGCCGGTCTGATCTGGTATTTTCAGTTCTTCTTTTATTCCATGGGACAGACGAAGATGGGCAAATACGACTTCTCCTCCTGGACGCTGCACATGGCCTCCATCATCATCTTTGCAACCCTCTGGGGGGTCGCCCTGCGGGAGTGGCGAGGAACAAGCAGGCGCACCAAAGCGCTGGTTGCCTGCGGTTTGTTCCTATTGGTCGGATCCACCGTGATCGTTGGCTACGGAAACTACATCAAGGCGGTCTCCGGGCGTTGAGCGGGTCGTCTGGAACCTTTGTTTGTAAGGTGACTTTTATGCAAGCAGATCGATGGTACCGTTCCGGCTTTCTTCTCTTCCTGGTGCTGGCCTGCCCTGCCTTCACCCTGGCGCGGGCTCAAGCTAGTGTCTCGCAAAGCGGCGGAACGGATACGCTGCGAGATCAGTTTACGAACCCGCCCAGCAGCGCGCGGCCTCGGGTCTGGTGGCACTGGATGAACGGCAACATCACGCCGGAGGGCATCCAACTCGATCTGGACTGGATGGCGCGCGCCGGCCTTGGTGGCCTCACGGTCTTCGAAGGCTCATTGGACACGCCACAGGTCGTGCCCAAGCGGCTGATCTACATGACACCGGAGTGGAAGGCGGCCTTCAACGGTGCCGTTGACCGCGCCCTGCAACACAATTTCGAGCTTGTGATCGCAAGCTCGCCCGGCTGGAGCGAGACCGGCGGTCCCTGGGTACCGCCCTCGCAAGGCATGAAGAAGCTGGTCTGGAGCGCCACGCGGGTTGGCGGCGATCAACCCTACCATGCGCAACTTCCGCCACTCCCCCATGCCACTGGAACCTTCCAGAACTACGACCTTGAGGGTCATCGCGATACCGGCAACTCAAATGCCAAGCTGCCTCCCTTGCCGCAGTTCGCAGCGGACGCGGCGGTTTTGGCCTATCGTGTTCCGGATGTGGACAAGACGCAGGGGGAGTTGCATCCGGCGGTTACAGCCAGCGGTGGCACCATCGACGTGGCGGCTCTCTCGGATGGTGACGTACAGACGCCCGCCTTGCTGTTGCCGGCTGCAGCTGCCGGCAGTTCAGCCTGGGTGCTGTTTGACTATGGACACCCTCAAGCCATTCAGTCGATCAGCATTGGTTCCACGGACGATATCGTCAGCTTTTTCGGCTTTGACGATCAAAAGGCCGGCTTCCCGTACCTCGAAGCGGGCGACGACGGGCAGACCTTCAGGCGCGTGGCGGACCTGTCCTACAGCAGCGTCGCGCAACGGACGGTGTCCTTCGGGCCAATCACCGCACGATATTTTCGGGTGAATTTTCCCATTCCGGCGAGCGCAGCCACTCCGTATACCCACCAGATCACAGAGCTTGTGCTGCACAATGGTGCCCGCACCAACGAGTGGGAGCGTCGCGCCGGCTTTGCCACCGCGATGAACTACTACGCTATAAGCGACACCCCAGCAGCCCCGGACTTCATTGTGCATAAGGCCGATGTCGTCGACCTTACCGGAAAGATGAAGGCCGATGGCACATTGGACTGGACGCCGCCAAATGGAAGATGGGAGATCCTTCGTTTTGGGGAATCACTCACGGGACGCGAGAATGAGCCCGCGCCCGCCGAGGCTACAGGCCTCGAAGCCGACAAGCTGAACCGTGGCGATGTTAAGAACTACCTTGATCACTATCTCAAGACCTACTCCGATACCGTAGGGCCGTCCAGAATAGGTTCCGCCGGGATCACCTCTATGTTGACCGACAGCGTCGAGGTCGGAGCCCAGAACTGGACCGACGACATGCTCGGTGAATTCGAGCGCAGGCGCGGTTACAGTGCCTTGCCTTGGTTGCCTGCGCTGACTGGCGTCGTGATCGAAAGCACGGCAGAGACGAATCGCTTCCTGTGGGATTTCCGGAGGACCATCGCGCAGCTCTTCGCGGAGAATCACTACGGCACGATCTCCGACGAACTGCATAAGCGCGGGCTCCACTACTATGGCGAGGCGCTCGAATTTCGCAGGCCCTCACTTGGCGATGACATGGAGATGCGCTCGAAGACCGACATCCCCATGGCTGCGATGTGGGCCTTCGCCGAGAAGGATGGGCCCAATCCAACCTATGTCGCCGACGACCGCGGCGCCGCCTCGGTGGCACACATTTACGGGCAGAACCTGGCGGCTGCGGAGTCGATGACTGCTGGGCCGCCTGCATGGATCTGGTCGCCAAATACCCTGAAGCGTATCGCCGACATGGAGTTTGCGCTCGGCATCAACCGCTTCGTTATCCACGAATCGACCCACCAGCCGCTGGTTGGGCCGAAGACCGCACCTGGATTGACGCTCGGTATCTTTGGCCAGTGGTTTACCCGCAACGAGACCTGGGCTGAAGAGGCGCGACCCTGGATCGACTATCTTGCACGTTCCTCCTTTTTGCTCCAGCAAGGGCGATTCTACGGAGATGTCGCATACTTCTACGGCGAAGAAGGTCCGCTTACAGCGCTATTCGGCATTCACCCGCAACAGGACACGCCCGAGGGCTACGGGTTCGACTTTGTGAACAGCGACGTGCTACTGCACAAGCTTTCGGTGCAGGATGGCCGTCTCGTTACGCCTGCGGGCACCAGTTATCGCGTGCTGTATCTTGGCGGCTCCAGTCGGCGCATGACGGTCCCGGTATTGCGCACATTGCGTACTCTGGTAGAGCAGGGCGCCGTGGTGGACGGCAATCGCCCTGCAGACTCTCCTAGCCTCGCGGATGATCCCGCAGAGTTCGAACGCCTTGCCGACCTGCTCTGGGGAAAGCAGCCGAACGGCTCTGGCTATCGCGCCGTGGGGAAAGGACGCGTGTATGACCTTCGACCAGCCGATGAGGTGCTCGCCGATCTAAATCTTCCGCGTGACTTCGCCTACAGCAAACCTGAGCCTGAAACCAAGCTGATGTTTCTTCACCGCAAGCTCGCCGATGGAGATCTGTACTTCGTGGACAGCCGCAATGAACGGGCACAGAATGTGGACGTAACGTTCCGCATCGCCGGCAAGCGGCCTGAGCTCTGGGATGGGGCTACCGGACAAACAACACCGGCCGCCTTCCGCATCGCCAACGGCCTGACCACCGTGCCCCTGCATCTGGACGCCTACGGAACGGTGTTCGTGATCTTCCGGGCGCCTGTACATGCCACGGAAGGACCTCTTCCCGCGCGGACGGAAACGGTTCTTTTTTCGACCGAGCCGTTGGATACCAACTGGCATGTCACCTTCCAGCGGGACCGTGGCGCGCCACCTGAAGCCAGCTTCCCACGGCTGTTGTCCTGGAACGACAGCATCAACACGGGGATCAAGTACTTCTCCGGCGCGGCTACCTACGCCAAGACGATACAGGCCCCCGCCGCCTGGTTCCACACAGGAGCTCACCTGTGGCTGGATCTGGGCGAGGTACATGAACTCGCCTCGATCACGATCAACGGAAAGCCTGTGGGAACAGCCTGGAAGGAGCCCTTTCAGATCGATGTCACAAAGGCACTGCGCCCAGGCTCCAACAAGCTGGAGATCCGCGTAACGAATCTCTGGGTCAACCGGCTCATCGGCGACGTGCAGCCCAATACGATCCACCAATACACCTTCACCGACATCGTTCCGTACAAGGCGGAATCGCCGCTCCTCCGTTCAGGGCTGATCGGTCCGGTGCGTTTCCTATCCATCACAGGACAGTAAAGCCCTTGATCTAAAGACTTTTCGGAACCGTTTTGAAGGCCACAGGCGATGCGTCTAATCTTCCTGCCACTGCTTTCCCGAGATACAGGGTGGTGCGACGTTGTGTCGGGTGCAAGACTTCGTTGCACCCGTAGTATGAGTGAGCATCAGTGCGATGCCTTTCAATACACACATACTTTCGTGCCGATCCATAAGGGGTTGTCAATCAAGAACAACCTACCGCAGTATCGTCGGGAAATCGGCCGGATGACCGCCAACAGTAGTCGCGTGCCTATCATTGCTGGATGTCAGGGCTTGCGCTGACCTCAGCAGTGCTGGGCTGTTCCTCGTGCGTCGCAAGTTGAACCTTTCTATTAGAACGATAGGAAAGAACGAGACGGCCTTCTAAGTTCGCAGAGTCGTGCCTGAAGGACTTGCCGCACAGTACTTTGCCTCGTGCAGCTAACATGCTTGACTTATTTCATTGTATAAATATGTTCGCAATTGACACACGCGTTCAGGAACTGCTACATTTTGCCGCGCTCGTAAGATTCCCTTAACCCGGAGCGAAATTCCCTTTCAAGAAGCGAAGATGACTTATAAGCAGGATTCATCCACATCCGATATGTCGGGTAGCCAATGCAGTTTCAAACTGCGGTTCACTCTGCCATCTGCGTTGCTCCGCGCCGGCGCATTCTGCCTTATGGCCGTACTTCTCGCTTTACGGCTTCAGGCTCAGGCAACGCTTGCCTATGATGGCTATCGCCACAGTGGGAATGTCGGGTCAAATTCCGTATACGATTACGCTCCCAGCATCATGCAGGACGGAAAATATCGAATGTGGTGGTGCGGTGCTGCAGTCGGACCCGGCGACAATATCCTATATGCGGAATCAACGAATGTGAATGGCCCATACAAAGCGCCAAACGGAACCGATGGCTGGGCTGTTGTTCTCAAGGGGACAAATAATGGGACCAGTTTCGATAGTCTTCACACGTGCGATCCCTCTGTACTTCGCGTGAATGGAACATACTTTACTATGGGGGTCTACAAGGCAATTCTGGTACCTACACAGAGATTGGAGTTGCATCCAGTACGGATGGAATCAACTTCACGCGCATGAATGGCGGCAATCCCATCATCGGCCCAGCGCTGAAAATAACACTGGAAATACGTACGGAGCTGGCCAGCCAAGTGTCATCTTTCTCAACAACATGTTCTACATGGCCTACACGGACACGACAGGCGCGGCGGACACCACAAGCAATTCAAATGGAATATTCATTTTGCGTTCCGCGGGCCCCACATTCCAAACAGGGTTCAAGAACTGACCCAGTCGGGATTTCAGGCCGAATCCTCATCCATTCACACCTCTTATCGCTTACTTGCAACCGCGAGCATCGATTGGGCATTAGTGATGCATTGAACGCCTTTGTTTTAGCTGAAGACGAGGGGGACGACCCAAACAATACGTACCTTTACTTCTTTAGTCCCGACCTGCTGTCGCAGCCGTACCAAAGGATTGCAGTCTCGGGAACCTTTGCGGACGGCCCTGGGATTGTCTCTACTCCGACAAAGCATGCCCTCCCTCCGACAAACTCCGCATGCGGAACTGTCGGAGTCGATTTCATTAAAGCGGCTTCTCTTAATAGCAACTCGGCTCCGGATAATCTACAGGACTTCGGAGTGAATCTTCAGCCGGGATCCAGTTGTGCCAGCATCGCATCTCGGCTTCCAGCGTTGTTTGATGGGTATGTCTTGCAAAGCTCAGGCTTACCTCTGACTTTAGATGTGGGCGGGGAGAGACTACAGTCAGCTTCGATACCGCCTATCCAAGATCTCAGTAAGAATTTCATCACCGTATCAAGTGAGATTTTCCATGACATTCCGTATGGGGCATCTCTTCAATAGGTGCGACGGTGCTTGGTGCGCCTAACAGGCCAGGAGCTTTCGTGCTGGACAATAATCTCCTGTGGAACGTAAGCTCCCTTCAGCTTGTCACAGACAACCAATCTACGGTGACTCAAACGAGCACGGCCACGTGGGATGGTCACGGGCACGGACCGTCGCTGTACCTCGTTCATTGACGTAAGGCTAGTAACATCGGAAATGCAGGAGTTGCCGCTCAGAGCGGCAACTCCCCTTTCTGAATGACAGCGTTGTCCGCCGCTGTCAACGATCTAAGGCAGCGGCCTTGAATAACCCTCATCCGATCGACGTGACGCCGCAGCGAATCTGTTTCAGGTGTGTGCTGACGTCACGGAGTCAAGGCCGTTCAGCTATTTAGCCTGCCTTGCAAGCGGTCACCCAGGCACACAGCCAATGCGTCGGCGCATCAGCTGGATGGAAGAGGTGTTGAAGATTATGCAGATGCATGGACAACACACTGCGCATTGCTGGTGGAACAGGCCGTTCGACCGCCTTCTACCACACTGAGAATGCCGACTGGGGCGTGGCGTTGCCGCACCTCGCCCGCTCGGCCCGATCTTGCGCCAAGGGTGCTGGTGGATGACGGCCACCACTCTTTCAACAACATTGTTGAATAGACCGCAGCATGGCTGGTACACACCGAAGCGCCAGGGGTTTGCATTTCAATGACCGCAAGCACGCCGTCGACGACCTGACGCCAGGCAGCATAGACCTCCAACAAGTATTGCGTATCTTCTATGAAATTGTCAGCACACCGTATGAGACCTCGCACAACAGGTCCTTTATGATTGACCAAAGCTGTAACCTGAAAGGGCGATGGTGCAGTCTGTCTTCACTGCGCAGGAACTCTTCGCACGCGCCGCACTGATTGATCAGATGGCGCTCTCACGATGCAGGACGAATGCCGCCTCGTGGAAGCGGAGGAGTTCTTCCGGAATTGCTTCTAGACGGATGTGGGTCCGTTGATGCGCGCATGGAGAGGGGATAGCTTCCTGCCTGCCGATCCTTTGCAGCAGCTGCGTAAAGCGGTTATGTAGAGCGGATTACTAGATAGTGCCGAGCGCAGAGTTCGGAACCAGAAGTCGAATTGAAGCCACATGTAAACCTGTCCAAGAGGTCAGCCGCAGCCTGCACAATACCACCGCCTCTGCGGGCGCGGAGAGTGTGGAACTGGTCCACCACCACGAGTGCCTACGGCTCTTCGCAATGCAGGGCGGTTTGTTGAAGAGCGGGTGGATTGCTAATTGAGTCAAACGTTGGATAGCAAGTAGCTCCCGCTATCGGCGATAAGATCGCAGCCGCGCGTATTCCACTCATCGCGAGCGACATTCCGCATTCGAATACCACCTACTTTGGCGTCGAAAACTATCGCGTTGGCGTCAAGTCGGGAGTGTGCTGGCCCAAGATGGGCTGAAACAGTGGGACGGCAAGGTGGACTGGTGATCGGACTCGATTTGGCGAAGTCAGGACTATTGGGGCAGGGATAGATCTCTGGCACGTTCGATGCCGTAGTAAGCCAGGATTGAATCGCCGAAGCCATGTACGAGATGCGTTACGCTGCGTCACCTCTCATTACCTTCGTATCGCACGAGGTGGGCACCCATGGCCCAAGCCTCAATACAACTCGGCTTGACGGTGCGGAAGGGGCAAACAGTCGCTTCATATAATCGCCTGACGCGTCGGCTCGTGCCAACTAGGGATGTTGCCGATCAGTAGCAAGACGGTTCCCGCGCACATGCGTTCTTCCACTGCAAACAGGCATGGTCGTCATACCGTCGGACGATTGATGTCGTACCGCCGGTATGCGCTGGTAGCTTCTGAGTCTGACTCATCTGTGAAGTGCTCCGAAGCTGCCAACCAGAGCTGCGACTCGATCCTTTGCCGACCGCCCACTCGGACCGTGGGAGATCTGAGCAGCGTCATTCAGCGAAACGCGTCGAGACTCAGCACGGAATGCTTCTCAAAGAAACTTGTCAGATGGTCTTGACACCTGATGTTCAAAACAGCTACAACATTGGACGAGCTTCACATGAAGAACATTTCCCCTTTTGAAATTATCAACTGAGGTTCGACTGAACTCCCGGCTCCGCAACGTACGGCTGCCGCGTCGCCTGGATCGTCAAAACAGCTCCTCGGAGAGGAGCCACTGCTGATAGCGAAAGAAAGCAACTGCACTCCCGCCGTAAGCGAAACAGCCGTGTTTTTATCGCAAAAGCAATCATTTAGGAGCCAGAACATGAGTTCAACGATTCTTCTACAACGCATACCACTGTGTGTTCCTCAGATCAAACAGGGGATCGCCACTTTCGCCCTGTTGCTCGCAGTGCTCGTTGTGCTTCCTGCAACACGCCTCGTCGCACAAGCGGCGGGCACCGCAACTATTCAGGGTGTTGTGCAAGACGCGTCCGGTGCCGATATCTCCGGAGCGACCGTCACCGCCATAAACGTGGGTACAAACAGCACATCCGTTCAGAAAACATCAAGCCACGGCACCTATGTGCTCACAGCACTCACACCCGGCTTGTACAACGTGTCCGTCGACTTACAAGGCTTTAAGCCCTACCTTCAGCAGCACGTAACTCTGGACGCACTATCTCAACTTGGTTTGAACATCGTCCTCGATATAGGCACGGTGGACCAGAAGGTTGTAGTTGACGCAGGGGAACTGCCAGATCTTCACACCGAGAATGGAGCCGTTGAGAACACCATTCCGCAGACGGCTTACGAAGCGCTGCCAATAGCACTGAACGGAGGACCAAAAAGTCCCGTAGGGTTCTTGACCCTTGTGCCCGGGGTATCCCCTCCAAATGGCGGAGATCCATATGGCCTTGATTTCAATGGAGGAACTGGGGTCTCTTCGCAAATCTATGTTAATGGGCTTCCGCTCGTCTCGTCGGAGTTGCAGGGTGGCTGGCAGAATCTAAACTCTGTTTCGACCGAAGACATCGACCAGTTTCAAGTCATTACCAGTGGTGTTCCCGCATTCTACGATGGCCAGGGAATCGCAAATCTTGTGTATAAATCGGGTACCAACGCCTTCCATGGCACTGTTTTCGAGAACATACGCAACACGGCTTTCGATGCCCGCCCATATTTCACTCGGACAGGCCCAAAGCCTGTCGAAAGACAGAACGAGTATGGAGTCGCCGTGGGAGGGCCGATTCTCCGCAATCGCATCTTCTTCTTTGGCAGTTACGACGGCTACAAGATCGTGACTGGGTCAAATCCAACCTTCGTGACACTCCCGACTGCTGCGGAGCGCGCCGGAGACTTCAGTGCCTTTCCCGTGATCTACGATCCATCTACCACAAGAGTTGTGAACGGAACCTTAACCCGAAGCCCTTTTCCGAACAACCAGGTGCCGATCACATCGAAAGTCGCATCGTATCTTCAGTCCTTTCTACCCGCTACTCAAAACAACAAGACGTCAAACAACTATTTCAATACGTATACGAATGGAAGCAGCAACAAGGCAGTCCTGGTGAAGATTGATGCAAACCTCATGAAGAACAATCACACCACGTTCTTGTTTCAGAGAAGTACGGCGGTTCCCCTCGCTTTTGCGACGGTATTACCGCTGCCATATACGAATGGTACCTACGGCGGCAACACTCAGTACTTTGCCCAGATTAACTCCGTCCAAACCATCACTCCCAATCTGATCAATCTGTTCGGCTTCAACTTCATACGAAACGCCGGTGTTCAAACCAACCCGACTGCAGGAGGCGGATACGCCGCTAAAGCCGGCTTAACTGGTCTACCATCTAGTCAGTTGACCGATGCTTTTCCTAGTGTGAACTTTAGCGGACCGACTTCTCCGACTGGCTGGGGTGGAAGCTCGGCCTTCGCAGAAATTCCAGCATCCGAGGTGTACCAAGATAACGTTCAGTGGTCTAAGGGGCGCCATGGTCTGACTTTTGGTGCACAGTATACCGCTCAGCAAGAGAATCTCACGATACCAAGCTCATGGAATCAAGGCCTGGTTTTCACAAATAGTGAAACCGCGGGCTTCACCGGAACCGGTTCTTCTGCCGTCCTGGATCCAACTACGGGCAATGCCTATGCGAGCTTTCTTTTAGGGCTCGTCGACAACGCAGGTTTCACTGATACTGCAGTAGGGGCTACCGGAGGACGCTGGAGCAACTTCGCTGCCTACGCTCAGGATGATTGGAAGCTTACCCCTAAGCTCACGGTGAACCTGGGCCTCCGTTACTCCATTCCAAAACCTTTCACTGAAATTCAAAACCGTGCCTCCTGGTTCAATCCTTCGCAGCAGAATCCCGCGGCAAGCAATGCGCCAGGTAGCTTTCAATTCGCAGGTGATGGTCCTGATTCATGCCACTGCCGTACGAACGTAGCGACCCACTATCTCACCTTTGGCCCGCGCGTTGGCTTTGCTTATAGCGCCACTCCCAAGACAGTTGTTCGAGCTTCCTTCGCCCTGGTTCATTTCAATGGGGGTGCGTTGGGAGGCAATGGACAACAACAGGGAGTGGGCATTACAGGCTACAGCGCCACTCCCAGTTTCTCTACCGCGGACGGAGGAGTCACTCCTGCGTTCTCCTTGGATGCTGGCGTTCCAGCGTATCAAAGGCCTCCGTTCTTTTCCGCATCGCTGAACACGGGTTACACCACTAGCGCGCCGGGAGACCATGGCGGTTACTCATATAATCGGCCCGCAACCGCCGGCCGCTCACCCTATACCGAGGAGTGGGCGCTCACGGTTGAGCGGGATCTCTCGCACGCTTTCGTCCTGAACTTGACCTACGCAGGGACGAGTACCCACTTCACGGGACTCGATGGCGGTAGCGGTATCTATTCCAACCAGATTGACCCAACGTACTTCAAGTTGGGATCGCTGCTTAATCAACCCTTGAGCACGGCTACATTAGCGCAGGCTCAAGCGATCATTCCCGGGATCAAGGTCCCGTTCGCGAACTTCTCAGGCACGATAGGCCAGGCGCTCAGACCGTTTCCCCAGTTCAGTCAAAGCGGTGGCACGTTTACAGGGCCTGACCCGTGGGCAACTCTAGGTACCCAGAGTTATAACGCGCTGCAGGCAACAGTCTCTCATAATATGAAGAACGGGTTGTATCTACTCGTCTCCTACGCTTGGAGTAAGGAGATGGACGAGGGCGGTGATGGAGTACAGTTCTTTGGTGCGAATGCTCGCTCCGCGTATTTATGGAATAAAGAACGGAGTCCGGGCTACACCGATACTCCACAGGCTCTCTCCCTCACAGAGGTCTATGATCTGCCCTTCGGCAGGGGAAAGTATTTCAACGCGAAAAACTCCCTTGTAAATGGTCTGATTGGAAACCTGCAGGTTTCAGGGATCCAGCAATACTCATCCGGAACTCCTCTCACCAGTATTGCGGCGGCGTGTGTCAATAATCCCTATGGCGGTAAGAAAGGCATCATAGGAAATGGAACCAGTGGATGCTATGCCGACTACGCGCCTACCTTCTCGGGAACTGTAAAGAGCGCGCGAATTGGAAGCGGGGCTCCGGGAGTGACCTCTTACCTGAATAGTAATGCGTTTTCAACGCCAGCCCCTTACTCTTTCGGGAACACTCCTCGAACACTAGCCTACTCA
>JAABUX010002237.1_pt1 | contig 27721 bp, 31 predicted proteins | sample 5561851 | NCBI WGS metagenome assembly JAABUX01 (sample SAMN10711883, study PRJNA513361) | rock metagenome | isolation source: Antarctica rocks | place: Antarctica: Victoria Land, Richard Nunatak red sandstone | collected 2016-01-03 | reverse complement strand
ACGCTCGACGTCGCCGGGGAGAGCATAGGGCGTGAACAAGCTGCTGTTGCGGATAAAACGCCGAAAGACCGTATCGGTGACGCCGGCCATGGGTGCGAGTACCGTTGCGGGGGCCACGCGTACATTGCCGATGCGGAACGAGGCGGGGACGCGCGTGTGCGTGGGCATGGGGTATTCGATCGGATTGTCCCAGTTTTTCTTCATACTCGTTTATGGGTGTTCAGGCAGAGACGCAGATCCTTCGACTCCGCTGCGCTTCGCTCAGGATGACTCCGCTGGCACACGCGCCGGTGGCAAGTGGCACCGGTAACAGATTATCTTTACGGGCAACTGATCCCGGCTATCCAATGAAATAGTGAAGATGAGCCAATGTAGCGTTGGCTCGGCAGCAAAAAGCCTTCGCGATGGGCGAAGGCTTTCTGCAAGGAGGAGATGCCGTTACTTCGCTGCCGAGGTTTCTTTCTGAGCGAACTTGCGGCGGAAGCGCTCGATGCGGCCCGCGGTATCGATCATCTTCATTTTGCCGGTGAAGAACGGGTGGCAGGCGGCGCAGATTTCAACGTTGATGTTGCCTTTGTGCGTGGAGCGGGTCTTGAATTCGGTGCCGCATGCGCACTTCACATTGATTTCGTTGTAGCTGGGGTGGATTCCCTGTTTTGCCATAGCTCGTTAAACCTTTCCTGCAATCCGTCCATGCTATCGCGCCAATCCGCTGAATGCAATTGAGATTACTCAAGTATCAGATGTCGGGGGAGCGGTTTCGATGCAGGCAGTGCGCCGGTTTGCCATACTAGAGGGATGAGTGAACCGGCGATCTGCCCGCTTTGCAGTGGGATGGGCGTGCGTGTTGCGGTGGCGGCAGGTGGCGCCCGGGAAACGAACGTTTGCCCCTGCCAACGAGTGCCTGAGAACGATGCGGTGCCGGAGAACCGCGCACTGGAGAACCGCGCACTGGAGAACCGCGCAAGAGTGTGTCCGCTGTGTGATGGTATGGGGATGCGTCTCGTGAACGCGAAAGCGGCGGTGCGTGTCGCGGAGCCCTGTGAGTGCCAGCACGAGCGCAAGGTGCAGCTTCTGTTGCAGCGAGCAGCCATTCCACTACGCTATGCGGATTGCAGTTTCGAGAACTTCCATTACGAGCGGTCGGACAGTGCGATGGCGCGGACTGTGGGAGTCGCCAGGACGTTTGCAGACATTTATCCGGCCAGCAAAGAGGGGGTAGGCCTGCTCTTTACGGGACCGATCGGTACCGGCAAAACGCATCTGGCGACGGCTGTTCTGCGCAAGCTGGTGCTTGAGAAAGGCGTTCGGGGATTGTTCTACGACTACCAGGAGCTCCTGAAGCAGATCACGAACTCCTACAGCGCGACGGCAAAAACAACGGAGTCCGAGGTGTTGCGCCCTGTGTTTCAGGCGGAAATACTTTTGCTGGATGAGTTAGGCGGCTATCGGACGACCGAGTGGGCGTCGGACACTGTAGCGAACATCCTCAATACTCGCTACAACAGCAGGCGCGTGACGATTATCACAACCAATTTCGGGGTCGATGCCATGGGGGAAGCTGTGCGTGAGACCCGTTCAGACATTGCTGGGGCCGCTTTCGGATCTGCGGCGAGAGCGATACGACAGGACACGCTGGCTGACCGCATTGGTGAGCGCATGCAGTCTCGTTTAAAGCAGATGTGCGTGACGGTCAAGATGACCGGACCGGATTATCGGGACAGGGACCGGGCGACCTTGCAGTAGAAGCAGCGGAGGGTGTGCCGGGAGCGGTACGATGTTGACATGAGCCCAAGGGAATCGAACGACGGCAGCGGCCCGCTGTTTACCGGTGGCGGCGCGCTTGAAACACCGGAAGCTCGGTCGTGGAAGCCATTTGCCATCGCGGGCGCGGCCATGCTTCTGGTTTTGGCGGTTTTGCTCCTTGCGGGCCGGCGCAGCCATGATTCCAACCCGGGCGGCGCAGGGCTTGCCGCGCCGGCGGCTTATGCCGCCTCGCTGCCGATCACGAATGTGCAGATGAGCGACTCGAGTAACCTGTCGGGCGGCAAGGAGACCTATCTCGACGGCACTGTCACGAACCGGGGAGCGCAGACGGTGGCGGCCATTACGGTGCAGGTTGCGTTCAAGAGTTTCACGGGCACCCTGGCGCACAAGGAAACGCTGCCGCTGAACCTGATCCGTTTTCGCGAGCCCTATGTGGATACGGAGCCGGTAAGCGCCGAGCCGATCAAGCCGGGACAGTCTCGCCCCTTTCGGCTGATATTTGACGCGGTGCCGGGGAGCTGGGATGGCGCCTATCCGGAAGTTCGGGTGATCTCCGTGACAGCACATTGAGATTGGCTCACTGCTCAGGGATACCCGAATGGCACTGTATTCCCGTAGAAATTACACGTCGCTGCTCCTTCTCGCCGACGTCGAGCGCCTTTGAGGGGGAGACAGATCGCTGAAGGCAGACTGTAGGTTGCTGAAAATAAAAAGATTAGGCTTTAGGGGCGAAAGTGTAACCCTGGCGACGACAGTTTGGCACTTGAGATGCAACCTATGGCTTACAAAGTAGCTCTCCAGTAGTAGCAAGCTTTTACCCAGAGAAGAGAGACGGGACGATGAATAAGAGAGAAAGTGTAATTTCAGCAAGCGCAGCTTTGTTGCTTGCAGCGTCGATGGCACTGCCGGCCGGGGCGCAGACAACAGGGGCACAAAGTACTGCGAACCCACAGACGAACGCACAAACCGACGCCCCGCAGAGCACCAGTGGAAGTACCGCCAACAGTACGATGAATCCCGCGAACAATGGCACCTATGCCTCGGGCGCTCCGCTGCCATCTCAATCGAAGGAGGGTTTCTGGGGACATCTCAACCCGCTGGCTCGCAAAAAGTGGGTGAAGCGGCAGCTGGATCCGGTAAAGGGCCGCTTGAACGAACTGGACCAGTTGCAGGCTAAGAACGGCCGGGATATCCAGGCGCTGGATGCGAAGACCGGCACCGGCATTCGCCAGGCGCAATCAACCGCGGACCAGGCGAACCAGATGGCCGGCACGGCGAACACGACAGCGGGCCAGGCGCAACAGATGGCGCAGCAGGCCAACACCCAGAATACGCAGTTGAATACAACCGTCTCAGGGCTGGACCAGTATTCGAAGATTTCGGATACGGAGCTTGTCTTCCGTCCGGGTCAGGTAACACTGAACGCGAAAGCCAAGCAGGCGCTGGACCAGGTAGCGACGCAGTTGCAGGGGCAGAAGGGCTATGTGGTTGAGGTGGCCGGTTACTCGCACCAGCGTGGGCAGGCTGGATTGACCAGCTCGCAGCACATGTCAGATGCGGTGGTGCGGTACCTGGTGGAGCAGCACCAGATCCCGGTGTACAAGATTCACCAGATTGCCCTGGGCAACGCCCAGGTGCAGGACGGGTCGAACGGAACTGCTGGAGCGCCGGCCGGCAATGCGGTGCGGGTGAGCGTGATGCAGAACAGTTTAGCGGCAACGGGCGCGGGAGCTGGAGCGGGCAATGCACCCGCCGGCACCGCTACCCCTGCTCCGGCGGTGCCTACGGGTGGACCGACGCAGTAGTTGTCGCGACAGGCTCTCGTTTTTATAACGAGAGAACCAAGGCAGATTGGCCCCTCGAAGAGAGGGGCCGTTTTTTGCCTGAGAATGCTGGAAAACCGCCTGCGCGGCTGGCGCCCACTTCGTGGGGAGTGGCATGTTGTTTGAAATATCCAATTATGTGGCCGCCAGCCGCGCAGGCGGTTTTAGGTTTCTCGACGCGGCGCTAACGTGTGTAAAGCTAACAGTGTCTCCAGCAGCGGCCTGAGCAGGTCGAGGCGGAGGGCGTTGGCGCCGTCGGATTTTGCTTCGGCTGGGTTGTCGTGGACTTCGAGAAAGATGCCGTCGATGCCGGCGGCGACGGCGGCGCGCGCCAGCAGGGGAATGAACTCGGGTTGGCCGCCGGAGACGCCGTTGGCGGCAGAAGGCATCTGGACCGAGTGGGTGCCGTCGAAGACAACTGGCGCCAGCTTGCGCATAATGCCCAGTGAGCGCATGTCCACGACCAGATTGCCGTAGCCGAAGGTGGTGCCGCGCTCGGTGAGCGAGATGCGCTCGTTGCCGGTGGAGGCGATCTTTCCGATAGCATGCTGCATGTCCCCGGGCGCAACGAACTGGCCTTTTTTCACGTTAACGGCGCGGCCGGTTTGCCCGGCGGCGACGAGCAGGTCGGTCTGGCGGCAGAGGAAGGCTGGGATTTGAAGGACGTCGGCGCCTTCGGCGGCGATCTCGCAATGCGCGGGCTCGTGGACGTCGGTCAGCACGGGGAAGCCGGTGGTTTCCGCGATGGCGCGAAGAATACGGGTGCCTTCACGCAGGCCCGGGCCGCGAAAGCTGGTAACGGAGGTGCGATTGGCCTTATCGTAGGAAGCCTTGAAGATGTAGGGGACACCGAGGTCGGCGGCGATGCGGCCGATGCTCTCGGCCATGCGACGGGCGTGGGTTTCACTCTCGATGACGCAGGGGCCGGCGATCAGGAAAAGCCGGCCGGCGCCGACGGGGACATTGCCTATTTCGAAATCGGGAATCACAGTGAATATTGAAACACGAGGATTGCGCTTGACGTTAAGAAGGAACTACTCTCAAGGGAAAGCGGCGCGAGTGATTGAGCAAGATGAGGAGGGCGGATGAGTGAAGACTATGTAACGAAGGCGGAACTTGCCTCGCAGCTGGCGGTTTTCAAGACAGAGCTCAAGGCAGAGCTGAAGGAAGAAATCTTTGAACAGATCGAGAAGGTCGAGACGACTTTACTGAAGGAGTTCCGCAAATATGCAATTCGCGCGGAAGCACGGTTGCGCGTGAACGAGGTGACTGCTTCTGGCCTGACCGAGCGCATGGCTTTTCTTGAAGAGCGCGTCAGCTATCTGGAAGAGAAATAGGGTAAACGATACTTCCTGTCCTGCCGAATGCATGCAGAATGGAGTGCGTGGCCAACGTTTCGCGTCCATCCCGGCCTCTCAGTGGAAAGAGGTGAGACGATGGCACGCAACACAACACCACACACGGAGTCCGGGCAGAATCAGGAGTTTGACGAGAGCGATCTGGAGCCGGGGGTATCGGCGGACACTGTAGCGCGCGGCGAGGATGCTGCTTTGTACAGCGACAGCGACGGGGCGCAGACAGGCACCAATCGGGGTGCGGCCCATGTACCGGGTGATGGCCCACGTCATCACGACCACGGCACGCATACGCCCGATACGCTCCTGGAAGGCTCGCTCGAAACGCGTGCCCCCGAGGGCGCAGGGCAGGGGATTACAGGGCGCTCGCAGTCCGAGGAGAGCGTAGGACAAAAGAAGGTTGTGGCTGACCGGCCAGATGTGCAGTCGGGGATCAATCAAGAGCGACAGAAGGATGATATTGCCTGAGAATCGACCATTCGAGAGTCGGAATGGCTGCGGGCATTCCGACTTTTTTGTTTCAGGCTGCGGTTCGGACGGCAATTTCGAACTACAGGGGTGCGACTTCTTCGTCGACTCGCTCCGTCTCTGCCATGCGCATACGCGCTGAATAGCTGCCCTCGATAAAAGCCGAGAATAGCGGGTGCGGCTCGAGCGGCTTAGACTTGAACTCGGGGTGGAACTGGCAGCCCACGAAAAAGGGATGGTCAGCGATCTCGACAATTTCGACATAGGTGGCGTCCGGAGTTGTTCCGGTGATGCGCAGGCCTGCGCCCGAGAGCAGGGCTTCGTACTCGCGGTTGAACTCGTAGCGATGGCGATGGCGTTCGGAGATTTCGGTCGTCCGGTAGGCCTGGGCGGCGAGTGAGTCGGGCTGCATGACGCAGTCCCACGCACCCAGCCGCATGGTCCCACCCATTTCCTCGACACCGGTCAGCTCGCGGAGTTTGTAGATAACCCGATGCGGAGTGGAGGGATCGAACTCGCTGGAGTTGGCGTGGTGCAGTCCGCAGACATTGCGTGCGTACTCGATGCAGGCGGTCTGCATGCCGAGGCAGATGCCGAAGTAGGGAACCCGGTTTTCGCGCGCATAGCGGATGGCGTTGAGCATGCCCTCGATGCCGCGTTTGCCGAAACCGCCGGGGACGAGGATACCGTTGAAACCCGCGAGTTGCGAAGGGTAGTCGGGAGTTTCGAGACCTTCGGCTTCGATCCAGGTCACGCGCAGTTTGAGCTGATGCGCGAGCGCGCCGTGGGTGAGTGCTTCCTTGAGTGACTTGTAGCTGTCTTCATACTCGACGTATTTGCCGACGATGGCGATCGATACCTCGTCGCGTGGGTGGTAGGCGTGCTCGACCAGTTCCTTCCAGCGACTCAGATCGGCATTCTTCGGAGTCAGGTGCAGGAACTTGAGAATCAGCGCATCCACGCCTTCTTCAGCGAAGTTCAGGGGCACTTCGTAGATCGAGTCCACATCGCGGGCGCCGATAACGGCCTGCTCTTCAAGATTGCAGAACAGAGCGATTTTGCCCTTGATCTCGCGGGAGAGCGGGCGGTCGGAGCGGCAGAGCAGGATGTCGGGCTGGATCCCGATCGAGAGCATTTCCTTGACGGAGTGTTGGGTGGGCTTGGTTTTGAGCTCCTGCGCGGCGCTGATCCAGGGTACGAGCGTGACATGGATGAAGACGGTGTTTTCGCGGCCGCCTTCCTGGCGCATCTGGCGGATGGCTTCGAGAAACGGCAGGGATTCGATATCGCCGACGGTGCCGCCGATTTCGACGATAGTGACGTCGGCCGGTCCAAAACCGTGGCCGGACCCGTCGGTCCGGCCCGCAACCTTGCGCATCGCGTTCTTGATTTCGTTGGTGACGTGGGGAATGACCTGGACGGTTTTGCCCAGGTAGTCGCCGCGCCGCTCCTTGGTGATGATGCCTTCGTAAATGCGGCCGGTGGTCAGGTTGTTGTCGCGCGTGAGCCTGGCGTGGGTGAAGCGCTCGTAGTGGCCCAGGTCGAGGTCGGTTTCGGCGCCGTCGTCGGTCACAAAGACCTCGCCGTGCTGAAAAGGCGACATGGTGCCGGGGTCGACGTTGAGGTAGGGGTCGAACTTCATCAAGTTGACGCGCATGCCGCGGCTCTCGAGCAGGCAGCCGATAGAGGCCGCGGCGAGGCCTTTGCCGAGCGAGGAAACGACGCCGCCGGTCACGAAAATGTACTTTGCTGACATGAGAGCCTCCCTAAGGGTACTGACGACGTGTGTACCGGCGGGAACAGGCGGGTACGATCTAGTATTGCAGACGTCTCCCCGGACGCAAAGACGACGGGCGGCCCGGGCTTGCGGAAAACCTCCGCTCTCGATAAGGCATTGACGGCGAGGAGGAGGGCAGGCATTACGACACAAGGGAGTGAGCGCTCAGGCAGGCTCATGGCCGTTTTGCATGGGAGCACTGTCCGGTGGGAAACGGTTTGCCGCGCCGGCGCGGTTGCGGCTACGGCATTTCTGCTGGGGTGCGTGGGGATGTTTGTCTATCGCACAAGGCACTGGCCGTTGGTGAACGACCCGGCGTTGATGCACTACGTCGTTTTCCTGATGGGGCGGGGGATGGTGCCGTACCGGGAGATCGGCGACATCAATTTGCCGGGGGCATACGCGCCGGAGTGGCTTTCAATGCACCTTGCACACCTGCTTCATCTTTCCGAGGCGGCCATGTGGCGGGGAATGGACTTTGGCGCGCTGCTGCTCGCGGGCTGGGCGACCGTGCGGATTGCCAGGCCATGGAGCTGGTTCGCGGGGGTGTGGGCCGGGGCGCTGTTTGCGCTGTATCACGGGCGCGACGGCGTGGGGCAGGCCGGACAGCGGGATCTGTGGGTGGCGGTTTTGCTGCTGTGGGCGGTTTCCTTCCTGTTCGACGCGATGCGGTGTGCCCAGGGCCGCACGCAGGGTTGGCGTCTGGCCTGTTTTGGACTTTTTATTAGCGCTGCCTGCACCGTCAAACCGGTGGTGATCCCTTTTCTGTTGCTGCTTACGCCGTTCCTGCTGTGGGAAGAGAGTGCCCGGGCGCGTGGCCGATTGCTGGTGTTCGTGGCAGCGGGGTTCGTGCTTCCAGTGCTCGGGAGTCTGGCTTTTGCCGAGCGCTGGGCGGCGATGCCTGCACTCTGGCAGGTGCTGCGGGTGACGCTTCCATACCATGCCAGCCTGGGCGACGGCACGGTACTACAACTGCTTGGGCGCAGCACCCTTTCCTCGACAGGCAAGCTGCTGATCGTACTTCTAGTGACGGGTTTGCTCGCCGGAGAGTGGCGAGCGAACTTTCGGGCTTTCCGGACACATCCGAGCGATGGTTCAGTCTGGACCGGAAGCGCGGAGCGGATTTCCCTGGCCGGGTGTGTGCTGCTTGGGCTGCTCTCGTTTGTGATGCAGGGCAAGGGGTATCCCTACCAGCGCTATCCCTATGTGGTTTTTCTTTTCCTGTTCGCCGCCCTCGAGTTTGCCTCTGCGGTTGGGAGCAGCCGCAAGCCGCTGCGCATTGCCGGGGTAGTCGGCTTTGCCTTTGGCGTGCTGTTTTGCGCGCCTGCATATCTGCGGGGAGTCGCCAAAGCGCGTTGGTCAATGCCGGTCTCAGAAATGGAAACAGCAATCCGCGCGCAGGCGAGCGGGGATACCGGCAGAGACGTGCGCGGTCTGGATGGCCAGGTGCAGTGCCTCGATGTGGTTTCCGGGTGCACGGACGCCCTGCTGCACCTTCATCTGCGAGAGGCGACAGGCACGATCTATGATGAATTTCTATTTCCGCAAACGCCGTCGGGGTGGGGCATCCCGTACACCGGGCCTGCGCCGGGAGCGCCGGCTTCTCCTGCGGTTCTGATAGGGCAGGGCAGGTTCCGGGCGGAGCTGCTGAAGCATTCACCGCGGGTTCTAATCGTCTCCGCGTGGCTGTTTCCGCAGGGGCCGGGGGACTACCGCGAACTAGCGCTGTGGCCGTGGTTCGACGCGTATTTGCGGGAGCATTACACCCTTGTGTCGCAGCAGAGTTTTGCCCGCGCCGAGAATGGGCCCTTGGGCTTTCGCGTGTATCGATGGAAGTAGGAAGTGCGGAAGGTCGCGACTTTCCGATAACGTAAGGAAGTGGCCTATCGCTTCCTGATCCTCCTGCTCGCCATGGCTCTTTTACTCCCGGCGGCGGCGCGCGCGCAGGATGCGCCGGGACGGCAGCGGCTAATTTTGAAGGACGGCAGCTACCAGGTGGTTCTGCGGTATGAGGTCGATGCCAAAGCCGGGCGGGTGCGCTTTCGGTCAGCCGAGCGGAATGACGGCTGGGAGGAACTGCCGGCGGACCTGGTGGACTGGCCCGCGACCGAGCGCTACAACCACGAGCACTCGCCCGACGCCAAGCCGGACCCGAACAGCCCGGCGGCGGCGGAAGCCGCGGAGCTGGACCGGGAAGCCGCAGCCGTGCGGGCCGATGAGGCTGCGCGGCAGCCGGAGGTCGCGCCCGGTTTGCGGCTTCCGGACGAAAGCGGCGTGTGGGCGCTCGATAGCTTCAATAATGTGCCTGAGCTGCTGCGGATTCACCAGAGTGATGGGGACTTGAACACGGACCTCGGTCACACGGTCAAAGCGGCCGCGATTCCCAGGATCGGCGAGAGAGGCGGGGCGCGCGACCTGATCCGCCTGCAGGGGTACAAGGCGGCGATCGAGTTTCATGTGGCCCGGCCGGCGTTCTACATCGCGCTCGACGTGAAGAACGAGGCGGCGCGTGAGGATGCGATGGTGGTGGACACGCATGGAGCGGCGGCTGCGATGTCAGACAAGAAGGAAAAGGCCTCCCCCACGAGCACCTACGCGCTGGTGCGCCTGCGGGTGTGGAACGACCAGCGCGCGGCTTCGGCGGAGGAGTTGCGGGGGCTGGGCACTGGCGGCGAGGCGGACGGCAGTGCGGAGGTGGTCGCGACCGAGCGGACGATCCTGCCCGGCGGGCACTGGATGCGGATCGCGCCGCGCGGCGAGTTGAACCTGGGGCAGTACAGCCTGGTGGAGCTGCTGGGTGATGGCGGTTTCAATCTCGACGGCTGGGATTTTGGGGTAAACCCGATGGCGCCGGAGAACAAGGGCGGGTTTCAACCGGTTGTCCGAGGTGAAAGCGCGCCGTAGAGGTCCTTATGCCTTGAATTTGCCGCGAAGAGGGACAGGGGTGTGCAGCGCCGGACAATTCGCACAATTTTTGTGAACACTGACACCGGCTATGCCGAAGCTACACTGGGCCGAAGCTACACTGGGGAGAGAGCTTCTGCAGCAATTCGCTGTTCCACGCATCGAATAGAAAGCCTCCATGACAACGACCTTCCCCGAAATGCCGGTGTATCTGTCTCAAGACGCAGTCCTAGGGCAGCGAAGGCAGCTTATCGACAAGTTCGGACGGCAAATTACCGATCTGCGTGTTTCAGTGACCGACCGGTGTAATTACCGGTGCGTGTACTGCCGGACCGGCGAGGAGAACGTAGCACCCAGCGAGTTGCCGATGGAGGATTACCTGCGCATGGTGCGGGTGTTTGCCTCACTTGGCATTGAGAAGGTGCGCCTGACCGGCGGGGAGCCGCTGCTACGGCGCGGGCTGGTCGAGCTTGTGAGCGAGCTGGCGCAGCTGCGGACCGTGGACGGCAAGCCGCTTGACTTGGCGCTGACGACGAATGGGCATTTGCTGGCGCAACTTGCTCGCCCGCTTCGGGATGCGGGCTTGAGCCGGGTTACGGTGAGCATGGATGCGGTCGAGCCGGAGACGTTCGCGCGAATCACGCGGGTTCCGGGGTCGTTCGACCACGTGCTGCGCGGGGTGCGGGCGGCGCGCGATGCGGGGCTGGGGCCGGTAAAGGTGAATTGCGTGCTGCTGCGCGGGTTCAACGACGACCAGATTGTGCCATTCGCGGAGTTTGCTCGCGCGGAGAGCGTAATTGTTCGATTTATCGAGTTCATGCCGCTTGAGGAAGACCGGATCTGGGCGCCCGACACGGTAGTACCGCTGGATGAAGTTCTCGCAAAGCTGGGCAGTTTTCGGCCGGTTGTCGCGATGCCCGCGAACAACTTAAGTGAGACGGCGCGGCGATACACCTTTGATGATGGACGGGGAGAAATTGGCGTCATCGCGCCGGTTTCGCAGGCGTTCTGCGGGGCTTGTAGCCGGGTGCGCCTGACCTCCGACGGAAAGATTCGCACCTGTCTGTTCTCGCATTTCGACCATGACCTGCACGGGGTGATGCGGCGGGGCGGCAGCGATGACGATATGGTGAACTTTATCGAGGCGACGATCCAGAAGAAAGAAGCGCGGCACCACATCGGCGAGAAGGGTTTTTTGCAGCCTGGACGCACGATGGTGCATATCGGCGGGTAAACCGCTTCCAGCGACTCGCGCCGTCTGGGTAACCGCCTACGCGGCTAGCGTCACCTGGGGTGGGCGGGTATTTGAAATAATAAAACTCATGGCTATTCTTCGTTCCACCTTTATCTCGCTTTCGCAAAATCAACCGCTTCGGCGGTTTTCCGAGGCTTCAGCAGCCGGGCGCCGGGTTTCGTCGCGATTTGTCGCGGGTCTCGAGATCGAAGAAGTGTTGCGGGCGACGGCGGAGCTGAACCGGCACGGCATTGCAGCCACGCTCGACAGCCTGGGCGAGAATGTGCACACGCCGGAAGAAGCGCAGCACTCCGCCGCGATCTATCACCAACTCTTGGACGCAATCGACGAGCGTTCACTGGACAGCAACGTGAGCGTAAAGCTGACGCAGATGGGGATGGACCTGAGCCCGGGATTAGCGGAGCAGATCGTCGGCGGACTGGTCGAGCATGCGGCGCGCGTAGGCACGTTTCTGCGCGTGGACATGGAAGGCTCGGCCTACACGCAGGCAACCCTGGACCTGGTGTGCCGGCTGCACCAGCAGTTTCCGGGTCGCGTCGGCGTGGTGATTCAGGCATACCTGCGGCGCTCGGCCGACGATGTGCGGATGCTGTTGCAGGAAGGCGTTCGCATCCGGCTGTGCAAAGGCGCATACCAGGAGCCGGCCTCGCTTGCATTCCCGGACAAGGCCGAGGTTGACGCGAACTACGTCCGGCTTACGGAAATGCTGCTCACCAGCAGCGTGTACCACGGCATCGCTACGCATGACCCGCGCATGATTGCTGCTGCTGAGAAAATCGTGCAGGACAGATCTCTCCCGCGCGAGGGCTTTGAGTTCCAGATGCTGTACGGGGTGCGCCGCGACCTGCAGCGCTCGCTCCTACAACAGGGCTACCGGATGCGGGTGTATGTGCCGTTCGGGCGGGAGTGGTATCCGTACTTCATGCGACGGCTTGCGGAGCGCCCGGCCAATGTGCTTTTCCTCGCGAAGAACTTTTTCCGCAGCTGACTCACTTACTGCGGCTGATAAGGCTCGATCGATAGCAGATTGCTGAGAACCGTACGCTCCTGCGGAGAATACTCGGCCTGAAAACGCGCGGAGTGGAGCGCTTCCCCTCGCTGATCGGGCGGAAGATTGCGCAGGTCGCGAAAGGCCTGCCGAACAGCCTGGCGACGGTCGGGAGGCATCTGCCCCAATGTCTGACTGGCGCCTCGTATTTCGCCCTGCCGTTCCGCCGGGAGCGCCATGAACCGTTCGTTGCGCTCCATCACCCGCTGTCGCTGCGCGGGCGGCTCCATATCCAGGCGATGCAGACGGTCGATGATCCCCTGCTGCTGCTCCGAAGGCAGGCGGGAAAAGCCGGGTTCGCGCCGCAGCGCGTTTTCCTGCTGAGCCGGACTGAGATTCTGATGCTGGGCAAACCATTGGGGCAGGTGCGCGCCCGCACCGGACCCACCTATCCCGCTTCCATTTCCATGGAAACCGGGATGGCCCATTCCGCCGCGCCCTCGAGGCATGCCGGGACCGTGGTCCGGGTCCGCGTGCTGCGCGAGAAGAGAAGAGACATGGCCAAAAGGGAAAAAGAGCAGCACAGCAAAGGCGGCTACCCGAACATTCCTTTTTGTATCCGGCTGCTTCATCGGTTTTTGCTTTCTCGCATCGTTCTTATTCTTTACCTTCAAGACACCGAAAAGGGCGTCTTAATTTTCTGTTTCCGAACCGGAATCGGGCGCGTCCAGCGTTGAAAACTGCTGGAATACCTGCGCGTTCTCGTTGAGGGACTGGAGATCCTGTACGGTATTCGAGGCCCGCACCGGGGGGGGCTGCTGCAAGGCAAGGTCGAGCCATGTGCCACCGCTCACAGCCAGCACCAGTCCCAGCGCGGCCACCCCGGCCGCCGGCCTGAGAGAGTAATTGCTGAGCAGGAAACGTGTGCGCAACCGCTGCTTCAAGCCGGCCCAACCATGCGTCGGCGTGCGTTGTTCCTCGCGCAGCCGGGCGCCCATGCGAGCTGTCCAGTACGGGGTCGGCTCGGGAGCTTCCCACCCTCCCAATACCTGCATCGTGCGCTTGAGCGCTTTCATCTCCCCCTGGCATGCCGTACAGGAAGCAACATGCGCCCGCGCTTGCGCCGAAGCAGCGCCCGGGTCGAACAGCAGGTCGGGCATCGCGCCTTGCATCGTTTTGCAATCCATTTCGCTCTTCATAAGGAACTCCGTCAGACGTAGTCTTTGAGCCGCTCGCGTAACGTCTGGTAAGCGCGGAACAGCAGTGATTTAGTGGCCGACTCGGATAGCTTAAGTACCGCGCCGATCTCGCGGTAGTCCATCTCCTGATACTTGTGCATCAGCACGGCCTCACGCTGCCGCTCGGGCAATGCCATGACCTGCGCGCGAATGCCGGCGAGCCGCTCGTTGCGCATCAGGTTCTGTTCGGCGGTCAGGCGGCTATCGGCCACGTCCGGCGTAGTTCCGGTTTCGGCGTCCGGCTGGTCCAGGTAAATATTTTGGGCCGCCTTTTCGTGCTTGTGGTCTCGGGCATAGTTCACGCCGAGATTGGTTGCGATCCGGTACAGCCAGGTCGTGAATTTAGCCTCTGCCCGGTAGCTTTCACGCGAGCGATACACCCGCAGGAAGACCTCCTGCGCCAACTCTTCGGCGACCGCCTGATTGCCGGTCATGCGGAACATGTAATGGATCATCTGCCGGCGATACTTTTCGATCAGGTAAATGAATCCTGAATCGTCGCCCTCACGCACATGCAGCATGATCGCGGCATCGGAACCGTCGTCGGGCAGGTTCGAGGGGCGCGCGCCGGAAACTAGATCGCGTGTGACCCCAGCCCAGTTTCGGTCATACGCGGCGGTGGACATGTCTTCTTCAACCCGAACCTCATCCAAAGGTTGCGCGTCAGATTGCGCGTCAGGTTGCACTTCGGGGTCTTCGTCGGCCTTCTGAGGCTTTCCTGCTTGGCCCCGCTCAGCATCCCTCGTCAGGGCTTCCCCGACAAGGACGGAATCTTCCGGCACGTCCGCTGTTTGGGGATCGCTCTCGTCTTGGGCGCCGAAGCGCTCCGGTCGCGCTCCAACGCCCGCGCGCGAATCGAACTGTCCCGAAGAATCCATCCCGGGCTGATTGTACGCGCCAAAAGGGAGTGGGAACGCGGTTGGTACGAGCCTGGCGGTTACTCTCGGCTGTTCCCAGGTGCTGCCCGATCGAGCTTGGCCCATGTCGAGGCAGCACTCCCGGCTCGTCGAATGTTATGATCTGTGAATCATTGCTGTGAGCTGCCGGTCGCCTGTTCGGGCTGTAGCGGCTGCGGTCGGCCGGGCGCATAACTCAGCGGTAGAGTGCCACCTTCACACGGTGGAAGTCGTAGGTTCGAATCCTGCTGCGCCCACCATAGAATCAGTCAGTTACAACCCTCTCCTCCTTGGAAAGGGCACACAATGGACACAGAGAGGGCACAAAACCCCAATCTGTTGTGGTCGGCTGCTTATGACGCCACCATTTCCGTGCGATCACGAGAAAACAATGCGTCCACGACTTTGCTCTGCGCCTCCCGCTTCTTTACCATCCGTGCGTGCGTGTAAATCTCCATCGTCGTAGCGACTTTTGCGTGCCGCATTAGCTCCTGCACCACCTTCACGTCATTGCCATACTCAGACAGCAACGAGCTATAGGTATGGCGAAATGTATGCCAGCCGATTCGCTTGGTGATTCCGGCTCTTCGTGCGGCGGGCTGCAACACCTTCTGCAACGAAGAAATCGCCCAGACCGGCATTCTCCCGAAGACCGTTGGGCTGGCAAAGACCCAGTCTGAGTCAGAGGCGTACATGGTCACACTCCGCCAAGACCGAAGCTCCTCCAGGACTAGTTCGTCAAGAGGCACCGGTTGTTGCGAGATCTCTGTCTTACATCGTCCCACTTCGCCTTCGACAATCGAGCGGAGCACATTGGCCTGCTCCGTCTGAAAGTCGATGTCAGCCCACTTAAGTCCCAGCGTCTCGCTGATGCGCAATCCGGCAGTGGCACAGATGATACCGATTGCCCGTTCCCGGTCCGGCAAGTTACCGAAAAGGGTTCGGAACTCCTGCGCCGTAAGTGTCTCAGGGGTTCTGAGGCGCTTTGAGCTGACCCGAACCAACGTGATCGGGTTCTCGTGCTGCCCAATCCATCCCCAGCGGATACCGTGTCGGAATACCGTGCTCATCTGGTTCCGGAGCTTGGCTCGACTGCCGGGTGCGAGACTCAGACCGTCCAGCCACTCCTCTACCTCGACGCTGGAGATGTCGCGGAGTTCATAGCTGCCCCATCTGGGTACAATGTGGTTCTTCAAGTTGCCCTCATAAATCTTCTTCGTCTTCTTGGTCTTGCGCTCGTGATTGTCTTTCGGAAGCTCCTTCAGGCGGTAGTGCTCGATGAGTCCCGAAAGGGTTTTAGGTCCGGCCAACTTCTGAAAGCCCTGCCGGTTCACCGACAGCTTCAATGTTTCGATAGCCGAAGAGGCGAGCGCTTTCGTTGGGTACTGCTTGACCGTACCAATGACTTTTTTTCGCAGTTGGCGCTCCCCGTGTTCATTGGTTTCGCGCCAGCGATAGACCCAGGCAGAAGGTCCATCCTTGCGGGGCATGAGTTTCAAACTTCCATTTTGATACCTTGGTCTGCTCAAGAAATCCTCCTTGAACAAGACCTCAGCCGCTGGGGTGAGTTTACCTCTGACTGCATCCAGGATTCGAGCTCGGAGATACGAAACTTCCACATCCGGCGCTGACCCAAACCGACCGGATGGCCAGGCAGCTTCCCCTTCCTGGCCATGTCAAGAAGTGTCTTGCGGCGCATATCGAGAAATGCTGCCGCACGCCCTGCATCCACGAAGGGTTCCTTCACCAAATAGGTCTCTACTTCGTGCATATCGACCTCATTTCTTGTTTCCAGATGACGGCGATGAATGCCTCTGAACCGGAAGATAGAAACTTTTTTGCAGTGGAGGCTATGCTTTTTAGGGGGGAGGGTATGCAGAATCGGCATACCCTCCTGATCGGCACCTGAACCGCTTGTTTGCTTCTGCTTATCGGCCAAAATGAGCCGTTGAGCGGACACGCTCGACCATCTTCGCGGATTCGAATCCCTGCGACGAGGCAGGTGTGAAAACTGCCAGGTTGAAGGAGGAAACCTGCATGCGAACATTGATCCCCTTTGTCCTGCGTGTTCTGTCGGCCACCGCGAGAGTCAGCGGACCGCGCCCTGCGGCATTTGGCGTTCTGCTTCGGCTTACCACCCCAGCAGGTCAACACCAGACCTGCCGGGGACCCCGGTTTGTGCCGCCCTTCGGGTCTGGGTTTCCAAACAAAAATCTCCCTGCGGCTGCGGCCCTGACGGGCGAAATTTTTGTTCGGAGCCTCCACAGAAAGACACGCCTTCGGCCTTGGGAGCGGTCCACTCTCGCGCCCTGCGGGGGTGTGCTCCGGCAGATCACTCCGGGAGCCCAAAGGAGATCCGAATCATGCAGGCATTCCAGTCCATCCAACTCAGCCAACTCATCAACACCATCGCGCATGGAGATTGCATTGAGATCATGCGCCAGATACCCGCGAACAACGTCGATTTCATCCTCACCGATCCGCCATACCTGGTGAACTATTGCGATCGCGCAGGTCGCTCCATTCAGAACGATACGAATCCAGACTGGCTCAAGCCGGCGATGGCGGAAGCGTATCGCGTGCTCAAGCAGGACCGTGTAGCCGTCATGTTCTACGGGTGGACGAAGGTGGATGCATTCTTTGAAGCGTGGCGCAGCGCGGGTTTTCAGCCTGTCGGGCACCTGGTGTTCCGGAAGATGTATAGCTCGAAGAGCCGGTTCCTTCGCTATCAGCACGAGCAGGCATACCTGCTGGCAAAGGGCAAGCCGCCGCTTCCAGCGCAGCCGCTGACGGATGTGCTGGAGATGCCGTACAGCGGAAACAAGCTCCATCCCACGCAGAAGCCGGTAACGGCGTTGGCACCGCTGATTCGCAGCTTTTCGTTACCGGGAGAGCTGATACTCGATCCCTTTACTGGAAGCGGTTCGACCTGCGCTGCGGCGGCGCTTACGGGTCGCAGGTATGTCGGCATGGAACTCGATGCTGAGTATCACGCGAAGGCCGTCGCAAGAATGGAACGAGTGAAAGAGAGGATCGTAAAGCGGTCCTCTCCTTCCTTCCCGTCCATGTGCATTATGCCCGCACTGCGTCGCGCGTAAAGGCGAACTGCAATCCGGCGTTGCCTATTCTGCTGCCTTGACTCGCGCCGCAGTGCGGTGCTCTTTGCTGGCCATGTCGGGAAGGAATGGTTTGGCAGCTCTGCTGCTCCCGTACCGACCTCCTCACGCTCAGTTTTCGCGGTTCTGCCAAGCGAAATGGAGGGTATGCCGATTCTGCATACCCTCCCCCCTTAAAAGCATTGGTCAGCCATCCGCACCGGTCCTAACTTCAGCTTCAGACGTTGCAAACGGGAGTGCCCCTCACCGAATGCAAACGAAAGGAGTGTATGCAAACCACACACACAAATGAACCATCTCGCCTCCGTCGATGGCGCGAGCGCGCTCTAAGTCTGGCTCTTCCATCCCTGCTCTTGCTTTCGGCACTGCCCGCCCATGCCCAGGCGACCGGCAACGATCCCTGGGATAACGCGGTCAACGTCCTCAGAACAGCCTTCACGGGGACCATCGCGACCGGGCTGTCGCTGGTTGCCATCGTAGTTGGCGGCTTGATGTTCGCCTACGGCGAGGGCCAGTCCAAGAAGACCCTCGCCGGCATAGTCTTCGGCGTCGGGATGGCAATCGGCGCGGTCAACTTCATGGCCTGGCTCTTTCCAGGCTAGGCCAGAGACGAGAGGAGGTGATCCATGTCCAGGTCAACGCCCGGCAGAGTGAACCCGGTATTCAAGGCCATGAACCGGCCGTTGACCGTCCTGGGAGCAGAGCGGCGGTTGTTCTTCGTCGCTCTGATTTCAGGGGGCGCCATCTTCTCCCTGCTGCATTCGCTCCTCGGCGGGATTGCGCTGTTCGTTATTGGCGTGGTAACTGCCAGGCGCGCGACCAAGTACGACGTGGAGATCCTGCGCGTGCTTTTCAACTCCGGCAAGTTCCGCAGGCGATACGACCCCATGAAATGGGAACGGACAGAGATACGCATAGCGAGGCGCGATGTTCAAGGTTGAGCACATCACGAAAGATTGGAAAGAAGCAGGGTCGCTCCAGGCGCAGATCAACCTGTACGGCTTCTGGGATGAGCATTGCTTTCTGACCAAAACTGGCGATTTAGGTTCGGCGCTCCGCATCGGCGGTATCGATTACGAGAGTCTTGACCATGCCGGGCGCGACTACGCGGTCAAGCGTCTCGAAGCTGCGTTCCGTACACTGGATGACAAGACCCGGCTCTATCAGATTCTGTTCAAACATAACCGGCCGTCGATACCGCACGCCGGGTACGACAATCCTCTGGTTCGTGCGGCGGTCGAACAGCGCAGCGCCTTCCTTGAAACGAAGGCCGACCGGCTCTACAGTATCGATATTTATTGGGTCGTCATGGTGGATGGCAATCACGCCAAGACCGGGCTGCTTCATGCGCTGTCCCAGCTTACGAAGTCCCCACGAAACGGCATCAAGGAACTAAACACGTTCTTTGCCGGCAAGCAGCAGCGCACTCTGCTGTACAAGCAGATCGAGCGCGACCGGCTGCTATTGCAGCAGAAGGTACAGAGTTTGAGTGGGCAGCTCAGCGACCTCACCACAGTCGAGCTGCTCGGGGCGGAGAAGACCTTCCGGCTTATCCGGCGTCTCGTGAATGTCCGCACTTCCAAGATTCGTGAAGCGCCACTGTGCGGGGCGCATCATCTCGACTGGCAGGTGTGCGATTCAGAGTTGGAGGCGCATCGCGGCTATCTGCGGCTGGATGACGACTATGTCCGCGTCATGACGCTGAAAGAATTACCAAGTGAGACGCGGCCCTTGCTGTTGCAGGGCCTGCTCGATGTCCCGGCTAACTTCCATGTCGTCACGGAGTGGCATCCCGTGGACAACGCGAAAGCACGCAAAGAGATTGCTTCGCGCAGACGGCATCACCACAACTCAAAAACCAGCTTCGTTTCCAATCTACAGGACCGGCAGACCACTGGCCCGCAGGATGAGCTGGTTGACGATTCAAAGGTCGCCGCAGTCGCAGAGCTGGGCAATGCGCTCACTGCAATCGGCATGGAGAGCAAGTCGTTCGGTGAGTTCACGCTCTCGGTTGTCATTTATGACGAGGAGCGGATAAAGGTGGAGTACGCCGTCGCAGAATTTCAGAAATTGTTCACGCAACACGACGGGCTGCTCTATGAGGAACGCTACAACCTGCTCAATGCTTTCTTCGCCACTGTGCCAAGCAATAAGCAATTCAACCTTCGCAAACAGTGGGCACTCAATTCCAACTACGCCGACCTGGCTTTTCTGTTTACCGTCGATAGCGGCTCGCCGTGGAACCCGCATCTGGAACAGGAGTACATCGCCGCGCTTGAGAGCACACACGGGACACCGTATTACCTCAACATTCATAGCGGCGACGTGGCGCACACGCTCCTCCTCGGTGCTACTGGGGCGGGGAAGAGTTTCACACTGTCCTTCATCCTTCAGTCGCTTCAAAAATACGATCCGCTCACCTTCATCTTCGACCTTGGCGGCAGCTACGAGACGCTGACCCGCGCCTTCGCTGGAACGTACCTGAACGTCGGGCTGAAGAATCCCGGCTTCACCATCAATCCGTTCTCGTTAGAGCCGACGCACGAGAACATGAACTTTCTGTACCTGTTTCTGCGGGTGCTGATCGAGGCAGGTGGCCGGTACGAGCTGACGATTGCGGACGAGAAGGCGCTCTTCGCTGCGCTGGAGCGCGTGTACAAGCTTCCCGGCGAGATCAGGACGCTGACGAACTTCGCGTCCATTCTCGGACCGCTGGGGGATCACCTACACCGCTGGACGCAGGCCGGGCAGTTCGGCCACCTTTTCGACAACATCGAGAACACGCTTACCTTCTCGCGATTCCAGACCTTCAACTTCGATGGTTGGTCGGAGTATCCCGATGTGCTGGAGCCACTGCTGTTCTATGTCTTGCAACGCGCGTCGTCGGAGATTGAAAAGCCTGCGAATACGGCCACGTTCAAGGTGTTCGTGATCGACGAGGCATGGATCTTCCTCAAGAACAAGACCATTCGCGACTGGATCACTCGCGCCGAAAAGACGTGGAGGAAGAAGAATGCGGCCATGATCCTCGCCACGCAATCGTTGGTCGAGCTGGCTGCCTCCGAGATGCTGCACATCGTCAATGAGTCCTGCCCGACCAAGGTCTTTCTGTCGAATCCCAACATCGATCGCAAGCTCTACGCCGAGACCTTCCAGCTGAATGACACCCAGCTTGAGCTGCTGGAGTCGCTGGTGCCGAAGCGTGAGCTGCTGATCGTCCAGCCGCGCGGCACCAAAAAGCTGGTGCTGGAAGTCGATGCGCTGGGTTATTGGATGGCGACCAACAACGCTCGCGACAACATCCGCAAACAAGATTACTTTGCCCGCTTCGGACCGGAGCAAGGCTTGCTCCGGCTCGCCCAGGACTATCCCAAACCACTCAACTCTTAAGGAGAGTTATGCGCGCATCACCGATCTTCCCTCTTCTCATTGGCCTTGCAGCGACCGTCGCTCACGGCCAGCAGACAGCCCGGCTCGTCAAGTACCACGCCAACGATATCGTGAGTGTCCGCGCGAAAATGCGTTACACCACACTGATCCAGCTTCCCAGCACAGAGAAGATCCTGGAGGTTGCCACCGGCGATAAGGATTTCTGGATCATCGACACGGTCCGGAATTACTGCTTTCTCCATCCGGCAAAGGAGGGCATCCACTCCAACCTCAACCTGATTACTGACAAGGGCAACGTGTACTCGTTCACCCTCGACGACGTCGAGACCGCCGATCCCGACCTGAAGGTCGTCATCGAGCCATCCGACTCATCGTCGCTTGCTGTCGCCGATGGTGTCACCAAGCTCGTTTCCGCAAGCGAGGTGGATGCGGCGCGCGCGCAGGCGCAGCTCGCCCAAACCCGCGCCGCCGCTGCGGTCGAACAGTTCCGTGCGGACTATCCGACGCAGGCGCTGAAATTCGATTACACCTTTCACGACGAAAAGCCGTTCGACGTGTCCGCGATCTACCACGATGACAAGTTCACTTATATCAAATCTTCCGCTTCTGAGAAGTTTGCTGTGTACGAGATGAAGGACGGCAAGCCCGATCTGATCACCTTTCAGCTGAAAGACGGTACTTACGTCCTCCCCACAGTCGTCGATCATGGCTATCTCGAAATCGGCAAACACCGGCTTGCTTTCGAGCGGAAAGGCCAGTAGGTGATGCCGATGCAAGAAGAGAAGCAGATTTCCAAAGCTGAGGATACTCCTTCCGAATCGTTGACACCGGCACTGCGCGACAAGCGCGTCGTCCCGGAGGGCGCCGTCCCGAAGCAGGCTCAGGGTTATGTTGTTGCAGGACTAGCCGTGCTCATCTTGCTCGCGGTGATGTTCTCAAAGAATCACGCCAAGCCCGCCGTGAAAGAGACTCCGTCCAGCCCGCTGGCCATGTCTACCGACATGAACCAGCGGAAGATTCAGGAACTGGAACAGGATTTGACCGCGGCCCAGCGTCAGAGCCAGCAGGAGCAACAGGCCCGGAACAACGCTGCGTCTGGTATCAGTGCCCCTCCCATGAACCCTCCCAACGCTCAGATCGGAGGCGTTGCGTCTCCTGCTGTGCAGTTGCCGCCCGTCGCGGAGGTGCCGCGCGACCCAGTCGCGGACGCGGAGAAGACACTGGCGTTCAAAGCACGCTTTGCCTCGAACCTTGTCTCCGTCGATGATGCCGCTTCGCACCCATCGTCGGGATCTACAGGCCTCACGGAAGACATAGCCGCTCGCCCTTCGGGCTTGCCGCAGGCTGCTGCTGCGCAGACCGCCGTGGCGGCAGGCAGGCGTGCTCCCGAGGTCAGCGTCAATTCCGCGCATGGCCAGCCCTATGTGGTTTTCGAGGGAACCACAATCGACACGCTACTGGTAAACCGGCTTGATGGTGAGTTCGCCGGGCCTGTGAAGGTCATGGTCACCAATCCCGTGTACAGCCAGGATCGCCAGCACCTGCTCATCCCGGAAGGCAGCTTCATCCTGGGCGACGTTCAAAAGGTGTCGAGTCTCGGCCAGAAGCGCCTCGCCGTCACCTTCCATCGGTTGCTGATGCCGGATGGCTACTCCGTCGATCTCGACCAGTTCCACGGTCTCGATCAGGCCGGAGCCACCGGTCTCAAGGACAAGGTCAACAACCACTATGCCGAGATCTTTGGTGCTTCGATTGCGCTGGGTATCGTCGCCGGGGCCGCCGAGGCTACGAACAGCAATCAGGGCTACAACCAATCGGGGAGCGAAGCCTACAAGGCCGGCATCGCTTCAAGCCTTTCTCAGTCAAGCGCGAATGTACTCGACCGCTTCACCGGCATTGCGCCGACCATCGCCATCCGCGAAGGCCATCGGATCAAGGTTTACATCACGCAGGATATGTTGCTGCCCGCGGTCGAGAACCACACCGTGCCAGGAGATATCTGAGATGCGCAAACTCCTGCTCCTCCTCTTCGGCTGCGTGCTCGTGGTTGGCTGCGCCTCTCCCTCGCCGCCGCCGAAACATTCTCCCTATCGCTACGCACACACCGCGCCAACGCTCACGCTTGGCGCCTGTGTGAAGGAGCTGTTGTGAAATTGGTCAAGTTTCGTTTTCCCATTCTTGTATTGACCGTCCTGCTCGCGCCTGCGGCGCATGCGCAGTGGACGGTCTTCGACCCCGCCAACTACGCCAACGCACTGAATGAATTCCGCCAACTGCAGCAGACCTACACGACTGCTGTCGAAACGCGTAACCAGATCATCACTGCCTACAATCTTGCCTACCAGATGTCACGGATGCCGCAGAATCTCTCGGCCAGATACAAATCAGATTTTTCGCAATGGACGAACCTGTCTGCCCCAGATACCTATGGCAACACTTCGGCATGGGTCAACGCCCTCAATATCGGCGGTTCCTCCTCGGCGTCGCAGGCATACAGCCATGCAATCGTGCAGGCGCAGAGCTATCCGGCAGGGACCTACTCCTCGCTTGATGCCGCTTCCCAGACTACGATTGCGAACCAGTACGCGACCTCCGAGATTGCGCAAGGCACGACCACCAGCACACTCGCCACGCTTGGAACCATCCGCTCGGACTCGCAGGCTTTCGCGCAGAAGCTGGCGAACCTTGAAGCAGACACCTACTCGACCGACCCCGGCCAGCAGACGCAAAATGCGCTGCTCGGCAAGATCAACTCCGCCACGCTGCTCCAGATTCATTCGCAGCAGGATACGAACCAGATCCTCGCCGCCTCCGTGCAGCAACAACTGATCGACCAGAAGCAGCAGATCGATGCGCAGAACCGCGCAATCAACGACGCGATCTACTTTCAGCAAAACTTTTCGGGCACCATGCAGAACGTGACAAATGGCGTGAGTGACTCCATCCACTCGATCTCACTCAGCCCTTCGGGGAGGTAATCCATGCAGCAGAATCCTTTTACCTTCCTCGGTCAGGCCATCAGCCAGTTGCTTTCGTCCAAAAGCGCGATGCTTCAGACTACGGGCCTCGACATGTTCCGTGGCTTGGCCCTGATCCTGATCGTCTGGTTCGGCGTGAAAGCCGCCCTGTCTGCTTCGCAGGGCGGTGGTGGGTTCCATTTCGCCAGGTTCGCGGACTTGCTGCTCATCATTTCCTTTGGACTGGGCATGCTGACGTACTACTCGACACCGATCCCTGGCGTCGGCTACAGCTTCAGCGATCTCATCACCCAGGAGGCGCTCCACCTCTCCGGGCAGATTGAGTCCGACCAAACCCAGCAGATCGCCAACGCTGTGGTGAAGGCCGAAGACCAGCTCGGCTCGCCTCCCGGCGTCTTCAGCTTCCATGAGGAGCTGACCTTCATCGTCATCGCGCTTTCGCTCGCAGCGATGCAGGCCGTCGCTTTTGCGGTCATCGCTTATGGCTATGTCGCGTCCGCAGTTTGCGTGCTCGTTGGCCCCATCTTCATTCCATTCTTCGTTGTGCCGAAGCTTGATTGGTTGTTCTGGGGATGGTTCAAGGCCTTTATAGGCTTCAGCTTCTACCAGGTGATTGCGTCGGCCTTCATTTTCGTTTTCTCAAAGGTGTTGCTCGCGATGCTCGGTGTGATCGGTCCGATTACGCTCTCGAACGCCTTTACCGTGCTGCCCGCGCTTCTGATTACGCTTTTCACCTGCATCTACGGGCTGGTCAAAATCCCGGAACTCACGGCCTCGATCCTCGGCGGTCGCAGCGGTACGTGGGTCAACCCGATGGGGAACTAACCATGACAAAGAGTGAGTATTTAACCACAGATGCCGGCCACAGATTCCTGGAACTCTATGCGGAGCCTGTCGTCACAAACAGCTATCTCAAGGTCGCACTGCTCGTGCTCTCCGTCGTCATGCTCGGCTGCCTTGCGCTCCTTTATCGCGCCGAGACCGCTGCCTCGCGGCTAAAGCCGCTCGTCATATCGATCTCTGAAGCGGGACGTGGGCAGGTATCGAGCTACGCCGACTTCTCGAAAGTGCCGGTCGATCGCGTCAGCAAGTATTACCTGGCCCGCTGGACAGAACTGTACTACGGGCGCAACCATGCGATGCTGCAGCGTGATTTCGCCGAGTCGCTCAACTTCTTCTCGAATGACTTGCAGAGTGCTACGCTGCTGCGCGTCAACAAAGCCAAGACGCTTGAAACCTTTCTGCTTGATCCGAGCTCGCCAAACGTGGACGTTGAGATCAAGGCCGTCGTCCTTGAAGACCTGCGGCTAGCCCCGTATCGCGCCCATATCGAGTTCGAGAAGGTCTTCCATTCGTCCGGGGACCAGCAGGAAGAGCGGCGGGAGCGATGGACCGCGAACGTCGTATACAGCTTCCGCGATGAGGTGCCGAACCAGATGCTGCTTACCAACCCACTCGGTCTCCTCATCAGCTACGTGCACGAAGACCAGGCATTCGGGAATTAAAAGCCATGCGACCGAAGATACCTATCCTGCTCTACTGTGCCGACGAGAACGTTTTGGCGGCAATCGCCTTCGCGCTGGAGCTTCGTCACTACGATGTCGCCGCTGTCCGCGAGGCGAAGGACGCTGTAAATCTGGCGGGCGGGAAAGGCACAGCTCTTGCCTGCGGCGTGCTCGTCCACGCACAACGTGGCGATCCCGCTGGCCGATTAATCCATCTCCTGCTTGAGAGCGGATCGCGCATCCCGCTGCTATTGGTCGATCGTGCTGGTGACCTTGCGCCGGTGCGCTACGCCGACATGGTGCTTTATGGCCGCAATACGAAGATGGCGCATATTCTTGCTGCGCTCGATACGGTCCGTCGCCGCAGACGCGGACCGAAGCCGGGGAGCGCGGCATGAGCAACTTCGGCTTAACGAGCCTGATCTTACTTGCCGCTCAGGATGTCAACGCGCACCGCCCCTTCAGGAAAGACCGCCTGAATGACAAGACTTCCCCCCATTGCTTCGACGTAGCTGCGCAGCGTGCTCAGGTACATGTCGGTGCGCTTCTCGATCTTCGAGATAGCGCTCTGGTTGACGCCGAGCATTTGCGCCATGTTCGTTTGTGTGAGGCTCCGCGCGGAACGAAGCTGCTCAAGCGGCAGCTCCGCAAGCAGCTTCGTGCTGCGAGCCTGGATCTCGGCCCGGTCTTTCGCGCTCATCTTTCCCGTCAGATCACTGAACTTGCGAGTCATCGCTGCACTCTCCTCTTACTTCGAATGGCCGCTCTCTTCGAGGTAGGCCGCAAACAGCTTCTCCGCCTTCGGTACATGCGTGTCGTACCAGCGGTCGTTGCCCGACTTGTTGCCGCCCAGCAGCAAAATGGCATTGCGCATGGGATCAAATGCATAGAGAACCCGGTATGGCTTGCCGGCGTGCTGCACGCGAAGCTCGCGCAGCTTTGTGGAGCCAGCGATGCCGGAGCTGTACGGGAATGGAAGCGTCACGCCTTTTTCTTCCAGCATGGCAACGATGACCGCCACGCTCTTCTGTTCTTCGATGACGAGAAAGTCCCACCAGGTCTCGAATTCCATGGTGATGATGACCTCGGTCGCCATGCACCAAGTATTCCATATCAAGACTATTCCATCAAGAGACTAAAGGCCGCTCGGCGGGAAGGATGCACTCCCTGCCTATGAAGTATTTATCCGTATGCTCCGGCATTGAGGCGGTTTCAGTCGCATGGCAGCCGCTGGGCTGGGAGCCTGCCATGTTCGCCGAAATCGATCCCTTCTGCTGCTCAATACTGCGCTCGCGCTATCGCGCATCGCGGCCCATCTACATGCCCAGTCCGCATGACGCGCCAGACCGGAAAGAGGCGAAGCGCAGGGCGGCAGCCATCCGCAACGTAATCGCTCTGCCTGCCGACGGCGATGTCATCAACGCCGGCGACTTCACGCGCATAGGAGCAGACGATGCTGGAACAATCGAACTTCTGGCCGGAGGCACACCTTACCAGTCTTTCTCCATCGCCGGTAAACGAGCGGGACTGGATGACCCGCGTGGCAACCTCACCATCGAGTTTGCTCGGCTTGCTGGCCGACTCCGGCCCCTATGGGTGGTGTGGGAGAACGTCCCCGGCGTCCTGTCGATCGACGACGGACGGACGTTTGGAGCCTTCCTCGGGATGCTGGTCGAACTCGGGTATGGGATCGCCTACCGAGTTCTGGACGCTCAATATTTCGGAGTACCCCAGCGACGGCGTCGTGTCTTCGTTGTCGGCTGTGCTGGAAACTGGCGAGCTGCCGCGGCGGTATTACTTGACCGCCACAGCCTGTCGGGGCATTCTCCGCCGCGCCGCGAAGCGTGGCAAGGAGCTGCCGGCACCCTTGGCGCGCGCTCTTGCTCAAGTCGAGGCGTCCAGGATGCCCACTCAGGGCACCTCCTCTCGCCCAGTACGGGAAACAAATCTCACTGCCTGAACGCAGGCGGCATGGGCAGGCAGGACTTCGAAACCGAGACTTTGATCGCGCATGCGCTCTCCGCCGAGGCCTTCGATGCGAGTGAGGATGGCACCGGGCGCGGTGTGCCCGTTGTACCAGTCGCTTTCTCCGCAAAAGATCACGCTGGCGATGCGGGTAGCATCGCGCCGACTCTACGAAGCATGGAGTGGCCTGCCCGATCTTTTGTGCCATTGGAAGAGTTAGTGTAGCGCAGCTATTTCTGAGTGCAAGTAGCCGCCGTCGGGGGTGTGGAGAAGTGGGAAGCGCGTAGCGGTTTCCA
>JAABUX010002236.1_pt1 | contig 27726 bp, 35 predicted proteins | sample 5561851 | NCBI WGS metagenome assembly JAABUX01 (sample SAMN10711883, study PRJNA513361) | rock metagenome | isolation source: Antarctica rocks | place: Antarctica: Victoria Land, Richard Nunatak red sandstone | collected 2016-01-03 | reverse complement strand
AGGGTGTCGGGGTGGCCGTTTCGGAATGAGGAGGAGAGGAGGGTTAAGAGGGAGAGGGGGGTGGGGAGGAAGAGGGGATGATGATGGGGGTGGTAGGGGGTGGGATGGGATATGAGGGTTTATGAATGTATGAGGATGGAGGGAGTAGGATTGATCGATTAAGAGCAATTGGGGGTATCTCTATAAACAAGCAAACATAACGCCCACGTTCGCGTATGGACTCACACCATCAAACCATCCAGACCCCTCCAAAAGACGCCGAAATTGCCCTTCCCATCTCTATCCTCGCCAGGCTCCATGACCGCAAATGTCACAGTCTCCCACCATCCGCCTTGGAACTCGCTCTCAGCAAAGATTTCCTTCCAGCACTCCACGACCTCCCCTCGCGGATTGCCAAATGCACCGCACCCCAACGCACCCAGCACCAGAACGTGATGGCCGTTCGCAGCCGCAACTCTTAGCACTACCCTCATCTTCTCCTTCATGACCTCCCTATCAACCCGATACCTATACCCCTCCTTCCCATCCGCATCCTTCGACACACTCGGTCTATTGATAGCCGCCACACTAACCACACTCACAACAGGCAGATCGTCTGGCGTTGTCAAATCCAGTAGACCATGTCCTTGCGCCATGCTCTCCCGTATAACGACAACGGAGGGGCTGTAAATACCTCCCGCTTCGGGTATGGGATAATAGCGATTCTTGAGAGTGAAGGACAGGCTGGAACGGTAGCATAAAGCCTCCTCTTGCGCGAGAGCGCCGCGAAGCCAACCGCCGCCGCTGTGGTAAGCGTTTGCCATGTTTAATATCAGCACCGGTTTGCTTGCGGAGGAAGAAGATGGAGGCGTAAGGGAGAGAGCGGCATCGATGGTGTCGCTGTTGAGGACGCGAATTGCTGTTCGTAGGAGGTTGGGACATTGGCGAGGGTCGAGAAGGGGCAGGGTACTGGGGTCGTAGCGGTGGCTGTGTGGCGGGGAGTTTGGGGTCGTGCTGAGGATGTTGGGAAGGAGCGCTTTGGTTTCTGCGGCGGTATGGGCGAGGAGGGTGCTTCGGGTTGCACGACTGAGGGAGGGAGGGTGTCGTGGGAGATTAGAACGTCGCTCGGTGTGGAGATTCACCTTGGATGCTCCTTGAGTGACGTCTTTGGGTGGCACTTCCTGAGAATCTGAAGGCACTTCTGGAGAGGATTTGCGGAAGTAGGGCGAGCGGGTGCCTTGTGGACTGGCTCTGCGAATGCGAGGAGCGAAGAACGAAGAGGTGAGTCGGCTTTGTACCAGCTCGGGCTTCTTGGATTGTTGCTCAGCGTCCATATCTGAGCCTTTCATGCTTGCGTAGGTGAGTGAGACATCCTGTCACAGCGTTAGTTGATGCTTATCTTATCTTATCAAAGCCTTGGCACATGTTCTCCCATCCATCAAGTCTACGACATATCCCATAATCGGGGCCCCCTGAGTCTAGGAGTGTGCGACTCAGGGGGCCCCGATTACCAGCCTAAGCTCAACCGACCTATGCAACGATCCAACCAAGTTTTGTGTAATTAGGTGTGAAGATGAAAAGGGATGGCAAGGATAACTAAGGAGCTGTCTTGCATATGGGCCTACATAATAAACCTAAGACCTGTATTCTATCGCGTTAGATGACGGGATTAGTCCTGAGCAAGTATGACTTCTTGCGCATAGACGAGATCGAAGTCCTCGATCGCTGATCAGGCAGCCGAGCATGTATCTCGGCTGGAATCCCGAAAATTCACCTAGACTAAATCCTTGATCCTTTTTTTTTCCTACTCCGTACATCTCTCATACGAGGTTTGTTTGAAGAGCTAGGTGCCTTCCATCGCCATCGAAACATCGGCCAAAGTCCGAACGAAGCCAACATTCGGGTCTTTCCGGCCAGTTTCGGCACTTTCAGTCTCCTAAGAGTGCCATAAAGGGATTCATCTCTCCCAGTAGATTATTTGGATCATGGCGTTTAAGGGTTTGAACAGTGATTGGTTGAGAGACAAGAGGAGATGCAGTGCATTCCCGACTTTGCTGAGTATAAAAATGATCCAAAAAAATGATCAGAAGGACGTCCGCGTAACCATAACCTATTGTCAAGCATCGAAGACATTGTACGTCCAAAGCCAGTCAAGCCATAAAGCGACCTAAATTCCTTGTCACTTACTGTCGCTTAACCTGGTATTTGTCACACCCAGTAGCTCCTGTAGCTCGACATCCTGCCGGTATAGTCCATCATGATCAAGTTGTACCAATAGTTCAGCGGCAGTCTTTCCATCTTGATTCCGAGTATTGACTTCTGCGCCATTCTTGATAAGCAGTTTAGCAACCGCCATCCTTTGCGAAGTCACTCTCTTCAACTCGCAAGCTGCGAGGAGAGGAGTTTCGCCCACATAACAATCTTTTGTACTTGCGTTAACATCGAAGCCATGCTTGATAAGGACTTTCGCTGCATCCACGCGTCCGCTGGCAGCGGCCCAATTTAATGCATCGCGATTGCCGTCGACTTCCGCATCAGTGGCATGAGAGATTAGTAACTGGACTACCTCAGCATTGCCGCGGCCAGCTGCACTGCTTATGGCGGATCCGACCTTGGCGCCTCGACTGAGCAGGAATTTGACCGTGGCATAATCATCCACTGCAGAAAGTAGAGCATCACCCAAGCGTGCACCTCTGTCAATCAAAATCTGCACCAACTCAATGCAGTGCATCAAGCTAGCTACGCCAATCTAAAATGTTGTTAATTACTGGCGACAATCAACACCGCGCTTGAAGCTTACGAGTGTGCTTCCCCAGTGGTCGGCTTCGGCGTTTACATCCATCCCTCGATCTAGAAGGAGCTTGATAGTCTCGATCTGCTGCGGAGTGACCGTGTGTTTGTATTTCAAAACATTGTGTAGTGCCGTAAAATAATAGTCTCCAGTCTGGCGATTGATGTCGGCTCCAGCATCAAGCAGGGCTATTATAGCTTCTGGCCGGGCCCAGAATGCAGCCTCGTGGAGCGGCGTCTCACCTTCGGAATTAGGCAAGTCCACCTTGGCACCATGAGCGAGGAGAAATCGTATTGCTGACACCTTTCCACATTCTGCGGCGATATGGAGCGCCGAACGTCCTTGTAAGGGATCCGCTTCTAAGGCGTTGACGTTCATCGACGGAAGTAGAGCTGCTGCTAAACGTTCCAGATCACCTTTACTAGCTGCATCGAAAAGTTCTTCGTATACGACGCTGTCCTCAGGAGCACGAAACCTGTCGTCGGCCATCGTGAAAGACTTCTGTATCAAGAGCTGAAGCAAATCTTGGGATTGGGATGACCAGTATGTTCCTGGGCCTTGACTGCTGCGGAAAGCTTAGGAAGCTATTTTTGACGATATGAACTCGAACATAGAGACCCGACCCATTGACATGTGCCGTGACATGGAATATGGCGTACCTCGAATTGTCAAGATTACAGGTGCTGGGAACCTCTTCCCAAGCCTAACGCGTCACCGGTAATGTTTCATGTGGGAGACACAGTGGAACCCATCAGTTCCTTCTTTACCTCGCCCTACCCTGCATTGCTGTGCCGTGGAGGATTCACCAAGCCTGTCCCTCAGTACCTATTTCATGTGAGGTATGTTGTATCTAGTCAACTATGTCTGCTAGCCTTCCTCACTCCCTCCGAGATTGACAAGGACTCGTGGCAGGGCGAACAATACGGAGTATCATGGCAACGTTGACACTTACGGGGAGATTGGCTCTAGCCCTAGAACTAGCACTTCTTGGCATTTTACTGAATGGCTCCTGCCTTGCGACTGTTGTTCGCCTCCCCCTATTTTCCACGGCAGTGAGCTCAAAGACACTACGCTGCAGTAATTGGCAAGTCTCTACTTACAAACTCACAGAGCACAAGCCAGGCACACCGCCTTACGAACAGCAATCTCCAGCAACCTATCATTGGCCCTAAAACCAACCCACACCCAGAGGAATCTGGCTATACTCACTTCTCCATCCGCAATGGCCTTACGGTAAGATCTCGATCAATGTATGTTGGATGTTCAAGTATGGCCAGATCGCTGATACAAGACGAACGCTGCAGGAAAACATCACCCATGATCTCATATACTTCACTGAAATTGGCATCGGAACTCCACCTCAACGATTCCAGGTCCTGATAGACATATCCTCCCCCGAGACGTTTGTTAGTTCGGTCGAATGCAGGGCTTGCGCCTCTGGTGACGTGAAATATGATTCCTCTCGATCCTGCAGCTCCAAGGTGGATGGAACCGCCCTAGAGGTTGACTATGGATATTTCTTCGCGTCTGGAAATATGACTATAGATACATTCGACTTTGGCGGGTTCCAGGTCAAGGATCAGCCGTTTCTGGAGGCTACTACCGTCGAGCCAATTGGTCTCTCATGGGACGACCTAACAAGCATTCGTGGCATTGCGGGATTGACGCCGTCGAGCGCAGGCTCAATCCTTAATAATCCATCACCCTTTTTGTCCATGGTCAAGGAACACATACTTGACCGGAACCTCTTTTCTCTGCGTCTCCGAGAGCCACGTGAACTTCTTATTGGCGCGATTGATCCCGAGCTATTCACTGGTGATCTCGTAAAAATACCCCTCACGAATAAGACTGGTCGCTATGCATTGACTGGAGCATGGCAAGCTGAAGCCCACTACCTGACGCTTGGCGATGAGCCGGGTATTCGAATGTCCCTCGCTGGTTATACTGCTTCCTTCTCCACTAGATCAGCATTCACGTTCCTTCCTGACCGTTTGGTTATAGATATATGGCAAATCCTTCAATTCGAAGAGATCATGTTCTTACCACCCTCGGTCGCCTGTGAACAGCGAGCGACCATGCCGGATCTCACGTTCAACCTGGCTGGTAAAAACTTCACGCTCACACCTTACGATTACACATTCGAATGGCCAATAGAGCAGGCCGAGACTCGCTGTGTGAGCGCTGTCTTTCCCTTCGGCATTGAGCAGTACGATGAAATCGTGCTGGGCTCCGCTTTTCTGCGAGCTTTCTACTCGGTCTTCGACCTGGATACGAATACACTTGGATGTAAGTTGGCTCTTTTGCATTTAGTCCTGTACCATCGTTGGGTTCTTACTAATTTTATTCAGTCGCTCCCCTGTCTATTTAAATTGGGGTCCAAGAGATTGAAATGTGTTACAAGGCCGGGTTCCTTACCAACAAGCAACGTTTAAATTCCGTACAAGGCCCACCGTCATATCTTTCGACGGCAATAGCACTACCTACGTCAACCTGACCATCTCGTATATTATTCCACTTTTTGATATTCGATCATTCTTGGAGGACAAATATAACTTTCCCCAATACTCGGTGAACAGCATATCATACAAATAAGAATATTGAATCTTACAGTATGAACCCAACTTCTAGCTCCGTGTCATGAAACTGAGCACGGTAGGTCGCGGATTTGTGGTATTTGTGGTAAGCATGTGTTGTTCGGTTTGTTTTCTATCTTTCCGTACTCCAATTATATAATTGAGGTGATCACTGTTACGGGTATTCATAGGTAAGTTGACGAAGAAATCATACATAAAGCACAAAAACCCATCGAACTCTACTACTCCATCGAAGCATTCGCCGTTGCCCTCCATAAGACACTTACATAATATTCGATTGCTGTTTATTCCGTCGTCCCGCTGTAATCCATCCACGTTGTATCCGAACAAGGCTGCGCAGACTATGTCTCTAGAGGGCATGCTGTGCCTAATGTGTCCCAGCTCTGTATTTTCGTGCCTATATCCGAACATGCCTCAACAATACGTATCTGGTAGTCTCCCGCTCTACGATGTCTCTCCTCATTCGCGAGCGTGGTCTTGTCTTGAGTCACCTTTGTATGGAAGCATCTCGCCAATTCGCTCACCAGAACCAAACATCTCACTTTGGCCCACGACCCACAGGGCTGTTACCTCGTGGTTTTCTTCGACTGCAAAACAACCTTTACACCATAATCACTTGCTCCGCTGAGTACAGGGACAAGATGTCGGCACATCTATTGTCTCTATTACTGGCTAGTGTAAGCTTAGCCATGCCTACTAGTCCTAACACCCTTTACTACCTAGAGAGACTGTTCACTCGAGGCGGCCCCTCTATCCAAGCTACTGATCCTTTTGATAGAAAGATGGATCGAGTCGTCGACAGCCGTTGGGGACTCATACTCGGTTGGGTTGGGTGCAGGTCATGCTGTCAAAGCCACAGGGAAGGTACATCGTTCGATATCCAGTCCTGGTATATCTTGTTGACGCCCCGCCTATCAGATGGAGCTCAATACAGACTGCTATCAGTATAGTTACGGGTACCCTAACTTGGTCAACATGGATGATATGATCGCAAAGAATGCTCAGCGACACTTCCAATACCTGCGCTCTGGCGCATTGACCGGTGACATAAAGTCTAAACAGGTTCCAAAGATGCAGAAATCACAGGCCATCCTTATCTCAGCGGGCGGCAATGATGCCCATCTCTCTGTGATCTTGAATTATTGCGTGTATCAATGGTCATCCAAATGGTTGTGGGGATGTGATGGTGAACTAAACGCTGGGGAGACTGAAGCCAAATCTGACAGCTATTTTAAAGATATGACGGGTATGCTCTCAGCCATTGAGGGTAAATTGGTTGATGTGAACAGTCGTATTTACTGGCCGGGCTACATGAAGTTCTTTGACGACACATCCAAGGAGTGCGATGCTGTGACCTGGGCTTTCACTCGCCTTTGGGGCTTCAGGCAATACCTTACCCAAGCTAGAAGGTATGTGACGGGTTTCGACAGGAACGTCAATAATATAACTGATAAGCTGCAGGACTCGGTTCAATAAACTGGTTGATCTGGTCAACGAGAAGATTCGGGCGGCTTGCAAAACTGTAGATCGATGTGTCTACGTAGATTCGGAGGCTGCGGTCGACCAGATCAAAGGCCGTATGTGTATGCCAGGTATCAACGAAAGATATTATGGAGGGGTGGAATCTCCTGTTGACGGATGGAACCGCGAGAGGACTGTTTTTTATGAGTGGTATGTCATCCAAAATTAGGAGCTTTGGCCACCAATTATTGACCAAATGATGTAGGTCCACCACGAAAGACAACGACGAGGATGGGGAGAAGTTGATCGACCAACCACAAAAGCGGGATGGAGCTAAGGAGGAAGGTGAATCTTTCATCTCGCTAGAGACTCGAAATGACAACCCCAGAACTCTGGATACAAGACTTTTGAGGGCAATGTCGGAAACTGGATTCAGCAGGGTATCGCGGATGGGACGCTTGACACCACCGCTGCTAGCTTCGGCGAAGTCAACACACAGGGTCTACCAAATTGGTAAAATAACCTAATAAGCCATATTGTGCGAGGTTAACACTGATTATTCATGCAGGATAGGACGCGTTTTCCATCTGACAAAGTTTGGCAACGGAATAGTCGCCAATAACATCATCAAAGCCATGGTCACCGAACAATCTAAAATGATGAATCAACCAGCCAAACCCGTTCTCATAGATCTGAGTTCCTGCCCAGCCACAGGAAAGTCAACTAAACCTTCGGCTGTCAAACCCGCGCCGGCACCTGGCCCAGTCGCTCCCTACGTGACGACTGGAGGGAACGGAGCCACAGCTGGCAAATGTCACATCCACGTCAACGAGATTGAATATTGTGGCGGTGACGCACGTAACCTCGCCGCCGAAGTCTTCATTTGGGACGTGGGCGGAAATCAAATCGGACATCAGAGCGCCACGGAAGCTGGGGCGACCAAACCGCTTTCGGTGAAGAGCAAGCTCGAAGCTCCCCTTCTTGTGACTCCTGAGCACCGTGGTGATTATGTCCAATTTGGTCTGGGGACGGAGCAATTCAATAGTAAGCAGGCGGATCAGACGGCGCTCTCGTGGTGCATCACAGGTGGCTGGGACCCGCGCGAGGGTCCGGCTTGTGGGAGGGTCTCACAACCTTCGGTAAGGCATTCTTATCTACTGAGTTGGCTAGTCTTTGAGCTAATGGTTTGATTTCTTGTAGAAACGACAGATAGACTGTTACTTCCAGTGCCCCTATCATGGGGCCAAATCGTCGGATGGCTCGTAGGGATTTGGGTTTCTTTACTTCCTTCAGCGATTTCACGGTTGGTGTGGAATCATTGAATACAGAGCATTTTCGGGATGGCGTTGGCGGAATGGGGGCAACTGTTGATCCAGGTGTTTTGGGTCAGATATGGCATTTTATTGCTGTTACAGTGTGCGATTACGGGAGCTCCCTCCACAGAATCGGGAGTATTGTATCACAGCAATCTGTTCTGTGAATCTAGGATCTAAAACATGTGACAAGACGAGCGTGGAAAAGAGCTACCAGTACAGTATAGAGACTTAGGTCACAATACGTGCTAGAACATCATTCGGATACCGCCCAGTACTCAATACGACTTAGGAAATGCTAAAGGTTCTACATTTTGTTAGACGAAGTCATTTCATGCATGTACCAAATTCGGGATTGATATTTGTGGATGGCGTCGTACCAAATATGTATACAATTGATCAATAGCAAGTGTATCAAAGGGATAAATCAAAGTATGCTAAAAGTCCTTCACGATATGCGTCTTCAAGCAAACTTATGGTAGTCTCCTATTACGACCTACCTATGTTCATTAATGTAGGAAACAGTTCATTTTTGCTGCAGCGGCAATGAGTGACGCTGTCTAGAAGCATTCACGGAAGAATAACATCTACAATGATTATGATTTCCAAAGATCAGAACTTCATGACTCGAAGCTAGATTAGGTTAGGTATGAGGAGCGCCTCTCTACAACAATACGGGAAAGCGTGTATTCTGCAGCGTTGATGTTGTGAGTGGAGTGAGTGAAGATGCCAAACACACTGTCTTTTAGAGGTTGAGATATCTTATGTTATTTCTTATTTCTGTGCAGGTGTGGTCATGTATGGTATGGGTGAGATTGAGGTTGAAGGTAGTGGGATTGGGATGATGGGATTGTAGTGGGGGTCTTTGTGATGGAGGGGATGGAGGGGAGAATGTTGGTTTGGTTTTGGGGGGTAAGAGGTTTGGTATGCTAATGTTATGTTGTATGTACAAGAGAATGGTAATTGGGCGTGGGGGGGTGGGTTTGATGGCATGTTGTTAGGAGTGGGAGAAAAGGTATGAATGGACCCTATCAGAGTATTTGTACCGCAACACCGGGATGTCTAGTGGCTTGCCATTCATATGACGTTACATAGTATGCTTGCTGCAACTTACCACCCTAGACCATCATTCAACTGATAGTCGTGATGGTATTTGCACTGTCTGTGATATAGACGAAGGGTTCTAGTAAAGGTAAAGCGGCTGTAGAAGGCTTTTAGGAATGAAACATGGAAAATCAACGTATCCAGAGCATGTATAGACGACATGGCGAAGTCAATGCAAACTCCATTTGTTATTGCCTATATATAACAATCTCTGTCTAGATCTGGTGTTCTTCTTATGAGTCTAAACAAGATTCCCCGCAAATCCAATCCGTCTAGGTGTGCACAACCATCCGAAATGAGTGTCGACAAGCCTTGCAGAAGTATCAAGAACCCGCATCTAAATCCAATACGGCAATTCCACATGTTTCATGACCCCCATCATGTTTGGCGGATTGGGAGTTTCCTTGCGACCTTGCACTGCCAGGATGGTTGATTGCATGAGGCTGGCAAATCCGATATTAGTCTTGGAGCTTCAGATTCAAGAGTGGAAGACATACGAATCTAATCAGATTCCTCCGTCTTCTTAGGCTCCTCCTCAGACTTGGTCTTGGTCTTCTCCTCCTTCTCGGTCTTCGTCTTCTCCTTCTCAGACTCGGTCTTGGACTTCTCTTCCTCCTTGGACTTCGTCTTGGTCGTGAAGGTGCTAGTGGCCGTGGGGAAGGATTTAGTGCCGGATGGGAAGAAACCGGTGGTGGACACAGAGGTCATTGTGGGGAAGGAGCTTGATTCCTTCTTCGGGGCCGGGGCGGGCGAAGAGAGGACGACCATGGGCGCGATGGCGACGAGGAGGAATGTGAGGATGGTAGTGGAATGCATCTTGATTGGGTTGCTGGGGGTTGGTTGGTTGGTAGTGATTGACTTGAAGTTGGATTGAAAAGTTTGGAAGCGAGTGAATGTTTTCTTTCTTCTTCTGTGTTGGTAAGGTTGGAGGATGGTGATGGATATTGTTGTGGTGGGCGTTGCTCTCCTTTATAGACTTACTGGAGGGTGGCAAGCTACATGACATTCCTCCAGATATTGGCAAGACACCACTCATCAGCTTGATTTTGAGCACACCATCCAAAAGCCTGATCTATGGTGCGATATATCACTATCGAATCCATAGTGCATTATGCAACACCAGACCTCGAGATCCACAATGCAACCACTCGACCTGCAGTGCTTGGAATGAGGACCGGCCACTCTAGAAACTGATGCAGGAGAATCATTGGCGAACATGCAAGCATCGGACGATGGAGTGAGGCAGCGACCTACTCAATACCACCTGATATCGGCGCTTATGTACAAGCTAGGGGGCCAAAGATTGTCTGGGTCCTCAGCTCTTACGGGAACTGCCCCGAACTGCAACTGACTTTGGGCTAGTCGGAGGGTTTTTGCATTGAAGCTGAAAATATCTTCCGCTGGATCGAAAGTTTGCTGGATGTTTTTCGTCGAGGCTATATCGTTTCCTTCGTCAAAAAGCCCACTTCAACGTGAACCCAGCCTTGTATGAATGTCATTACCAGGAACGTGGTCACAGCATGACAAGGAGAAACGTACGTAAAGGAAAAGAGAGCATCCTCTAAGAAACTCGGCTGTTTAATCAACTAAGGAATCATCATGGGGAGTTGGATTATGGTTCAGCCACCATATCTTGACCAAGGAAACTCAGAATGATCGCTACGCCAGACACTGCTCATCAAACACTTGCAATGTAGACGTTCATGAGTGTTACACGCTCAAAGGTGATAATCCAATAGACATGCTGCGGGTCATCGACTGAGGTCAAAAGCTGAATCGGCCGTTCTCGAAGGAGTGCCATGGCCCGATCCGTCTACCTAGACGGCTCGTGGAGATCTTTAAGGAGTCTAGCCTTGATTCTTACCAGGCTATACTATTGTCGTGATACAGAGAAAACTTGTTGAAAAGCCGCTGCTCGAATCGTAAAGACAAATTGTGGGTCTCCAGTTTCTACCGCCAAGAAGCTAGTATCCATGACCAAAGCCATGCCTATTATGGCCGGCTATGGTACGACACGTCAAGCCAGCCGCTTCGAATGGTGGTGTGGTGAGGACTGACTATCGATATAAGGCCCTGGTGGTGGCGACTGTGCGCCACGGCGCATCTGATGTCCTGAAGCTAGTATAGCTCGAAGGAGATACTTGTGGCGTCTGCGCTAAGCGTGAATCACGCCAGACCGCCAGCTAAACAAGATCCCCTGGCCAGTTGTGGGGTAGCATAACGGCTATGGATACAGACTCAATGTCAGATGTCCGCGCTTCATCTGAACATTCTGCTGGAAGGAAATCCTGAACAATTGGCCAGGATTCCAAAGCTGAGAGGTTGATATGCAGGGGCCCTTGGCACTCATCATCTTGCGCCGGGAATATTAATTTGCGCCACTTTTTAATGTTCGAAGAACTGCGGTTGGTTGCAAATACATGCTTGACTTTTGAATCCCAAGCCACCAAGTCTCAAGAAGCTGTTTTTGGAAGCTCAGGTATGCATGCGTCGAGTGGATTTGTCTTGCGCCTGTCACATCAGCGACCGTACATCCACTACTTGGCAGAGAAATCACATCGCCTCTCGACGTGCGCCTAGCGCGGATTTTGGAGATCGGTCCATGCGAGCATGCCTGTGCAATACCTCGTGGAATCATGCAGTCCGGTCCCATGCAGTCGGAACCCATGCAGTCGGAACCCATGCAGTCAGAACCCAGGAAAGATATCAATAATGCTAATTAGCTGTTGTCACGAAGATAACGCGAAATCGTCTGCATCCCGTTCGATAAGGATGGGTGCTGGAAGCACGTCGAGATATGGTAGTGCACTTAGTCCTCAGTGGTCGTTGGCACAGCCGGCGTATCAAAATCAGCCCATACGGGTGCTAGGGACGGAACCGTAAGAGATCGACAACTAATGAGACCTTAGTATCTCCCTTACGACCTCCTGTGGTGAAACGAAAGGCTTGTAGATTTTTAGTCTTGATGATTGTTTGGGTCAACATGCAAGGGGCCGAACGTTGACGACGATCAAGTAATGAGGGTGCCCTTATCCCGGCATCATGGTCCTATCTTGCCATACTTTCCACACTCCATAAACCTGATTCTGTGGTCATCAGAAAGTAGTCTAATGGTGTGACTCGGAATCAAGAAAAGCCCTGCGAGGCTCGGAATGTGCTGTGGCAAATCATCAGTCACTTACCCTTGGATATGATTCCCATGAATCACCGTCATGAAGCTCAGAGTTGCTATCCATGTTGGACTAGTTGAAGGTCAGTAAGGTACTGTAAAGTCAGTACGACTAGACCAACAACTTTGGCCTGATACTGCCTTAGACTTTAGTATAGGCTAGCTAGCCGGTGGATTGAAGTTGATCGCAGTATTGATATTATTCATGATGCTCAAGGTTATAGCCGCCTTGTCTTTACTACTCCCAAAATTCAGTCCTCCACTGAAGACGCTCATAGGTCAATGGAGCCGCGTACAAACCTCCTCTTAGCATTCAGTCTTTAGTTGACAAATGGGTATAATATTCGAGCCTTGCTTTTAGTCTCGAGTTGATGGTTACCTACATCTCCTCTGGTAGCCCTGGCGAGATTGCAGCAACACGGAAACGCTCTTCTGCTTACTCGTTGCGGCTGTTCGTTTGACATTTGCGATAGTGTTACTCTGGCACCTCTCCATGTCGTAGCTTTCGTCATCCGATGTAGCTATTCCGATTCGAGTATAGCGCTTGGTGTTCCTTCCTAGTGAAGGTGAACCACCCATGATCGACGCGCCAGAGGTTACTGTAGTACATGGTACTACAGTATCTGCTTCCAAGATCAGGACTATTAGATCGGCGGACATCCTCGGCCTAGCTAGGCTTTGCCGGAAATAGAAGCGGTATAAGCTCGTTATACGATCTTAGCGCTAAGGATTAGCCCGAAGATACGACTTCGCCTAGCTTTTGCCCACTGCGAGCCCAAAGTGTTAGCGTGAGTTATAGGCTGGCATAATTGGATCTGATTGAAGAGAGATGCATGAGATGGACTCACCTTCTTGAACTCAAAACCATTGCCTACAAGGCTAGAGCTGGGCTAGTAGGCCCTCCCTAGAATAATCCCTGACGCGCTGACAAGTAATATGCTGAAAACAGTAGTAGCAGTATATGAGCCGATTCCCCATATAATGGCGTAACCGTTGACTTGGTAGAGGTTTCTGGCACAGTCGTTAAGCAGATGATGCTAGGCGCGGAAGACGCGGGACAGACCGAAGATCAGGCTTCCCCGATGAGCCTGAATATATCCAATATGCTGACCCGAGCTCCCCCGAACACATAGTCCGTACCATGCGACTGGCTATTGTCACTAAGTGCTAAATTCAATTCTAAGCGCTTGGCGAGTGCAGCGCGAGGGGAGATGAGATAGAATAGGAGCAAGGTTTCCTATTTGATATCCTAGAACGTCAGCGGAGATGGAGCGAAGGATTAAGACTTTGAAACATAGGATGAACGGGATGGCATATAATTGATTAACTACACCTTGAATCAGTCCGTGTAATACTCCCTGAATCGGATATCAGCAGATACCTCTACCATGCGTCGATGAGGGCCAAAGATCTGCTCTGTATCAAGTATCACACAGCACTAGCATTGAGCCTACTACCCATCGTTTCAAGAACGCTGTGTATCGGATGCTGTTGAGACTACAGCATACCTGCTCTCCTGTCTCGCAGGTGTAGTTGAGCATTGCGAGATTCTTGATGGCAGGCTTTCAACATCGTCTTTCATACCAAGTATCATACATCCACAGGGATTGGACAATAGCATTGGCTATTTGAGTATAGCTCCGTATAGAAACCTCTATTTCGAGAGAGGCATTGCTATAATGACTACTCCATAGCATCATCGATATACCTTGATCTATCATTCTGTCCGTGCTGGTGATACATATCATTGAGTCAACATCTAGCGAAGGTTGAAATAAGGTTCACTAGCTTGGCGAGCTAGTGTATATCAGGCTTAGATCATAGCTTCCATGCTGTCTCCTTGCCGTTCATTTTCCAGCCGCCAGCGACGGATTCTGATTTCTCTCGTTTCTTGCACAGTAAGTCGGGCAGGCTGACAGTGCGTGACTCATGAGACTATACGTGCGCCTGCGTTCCGAGAGTCGGTGGAAGCGGGACACGTGAAGATAAAGAGCGAGGAGGACGGCCAATCATGATCGACGGTTGTCTTATACCCATCGAGATTATGCCCGGTGGAAGAGCAAATCTACATATTATTCCTGGCCTGAGAGTTCTAACGTTGCATCTCTGAACTATAGACCATATCGGGTAGTTCTCATGGAGGTTGAGCCTTGGTCGATATACGCTGAAGATGTGCCCGACAAACTCACCTAAGATATTTGACCATAATCGCCCTTGTCCTCCTTCGACTGTGTTCGCATGTGCATAGCACAGCAGAATCAGGCAGGTATCCATGGGGGAGATTGTGGATTTTGAATGTATCATCGATGGTAGGAATATACCACAAGGCTCTGACCATGAGATGGCTATCCGCCATAATCGGCATGACCTTACACTCGATCTGAGATCGGCTTGGTTTGTGTGCCATTGTGGTATAGCAAGCCTAAGTGATGTCATGAAGAAGTGAGCATATGCTCAAGAAAGACATCCTATCTTCTAGCAACTTTGGCAGAGATTCCTGAAAAGAGTCCCTTGCCAGGACATGGATTGGCTCCTACAATGTCCTATCTCCCCTTCGTCCCAGCAGCATTCACTGGAGAACTGCAAACATGACTGATGACTGTAACAGGCTGGATACCAATCCAATCCGAATAGCTTGTATTTGTGGCAAAATGCGTACACCGTCATCGCTCTGCAAACATTACAGCTTCTCAAGCAGACAGCCTGTAGGTACAGATTCCAGGCTCGGAGAGAGGTACCCCGTGCCCCACGCCAATGATCCAGAAGAAGAACCAGGTTGCAGGAAGACGCTAACGCATGGTGCAACCTGTCCTTCCTGCATGTACCCCTGAAACACGCAGTCCCACGAGGGTCCATCATACATACACGAGGGTGATATAACAGGAGTTCACACAACGTTCGTACATGCAGGTGGGATATGCAGGCGTGCAGCGGTCCATCGAAACGCGGATAGCATATGCAGGCGAACGGGGATGCATACACCATGCATACGCCGGGTACTGCAACGTTATGCACCATACCAGATAACGAACTATCTTACTGCCTGCAAATAATGTGTGCGATATATATATCGCAGTGACATTATTATCTTCCACGGCATCCACCACCCGAGCGGGACAAGTGTTTTCCAAACGTAAGTCTTTCTTAGCAGATAGGAATGATTTTGGGCGAAGTAAGATTGTCCCATTTAGTAAAGCACCGAAAACGAAGAACACCTAGCATCGCCCCGACCCCTCCTTCACCTACCTCCTCCCCTTGAACTTCATGCATCTTACCAGCATCGCCTGGGGCATCGCATCCACGACGACCTCTTCTCTGCCACCGTCCGCCTCACGCTACTCTTGGTCTTCGTACGCTTTCTTGCCCTATCCTGTTCTGGCCTGGGGTTAAGGGATTACTGGTCGATATCGTCTTACCACTGTGCTATCACTTTCGTGAAGATGGTGGCGGCTATTGGTGAAACGACTGGGATAATGGTCGTGGTCGAAGGTAAGGGTACTATGAAGATGTAGAAGTATCGCGCTGTTGGTGCGAAGTGTATCGAGGGCAGGAAATTGAAGTTGTGATTCGCGAAGAGTTTTATTCGGTATTGATGTTTGATGTATTGAGCAAGGGGATGCCAGCACTGTAGAGTCGTCATAGGGGGAGTTTTGAGGCGGAAAAACGAAAGCGACGTATCATGTAGTCAAAGATTTGGTTTCCAAGGATCGTGAGTGTATCTAGAACTATACATAGGTCAAGAACCAAAGACGTGGTAAAACTGAGTCTATCTAATGTTGTAAATAGGAATAAATTCATAGTAAAGGAGCCATGCCGCTACAAGCTGCGTTCTAGACATTGAAAGATAAAGATACCGAAATCGTTTTCGCTGGTCTCATACCGTCGTTCTCACATAATGCTATCGAAAAGCAAAGAATGAAACAACGAGAGAAACGATCTAAGCACCCACACCAAGAGGCAAAGATTGCGAATCGTCCCCTTGCAACTCCTCTCTCACAGGCGCCTCTCCCTTTATAGGCGGCGGCTGCGGCTCCTCCACCGGCGCCGCACAGACTCTGTACCATGGCTGCTCCCTGCCCGCCATCGGCAGTATCGGCTGGGGAAGGTCCAATAAGTGATGCTGCACGTTCTGCTGCGGCTCCCCTCGATCGTGAGCGTTGGCCAGCTCCGCCTCCATCACGTTAGCCAGCACCAGCTCCTTCTGGGTCCATTCCTGTTTCTTCTTGGCCTCCAATGCTTGCACTTCATCTAGCAATTCTGCACTCTCTTCTTCGGCCCAGTGGTGCTGGCGGCGTAGGAGGCGATAGAGCTGGTTGGTGGGCATGGCGAGTTCTTCTTCTGTGAATTGCAGTTCTGGTGGGTATTCGAAGGGCGCTGTGGGGTGATCATCCATCTCCTGTTCGCTGTTGTAGATGGTGGCGTCGTCATCGACTTCGGTGTCTTCATTGCCTTCTGGCTCGTTGGGATGCTTGGGGTTGACTATGAGCTTCAGTCTTTGGGGTTTCGGCGGGATGGAGGAGTAATTCTTTGGGACCGGATCTGACGGTCGGAGTGCTTCCGTTTCATGAACCGTACGCATGTGCTTTGCGAGGGCATCAGACCGTGTGAAGGATCGATCGCATTCTATGTCCATTAGCTTTGCCCACCCACGCCCATGGATTGGGTATACCTGGTAAACGACAGTAGAACGGCTTTTCCTTTGTATGGCTCCTCATATGTGCTTTCAACGCATACCCACTGGCGTGCGCATTTGGTGTTGCGCTCTCCTTCTTGTTGCACCCCTCCCACTCGCACGCATACCGCTTCTTATTCTTGCCTATATGATCATCATGTATATGTTGTACTAGAGTATCCATGTCGCTGCAGTCGCCCCTCGTACAGTCCTTCCATTTACACACAGTGACTTGCTCAGGCGATACAGAGGGGTCGTCATCGGTAAAGCCGAATCCATCTTTCCCAGTTGGCGAACCAGGCACGCTGCCGGAAGTGTCCGAGGAGATTTCACCTAGATCTTCTGGTTCGTGAAGTGGGGCTGGCGTGGATTGATGCGAGAATCGACCAGTGCGACGGCGCTTTGCCGGGGGCACGAGGTGCGTGTAATCGTCTGGTAAAGGTTCAGGACTGTGGTCGTGGTCCTCGACCTTGATGTCGTCGCCGAATTCGCTTGAACCATGGGAGGAGAGCTGAGATGAGAGGGGAGACATGTTGGCCCCAATTGAATCCATGGATATCAGGCTATGTTTGGCCTCCCTCCGTCTTGAAGGTATTCAATTGTTGGAGAATGATATGTGGGGCCCTTCCATGGATATAACCCGAAACGCAATCACGACATCTTGATTCGGCCGCGACTTCATATGATGACGCTAAGCCTCATTAAGTCATCCCATGGCCTTAGGTTCCCTCTACGGAGTACAACATTGAGATTCCGATTGCCCACCGAGCTACTCCATACCAAAACATAACATACCCCTCTCGCCATCCCAAACCCCACACCGCCCACCAATCCTCTTCACTACACCCTACGACAATGGTCCTCCACACTCAAACCCCACCCCCCCCAACCTCACCCCCTCACACCCCTCCCACCCAATTGACACCTCTAACCCCACCCGAACCCATCACCTCCGCCCAACTAGCCCGAATAGCCGCCTACTACGAAGCCCGCAAACCCTACCTGACCCTCCTCTACGAAACAATGGACGATAATATAACCGCCAACACCCAAGATACCACTGAAAAACACACAAACAGTGACAAGCAGAAAGAAGAAGAAGAAGAATCGGTGGAAGCTGAGCCCAAAACCGGAGCGCACTTTGGCGAGCTGGTGGCTCAGCTCAAGGAGGCGAGGATTGGGAATGCGGCGGGGGGAAAGAAGGTGGTTAGGCGGAAGTTGTGAAGAGGAAGAGACTTGGATGAAAGCGATCAAGGTCCTCGTTGAATGAAGAATGGGATGGAAAGATGGAAGCTAGATGAACCGTGATGTTCTGTCACTGCGCCCGGAGCCAAACTCACGGTAGGTCACTATCTCTACATAAGTCCTCGTCACGTCAGCTGATATCGTCAAGCCCAATTGGAATCTACCACTCAACCATCCTCCCAGGACTCACTCGAATCGGATGCGCTGTGAGTGGTTCCCCTTCTGCGTTGTTACATCTGTCACTCTACATATGATGAGCAAGACTCAAGAATTCTGCAATACGGACAGCTTCAGAAGAAGCTGCAAGTCGAAAAATTGAACATTACTCATGTCCTGAACTGTACAAGGCAACGTCAACTTCTCCCATGTTTATGGTTCGGTGACATTACAGTAGCTGAATATTCGCATTGAAGCTAGATACTGAACCGGAAACGGCACCCATACTGAGGCTATCGTTTTGTGACATTGTCAGATAGCAATGAAATGAATTGGGTATTGCGTCTATCTTTGTTGAATTATCTCATGTGAAACCCATCGTTTCTCTAATGTGAGCCCTCGCCAAGTCATATGTTGAGATGACTGCAAGGGTATCTAAGCCGTTGAAGACATGCTTTTTTGTCTCATCTTATCGTAACTCGTGTTGAAGTGTTAGTAGATACAAAGAAAAGACGAAGACCTAGTAACGATAGCTGTGATTGCATTAGCGGCAGGATGTAGATATAACTTGGGGAAGTGAAACTTACATGTCATCCTTGAAAGGACCCTCAATAGGGAGATCAAGGTACTCGGATTGTTCCTTCGATAATTTCGACAATTTGGCATTAACGTGGTCTAGATGCAATAATGCGACCTGCTCGTCCAAGATCTTCGGTAGCACGTAGACACCAATCTTCCTCTTTTCCGTCTTTCCAAATTCAATATATCGCTTGCCAAAAGCTTCGTCTTCAGCCTTGAACAACATGATCTGGGCAAGCACCTGGTTGGTGAAAGAACATGACATGACGAAAGATGAGTGACCCGTTGCGCAGCCAAGATTGACGAGGCGGCCTTCGGCAAGCAGGATGATGTGGCGGCCGTTCTTCATAAGATAGCGGTCGACTTGGGGCTTGATGTTTGTGATGGATTTAGCGTTCTCTTTCATCCAGGCAACATCGATTTCGATATCAAAATGGCCGATGTCTGCCATATATCAGCATAGTGTTCCGTCCATTTCACTGCATACTTACTGCACACGACGGCATCATTCTTCATCACCTCAAAGTGCTTGCCGGTCAAAATATCTCGACATCCGGTTGTCGTAACGAAGATCTGACCCTCTGGAGCTGCGTCCTCCATCGTGGTGACTTGGTAGCCGGAAACAGCAGCCTGTAACGCGTTGATGGGATCGATCTCTGTAACGATGACACGAGCACCCATGCTGTGAAGAGCCTGTGCACATCCTTTTCCGACATCGCCGAAACCTGCTACAATGGCGACTTTTCCAGCAATCATGACATCCGTGGCGCGCTTGATGCCGTCGATGAGTGACTCTCGGCACCCGTACAAATTATCAAATTTCGATTTCGTGACGGAGTCGTTGACGTTGACAGCTGGAATGAGGAGACCATTACCCTTGAGCATTCGGTACAGATGGTGGACACCAGTCGTTGTCTCTTCCGACACCCCGTAGCAGTCCTTGAGCATATCCGGGTACTTTTTGTGCACCAACGCAGTAAGATCTCCACCATCGTCAAGTATCAGATTGAGGTGCTTTCCATCCTTGAAAGCGAGAAGTTGCTGTTCTAAGCACCAGGTGTATTCTTCCTCACTCTCGCCCTTCCACGCAAAGACCGGTACACCTACCGCAGCGACAGCAGCCGCTGCATGATCTTGCGTTGAAAAGATGTTACATGAAGACCAGGTGACCTCGGCGCCAAGTGAAGTAAGGGTCTCTATGAGGACGGCAGTCTGAATGGTCATATGGAGGCATCCTGCGATCCTAGCACCTTTTAGAGGCTGATCTTGAGCGTACTTTGTCCGTGTGGCCATAAGCCCGGGCATTTCATTTTCGGCAAGCTCAATTTCACGACGACCAAAGGCGGACAGACTCTGTTATATGTAAGCTTCAACCAAGGAAGGGAAAGCTCGATTGAGCCGACAGAGTCTCGAGCGTGCGTACAATGTCTGCGACCTTGAATTTGCTGGCTGGTGGTCCCGACATGTTTGTAAAGTTGGGATGAGTGGAATACTGTAAGAATAATTGGCAGCTACGCTGAGTGATGATGGTAAACCTATGGGATAGAGGGTACTTAAGCAACGAAGGAGTATCAGAGTCGGTTGGGGTTTAAGGTTAGAGAAAATAATTATCTGGTGGGTGAATAGCTTCCTTGGCGTTGAATATTTCGCCGACGGCTCTTTTTTCAGGGTTACTCGGGTGTATTTGAAAATCGAAGTACATTGTATTCTCATATGATGTTGAGGAATCAGGCATCTTATTTCTACAAGATACAGATCCTTGAATTCGCACCGGCGCCCGGTGGCCCTGAGTATGACCCCATATCGCCGGTAGTCACCTCATGTTCGAATCTGCAACTTAGAGATGCGATAATGCAAACAAAACTTGCCCTAGCGATTTTCTCCTACCATCATGGCGAGTCTTGACTCCTCTTATCTCATTAATACGTGTCGTCGTAGTCTCAAGCCTCTCCAGTCCCTGGCAACAAGTTTCCCCTGACAGCAAACATCTTTCCTGTGACGCCTGCTGCAAAACCATCCACTTGCCGTGCATATTGCTCCACCTGTCTGCTATTTAACAAAGTCTCTAGTCTCCCGGGCTCCTGTGGCAATTTAAACAGCCTTTGCCATTCATCCTCTGGTAACGGGCTTTGCTTTGCTAACGCTCTGCTTGCGTTTTCTGATTTACGCTTCTGCTGCCAGGCTGTAATCTTGGCTTGCTCTCGGGCGAGCTGCCTCTGGTAGTATTGATGGTTATTCAATTCAGTGTGGTGAGTCTCGATGCTGTCGAGAAGGAGATCAGTGGTCTGAGTCAGGAAAGGATCGATCGAGAGATTCAGCGAATTGAAGTTGGGCGAGAGAGGATTCGGTATCTGCGAGAGGGAAGCGAGAGTGGGTGGTTGAGATGCTTGGGCTTCAGCGGATGGAGCTGGCGTGGGGAGCGAATGCAGGAACGATGTCAGTAGATGGGAATTATGTATCTGTAGTGGAAGTTCGAGGAGTATGTCTTGGTAGCGCATGTTGGATTTCTGGAGACTGGTACAATGTCAAATTAGCTCTGTAGACATATTGGGGGCATTAGTGATTACGTTTCGGTTGTGAACTTTCCCTCCTTGTATGCAGTCATGAACGAAGGTGATAGTCTGAATGCTCGCAAGCTCAAGCTACCTTGCGAGCTCCGGCTCACATCATGGACTATAGCGACTGTCCGCTCGTTCATCTCTTTCTGATAAAAGTATTGATTTTCGATCATGTTGATATTTATGAAGTTCCCCAGATTTGCGCTCGTGTACCATCCAGTATTGTTCGCATCCACGTTGACTTCCCTCAGCTTCTTGATCATCTCAATTTGGTAATTTGTGTTCGCCTTGGCTCTTGGGGCAGCTGCCGCTAGATTTGAGGCCGCATTATTGTCGTTGTGATGTCCATCTGTTGGGGGTGCCTCGACAGTCGGGAAGGGAAAGGAGTTGGTGACTTCGAGTATTGCTATCTTATCCATGCCGACCAGGAAGCCGGTCGCTGTTGTGGGAAAGGTCTGAGAGCAGTGCTTGATGATCTTCATAACCACCTATGACGGTGTCAATAATATTTTCTCAAGCCAAGGCACTTCATGGTGGTTTACCAGTGCCTCCACTTGAACCGCTTTGAGCGGGGCGTCCTTCCTACGAAGCATCAGTACTTTCGTGGTCAATGGTACGCGGCAGGAACCTACGATGCTTCCGCCATAGTGATTATAGAGGAGTATATCCGAGTTTCGTGAAGAATCAAAACGATTGAGCCTCAATTTCCGTGCGATGATAGTGATAAAGCAACAGTCGACCTACCCTGATACAGATTAGGTTTCGGAGTGGAGGTCCGCTACGGAAGCTGTCGTCCATCCTAATCCGAATGAGGCTAGCCTCTCTGTTATGCGCAAACTCCGCTGTCCTTACTCCGTATCTACCCAATCACTAGGCAGACTCAACATTATCTGTCGCAGCCAATCTTCCTCCGTTCGCGACATTGCTCCTGAGGGATCCCGATAATGCTGACGCGTTCTCTAGGAATTTAATTGATTGGCCTTGCTTTGACTGACTTCACCGTTAGTGCTCGGACTTTGTAAATGAACCCGCCGCTCGGCCCAAGGTGTTACACCCGCCCGATTGAGATGGTGAACACTGCGTATGTCTTTAGTATATAACTAGCTTGCATCCCCTCGATATATTCAACAATCCAAATACTTCAAATACCCAGAAGCAAGTACCAAAATCCAACTGCAAACCCAAATACACTATGTTTTCAGACATCATCCTCCAGACCTTTGATACCTTCCAGGCCGAACAACTCAATCTGTTGAAGACGGATAACATCGCCAGGAATGTTACTCATCACGGGAAGCAATCGGGGGACAACATTCCCCGTTCTGCAGCAGTTAGCCTCGAGCCTTGCAAACGGTCGCTGTCTTCTTGCGGCTCAGACCATCGTAAACGGCAAGGAGAACGCTTAGATGGTTCGAAGATTGGGAGTGTACGCTGAGGTCGAGGTTTATTCGGTTCGACTTGTCCGAAGGAACAACCTCCAAAGCTGCACAGCAGCACATCTGAATAAACGCGGAGAATCTGATATTCTCATCAACATCGCTTGTATCGGTGTCTACGAAGCAGGCCATCATGCAGATCTCACGGAAGCTGTGCCAATACCTTGATATCGAACGTTACCGGCCACGGCCCAACGATAACCGCCTTCATACCTCTGGACAAATCCCCGGACCATCAAGATCCTGTCCACACGTATCTCACTTCAATCTCCGCCCAGCAGCAAGTTTCCATCATCAGGAGTGATTTACTATTTCGTCAGCAAGACCGCTCTCCACGCCCTCCTATAATAATCACGGGAACGGGGCCTAACGTAAGCGTTCATCGTACGAGCCGAGGGAACTGCAAAACTGTTTAGATGGCTTTAGGGGTACGATATTCAGGATACTGGATCGGTCAAGGCGATTGTGGCATCGGCAATTGCCTGAAGGGGGGTTACTGAAATGAATTTCGGCAATTGGAGGTTGTTGAGCAGGAATGCGAGCCTAGTCCTATTGGTCGTCCATCGAGCCTTGCGACTACAAGAAGATAATCCTATCAGTATTCCTAGCCCTGAAACTCATATTCAACAAATTCTCACACCCTTGATGATTCCGTACAACTTGTAATATTTGAGTAATTGCTGGGCCAAGGCTGAGAAGTTGGAAATTTTGACTCCAACAACTTCATTTGTGACACCAATCCTGTATCCTCGTGTAAATCTTCGATGGCCGCATGGCACCACCATTGTAGTCATGGATTATCTTATCCGCTTTGTACAGATTCACGAAACCTTTCGCAAGCCGGAAATAGAGGCGCTAGCTATCCTTGCAAATGTCGACGTTGAATTCCTTTCCTACAGTGAAACCGTACGTGGGAAACCCAATAACTTGAACACCCCGAGTTCGTCCAACATTCCGCGGCTTCTCGCCGATCCTAAACCTCTTCTAGTCTCCATACTCAATCGTCCGCCTCAATGACGAAGCTGCGGCCAGAGCGGTCATAAGCCGAAGCATCTTGGCCAAAGCCATCTACGAATTATGGGGCTGCGGAACATCATACAATGAATTGCATGCCGACATAAACGAACGTACGAAATCTCAATGGCCCAAATATCAATCATGTTCCTTCAAATTCGAGTTCGACACCTTCTCCGGCTCCCGTTCTCTCACCGAACAGAGATCCATCATCGAATCATTCAAATACATAGGCCTCAACGGTCCGATAAAAATGCGCGACGCAGAACAAACATTCTCCATCTTCGAAGAATACGAATATCCCGCAAAGACCCCTCGACGTATCTACGTCGGCAGGTTACTCGGATGCAGCCAGCGACGCAGTATCTACGACTACAGCCTGAAGAAACGAGACTACATCAACACAACATCGATGGACTCCGAGCTCGCCCTCGTAACAGCCAACCTCGCGCTCGCAGGCCCGGATAAAATCTTCTACGATCCTTTTGTAGGAACGGGGAGTTTCCCCATCGCATGTTCCCATTTTGGGGCTAGGACTATGGGTTCTGATATCGATGGCCGCATGGTTCGAGGGAAGAACGGGAAAGACATCAGGACTAATTTCGCGCAGTATGGATTACTGGATAAGTACATCGACGGCTTCATTTCGGATCTCACGCATAGTCCGCTGAGGAGGGGTAGATGGCTCGACGGAATCGTAGGCGATCCACCATATGGTGTGCGAGAAGGTCTGAAGGTCCTAGGTACGAAGGATGGTAGTGGAAAGGAAGCCGTATTCATCAACGGAGAAGCAGCACACTTGTAAGAATCCCATAAAATTCCAAACATGACCTATCAAATTCTCAAAACCAACAGACAAGACCACTACATCCCCCCAAAGCGAGCCTACAGCTTCGAAGCCATGCTCGACGACCTCATGGACTTCGCCGCAACAACGCTAGTAGACAACGGCAGACTCGCATTCTGGATGCCGACCGCAAACGACGAAGCCCTCGTCCTCGAGATCCCATCCCACCCCAGCCTAGAACTGATCAGTATCTGTACACAAACCTTCAACAAATGTACCCTATCCCCCCAACCCAACTCCAAAACCCCCCAGCTGACATACACAACCCCAACCACAGGGTCCCGTCGACTCCTCACATACACCCGCCTCCCAAACCCCTCTATCCAACAACCCCAAAACCCCCCCAGCAAGCCCCGCTCCATCCCCAAAGGAACCACCGCCAACGACCTCAACGCCTTCAGGAAGCGCGTAAGTCACTCCCCCTCTCCCCCAACCACTCCGAGCCAAGAGAAAGAAAAACATACATCCTAACCAAATACCAAAACCATAGTTCTTCGAAGGCTTCCGAGCAAACGAGAACGGGCAGCTACCAATACCACTCAAGGTCGATGTCGGTCAAGATACCACAGAACTCTGACTAGCCCCACCCCATACGCAAAAACCAACCAACCACCTCATATTCATTGATCCCCGTCTAAGAAATTCACATATCCTATATCCTATATCCTATAGCAATATCGCCAATCCTCCTTTCCTATTCTACCAGCACACACCCAAAACCAGAAGCCACACATAAACCTTGCAAAAAGCACTGGCAAGCGATATCTATGCTATACAACAGTACTTACATATTCTAACAGCATTAACCCTAAACTCATTACTTACCCCCACATCTCAGATCTAAAAACCCTCCACAATGCTAGCACCAGCTAACAACAAAAGGAAGATGGGTTCTCACTCAGACTCTTCATCCATTATGGAAAAAACCTCGTAGTTCGAATTCATGTCATTGACAAAACGCTTCCTGGCAAATAAATGTACACGAATGAAAGAAACATGGACATGCTCGTCCATACAACAAAACCCGAACCCCGTATCCCGTCCCTGCTATCGCTTTTCAGAAACCGTGAAGTGCAAATCCATACCATAAATTCCAAACTCCCGCATGCTACAGCATCCATCAAAACCTCAGGGAAGACCATGCCCCTTATTGACCGCATTGGCGACTTCGCTGGTGCCCGGCCGATTCTCTGCCACGGGTGATTGGCTACTTGCTCACCTCGGATCAATGCAAACCGCACATGCACTCACCAGCATACCGCTCATAGCTATCGAGATACAAATCATCAGTCGACGTCGTAGATTTGACACCCTCGTTGTTCTCAACGGCGTTCACCCAGCTCGCCCATCGACTGCCTGGCTCCGGTTCGGGCCAGCCGCGGTAAGGCATGAGGACCTTTCGGAGTCTGATGATCCACGGGGCAAACTGAATGTCCACGAACGAGATGTGAGGGCCGAGGAAGAACGGACCGGACGGGTCGGCAGCCTTGACGATCTTTTTGGTTTCCGCCATCAGTTCGCTGGTTTCTTCGATTTGCTTGCCGTTGTCCTGAGCCTGCAAAAGTCCATAGAAATGAGGCAGGATCTTGCGATTGATGTGATCGGACCAGAGACGGCAATGGGCGCGACTCTTGGCGTCCCCTTGTGGCAATAGCGGAGCTCCAGCATTGAGGTCTTCCAGGTACTCCATCAGGACTGAACTCTCGTAGCATCCCCAATCGCCATGCTGTAGGGCAGGAATGAGTCCACGAGGGTTGACACGCATCAGCTCCTCCGGCTTCTTGTAGGGGTCCACTTCAATGTACTGATAGCTGAGGCCTTTGACTTCCAATGCGATCCAGACTCGCTGCACGAAAGGGCTACTCGGACTCAGTACCGATGACAATGGAATCTCTGATGTTGACGACTTACCAGAAGCAACTGCCATAGAGCTTAAAATCGTGATCCTTGGAGTGTTTCTTGACAGTATTGAGAGCAAGTCCCGTAGCTTTCTTGTGATAGGTCTTCTGTTGCTTGGTATTAGTATCTTCAGACATGATGCGAAATTTGATATCGATCGTCAGATGCGAATGGCAAGGATTTGACAGATCAGAATCACACAAGCAGGAAATCATAAGGTATCAACACTGCAAAATGGGCGGGGATTGAAAGTGCAATGACGATGATGTTCCAAACCGGACATATGGGCGCATGAAGTGGGAATAGTCTCTTGCTGTTTGAGTTTCATTTTGTTTGCAGAACATAGTATGAGACTCGGCGCGAAAGAGATAATCTCTTACCAATGATTTTCTCTTCTCTTTCTCTTCTTTCAGAAAATAACGGTGAATGCTACTTTTCTTTACCCGATCACTGTCCTCAATGCTATGTTTGTGGGCACCAGCTGTTCCGTCACCTTTGCCATTGGCGCCATTCCCATTCACTCGTTGTATAGTATAGTATCTCGCGCCATCATTGCCAGGCTGTTCAGGCGTTCTACCATCATTCGGACTAAGCACGCCAAATGGATGGGTCGCCTGCGCCGCAGACATTGATCGCCCAGGAGCGAATGGATTATCGTTTGCTGGAGTTTCAATAGGAAAATCGGTGCCCATCAACGATCTCGCTCCCGGAAAGTACTCTGTAATCTTGATTTTCACATCGCAAAGATCGCGCTCTCGTGCCTGACGCTTGCGCTTCTTCTTACTGGGATCGTCCGATTTTGCCGTTCCTGGAGGTCGCCCTTTGAGTCGGCAGTCCCAATAATGAGAGACGAATGGTTTGCGCTTGTACCTCTGCGTTGAACGGTGCGAGTAGATGTTGTCGACGTGC
>JAABUX010002234.1_pt1 | contig 27743 bp, 29 predicted proteins | sample 5561851 | NCBI WGS metagenome assembly JAABUX01 (sample SAMN10711883, study PRJNA513361) | rock metagenome | isolation source: Antarctica rocks | place: Antarctica: Victoria Land, Richard Nunatak red sandstone | collected 2016-01-03 | reverse complement strand
CCACGTTGCCAACGTGGTTGTCGTGGGTTCAAATCCCATCTCCCGCTCCATTTTTTCCCTTGGCTATCCGGTCTGGTGGCTTTCGCTCGATCGCGTCGGGTGCGTGGTGGCGGCTTGAGCCATCGCCGGTCGCGTTGAAGTGAAGGACCGCCGTCGATGAGCACTGGGGAAGAACAACTCGCCTCGCACGACAGCCCCACCGAAGACGGCACGTCCGCCGAGGTCGAAACCAAGACCCGGCTCGATCTCGACGTCCAGATCAGCGACGTCGGCCCTTGCAAGAAGCACCTCAAGGTCAGCATCCCTCGCAGCGACGTCGAGAAGCAGTTCAACGAGTCGCTCGGCGTCATGACCAAGGAAGCCGTCATTCCCGGCTTCCGGGCGGGTCGCGCCCCCCGAGGTTTGGTCGAAAAGCGGTTCCGCAAGCAGGTGGCCGGCCAGGTCAAGCAAACTCTCTTGATGGCCAGCCTGGAGCAGCTTGACGACGAGCATAAGCTCAACCCGATCACCCAGCCCGACCTCGACATCGAGGCGATCGAGCTGCCCGACGACGGGCCGATGGTCTTCGAGATGGACGTGGAAGTCCGGCCCGACTTCCCCCTGCCCGCCTACAAGGCCCTGACGATCGAGTCGCCGGTCAAGACGATCGAAGACGCCGACATCGAGGCCCAGGTCAAGGCGTTCCGCGAGCGCTACGCCCAGATGGTCCCCAAGTTCGAGGGCGGGGCCGAGGTCGGCGACTTCATCACCGCGAACCTGACCTTCCACCTCGGCGGCAAGACCTACAACGAGGCCAAAGAGATCCAGTTCCGGCTCCAGCCCGAGCTTCGATTCCAGGACGGCTCGGTCCCCAAGGTCGACACCGTGTTGACCGGGGCCAACCCCGGCGACTCGCGCGAGGCCGACGCCGTCATCGGCAGCTCGTCGCCCGACCCCGAGATCCGAGGCAAGTCGATCAAGGTGACGTTCGAGGTGCTCGACCTCAAGACCTTGCGTCTCCCCGAGATGAACGCCGAGTTCTTCCAGACCACCGGCTTCGACGACGAGGACGACCTCCGCGAGGCACTCCGGGGCGTCCTGGAGCGTCGCCACGAGTACCAGAAGCGGCAAACGATCCGCAAGGAGATCCTCGACAAGCTCGTCGCCGAGACGCCGTTCGACCTCCCCGCCGACCTCGTGTCTCGCCAGGAAAAGACGACCTTGCGCCGCCTGGCGCTCGAACTCCGCCAAGGCGGCCTGAGCGACACCGACCTCCGCGCCCGCGAGGCCGAGCTGCGGTCGAACGCCCACGAAACGACGCTCAGGAGCTTGCAGGAGTTTTTCATCCTGGCCAAGATCGCCGAGGTCGAAGATATCAAGGTCGAAGACGCGGATATGGACGACGAGATCGAGATCATCGCCGAGCGGACCGAGGAAAGCCCGCGCCGGGTTCGGGCCAGGGTCGAGAAGGAAGGGCTTGGCGACGCGATGGCCTCGCAGATCCTCGAACGGAAGGCGATCGACCGGATCTTGCAGTACGTCAAGCTCGTCGAGGTCCCGATGGTCGCCGACAAGGCGGTGGAAACGCTCGACCAATCGGCCACCTCGATGGTCGCGGATGACGAATCCGATGACGACTTGACCCCCTCCGCCTAAAATGAATCATGGGTCGGTTGGGTCGGTCCACCGATCAGTTTCCTTCGCTCACGACTGCTCGACCTCGGCCCCGCTCGGCCCGCCGTTCTCCATCGGACGCGGGCGATTCGGGCCGGTCCTCGTTTCCAAGGGCCGCACCATGACTTTCGACCATCCGCTCACGCCGCCTCGGCTCCAGCGCTACAAGGACTACGCCCGGCAACGGCAGATGACCTTGGGCGACATGCTCTTGGAAAACCGGATCATCTTCATCGAAGGTCCGATCAACGACGGCTCGGCCAACATGGCCGTCATGAAGATGCTCTACCTGCAATTCGAGAACAAGACGCAGGGGATCAGCTTCTACATCAACAGCCCGGGCGGGAGCGTCTACAGCACCCTGGCGATCTACGACACGATGCAGTTCATCGACTGCCCGATCGCCACCTACTGCATCGGGATGGCCGCCTCGGGCGCCGCGGTCTTGCTCGCGGGGGGGACCAAGGGGCGTCGGTTCTCGCTGCCGCACTCGAAAGTCATGATCCACCAGCCTTACGGCCAAGTCAGCGGTCAGATCTCCGACATCGAGATCCAGGCCGAGGAGATCATGGCCAACAAGAAGGACATCAACGAGATCCTCGCCCGGCACTGCGGCCAGCCGATCGAGCAAGTCGCCCGCGACACCGAGCGCGACCGCTACATGACTGCGGTCCAGGCCAAGGAATACGGCCTGGTCGACGAGGTGGTTGGGCACATCCCCGCCGCCGAAGCCAACAAGCCGCCCGTCGGCTAATACTCATTCCGGGAAGGAATGCGGGTCGCAAATTGCAGATTGCAAAGGAAGCCCAATCCGATTAATGCTTTGCGATTTGCAATCCTGCAATCTGCCATGCGGGAGCTTCCTGGGACGCCATCAAGTCAACTCGACCCGAACCAGCCGTTCGACCGATTTCCTCTAGTCTTTGGGGGTTTTGACCCATGCCTCTGATCCCGATCGTCATCGAGCGGAACGGTCGCGAAGAGCGGGCGATGGATATTTATTCCCGCCTGCTCCAAGACCGGATCATCTTGCTTGGTTCGGCCATCGACGACCAGGTCGCCAACGTGGTCGTCGCGCAGATGCTCGTCCTGGCGCACCAGGACAGCAAGGCGGACATCCACCTCTACATCAACAGCCCGGGCGGGAGCGTCACCGCCGGGATGGCGATCTACGACACCATGCAGTTCGTCCCCTGCGACGTCGCCACCTACTGCATGGGCCAGTGCGCCAGCATGGGCTCGCTCTTGCTCGCCGCCGGGGCCGCCGGCAAGCGGAACTCGCTGCCGCACGGCCGGATCATGATCCACCAACCTTTGGCCGGGATGGAAGGGACCGCCACCGACATCCTGATCCACGCCGAAGAGTTCATCCGGATGAAAAAGCAGCTCAACGGGATCTACAGGAAGCACACCGGGCAAACCCTGGAACGGCTCCAGCAGGACACCGACCGCGACCGCTTCATGGGTCCCGAGGAAGCCCGAGATTACGGCCTGATCGACCACGTCGTCGAGCGCGACATCTCGGCGCCCGCCACCCTCAACGCCGACCCGTCCAAGTCCTGATCGCCGGGACGGATTGAACACAAACCCCCAAGGCCGACGGTCGATCGAGGTCCTCCCTCGAAAGGACGTCGGCCTTGCCATTTCTCCAATCACCACCACTTGAGCCACTTGCCCACGGTCCGGACCGCTTGCCGCCCCTGGGGGTCGAGGGCGACGAACCCCACGACGGGGACCAGCATCACCACGCTCGAAGCGGCGAAAAAGGCGGTCGAGAGCGTCGAGACCGGCCGGTCGACCATGTTCAAGATTGTCTGGAGCCTGGGCCGAATCCGGGCCATCGCCGGACCTGGATGATCCCCTTGGACGTCGATCACCGCCGTCTTCATCCGAAGAGATGGCCGGAGGTCGACGCTCGTCCGGCTGGCCCGGTCTTCGAACCCTTGCAAGGTTTCGGCGAATGCCTCGTCCGAATCCATGAGGGCGTCCCGGGTGGCGGCTCGGATCGAGTCGGGCTCGACGTGATAGATGATCACCCGGTTTCGTCCGGTCCGGGCCACGAACCCGGCGATCACCACCAACCCCGCGACCCATGCCGACCAGGCGATCGCGGTCGGCTCGGGTCCGAACATCGTCGAAACCATCACCCGCCCGAGCGGGCCGAACGCCATCAGACCGCCCAAGCCGAGCATCAGCCAAAGCAGGTCGACCGTCCCCGAAACGACCCGGGGTGCTTGCCGCCGTGGAAGACGCCGAGGGCGTAGAGGTAGACCGCCATCGGGACCGTCACCAGGGCAACCTCGACGGTGGAGGGCATTGGCGGTCCTTCCTCAAGGTCCCTCGACCGTCGCGGCCAAAGACGCGATCAACTCGTCGTTCGCCTCCGGGAAGGTATAGGATGGCAAGTCGCTCGCATGGACCCACCGAAATCCCGTCTCGGGGGCGGGTTCGGCATCCGGGTCGCTTGAGCGGGCCTGATAATAGAACAGTTCAACCAGGCCGTGGGAGTACTGATGGACAATCCGACGGACCAGAGGGCCGACCTCGATGGGGAGGCCAACTTCCTCCCAGCACTCGCGGGCGGTCGCCTCGGAGGGGGACTCCCCCGTTTCGACCTTGCCGCCGGGGAACTCCCAGACACCCGCCATCGTCGAGCCTTCGGGGCGTCGGCGGATCAGGTAAGATCCGCCCCGCTCGATCAGGCCGATCCCGACCCGGACGGGGGCGGACCCGCTCAAATCTTCCCTTCCTTGGCGGCCTCGACGGCGCGGCCGGGCGAGCCCATCACGTTGTAGCCGGCGTCGACGTGGAGGATCTCGCCGGTGATCCCGCTGGCGAGGTCGGACAGGATGAACATCCCGGTCGCCCCGACTTCCTCGCGGGTGATGTTCCGTCCCAACGGAGAAACCACCTCGTACAACCCGGCGAGCTTGTCCGAGTCGCCCACGGCCGACGCCGCCAGGGTCTTCACCGGGCCGGCGGACACGGCGTTGACCCGGATCTTCTTGGGGCCGAGGTCGTAGGCCAGGTACTTCACCGCCGCGTCGAGCGCGGCCTTGCACACGCCCATCATGTTGTAGCCCGAGACGACCTTCTCGCCGCCATAGTATGTCAAGGTGGCGATCGACCCGCCGTTGGGCATCACGGTTGCCGCATGCTTGCAGACGCAGGCCAGCGAATAGACGCTGATGTCCATCGCCGTCTTGAACCCCTCGCGGCTCGCGTCGACGAACGCGCATTTGATGTCTTCAACCGGCGCGAAGGCGATCGAGTGCAGGACGAAGTCGAGCGAGCCGTAGACCTCGCCCGCCTCCTTGAAGACCCGGGCGACGTCGGCGTCGTCCTGGACGTTGCAAGGGGTGATCAGCTTGGCGCCGACCGGCTCGGCGAGCTTGCGGACCCGTCGCTCCATCTTCTCGCCCGGGAGGTGGGTGAAGCCGACCTCGGCCCCTTGATCCAGGAGTTGCTTGCTGATCGCCCAGGCGATGCTGAAGTCGTTGGCGACCCCGAGGACCATCCCCTTCTTGCCCGTGAACAAGCCCATCCGCTTCGATCCTTCCTGCTCGTCGCCGTGGGTCGGCCTCGACCTACGTACTGAACACGATCCCAAAGAAGTCATCGGCGCACGAGGCCGCCGCCTGTCGCCAAGGATACCCGCGACGCCCCCGACACTCAATCGTTCGCATCAGGGTTTGCCCGTCGGGGGTTGGTCTTTGAGCGATTCCAGCGATAAAGCCAAGGCGGATAGCTCGCGGCCCAGGGCCGATCGGGCGTCGTTCAAGGCTTTCTGGGTCGCGGACCCCATGTTCAAGCCCCTCTGCTTGAGTTCGGGCGGGATGTCGCCCAACCCGAGCGAACCGACCAGGTTCAGGGCCGCCTTGATTTGCGGGTCTTCGGCCAGGTTCGCCCCGGCGTCGGCGGGCAAATCGCCGGGCCGAGCCGAGGCCGTTCGGACCCGAGCGGGTACCCAATCCCGGTTCCCGCCGGGGGCGACCCAGAGCGTGGTCGTGATCGTCGTGGCGGCCATGTCGGGGTTCATCTCCAGGCTCGTGACCACGGCGCCGACTCGCCCCTGCCCGGCCAGCTCGCGGAACTTGGGCTGGAGCGGGTTCTTCCGCTCCTCGCCGAACAGGTCCTTCAGGGTCGAGGCGACCGCGTCGATCGCCGCGCCCGCCGGAGGGGCCTCGCCCGCCGCAGGCTCGGGCAAGACCGCCCCGGCGTAGAGTAGGAACCGCCCGCCGGGAAGATTCGTCACCTCGGTCGAGGCGCGGCGGACCAGCCATTGCCCGTCGGATTCGAGCGGGGTTGGCAAGAGGGCGTCGACCGAGACCGGGGCGTCGCTCGCAGCCGAGAAGCCTCGATCTTCCAGCCCTTGCGTCAGTTCGGCCAAGGGGGTGGATTCGGGGTCGGGCAGGTGGGTCGTCCAGGCGAGCCGGAGGAGTCGCCCCGTGCCCTTCGATCTGCGATCGACCGCTTTAACCGTATTCTTGGGAAGACGAACGACCATCAAGGAGGATCTGGCCGCCCCTTGGTTCGCGTCGGGCCTGGCCGACATGCGGGCGATCTCGGAGTCGAGCCAGGGGGTGATCCGGTCCGTCGGGGCGACCGAGCCGGGCCGGGTCCTTCGCCAGGCGATCAGCCGCCCTCGCCTCATCGCTTCGGCCTGGCGGACCGTCGGGGCTTCGGCTTTTTCCCAGGCAGCGGCGCGGTCGGGAAGGTTCGCTTCGGCCCAGGCTCGGCGGACCAGGACGAGCAACGGCCCCCGGCGGTCGGACGACTCAAGTACCTGGCCGAGCAACACCTTGCCATCCTTAAGCGTCACCACGTCGGCCGTCGAGCTTGCGGTCGGAGGCGGAGATTTCGGATCTTGCCCGCCCAAGACCAACGCCGCGATCCCCAGGACGAGCGAAGAGGCGATCATACGAGGCGACCTTTCTCGATCTTGGGAAGTTCGGCCCCGTCTCGGTAGGCCCTTGGCCCGGTCGGGCGAGGCTTGCTATGATGTCCCGATCCGTTCGTGATCACTCCATGCAATCATTGCGCCTCATGGCCCCAAGGTCAAGGAGTTGTCGATGGCTCGGATCAGGTGGGTCGAGGAGGGGGACGCTTCGGGGGCGATCGGCGACGCCTATTCCGCCTGGATGGCGGCCAATCCCGGCCGGTCGGAGATCCCCGGCATCCTCAAGTGCCTCAGCCTCCGCCCCGAGTTGTTCGTCGGGATGGACGCGGTGTCGCAGCAGGTCCACTTCCGCGACGGCCACCTCGACCGCCGGACCAAGGAGATGATCGCCACCTACGTCTCGGCCCTCAACCGGTGCCCTTACTGAGTCGGGAGCCACGCCTTCTTCCTGCGGTCGCAGGACCCGACCCCCGAACTCCACGACGCCTTGAGCCACGCCGAGTTGGATGCCGCCCCGCTCACCGAGGCCGAGCGTAGCTTGCTCACCTTCGCCGCCACCGTCACGAAACACCCCTATAAGACGACCGACGCCGACGTGGAAGACCTCCGGACCCTGGGCTGGACCGACCCCCAGATCGCCGAGGCGGTCTACATCACCGCCCTGTTCGCCTTCTTCAACCGAGTCGCCGACGCCTTCGGCCTCGAAGACCCCGGCTACTTCAACAACCCTCCGCCATGATCGACCTCCAACCCCTGGGCGACCGGGCGTTCCTGGCGTCCTTCAAGACCGAGGCCGAGGCCGCCCGATGGGCGGGAGCGGTCCGGGCCTCGGGCTTGCCGGGCGTCCTCGACGTCAGCCTCGCCTACGCCTCCGCCGCCGTGTATGCCGACCCCGATCGGGTCAAGGATTGGGACGCCTGGGCTCGATCGCTCCGCATCCTGGCCGATGGCGAGGGGCCGGACCTTGCGAGCGGTCGGGTCCTGCGGATACCCGTCTGGTACGGTGGTGACGACTTGGGCGAAGTCGCCCGGGCGATCGGAGCGACCGAGGCCGAGGTCGTCGCTCTCCACTCCGGGCAAGATTACCGGGTGTTCGCCGTCGGATTTCAGCCGGGGTTCCCTTATGCCGGGTACTTGCCCGAGCGGTTGAGCGGCATCCCGAGGCGATCAAGCCCCCGGGCGCGCGTCCCGGCCGGGTCGGTGGCGATCGCCGGTCGGCAAACCGGGATCTATCCGGGGGAGTCGCCCGGGGGCTGGCACCTCCTGGGCCGGACGCCTTGCCGGGTGGTCGACGTCGAGGCCGGGGTCTTCCCGATCGAGCCGGGGGACCTCCTCCGGTTCGAGCCGATCGCGCGCGAGGCGTTCGAGGAACGGCGAAATCGCGACGTTTGGCCGGTCGAGGCGAGTCTCGGGCGATTGGAAAAATTTTGCTCCCGCACCCTTGACGATCGATCAACAGCAGGATATCGTCGCAAGCGCAAAGTCCAATTCCTGGACTTTCCCCTCCATCTATACTCATCGCGGGATAAATTTGAGGTTTCGTCGCCGCTCGCTCAACGGCATCCAGCGATCAAACCTCAAATCAAAAACCTCAGATTTACCCCGCGATGAGTATAACGATTGGGAGCATCGCATGATTATACTCCTCGCGGCTCAAGATTGAGGTTCGCTCGCCGCGAGTCTTCGACCGATCAGCCGCGAGGCTCAAATCGGAAACCTCAAGTTGATCCCGCGAGGAGTATAACAGTTACTCTCCGATGCGGAAGGTTGCGTTCTTCGCGGCCATCCTCCTGCTAGCAATTGTTGCCGGTCGCTCGGCCCATGCCACGTCGCTGGGCTGGTACTGCCCCGCGACCCCGACAATCCCCTGCGCAAGTGGAAGCACCTGCTCCGATGGCTTGTTCTGGACGTGCACGACCACGGCTTCGCCCGCCAGCCTATATGCCGTGTGCGTGAAAGTCTGGTACCCCTATTCATGCTCGAACACCAACACATGCCCCGGATTGTCCACCTTTGGCGGCCAGTCGTGTTCCTGCAACCAGACAGGCAGTGGGTGCTGAGCGAGCCTGACCAGACTTGGCCTACCCCGTCGCCATGTGTTTGCGTTCGGCGAGCGGGGTAGGCTATAGCGATTTGCTCGTTCAACATTCAAGACGAGGCATCAAATGTTCCTCTCCATCCTCGCCACATTGGCAATTGGGCTGCAAGCCGACGCACCCGAATCGCGGGAAGTTGACCGCATCATCCGCGCTCACGAGGCGACCATCACCGCGATCCGCACGATTCACGTTCAGGTGAAATCCTTTGCCAAGAAACCGACGGTCCTCGGCGAAGGTGCTGAAAAGCAGAACAGCCAGTATGATTGGTACTTCGACGACAAGGATGACGAGCGGATTCGTAGCAAAGACTTGACTCAGCCACGCACCCGCGATGGTGACGAGCCGGGCTTGAAGGATATCGCTAATGCGAAGAACCAGTTCCGGGCCCTCCTTAAGATGGACCCGGAGCGGCCGCCGCCCCTCGGCGAGTTCAGCATGTCGAAGGCTCAGGGCGTCATGGCGCCGCGGCAGAGTGGCGTCATGGCCCTCGGGCAAGTCCCTCGCATCCACTGCCTTTGGGAGATCGATGTCGGCGAGGAAGACCTGAGCCTAGCCAAGGCGTGCAAGGCTGCTCAAACCGTCAAATTGTTGCGGGTCCCGTCGCAGTCTCCGTCCGGATGCTACGAGCTCCGGCTTGATTACCCAAATCTCGGGCTTATCGTCCATTGTTGGCTCGATCCCAAAGCCGGGCTGCTGCTGCGGCGCGTGGATCACAACTTGGCTGCCAAAAGGGATCGGAAGGCGACCAGCAATACGCTTGAAGTGATGGGCTTCGAGTCCTATGGGTTAGGCACCTATTTCCCGAAGGAGGTCAACGGTCGCCTGACCGAGGGCGGCAGGACGATGACCTATCGCTATGAATTCGAGGTCAAGTCGATCAACCAGCCGCTCCCTCCCGATACCTTCACTGTCAAATTTCCCGACTGGCTGCACGTTGTGGATTCCGGCACCGGCAAAATCCACATCTGGGGAGCCGACGACAAGCCGCGCCGGACTTTTAACACGTCTAAGGAATTCAATGACTGGTTCACTCCCCGCTTCGTCGAGGCCAATGGACTCAACCGGACTTCTTTAAGCGGCCGGCTGCTGTCGTGGCCGGTCCTCGCAAGCGTCCTGGCGATCGTCGCCGCGGTGATCGCCTTGTTCGTCCGCCGTCGAGGGCGGCTCGGAGGTGTCCGGTGAGCGAGAAGCTGGCCCGTGTCCTCCCGACGGCCCTCCTATTAGCCGTGGTCGTTACGGGGCTGATGATGGGATGGTTCCTGTTTCGGATCGAGCCGCTCGGATCGTCGGTGGCGTTCGAGCCGGCGATCCTGGACCTGCGTTCCAAGCCCGTTTTTGTCGGCGAGACGATTTCCCACGAGGCACGGCTTGTCAACCGGATGGGATCGCCCGTCACGGTCGAGGAATTGGGTCGGAGTTGCGGCTGCATGAGTTTCCTCAACTCGACGCAGGGAGAGTTCCCCCGTCGATTACAGCCCGGCGAGTCCCTGCCAATCATGGTTGAGGTCCACACCGAAGGCCGCACGGGCTTGGAGACCTTCACGATCCAGGCGATTGGACGCGACGCGCAGGGTGTCCCGTTCAACCCGGACTTTTCGATCACCGCCTCCATCCACAGCGGGCCAATGCCGTCGCCGACGAGTATCGAGGATTATGTACCGCCGAGACGGAGCTAGCCCCTTATGGCATGCCGGTGGTCTCCAGCTCGGCGCCCGCGCGGTTTCGCTTCGAGGTCGGGGCCTCCAGTCCGAACAAGGTGAGCGTGCAGGGGCTCGCCCTCAGCAGCAGGCACGTCATCAAAGTCGTTGATCAGCTCCCGACCAGGCCGGGCGAATACCTGGAGGACATCTTCGTCGATTTCCCCAACACCAAGTTTCCGCGGATCAAAATTCCGGTGAAGACCCACGTCGAGCCGGAGGTTTCGTGGTCTCCAAGGCAGTTCACCCTGATTAAATCGGAGGTCGCGGGTGAGAAGCCAAGGTCAATCGTCCGCGTCATCCGGTTCCGCTCCCATCGGCAAGGGACGCTGATGGTGGCCGATCCGGACGATCTGCCGACCGGGGTCTCCGCTCACCACTTGGCGCAGGAGGGTTCTGACCCCTGCGACATAACCTACGAGTTGCAATTCGATCCCACGACCATCGAGCGTGTCTCTCAGGTCCACTTTCGGTTTGCCGACGGGCGTCGGATTTCCATCCCTGTCGAATGGTTATAATGGGTTGTCTTCATGCAAGCACCAAATCCAAAGCGATGGTTGGTGATCTCCCTTCTGGGTCTCCTACCAAACTCCGGGTGCACCCGGGAGGCCGCGACCAAGCCGACGCCGACCCCGTGGTCATTGAACCCGAGCCACGTCGACCTCGGGGAGGTGTCCTCGGGAAGGAAAGTCCAGACGATCGTCCAGTTGACGAACCACTCGGGACGTCGCGCTAGCGTTCCCAGATTCTCCCTGTCTTGCGACTGCATCGCGGTCGAACCGGAGGCGAAAGAGCTCGACGACGGTCAATCCACGCCCCTAGCGATCTATTTCGACTCGACTCTGGAGGGGAAATACCCGGGCGAATTCTCCTTCAGGCTCAAAGCCGACGACGGGCGGCGTGAAGTTTTCCACCTGGCGAGCATTAGGGTCCGGGTGCTCGGGTCCGAGCCGAGCCGGTCGACCGCCCCATGAAGTCACCAGCACCGACCCGGACGGGGCGCTGGGTCTTCTTAACTATCCTATTTATCCAGGCGACCGCCCTCGTTCACGCGGGCTGGTGTGATTCCGTGGTCGTCGACGAGGCTGGCCATATCGCCTCGGGGATGGTGCATTGGGTAGAGGGGGATTTCCGGCCGTATCACGTCAACCCTCCCCTGATGCGCCTGCTCGGCACCGCCCCACTGATCCCCTTGTGCCCCATCATCCCCATGGCCGACCCGGCGTTTGGGTCGGCGGATCGCCCTGAATTTTTGCTCGGCCGCAAGTTCGCGGAGCTCAACGCGGGCCAATACGTCGCCTACGTGCGCATCGCGCGTTGGGCTTCGATCGCCGCTTCCTTGCTCGCTTCCTGGCTCGTTTGGTCGCTCGGTCGGCGACATAGCACGGTCGCCGGTTGGATCTCGCTGCTGCTCTGGATCTCATGCCCGCTGGCTCTTGGGCACGGACACCTCCTGACGGCTGACATGGGCGCAACCTGCCTGGGCCTGCTGACCGTCTGGTGTCATCATCGGGAGTGCGACGACCCGTCACCGGCCGCAGCGACGCGGTCGGGGCTTGCTTGGGGGTTCGCCCTCCTGGCGAAGTACACAACGCTGGCCGTCGTCGCGGCGTTAATCGTCGCGCGCATCGGGGCGATCGTGATCGCTCCGAGGCAACGAGACGAGGCGGGATCGCCCCGTCGGCGCGAGGTTGCTCGCCTGGTTGTCGCCACGCTCGTGGCCTGGATGACCATCCAAACCGGATATGCTTGGGAGGCGCCGATCTTCCGGGCGGTTGACGTCGAGCATTACCCCAAACCGATCTGGATGACCTACCCGCCGCTCGACGTCCTGCCGATCCCGCTGCCCCGCGAGTTCGTCCTAGGCATCGATCGCCAGCGGCAGGACTTCGCCGGCGGGATGCGCTCTTATCTCGACGGAGAGATTGCGGAGCGTGGCTGGCGGTCCTATTATCTCTACGCGGCGGCGTACAAGATGCCGCTGGGGCATCTCGCGTTGCTCGGCGCCGCTGCTATCCTGACCCTGACAATCCGGGGCGCGCGGGTCGCTCGCCTCGAATGGGCCATTGGGATCGCCCTGTTCGCCTTGGTCAGCAGTCAGGCGGGATTTAGCCATCACTTCCGCTACATCCTCCCCGCTCTGCCCTTCCTCTACATCGCGGCGGGGGTTACGCTGGCGCAGCGGTCCAGGCTCGCATTCGTCGGGATCACCGCCTGCCTCCTCGCCAGCGCTGCGAGCGTGGCGCACGACCACCCCAATCACATCTCCTATTTCAACGAACTCGCCGGCGGCTGGCGGCGCGGCCACAGGCATCTGTTGGACAGCAACATCGACTGGGGGCAGGACCTCCTGCGCCTTCGCGCCTGGCTCGACTCGCGGCCCGACGAAGCGTCGCGACCCGTCTCCTTGGTCGCCTATCACGTCGTCGACCCGTCCGTCTTCGGGATCGCGTATCGCTACCCATCCGAAGCCGAAACCGGGCCGCCCCGAGGTGGCACCTACATCATCAGCATCAATGCTCTGATGGGATACGACTTCATGACGTCCGACGGGCGGGGGGATTTGACCGCCTATCCCCGGGGGGCCTTCGCAGCTCTTCGGACGCGTCAACCCGACGAGCGAATCGGGTGCTCGTTCTGGGTCTTCCGCATCCCGCCCGCCGCAGCGCCATGAACCCATGCCGCCGCTCCGGTCCGACCCGAGAGAACTCGGCGCGGGCGCGGCAATCCCGCATCGAGTCCCCCGCACGGTGCCGCCCATTTTGAACCGCCGGAGACCATCGCAATGACCAACCGCCACGGAATTACGCTTGTCGAACTCTTGGTCGTGATCGCCGTGATTGGGGCCTTGTTCGGCTTGATGCTGCCGGCCGTCCTCTCGGCCCGAGAGGCGGCCCGCCGCAGCCAATGCGTCGGCAACTTGAAGCAGATCGGCCTGGCCATCGCTAACTACGAATCCACGCTGGCGACCTATCCATTTGGGGTCGGCGGCGGGGGCGGGGTCCTGGCTGGCCTGCTCCCGAGGTGGTCGGCCCAGACCCAAATCCTACCCTACCTAGGAAAGAATGCGATCTACAACTCATTGAACTTTGCCTTTGTGCCCTGGGGGCACTTCTCCGAACTCAGCCCGCCGAATCATACCGCCTTGTCCACGATCGTCGGCGTCTACCTCTGCCCGTCCGACGCCGCCCAGGCCGTCACGGGAATCGGCCTGGCGCCGAACAACTACCGGGCTTGCGCGGGAACCCTCCCAATCAATCTGACGAGCAAGGCCAATCCGACGGGCCGCAACAACGGCCCGTTCTGGTTCCAGAGCACGGTCCGCTTCCGTGACCTCCGCGACGGGGCCTCCCAAACCGCCGTCTTCAGCGAGCGCTGCGTCGGGATCGCCCGCCAAGAGGACGTTAAAAGCGATTACTTCATCTCGACCCTGGCCCTCGACTCATGTGGCCCGCCGCAGCTGCGGCACTCCAACCCGCTCGAGACGGGCGGCGGTCGATGGGCGGACGGGAGTCTGTATTACACGAGATATAACCATATCAACCCACCAAACGGAGCCAGCTGCAATCTGGGGGTGACCGACTTCGAAGGCGAGGTTGCGGTGACGGCCTCGAGCCGCCATGCGGGCGGGGTCAATCTCCTCACGGCCGACGGCTCCGTACGCTTCCTCAAAGAGACGATCGACCGGAACGTCTGGCGAGGTCTCGGGACTATCAGCGGGAACGAAGTGGTCGACGCCAGCAGCTTCTGATTGACGGGCCCGCGGGTGCGACGATCTCGGGGTCTGGGCAGACCGTGGCCCACCGGGTCGCCCCGGCGAGTCACGCGACCGGATAAGAAAAAGGGTTGGAACGGATTCAATAGTCTACCAACGCTCAAAGCACCGGGTAAAGCCGACGCAGCTTGATTGGGTGTAGCTCGGGCCGAATCCAAGCGGACTTGTCAATCAATGACCGTCGCGTTAGAATAAAAGTCCCGAAACCTGGCGAGCCTTCAAACCAACCGGCTGGTCCGACTCCTCCGACACGACCTCGCTTGGCCCGCCCCCTCCTTCTTGGCGGATTTCACCTTCATGATCCGACGCGACGACATCCGCAACGTGGCGATCATCGCCCACGTCGACCACGGCAAGACGACCTTGGTCGACGTGATGCTCCGCCAGTCCGGGCAGTTCCGGGCGGTCCAGCTCACCCAGGATTGCATCCTCGACTCGAACCCGCAAGAGCGCGAGCGTGGGATCACCATCCTGGCCAAGAATATCGCCATCAACCACGGCTCGACCAAGATCAACATCATCGACACCCCGGGGCACGCCGACTTCGGCGGCGAGGTCGAGCGGACCTTGCAGATGGCCGACGGCGCCTTGGTCCTGGTCGACTCGTTCGAAGGGCCGATGCCGCAGACCAAGTTCGTCTTGCGCAAGGCCTTCGCCAACGGGATTCGCCCGATCGTCGTGATCAACAAGATCGACCGCCCCGACGCCCGCCCCGACGAGGTCCTCAACGAAATCTTCGACTGCTTCGTCGAACTCGGCGCCAGCGAGGAACAACTCGACTTCCCGTACATCTTCGCCTCGGGCAAGGGCGGGTTCGCCTCGCACGACTCGCACGCCACCGGCGGCGACATTAAGCCGCTGCTCGACCTGATTATCGAGAAGGTCCCCGGCCCCGAGGTCGACCCCGACGGCCCGTTCCAGATGCTTTGCACCACCCTGGACTTCTCCGAATATGTCGGCCGGATCGCCATCGGTCGGATCGTGTCGGGGCGGATCAAGAAAGGGCAAAAGATCGCGCTCTTGAAGGCGGAAGGGGTCATCAAGAACTCGACTGCCGACACCGTCCTCGTCTTCGACAAGCTCAGCAGGACCGAGGTCGAGCAGGCCGACGCGGGCGACATCGTCGCCGTGGTGGGTGCCGCCGCGGTCGACATCGGCGACACCATCGGCTCGGCCGACAACCCGGTCCCCCTCCCTCGGATCGAGGTCGACGAGCCGACGCTGAGCATGTTGTTCACCGTCAACGACTCCCCGCTGGTGGGCGAAGGGGACTTCCTGACCTCCCGCCACCTCCGTGAGCGGCTCGACCGCGAGCTGCAATCCAACGTCGCCCTCCGCGTCGAGCCGGGCGAAGGCCGCGAGTCGTTCATGGTGTCCGGTCGAGGCTTGCTCCACCTCGGGGTCCTGATCGAGAGCATGAGGCGCGAGGGGTTTGAGCTGGCCGTCGGCAAACCCGAGGTCATCTTGAAGCGGATCAACGGAGTCGAGCACGAGCCGTACGAATACCTCGTCGTCGACGTCCCGCAGACCCACATGGGCCCGGTCATGGAACTCGTCGGCGCCCGCCGGGGCGAGATGCTCCGGATGGACGTCAAAGGCGTTTACGCCCACTGCGAGTTCGTCATCCCCGCCCGAGGTCTCCTCGGCCTCCGGAGCCGGCTCATGTCCGGCACCCAGGGCGAGGCGATCATGCACCACAACTTCCACGAGTACCAGCCGTTCCGGGGCGAGATCCCCAAGCGGGCCAACGGAGTGATGATCAGCATGGTCGACGGCCCCGCCGTCGCCTTCGCGATGGACTCCCTCCAGCAAAGGGGGACCATGTTCATCAGCCCCGGCGACGACATCTACCAAGGCATGATCGTCGCCGAGAACGCCCGAGGCGACGACATGGTCGTCAACCCCTGCAAGGAAAAGAAGCTCACCAACATGCGGGCCTCCGGCTCGGACAAGAACGTCCTCCTCAAGCCCCCCCGGTTGATGTCTCTCGAATACGCCCTCGAATACATCGAGTCCGACGAACTCGTCGAGATCACCCCCTCGAAGATCCGCCTCCGCAAAAAGGTCCTCACCGAAGACGGCCGGAAGCGGGCTGGTCGTGGCGGCGGGAAGACGGTTGGGGTTTGACGGAGAGTTGTTGGTTTGAGGCCATCGAAAGTGGTAGATCAAGTGTCTCGGTCTACCACTTTTTTTGGACCTAATCTAAGATGCGAAGTCGTAACTTATCTTGTTGTTATTTGTGCATTGAGAGCACCCGGTTTGAGTAAAACTCTCCGGGAATTGAGAATCTCAGCCCAGGCGCCTCGTGTTGGTCAAAGAAATTGGCTATTCGTTGGCCACTATCTTGATGTTCGACTTCAACCTTAAAGAAAACAAATATGAATCCAACAGAAGATCGTCTCGAAATTACTATGGAAGGTGATCTTACTTTCCACACTTACGCTTATTTACTTCATGCGTCCAATAGTCTTTTTTTGATTGCTAAAGAACACGCTCCCGGCTCTAATCATGCCAGGATTTCTGCTGTCCTCTTTTCAGCATTTGCCATTGAAGCTTACCTAAATCATATTGGCAACCTCAAAGTTGAAAATTGGCAGAAATTGGATCGGCTGAATTGGCGAGACAAGATGAAGATCATCGGTGAGAAAGTAGGCGTCCAGGTTGACTACGGAAAACCCCCCTTCCAAGCCGTTGTTCTAATCTTTCAGTTTCGAGACAGACTGGCTCACGGTCGCACTCATCAAGAGCATGTTTCATACAAATTCAATTACGTTGACCGTCAAGAAACCGGGCATCTTGATCCAGATTGGCTGAGGAAGTATTGGGATGACATGTCCGTCGAACGCACTCTTCAAAATGTACGACAAATTATCGAGAAAATCCAAGCTGCTGCTGGTTTTTCGCTCCTCGACCTTGAGATGGTTAGCTCGGGTTCATTTTCTGAAAGTGTCGATGCTCGGAGAATTATCAATATCAGTTCTAATTCCTCGGCAAAGTAAAGAGAATTCAGGAAGCGATATGGTCGATTGTGAACTACCGGTTAGCACAGGTTTGAGCTACTCCGCAACCCTAGGGCAAAAAATCGGTGTTGGTTTCGGCTTCCCGATAATGTCGAACTTCCTTTCAATTGAATCCCAAATACTCAATAAATTGAGGTTGTCATGAAGTTGTCGATTGAGTTGGACCGCGAAGACGATGGCCGCTGGATTGCTGAGGTCATGGATTTGCCGGGCGTCATGGTTTATGGGCAGACTCGGGAAGAAGCAGTCGCTTCGGTGGAAGTCCTGGCACTCCGAGTCATCGCCGACCGCATCGAGCATGGGGAAGCGGTTCCTGATTTGGCGGACCTTTTCTCGGTCGTCGCTTGAGTCGGTGGGGAACCGCCAAAGGTAGGCGGGTTTTCGCCGCGTTAATTCGAATCGGCTGGACTTTGAAGCGTCAGAAGGGTTCTCATCGTACATTGAAGCGATCAGGTTTTCCGAACTATGTCTTCTCTTTCGGTGATGACGACGAGATTGGTGCGAGCATGCTATCCCGAATCGGACGATCAACCGGATTAAAACCTGAAGACCTGTGAAAATTTGGAAGCAACTCTAGTATGTGTTACGAGGTAAGTATCATGGCCTTGGTCGTTAAGCAACTGTTCCAAGACGCTCTGAATTTGGTGCCCGAAGATCGGGCCAAACTCGCCGACCTTCTCTTGGAAAGTCTTGATCCAGCCGACCCGGAAGTCGACCGCCTTTGGGTCGAAGAGATCGAGCGTCGGCTTGCGGCTTATCGGGCGGGCGAGTTGGAAACCGTTTCCGCCGAGGAGGTTTTTCGGGAGTTTGAATCCTTGTGAAAGTCCGGTTCGCCAAGGAAGCCCAGAAGGAGTTGCGCGAGGCCATCGGCTACTACGAAGAGCAAAGACCGGGACTCGGAGGCGACTTACGCGACGAGGTTCGAACGGCTCTCGATCAAATCACCAAGCTCCCATCGGCTTATTCATTGGTGGGCAGTGGTGCTTGGCGTTGTTGCCTGAAACGGTTCCCCTACTCGATCGTTTATCTGGAATCGCCAACCACCACCACAATCTTGGCGATCGCCCATTCCCGACGCCAACCAGGCTACCGGAAGGACCGAATTTAGCCTTGAGGGGATCAACCCGTGTGGCCGAGAAAACTCCAGGTTCACCATCGCGAGCCTTCGCGGCCGATCAGGTCGTTCGCGTTCAAGTGTGGCTCGCCGAGTTTATCGAGCGGCGTTGAACCGTTTGGTCCTGATCGGTAATCTGATTGAGGCAAACAGACAAACCCGCGATATCATGGGAGATCGAGATCATGGCCGAGGCGTCGCCGCAGCTTTTTCGGGAAGCGTTAGCACTCGATTTTGATGCTCGTGCCAAGCTCGCCGAGTTGTTGTTGGACAGCTTGGAGGAAACAGACCCGGAAATCGACCGGCTCTGGTTGGAAGAAGCCAAGAGCCGGATCGCCGCTTATGAGGCGGGGACGATGAAAGGTCTCACCCATGATGAGTTTTTTCGAAGCATGAAGTCGTCATGACGCTTCGGTACCTGGAAGCGGCCCGGATCGAGTTCGAAGCTGCCGTTCAACACTACGATGGTCAAAGATCGGGGCTGGGAACCCGGTTTCAAAATACGGTTCTCGCCGTCGTCAACCAGATCATCCGGTTTCCGGAATCCGGGTCGGTCCTCGAAGGAGAATACCGGCGCTGCCTGATCAAGAAGTTCCCGTTCGGCGTTATCTATCGAAATTCGCCGGATGAGATTGTCATCGTCTCGGTGTCCGACCTGCGTCGAAAGCCCGGCCACTGGAAGGGCCGGGCCTGACGCTACTCAAACCGGAACCACCGTTTGCCATTGGCCGAGTTCGGCGGAGTCGAGGACGGCGTCGCAGACGGCTTGAGTCGCTAAAGCTTCCCGGAAGGTGGGGCTGGTGGGTTGGCCCTTGGCGAGGTTTTCGAGGAAGTCGGCGACTTGGTGGATGAAGGTGTGCTCGTAGCCGATCTGGAGGCCGGGGACCCACCAGTTTTTCATATAGGGGTGGTCGCCGTCGGAGACGTGGATCGAGCGCCAGCCTCGGGTGATCGAGTCGTCGCGGTGGTCGAAGTATTCGAGGCGGTGGAGGTCGTGGAGGTCCCACTTGATCGAGGCGTGCTCGCCGTTGATCTCGAAGGTGTACAAGGCTTTGTGCCCTCGGGCGTAGCGGGTGGACTCGAAGAGGCCGAGCGAGCCGTTGGCGAATCGGCAGAGGAAGGCGCAGGCGTCGTCGATCTTCACCGGCTCGACCTGGCCGGTCTCGGTGTGCTTCCGCTCCTTGATGAAGGTCTCGGTCATCGCGGTGACGGTGGTGATCGAGCCGTTGAGCCACAAAGCGGTGTCGATGCAGTGGGCGAGGAGGTCCCCGGTGACTCCCGATCCGGCGGCGGCCGAGTCGAGCCTCCACAAGCCCGCGCCCCCTTGGGGCAGCTCGGCCGAGATCGTCCAGTCCTGGAGGAAGTTGGCCCGGTAATGGAAGATCCGGCCGAGGCGCCCTTCGTCGATGAACTGCTTGGCCAGGGTGACGGCCGGTGCCCGGCGGTAGTTGTACCAGACGGTGTTGGCGACTCCCGCCTTCTCGATGGCGTCGACCATCGTCTGGCCTTCGACCAGGTCCATCGCCAGGGGCTTTTCGCAGAGGATCACCTTGCCCGCCTCGGCGGCGGCGATGGCGATCGGCGCGTGGGTGTTGTTCGGCGTGCAGATGTCGACGGCGTCGACGTCGTCGCGGGCGACGAGCGTCCGCCAGTCGGTCTCGATCGACTCGTAGCCCCATCGGTCGGCGAACGCCCGCGCCGAGGCTTCGTCGCGGGCGCAGGCGGCCTTGAGGACGGGTCGGTACTGGAGGTCGAAGAAGTCGTTGGCCCGCTTGTAGCCGTTGGAGTGGGTCCGGCCCATGAAGCCGCAGCCGATCAGGCCGATTCGCAGGGGTTTGGGCATGGTCTTGGATCTCGCTGGAGAAAAGCGAATACAGCCACGGATGAACCACGGACGGATCGGACGGGAAACCCGGCTATTCCACCCAGCCGTGGGCGTCGCGGACGGCGACCATCGCTCCGAGGATGTCATTCCAAGTTTGGGGCCGGCCCATGACTTCGTTGGGGAACATGCAGCCGTCCCAGCAGATGTGGCGGAAGGCTTTGGTGAGGTGGCCGTTCTCGTCGCGGAGCCAGAAGCCGGCGTGGCGGGGGATGTCGAGCTTGCCGTTGGGGTCGTTGGGCCGGCAGTGGCGGCCGGTGTGGTCGTGCGAACCCGAGCCGAACACCGAGGCGTCGTTCTGCGCGACGTGGAAGTCGATCGTCCAGGGGCGAAGCGCGGTGGTCAAGGTCCGCAGGGCCGAGTCGAGCGTCGAGCCGTCGGCCCAATCAAAATGGTCGGGCAGGAGCCGATCTTCGGGGGCGTTCTCGCCCAGGGTATAGAGCAGGGTATGGGCCATGTCCGCCTGGAAGCCGACGGTTTCCGGCTCGCCGACCCGCTCCAGCAAGTCGACCATCTTTCGCCAGGAGTGCATCCCTCCCCAGCAGATTTCCCCCTCGGCGGCCAGTTTCTCGCCGTGGTCGCGGGCGATCCGGGCGGCTTCCTTGAAGGTGGCGGCGATCCGGGCCTGGTTCCCCTCGGGGTCGACGGCCCACTCGCCGACGCCGGTGGCCGAGTCGAAACGGACCACGCCGTAAGGCCGGACGCCCAGCTCCCGGAGCTTCGACGCGATCCGGCACCCTTTCTTGACTTGCTCCAGGAACTTGCGACGTCCTTCCCCTTCGTCCGCCGCCGGGCCGCCCCCCGTCGGAGGCCAGACCGGGGCGACCACCGAGCCGATCGTCAGGCCGTACCCTCGGACCTTGTCGGCCAGCGCCTTCAGGTCATCATCCGTCGAGTCGACATCGACGTGGGGGGCGAACAGGAACAGGTCGATCCCGTCGAACTTGACGCCGTCGACCTCGGCGCGGCTCGTGTGCCCGAGCATGTCGTCGAGGCTGATCGGAGGCTCGGCGTCGCCCCCCTTGCCGACCACGCCGGGCCAGCCCGCGTTATGAATCTTGGGGAAGTTGTTGGGGTGTTGCGCGGCGGTGCTGCTCATGGGGAACCTCATCGGGCTTCCGGGAGGAACTTGATCGTCTGAATGGTGTCGAGGGGCGACCGCCTCCACTCCGTGAGCGGAGATGTTCGAAGCATCAAGCCTGACCAAGCCGAGGGACGATCACGTCGCGGACCCAGTCGTTGAGTTGGGCGAACCATCTGAGATAAGACTGGCTCTCCTCGGCCCGCTTGAGCTCTGAGAGCACGTCTTCGGGCGTGAGGAAGGGGAAGCCGAGGCTGGAGGTGATCTTGGCGTAGGTGCCATCACCTCCCAACGCCCAGAAGCCGAGCGTCCCCCGGCGGACGTCGTGCCGCCAGACTTCGGGGACGCCCATCCGGGCGTAGATCGCCATCGCGTCGGTGGCCTTGCTCGTGTTCTCGACCTCGATGGCCAGGTCGGGCGGCGGGTGGATCGTCAGATCAAGTTCCTTGACATCCGCCGTGAGGACGGCGTTCTCCCGGAGCCAGTAAACCCGGTCCCCCTCCAGGCCCGCCAGCCGCTCTTCCTTGCGGAGGGTTGTGGAACCGAGCGGGCGGATTTCGATCTCGCAGCCGACCACGATCGCAAGGAGGATCTTGTCGAGGAAATCTTCCGACGTCTCGTGGATGTAAGCCGGGCTCAAGAAGGTCAAGCTCCCGTCGAGGTAGAGCAATCGCGCCTTGCTTTTGTCGTCGAGGATCTTGTCGATCGTCACGTAATCCGACCAATTCAGGCCGTAAAGCGTGAAGCATTCATCCTCGGGCGCCGAGGTGGTCGCCGGTGCCAGGGTCGCCGTCGCGCTCAAGGGTCGCCTCCTCGTCTTCGGTTGGGGTCGAACGGCCAACTCCGCAGGGGCACATCTCATCCCATCTTGAGGTGGTCGCCGACGGCGGGCAAGGCATCTTGGACGCCAGGGCCGAAGTAGCGGAGGCTGACGAACGGCTCGGCGCCGGTGTTTTGGAACGTCACGCCCTCCTTGGCCCGCTTGTCGGACACGAACACCTCATCTTTAGTAATCTCGCCGAAGCGGATATAGACCGGGGTGTCGATGTCGAGGTCGCCGATCATGCCGCGCCCCTGGGTGCTGACCAGGCCGTAAGACCCGGCGTCCTTGATCGTGGCCGAGCCGCCGGGGTAGACCGTCAGCTCTCGGGCCGAGAACCGCTGGACGCCGTCGAACGTCCCGTAGACGATCCACTTGTCCTCATACCCCTCGGCCTTCGAGCCCGAGTGGACGATCGGTTCGAGGTAGTTGTTCGCCTTGAAGTCGGGGTCGAGGTTCTTGGCCCAGTCGAGCTGGTCGACCAGGTAGTCGAGGTCGTGGTATTTGTCTTCGGGGACGTCCTTGACGAGCAATTCCCTGGGGACTCGTCGGCCTTCGACCATCGACTGGTACATCCCGAACACGTCGGAACCCCACTGCGGCTCATACGTCACCAAGGAGCCGGGGGCGTGCAGGACGCAAGGCGGCATCAGCCAGCCGGTCCCCGGCTTGAGGCGATACGCCTTCGACAAGTCCAAAATCCCGTTGTCCCCCTCGTTCCAGCGCTCCAGGCACCGGCGCATCTGGTCCTTGGTGGTGCCCGGTTCCAAGCCCATGAAGGTATGGGGGAAGTTGTTGCCGGTCCAGTTCAGTTGCGGCGGGAAGTAGTAGCTTTCCGGCTTCCCCTCGCGGCCCAGGAGGGCGGCTTGCTCGTAGGATTGGTGCATGTGGTGCGGGATCGGCCCGAGGTTGTCGAAGAACTTCGAGTAGACCGGCCACTTGCCGTACTGGTCCCAGATGGCCTGGCCGATCATCTCGGGGCCGAGTTCGCCGATCGCGTCCTTGAGAGTGAATTTGCCGCCGTCGTGGACGACGTAGCTCAACCCCTCGTCGTCGGGTGCCCCCTCGTTGGCGGCGACGGTGGTCGAGGCGAACCAGCGCTCGTCGATCCCCCCCCGGTGCGTCCCCAGCGCGTACAGGTCTTGGGGGGCCAGCTTCAACCGCCCGCCGGGCATCAAGAACGACCGAGGGACCCAGGTGGGGGCCAGCCGCAAGATGCCTTCGCCCGCGTCGAGGGCGCTTCGGGCCTTCGAGCCGATCGCTGAGTCGCTCATCTGGTCGCAATCTCCTCGGTCAAAGCGGTGGATTCGAACGGGTCGGGATCGCGGTCAAAAAGTCGGGATTCGAGCGAGGACATCGCTCGGGAAGGGATACGCCTCGCGCAACTCGGACTTCGCGAAAACCCGTTGTAAGGCCCCCTCCCGAGCGACGCAAGAGGTTGGTCCGCTCGCGTCGTCGGCTTCGATCGGCTAAACTCGATCGACCCGACCAGGGGTCGTCGCCCACTCGTCTCGGACCGTCCCTCAAGCCCCAAGCACCATGCCGGCTCGCAGCGACCTCGTGATCGGAACCGCGGGCCACATCGACCACGGCAAGACCGCGCTGGTCCGGGCGTTGACCGGCGTCGACACCGACCGGCTCCCCGCCGAGAAGCGGCGCGGGATCACCATCGACCTCGGGTTCGCCGCCCTGGACTTGCCCGGCGGGCACCGCCTGGCCCTGGTCGACGTCCCCGGCCACGAGCGGTTCATCCGCAACATGCTCGCGGGCGCCTCGGGGCTGGATTTGGCCTTGCTCGTCATCGCCGCCGACGACTCGGTGATGCCGCAAACCCGCGAGCACCTGGAGATCCTCCGCCTCCTCGGGTTGTCGGGCGGGGTGATCGCGCTGACCAAGGTCGACCTGGTCGACTCGGCCTGGCTCGCCCTGGTGCAAGACGAGGTCCGGGCCTTGGCCGCCGGGACGTTCCTCGAAGGGGCCGAGATCGTCGCCACCTCGTCGCCCTCGGGGCGGGGGATCGACCAACTCAAGGCGAGCCTGGCCCGACTCGCCGAAAGCGCCCCGCCCCGCGCCGACTCGGGGCTGTTCCGGATGGCGATCGACCGGGCCTTCACCCTGTCCGGCCACGGCACGGTCGTCACCGGGACGGTGGCCTCGGGTTCGCTGCATGAAGGGGCCGAGGTCGAGTGGTTCCCCTCGGGCAAGACGGTCCGGGTCCGGGGGCTGCATCAGCACAACCGGGGCGTGCCTTCGGTCGCCCGAGGGGCGAGGGCGGCGATCAACCTCGCGGGCGTCCACCACGCCGAGATCGTTCGAGGGCACGAGCTGGCCACGCCCGGCTACCTCCACCCGACTCGCGTCCTGACCGTCGAGGTCGCCGAGGTCCCGAATGCCCCCCGGCCGCTCCGGCACCGCGGCCGCTACCGCCTCCACCTGGGGACCGCCGAGGTCGCCGCGACCCTCAGCTTGCTCCCCACCGATCCGAAGGATCAGGCCGCTCCCCGGCTGGGGCAATTGCTCCTGGGAGGACCGGTGGTCTCGGTCCACGGCCAGCCGTTCGTCCTCCGCGAGGAAAGCCCGCCGACGACGATCGGGGGCGGCAAAGTCCTTGCCCCGACCGGTCGTCGGCTCCGACGCCGAGACCTCGACGCTTGGGCGAGGGTCGAGCGGTTGCGGACGCCCGACCCGACCCTCCGGCTCCAAGCCGCGCTGGCGGGGTCGGGCCTACGCTCCCCCTCGACGCCGAGCTTGGTCCGCGACACGGGGTTGGCGATCGTCGAGGTTTCGACCCGGCTCGAAGCCCTCGAAGCGTCGGGGCGGATTGTTTCGCTCTCGGTCGGCCCCCGCCGGTCGATCCGGGTCCTGGCCGAGGTGGCCACCGCCCTGGAAGCCCGGGCGCTCCGGGCGATCGCTCGCCTCCACGACGCCAGCCCCCGGCTCGCCGCGATCGTCCGGCCTCGGGTCGCCTCGGCGCTGGCCGACTGGAGCAACGACGCCCTCGTCGCCGCGATCCTCGACCGACTCCAGTCCCGGAAACGGATCGTCGGCGACTCCCGGACGGTCGCCCTGGCCGACCACCAGCCGAAGTTGAGCCAGGGGGAGCGCAAGCTCAAGGCCGAGATCGCCGAAGCCTACCGGCTCGGCGGCTTCACCCCGCCCGACCCCGCCGACTGGGCCTCGGCCAAGGCGGCCTCGAAGATCGCCACCGTCAACGACCTCCTGGCGATCCTGGTCGACGAGGAGCGGGTCGTCGCCCTCGGCCCCGGCCTCTTCCTCGACCACGATTTCGAAGCCGAGCTGAGGCGGAGGGTGCTCGACCGCTTGAAAGGGCCGGGAGGAAGTTTGACGATGGCCGAACTCCGCGACCTCCTCGGGACCTCTCGGAAGTTCGCCGTCCCGATCGGCGAGTACCTCGACCGGATCGGCTGGACCACCCGAGACGGGGACGCCCGGGTCCTCGGCCCTCGGGCGTTGATCGGGTCGGAGTCGGTCGAGGTGGCGCCATGAGCCTCGAATCCCCCTTGAGGCGGCTCCCGCCGGTCCATGCCTTGGTCGACCGCCCAGAACTGCTGGAAGCGACCCGCCGGTTCGGTCGAGACGCGGTGGTCGAGGCCGCCCGGGGTTCGATCGACGAGGCCCGAGCCGCGCTCGTTCGCGGCGAGGGATCGGCGCCCAACCCATCCACCCTGGCGGTTCGGACCCTGGTGATCCTGGACCAATCCCGACGCCCCTCGCTCCGAGCGGTCATCAACGCCACCGGGATCTTGCTCAACACCGGGCTGGGCCGCGCCCCTTTGCCCCTCGAAGCGGTCGACGCGGTGGCCCGGGTCGCCTCGGGGTATTGCAACCTCGAATACGACCTCGGACTCGGCGGCCGAGGGGCGCGCGCCGACGGGGTCGAGTCGCTCCTGACCCGACTGACCGGCTCGGAGCGGGCGGCGGTCGTCAACAACAACGCGGCGGCGACGATCATCGCCGTCCGGGCCTTGGCCCAAGGGCGCGAGGTGATCGTCTCTCGCGGCCAGCTCGTCGAGATCGGCGGGAGCTTCCGGCTCCCCGAGATCATCGAGGTTTCCGGCGCCAAGCTCGTCGAGGTCGGCACGACCAACAAGACCCGCCTGGCCGACTACGAGCGCGCCATCGGCCCGAACACCGCCGCCCTGATGAGGGTCCACCCGAGCAACTACCGAATCGTCGGCTTCACCGAGGACGTCCCGATCGCCCCCTTGGCCGAACTCGCCCACGCCCGAGGGGTCTTCGCCGTCGACGACATCGGCTCGGGGGTCATCCAGCCCGGCTGGTCCGAATCGGTCCGCGACGAGCCGACCGCGCTGGAAGGAATCCGAGCCGGGGCCGACCTCGTCCTGTTCTCGGGCGACAAGCTCCTGGGAGGGCCGCAAGCCGGCCTCCTGGTCGGCACCTCCGAGGCGATCGGCAAGGTCGTCCGAGACCCGTTGATGCGCGCCTTGAGGGTCGACAAGATGACCCTCGCCGCGCTCGAATCGACCCTCCGGCTCCACCTCGACTTCCCTTCGGGGCGGTCGAGCATCCCGGTCTGGGCCTTGGCCGACGTCCCGACCGACCGCCTCCTCGAACGCGCCGAAGCTTTGGCGACGAAGCTCCGAAGCTTGGGCCTGAACGCCCTGGCCGAACCCTCGACCGCCTACTTCGGAGGCGGGACCACCCCGACCGAGGCGATCCCCTCGGCCGCCGTCCGGGTCGAAGCCCCGGTCGGCCCGCTCAAGCTCTCCGAAGGGGATTGGGCCAGGTCGCTCCGCCTCGGCGACCCGTCGGTGGTTCCTCGGGTGCGAGGCGGCTCCGTCTGGTTCGACCTCCGGGCCATCCCCGAAGCCGACGAACCATCACTCGTCGATGCGATCCGGCGGACGGCCTTGGATGTTGAAAGGACCTCGGCCTGATCGACGATCCCTCGAAGATTCCCGACCCTGATTTCGAGCGAGTCCTTGCGATGAACCCATCAGACCATGCGATCGAGATCCGAGAGTTCGTCCCCGGCGATGAAGTCGCCTTTCGCCGGTTGAACGAAGAGTGGATCACTCGTCATTTCCACCAACTCGAGGCCAAGGACGAGGAGTTGTTCGCCGACCCTCGAGGGGCCATCCTGGCGAAGGGCGGGAGGATCTTCTTCGTCATTCGAGAGGGGCGGACGGTCGGCTGCTGCGCCCTGGTGGCGATCCGGCCCGGGGAATATGAGGTGGCGAAGATGGGCGTCACTCCATCCGCTCAAGGGCTTGGGATTGGCCGCGAGATGCTCGAACGAGTCATCGAGGAGGCGAAGATCGCCGGAGCCTCCCGGCTCTATCTCGAGACCAATCGGAAGCTCGCGCCCGCGATCCGCCTCTATGAGTCGGTCGGCTTTCAGCATGTCCCCCCGGAACGGATCGTCGCGTCGCCTTATGCTCGGGCGGAGGTCCCGATGGAGCTTCACCTCCGCTAATACGCATCCCAGGAATTTCCAACGCATTGCAAATTTCAGATCGCAAATCGCAAAGCCATACGGATGCACTATTTGCGATCTGCGATCTGAAATGTGCAATGAATTTCTGGGATCGGTATTAAGAAACTATCCCAAAACCGGTTCATTGAGCAGATGTGACAGCCTTCGATACCAATAGGTGCAGCAAGCCAACTGGATCAATCCTAGGTAGTTCACGTCGTGGAAGTCATAGCGGATGAGAATG
>JAABUX010002232.1_pt1 | contig 27751 bp, 23 predicted proteins | sample 5561851 | NCBI WGS metagenome assembly JAABUX01 (sample SAMN10711883, study PRJNA513361) | rock metagenome | isolation source: Antarctica rocks | place: Antarctica: Victoria Land, Richard Nunatak red sandstone | collected 2016-01-03 | reverse complement strand
GCCCAATTAACCAACCAGGAATCCTGTGCTCTATCCTGCTGAGCTACGCGGACGACACTCCCACTTGATACCCGGCAGCGGCGGGCGCGGCAAGCCTGGCCCGCCAAGCCTGGCCCGCCAAGCCTGGCCCGCCAAGCCTGGTTCGCATCGTCATCTAGCCGCCGCGCCGCCAGGGGTGCAACATCGCGGCAACGCCACCAGGGAACACCCATGTCCACCAAAGTCGTCATCAGTTGCGCCATCACCGGCGCCATCCACACCCCTAGCATGTCCGACGCCCTGCCCATCACGCCCGAGCAGATCGCCCAGAGCAGCATCGAGGCCGCCGTGGCTGGCGCCGCCATCATCCATCTGCACGCCCGCAACCCCGAAACCGGCGAGCCCTCGCCCGACCCGGCGCTGTTCATGCGCTTCCTGCCCGTCATCAAGCAAAGCACCGACGCCGTGCTGAACATCACCACCGGCGGCGGCCTGAACATGACGCTCGCCGACCGCCTGGCCGCGCCGCTGCTGGCCCAGCCCGAGATGTGCAGCCTCAACATGGGCAGCATGAACTTCAACATCGCAGGTGCCGGCAACCGGGTGCAAAGCTGGAAGCATGCGTGGGAGCAGCCCTACTTGGCCCGCACCGACGACCACATCTTCCGCAATACCTTCAAGGACATTGAAGGGATCGTGGAACAGTTGGGCCGCGGCCACGGCACCCGGTTCGAGTTCGAGTGCTACGACGTGGGCCACCTATACAACCTGGCGTACTGCCTGGAGCGGAAGATTGTCGAGCCGCCGCTGTTCGTGCAGACCATCTTCGGCATCCTGGGCGGCATCGGCGCCGAGCCGCGCAACCTGCAGTTCATGAAGGAGACGGCGGACCGGCTGTTCGGCGACGCCTATGTATGGTCGGTGCTGGCCGCAGGGCGGCATCAGATGCCGTTCACCACCATGGCCGGCATCATGGGCGGCAACGTCCGCGTCGGGCTGGAGGACAGCTTGTACATCGGCAGGGGCAAGATGGCGCACTCCAACGCCGAGCAGGTGGCGAAGATACGCCGCATCCTGGAGGAGCTGAGCCTGGAGGTCGCCACCCCGGCCGAGGCGCGGGCGATCCTGCACCTCAAGGGCGGCGACCGGGTGGGGTTCTGATCATGCAGGACGCCATCGCCTTGCACGAGAGCCTGCTGACGCTGGACACCCACATCGACATCCCCTGGCCCACGGGTCCGGACGTGTTCGCCGACACGCCGCGCGACCAGACCGGCCGGCGCGTGGACTTCCCGAAGATGCGCCGGGGCGGGCTGCGCGCCGGCTGCTTCGCCGCATACGTGCCGCAGGGGCCGCGCACGCCGGAGGGCTGGCAGGCCGCTACCGGACGCGCCACGGCGATGCTGGACGCCATCAACGCCATGGGCCGCACCGAGGACGGCATCACCGCCCGCGTCGTCACCACCGCCGACCAGGTCGAGGCCGCGCACCGCGACGGCGTCATCGGCGTGCTGCCCTGCGTCGAGAACGGCCATGCGATGGGCGAGGACCTGGGCCTGCTGGCGCAGTTCCGCGCCCGCGGCGCCTGCTACATGACCTTGACCCATAACGGCCACAACGCCTTGGCCGACAGCAGCAACCCGCGCTCCGACCTGGGCGACGGGCCGCACCTGCACGGCGGCCTCAGCGGTCTCGGCAAGGAGGCAGTCGCCGAGATGAACCGCCTGGGGATGCTGGTCGATGTGTCGCACGTCAGCCAGCAGGGCGCGTTGCAGGCGGCGATGCTGTCCCGCACGCCGGTGCTCGCCACCCACTCCTGCGTCCGCGCGCTGTGCGACGTGCCGCGCAACGCCGACGACATGCTGCTGGACGCGTTGCGCGAGTGCGAGGGCATGGTGAACATCACCGCCGTCCCCAGCTTCGTGCGCCTGAAGGCCAAGGAGGCGGAGGTCACGCCGTCCGACTACTGCGACCACATCGAGTATGCCATCCGCCGCTGCGGGCTGGGGCATGTCGGCATCAGCTCGGACTTCGACGGCGGCGGCGGGTTCAGCGGCTGGCGCGATGCATCCGAGAGCGCAAGCCTGACCGCCGAGCTGGTGCGCCGCGGCTACAGCGCGCACGAGATCGCGGCGCTGTGGGGCGGCAACTTCCTACGCCTGCTGCGCCAGGCCGAGGCCGCCGCGGAGGCCCGGCCCCATGCCGCCTGACACGCCCCTCTCACACAGAAAGCTCACCGTCATTGCGAGGAGTGTCGTCATTGCAAGGAGCGCTGGCGACGCGGTAATCCAGGGCGGCAAGCGCCGTCCTACCCAGCCCCGGATTGCCACGCCGAAGCCGGCTCGCAATGACGGCGACGGCCGGGAGCGCTTGGCGTGATGCCCGACATGCCACGCCTGGGCCAGGGCACCTGGCGCATTGGCGAGGACCGGGCCGCCCGCGCGCAGGAAGTGGCGGCGCTGCGCCTGGGGATCGACCTGGGCATGACGCTGATCGACACCGCCGAGATGTACGGGGACGGTGCGTCGGAGGAGGTCGTGGCCGACGCGATCGCCGGGCAGCGGGACCGGGTATTCCTGGTGTCCAAAGTTTACCCGCATAACGCCAGCCGCGCCGGGGTGCCGGCAGCCTGCGAGCGCAGCCTGCGCCGCCTGCGGACCGACTGCCTGGACCTGTACTTGCTGCACTGGCGCGGATCGGTGCCCGTGGGGGAGACGGCGGCGGCGTTCGAGGCCCTGCAAAAGGCGGGGAAGATCAGGCGCTGGGGCGTGTCGAACTTCGATGCCGCCGACATGGCCGGCCTGCTGCCGGGCTGTTCTGCCAACCAGGTGCTCTACAATCCCGGCGCCCGCGGCATCGAGTTCGACCTGCTGCCGTGGGCGCAGGCGCATGATGTCCCGATCATGGCCTACTCGCCGATCGGCCAGGGCGGGCGGCTGCTGCGTGCCCCGGCGCTGCGGGCCGTGGCCGGGCGGCATGGCGCCACCCCCGCCCAGGTCGCCATCGCCTGGACGCTGCGGCAGCCCGGCGTGGTGTCCATCCCCAAGGCCGCCACCCCGGCGCATGTGCGCGAGAACGCCGCCGCGGCCGACCTGCACCTGACGCCAGCCGACCTGGCGCAGATCGACACCGCTTTTCCGCCGCCGCGGCGCAAGCAGCCGCTTGAGATGCTGTAGCGCCATGCGCCGGCTCGCCTTGATCGCCCTGCTGCTGCCCCCGCTGGCCAGCTCGGCGCAGGCATCCGGGCTATACGAGGCGACCGTGATCGTCACCGGCATGGACGCGCGCAGCCGGCCAGCCGGGCTGGGCGTGGCGCTGGCGCAGGCGGTGGCGAAGGTGAGCGGCAACCCGGCCCTGCTGGACGACCCGCACGTCGCCGCCCTGGCCCCCCTGGCACCGAGCCTGGTGGGGTCCATGGCCTACCTGGACCGCATGTCCGACCTGCCGCACCGCGACGAGCAGGGCACCCGGGACCGTCCCTGTGACCTGCAGGTGCGCTTCGACCCGGCCATGCTCGACTCCCTGCTGGCGGGCCTGGGCGAAATCCCCTGGCGCGTCCGCCCCGCCCTGGCCGTCGCCATCCAGATCGAGCCGCGCAACGGCCCCGCCCTGCTCCTGCACGCCGACACCGACCGGGATGAACGGCACCGCGCTGCGTTGCTGGCCGCAGCCGACCAGGCTGGCCTCCAGGTGGTGCTGCCGCTGGACGCCCCCGGCGCCGTCCCCCTCCTGCCCCAGCCGGACCTAGTGCTGCGCGGCAGCCTGTCCTGGCAGGAGGGAACGGGATGGGCCGCACAGTTCACGCTGCCATGGCACGGGCGGCAGCACGCCTGGGGCGTGGACGGGGTCGGCTTCGATGCCGCCTACCGCGACGCCATGCGCGGCGCGGCGCGGGTGCTGTCGGGGCATGATGGGGAGTAGCCGGCCCCTCGCCTCCACATGAAGGCAGCGCTGCCTATTCCCGCTTCAAGGGCGAGGAGAAAGGGCAGCAGGCGTCACCCGTCCTCCTGGTGCAGCAGCAGCGACACCGCCAGCATCAGCCCGGCCCCGGCCGGCGCCCAGGCGGCCAGCGCGGGCGGCAGGGTGCCCGACTGGCCGTACTCCGCCGCCACCTTGCTGACCACGAACAGCGCGAACCCCGCTGCAACGCCGCTGCCGATCATCCGGCCGACTCCGCCGCGCCGGGTCGCCCGCATCGAGAACCCCGCCGCCACCAGCGCCATCGTCCCCGCCAGCAGCGGCAGCGCCAGCAGCTCCTGGAAGTGCAGCCGGTGCCGGATGGCCGAGAAGCCCGACCGCTCTAGCAGCCCGATGAAGTCCGGCAGGGTCCACACCGACAGGGTGTCCGGGCTGGCGAAGCTGTCCTGCACCCGCCCCACGGTCAGGTCGGTGGGAAGCTGGACGGTGCCAACCGGCTCCGGCAGGTGATCGGCGGTCATGCGCCGGGCGTCCTGCAGCACCCACTCGCCGCCGCGGCCGCCCTTGCTCTCGACCAGCGTGGCGCGCTTGCTCTCGATGCGCGACAACTGGCGGTCCTGGCCGTCGAGCCGGAACACGCTGACATCGTTGGCCACCAGCGACTTGCCGCGCAGGGTGACGGACTGGCCGTGCAGGAACGCCACGCCCTGCGGGTCCAGCTCGCGGTCGGACTGCCTGAGCCAGAGCTGCCCGCCGGACAGCGCCGCCGGGCCGCCTGCGGTCCGCAAGTAGGCGTTGTCCAGCGCCTCCGCCCGGCCCAGCATCGCCGAGGACAGCGGGCTGACCCCCGCCGTCGCCACCACCCCCAGCAGCATCGCGCACCCCAGCGGCGCCGCGAGGAACCCCCAGGCCGACACGCCGGACGCACGGGCGACGATCAGCTCGCTGCTGCGCGTCAGGCGCCAGAACGCCAGGATGCCGCCGAGCAGCACGGCGAACGGCAGGATCTGCATGGCGATGTAGGGCAGCCGCAGCCCGGCGATCTCCGACACCAGGGCGAACGTCGCATCGGGCTTGGTGGCCGACCGGCGCAGCAGCTCGATGAAGTCAAACAGGCCGACCAGCCCGGACAGCGCCGCCAGCATGGCCAGCACCGCCACGCTGAACCGCCGGGCGATGTAGGCGGACAGAGTCAGGGCCATGCCGCTACGCCCGCTGCACGGCGGGGGCACGCCGAGGCTGCGGCCCGAGCAGCAGCCAGGCGCACACCAGGCCGGGCAGGGTGGCGTGCAGCCAGACCAGCGGGATCAGCAGCGGCTGCCGTGCCGCCAGACTGGCGACCGCCAGGCCCAGCGCCAGCAGCGCCACCACCGCCGCCACCGCCGCCAGCGGACGCGCGACGCCGCCGTTCCGCTGGAACGCGCCGGTCAGCACCGACAGCAGCGCCACCAGGGCGAAGCTCGCGGCCGTCAATGGCGCGGTCAGCCGCCGGTGCGCCTCCACGCGGAACTTGCCGATGTCGCGCTGGCTGACGCCGCCGATCTCCGGCGCCAGCAGCTCGCCCAGGGACATCTCGGTCGAGTCGCGGTAACGCTGGTCGCCACTCTTGTCGGAGCTGGTGGCGAGGTCGAGCGTGGTCTCGGCGAAGGTCAGCACGTCGAGGCGACCGTTGCTCTTGTCGATCTCCTGCCGGCTGCCGGATTGCAGCAGCAGGCGGGGGCTGGCGCCGCCATCGACCAGCCGCCCGCGCTCGGCCAGGATGGTGGCGCGGCTGTTCCGCTGGCGCTCGTCCTCGACCAGGATGCCGCGCAGGGTGCCGTCGGGGTCGCGGCGGCGGACATAGACGGTCAGGTCGTCGCTGATCGGGGTGAACACGCCCTCTTGCAACAGGAAGGCGGCCAGGCGGTTGCGGATCTCGAACTGGTACTCGCGGAAGGCGGTGTAGCTGACCGGGACGATCCAGATGTTGAGCGCGTAGCACGCCGCCACGACCAGCACGGCCAAACCCAGCGCCGGCCGCGCCAGCGCCCCCTGCGACAGCCCGGCGGCGCGCATCACCGTCAGCTCGCGGTCCCCGGCCAGGCGCTGATAGACGAACTGCACGACGACGAAGGTGGTGATCGGCAGGATGACCGCGATGAAGTTGGGGATCAGCAGGCCGGTCAGGCGCAGGAACACGCCGAAGGACAGGCCGCGGTTCACGACCAGCTCGACGAAGCGCAGGCTTTGGGTGAGCCAGATCAGCGCGACCAGGCCGCCCGTGGTGGCGAGCAGGGCGATCAGGAGCTGGCGGAAGATGTAGCGGTCGAGTTGGGTGGGGGCGGGGCGCATAGCGGAATTCTAGCGCAATGGCCGCTCAGGCGGAAACGGAGGTTACTTCCTCCCGATCAGCATTATTCCAGCCAGGTTGCGGACAGGACCGATGCTCGTCAGCCGCGTCCGCACGGCACGGGGGAGCCGCAGCACCGCCTGCTCGACCAGACCGACTGCCGCCACGGGCAGGGTCATCTGCCGACCCTTCACGGTGACAAGCGCCCGGGCCGACCGGAAACCGGCGCCGCGGAACATCGCGGCGAGCGAGGCGTGGTCATACTCGCGCAGGTGGAAGCCCGTGGGTTCATGCCCGAAATAGCATGAGATGTCGTGCGGCCCGGTGATGCGGCTCGGGGTGGAGCAGATGTAGGCGCCGCCGGGTTTCAGGACCCGGCAGACCTCCTGCAATTGCTGCTCGGCATTGTCGGGGTGCAGATGCTCCATCAGTTGGTTCGAGTACACCAGGTCAGCATATCCGGTGTCCAGCGCCAGGGCGGTGCCGTTCGTTTGCACGAAGCTGAAGTTTGCCGGGGCGCCCGCCTGGTCAATCAGGACCGGCGTCACATCGACGCCAATGGCAGCCTGCACAAACGGCGCAAGTTCCTGGGTGACGGCGGCATCGCCACAGCCGACTTCGACGAAGATGTCGCCCGGGCACAGGTGGCGGCGCAGGAAGGCGACTTGGTTGGTGGTGTTCTGCCGCCGCTTCGCCGGGTCGGTCCGGTGCTGCGGATGGTCGGGCAGGCGCGCGAACAACTCGACATACAGGTCGGTGTAGAGCGAGCCTCGCTCCTCCAGTTGCGAGACCCGCAGACGCGACGCCAAGATTGTTTCAATTTCGTAATGTGCACGTAGCCGCTCCGGGGAGCGCACTTCGTTGTTGACCGACCGCAGGCGCTCGATATCAAGCCGAAAGGAGGTGGTCGGAGTCACGGCGGTACCCACTGCTATTTACAGAGAATGCCACCATTTCGCAGAGATACGGCGTCAAGAAATGTCAGATGCAAGAGGGGGTGCCACCGCGGTTACGGCAGCACCTTGCCTGGGTTCATGATCCCCTGCGGGTCCAGCGCCGCCTTGATCCGGCGCATCGCGTCCAGCTCCGCCCCGCCGCGCCAGCCCGGCATCATGTAGGGCTTCAGCAGGCCCACTCCATGCTCGGCGGAGAAGCTGCCGCCGAGGTCCTGCACGACGGCGTTCACGGTGTCCATGATGTCGTGGCTGCGGGCCAGGAAGTCCGCCGCAGCCCAACCGGCGGGCTGCTCCAGGTTGAAGTGGATGGGCGCATGGAGTGGGTTCAGCACAGAAGCTGGTCGAACGAAATTAGTCAGGGTGAGCCGCAGGGGAAAAAACAGCTTGGTAGCCAGTGACAGCCATCGCCGCTGCACATCCAATCCACTCATGCAGGGCGTAGTAGCTGTCCTGCCATGACTTGGCTCTTGGAACGAGCGCGACGGCCTGGACCTCTGGAAACCGGTCCATGCGGACCGGTGCCGCAGTGACAGCGATACCGGTGCCAGCGAAGGCAAGAACTGACCGCTTCATATGCCAAGCATGTGTCACGAGCAGGATCGAGTGTATGCCCTGTCTGCGCAAGATGGCTGCACTAAAGCGTGCATTCTCTACTGTATCTTGTGCTAAAGGCTCAATCCACTGTACCGGCACTTGGAAATCGGCAGCGAGGCTCGCTGCCATTAAGCCACCAAGCGTTTGCCCGTCTATTCCGACTAAGCCGCCTGTTACAAGAATGGGCAACTTGGTTCTGCGATGGAGCGCCGCGCCGGCCCGTTCGCGCTCTAGCGTCAGCGCGCCTGGCTCCAACGCGGCTCCGTCGTTGGCTACGTCCCCTGATAGTATGACGATTGCGCCTGGAGCGTCATCTGCCGGCGCCTGCAATGGTAGATGACTTTCCAGTGAAGCCAGGAGAGTGTCTGACACAATAGGCAGAGACAGCAGGAGCAAGCCGGCAAGACCAGAGGCTATAAGCCAATATGCGGCTTGAGGGCGCTGGCGTAAAATCATCAAACCAGCAAGGCAAGGGAGGACCAGGTTGATAGGTGGCACGGCAAGCGCCGTTGGCAGCGCGCTAAGTGACACTGAAACTCCGAATTACCAGAAACAACGACATCGCAGATTGAGCTAGGAGCGACCAGACCACGCACCGCCAAGGAGGGCAGACGGAGGCCAATCCCTGAGTGTCCGGGGTGTTATCATGGCTTTGAGCCATGGCGACTTCCGAATGACTACGGCACCGCAAATCGACAACGACGCGGCCAGGAGAACGCTGACTACTGCGCCAATCCAGTAGATTGCAGTTCCAATGGGAGTCGCCAGCTCGTCAAGCCTACAGTAACGCAGTAGCACCCCGAAAATTGGCTTGTATAATAGGGGATGAAATAAATAGACAAGGAGCGAGTGCTTGCCTAGCAAGCCCAATCCAGGAACATATCTCAAGAACGGTGAGCATATTAGCAGAGCTGCCAAGGCGGTAAGATTGCCAAGGTCTGACGCGATCACCCATAGAGGTTGCGAAAACGTCGGTAACTCAAGGGTTCCGATCTCAATCTCAGCGCCCAACTCAAAAACCCATGTTGCCGCAAGAACAACAAGGCAAACCACTGCGATCCAGGCTTGTGCCGGCCTAGCCAGCAGCCAGGGCATCGAGTAGCGGACGACTATGCCGAAGGGAAGAATATAGAATGCGATCAGCAGTCCCTGTGGCACCGCTTCCTTCAACGCGAGCGGTGATGCCCCGACTGACAAGTGCGCGACGACCGCGATGACGATTAGGACCGTCTTTGCCCATGGCGGACTCGAATTGAACAAGGCTGCAAGCAGAACGGTGGAGAGCAGTGCTGGCAGGAACCACAGAACGATAAACCCAGTTGACAGTTGTAGCGACCAAGGATCAGCAAAGAGGAATGCCAGTCCCAAGTTCTTCAACCATTGAATATCCGGCATCGTTCCTTTGTAGACAATATGATACGTCAGCGCATAGCCGACCAACGCAAACAGGAACGGAACTAGGTAGCGGATCGCATGGTCCCTCGCCATGCCAACTGCTAACCGCTTCGGTGGCATTAGGAACGGCAGAACCAGATAGGCTGCAACATGGAATGTAAGCGGCTTGAACACATCGTTCATTAGCTTAACATTCCGCACGATATCGTTGTGGTCGAGCATGACGAACAGCATCAGGACGCCACGTACGATGTTGGGATCAAAGACTGCTGGTCGGCTTCCGCTGACAGGCGCCCGTAACTCCGATCCGGACACGCCCGCTCCAGTTTGCACCTGGGCGTCTATGGCAGCACCTTGCCTGGGTTCATGATCCCCTGCGGGTCCAGCGCCGCCTTGATCCGGCGCATCGCGTCCAGCTCCGCCCCGCCGCGCCAGCCCGGCATCATGTAGGGCTTCAGCAGGCCCACTCCATGCTCGGCGGAGAAGCTGCCGCCGAGGTCCTGCACGACGGCGTTCACGGTGTCCATGATGTCGTGGCTGCGGGCCAGGAAGTCCGCCGCAGCCCAACCGGCGGGCTGCTCCAGGTTGAAGTGGATGTTGCCGTCGCCGAGGTGGCCGAACGGCACGGGGCGGATGCCGGGGATCAGTGCCTCGCACGCCGCCGCGGCGCGGGCGATCAGCTCGGGCACGCGGCTCACGGGCACGCTCACATCGTTCTTGACGCTGGCGCCCTCGCGCTTCTGCGCCTCGGCGTGCTCCTCGCGCAGGCGCCACAGGGCGGCCCGCTGCGCGCCGCTGTCGGCCAGGGCGGCGTCCAGCACCAGGTCGTCCTCCATCGCCTGGCCCAGCACGGCCTCTATCGCGTCGCGCAGCCCGGCGCCGGGGCGGGAGGTGGCCAGCTCCACCAGCACGTAATGCGGCGCGGCGTCGGCCAGCGGCAGCGCCGTGCCGGGGATGTGGCGCAGCACGAGCGCCATGCCGGCGCCGGACATGTACTCGAATGCCTGCACCGCCGCCGCATCGTGCTGCTGGAAGCGCCGGCACAGCGCGCTGGCGGCGTCCGGCGTGGGCACGGCGGCCAGGGCGACCTCGGTCTCCAGCGGGCGCGGGGCCAGCTTCAGCACGGCGGCGGTGATGACGCCCAACGTGCCCTCGGCGCCGACGAACAGGTGGCGCAGGCAGTAGCCGGTGTTGTCCTTGCGCAGGGACCGCAGCCCGTCCCAGACCTGGCCGTCGGGCAGCACGACCTCCAGCCCCAGCACCAGGTCGCGCGCATTGCCATACCGCAGGGTGTTGTTGCCGCCGGCGTTGGTGGACAGGATGCCGCCGACCTGCGCCGTGCCCTCGCTGCTGATGGACAGCGGCAGCAGGCAGCCAGCCTCCGCCGCGGCGTCCTGCGCCAGCTTCCAGGGCACCCCGGCCTCGATCACCATGGTCATGTCGATGGGATCGACGGCGCGGATGCGGTTCATGCGGGACAGCGACAGCACCACTTGGCTGCCGTCGCCTGACGGGGTGGCGCCGCCGACCATGCTGGTGTTGCCGCCCTGCGGCACCAGGGGCACGCCGCGCGCCGCGCACAGCCGCACGACCTCCGCCAGCTCCGCCGTGCTGGCCGGGCGCACGACGGCGGGGGTGCGGCCCTGGTACAGGCGGCGCCAGTCCTCGCAATACGCGGCGGTGTCGGCGTCCGCCGTCAGCAGGCCGCGGTCGCCGACGATGGCGTGCAGGGCAGGCAGCAGGGTGGCGGAGGGATGGTCCAGCATCGGCAGCCTCCTATCCCGGGCTTGTAGCCCGGCGTGATGCGGTGGCGAATGCCGGCAGCGCCGCCCCGGCTGGCAGCGGCCTGGCCGGGGTCTGCCGCGCCGGCTGCTGCGCCGCCAATGCCAGCCGGACCGTCCTGCGGCAGCGCGACAGCAGCGCAACGACGACGTAGAGCAACTCGAAGTACCCCATGCTGAGCAGCGCCGTCGTTACGCAGTAAACGACAAGGGTGATCTGCATCATACGCCCCAGGTCCACGGCCCAGGTTAGCGATGGATGCCGCCGTCCCATGCGCATGATGGAGCGGCAGTTCCAGAAGCCCAACGCCAGCACCCCCAGGAACAGCGCCAGGCCGATGAAGCCCATGTCACCCAGCACCTCGAAGTAGGTGCTGTGCGCGGCATGGGGCATCGTGTCCGCTGGCGGCGTCCTCACCACGGAGTCCAGCAAGTAGAGGAATGGCCGGTAGGTGTCCCAAACCAGCAGGCGCTGCACGGCGTGCATCCCACCGCCAAACAGCGGATGGTCCATCGCGATCAGCCAGCTCATCTTCCAGGCGACAACCCGGCCCATGAAGGACCCATCATCACTCGCATCGTTGATGGTGCTCAGCCGCTCGAACCAGCTTTCCGGCGCAAGCGTGTAGATCAGCACACCGGTTGCTGCCACCAGCACGAGGCTGCCGAACTTGTTGCGGCTGTTCTTGACCATGAACAAGCCCACGACCATCAGCCCGACAAAGCCGCCGCGCGAGAACGTGGCGATCACCGTGACGACGGCCAGCCCCAGCGCAGCCATCAACCCGATCCGGACGAAGCGCACGGCCGAGTGCCGGGCCAGGTAGTAGATCATCGGGATGGTCATGAGCACCGCCGCCGCCAGCGAGTTGTTGTCGCCCACGCTTCCGGTGCCAAGCACCTTGTGGCCGCCCGCAGTCAGCAGGAAGATTAATCCCTCCTTAACGGCGAGGAAGCCGTAGGAGATCGCCACCGTCAGCACGACCAGGTGGATGCGGTGCCGCGTCGTCATAACTGCCATGATGGCAAACGCCAGCACGATGTTCTTCAGGATCTTCTGGTACAGGTCGGTGGCGTCCGGGCTGGACACGATGCCGCCATACCAGGAGATGGTCGCTGCGACGACAAACAGGATTAGCAAGACCCCAGTGCCGTCCAGGTAGAGGTCCTTCTTCTCCTTGCTGACGACGATCAGGCCGAGCGTGATGACCGCGACGATCTTGTTGAACGGGACGCCGGCCATGAAGCCGTACAGCAGCTCGTTCGGCGACAGCAGCGCCACCCAGATCCACAGCAGCACCCCAACATGCGCCGACACGAACGTGAGCGGCAGCAGCGCCATCCAGACAAGGGCAAAGGCCAGGTCCCTCATCGGGCGCGGCTCCGGGCGATGCGGTCGCGGCGGGCCTGCTCGGCGGCCTCGTCCGGGCGGATGGCGTCATCCTCGAAGGTGCGGAACACGCTGGTCTGCGGCGTACCAGGCCGGCGGCGGTCGTCGCGCAGGCCCATGAAGGCCATGACCACGACCGCGATCGAGTTCAACAGGAACAGCAGCGCTTCCACTCAGCCACCTCGCGCATGCGGGCCGCCAGCGGTGCGCTGCGGCCGGGGACGCCGTCCCGGAAATCGTGCCCTACAGGATTACTTTAAACCCTTAGCGACACGCAAACAGTCAGCAAGTGTCATACCCGCGGCGCCGCCGCCCGTTGCAGGCGGTCGTTGATCGCCAGCCCCAGCCCGTCCGCCGGCACCGGCATCGCCGCAATCCCGCGCAGCCCCAGCCGCGCCCCCTCCGCATCCAGCCAGCGCAGCCCGGCGAACAGACGCGCGGCGGCCTCCACCGGGTCCGCCGCCATGCTGAGCTGGAACACCACGCCGGCGCCGAGCGGGGCGGGTCCGAAGGCCAGCAGCGCCTCGTCCGCACCGGCGCCCGCCGCCTCCATCCGCAACGGCAGGCGCGGGGCGTAGTGCGACACCAGCAGTCCCGGGGAGCGCAGGGTGCGCGGCGCCTCTGCCGCCTGGGGCGTGATGCCGCGGCCGACCGGGCCGATGGCGGCCTCCAGCGCGTCCAGCCCGACGCCGCCGGGGCGCAGCAGGAAGGGGCGGCCGGCGGCCCCAACTTGGGTAAGGTCCAGCACCGTGCTCTCAACGCCGACCGGACACGGGCCGCTGTCCAGCACGGCGCCGATGCGGCCGTCCAGCCCGGCCAGCACGTGCGCGGCGGTGGTTGGCGACACCTCGCCGGAGCGGTTGGCGGACGGCGCCGCAACCGGGCGGCCCACGGCGCGCAGCAGCCGCAGCGCCGCCGGATGGGCGGGGACGCGGATGGCCAGGGTCTCCAGCCCAGCGCCAGCCAGCAGCGCCACCGGGCAGGCGATGCGACGCGGCAGCACCAGGGTCAGCGGCCCCGGCCAGAACCGCTCGGCCAGGCGCCGGGCCGCGTCGGGCGCCTCGACGTGGGCGAAGGCGGCGTCGGCGTCGGGATAGTGGCAGATCAGCGGGTTGAAGTGCGGGCGGCCCTTGGCGTCGAAGATGGCCGCAACGGCGGTGTTGCTCGTGGCGTCGGCACCGAGGCCATACACCGTCTCCGTCCCGAACGCCACGAGCTGGCCGCCCAGCAGCAGCGCGGCGGCACGGGCGATGCCGGCCTCGTCGTCCCGCAGGCGCTCGGTATCCATGCGTCCCGTCAGCGCCCCGTGCAGACGAAGGCGCTGTTTTCCCAGCCGGGCTTGCAGTAAAGCAGCGGCGTGCCGTCCATAGTGCGGACCTGGCCGCCGGCCGCCTGCAGCACGGCATGGGGGGCGGCGGTGTCCCACTCCATCGTGCGGCCGAACCGGGGATACAGGTCCGCCGCCCCCTCCGCCACACGGACGATCTTCAGGGCCGATCCCATGTTGGTCACGCTGGCCGTCGCGCGGCCCTGCAGGAAGGCGTCCAGCCGCGGGTCGGCCGCGTAGTGCCGGCTGGCCAGCACATGCAGGCCCTCCGGCGGCGGCACCCGGGCGCGGATCGCGTGCTCCCCGGCGGTGGTGCGCTTCCAGGCGCGCGGCCTGTTGCCCAGCAGCCCGCCGAACAGCTCGCCATACGCCGGCACCCCCACCGCGCCCAGCACCGCCCGGCCGTCGCGCACCAGCCCGATGTTGACGGTGAACTCGTCCCGCCCGGCGGCGAACTCCCGCGTGCCGTCCAGCGGATCGACCAGCCAGTACTCGTGGTGCGGGTCGGCGACCAGGCCGGCGGCGTGCTCCTCCTCCGCCACCACGGGGATGCCCGGCGTCGCCGCGCGCAGGCCCTCGACGATCAGCGCCTCCGCAGCGTGGTCGGCCTCGGTCACCGGGCTTTCGTCGGTCTTGCGCTGGGTTTCGAAGCCGCGGGCGCGGACGGCCAGGATCACGGCGCCGGCGCGGCGGGCCAGGTCGGCGGCAAGGGTCAACAGGGCGGCGTCTTCCATCGCGGCATAGGACCACAGGCAGGCATAGTGTGGCAAAGCGGGCGTACCCTGGCAAAGCGGGGGTGCGCTGCTACACTGTAGGACGCACAAGTCCGGAGATCTCATGACCGACATCGCCTTCGCCTCGGCTGCCCCGCCCTCGACCGGCGGCCTGGCCCTGCTGCTGACCGAGGCTGCTGCGGCCGGGCTGGGCACCGGGGAGGGCGTGGCGGCGCAGGCGGACGCGGCCTGTGGCGGCGCGCTGACCCGCGCGATGGCCGCCGCCGCCTTCACGGGCAAGAAGGGCCAGACCTGCACCGTGCTGGCGCCCAGCGAGGGCTTGACCCGCGTCGTGCTGGTCGGCCTGGGCAAGGAAGCCGACCACACCCCCCGCGGCATGGAGGAGGCGGGCGGGCTGGCCTGCGTGGCGCTGGCGCGGGACGCCGTGGCCGCGGTCGCCGCTGACGGGATGCCGCCCGATCATGCCGCGCACGCCGGGCTGGGCGCGCTGCTGCGGTCCTATCGCTTCGACCGCTACCGCACCAAGGAGTCCGCGGACGACAAGCCGAAGCTGCAAGCCCTGACGGTCCTGACCGACGACCCCGCCGCCGCCGAGGCAGCCTGGACCCCGCTGGCCGCCATCGCCCATGGCGTCATGCTGTCCCGCGACCTGGCCAGCGAGCCGCCGAACGTGCTGACCCCCACCGAGATGGCCGAACGCTGCCGTCCCCTGGCTGAGCTTGGATTGGAGGTCGAGGTGCTCGGCCCCGCCGACCTGGAGCGCATCGGCATGCGGGCCATCCTCGCCGTCGCCATGGGCAGCGTGCAGGAGGCGCGAGTGGTCACCCTGCGCTGGAACGGCGGGGAGACCGGCGCCAAGCCCGTCTGCTTCGTCGGCAAAGGCGTCACCTTCGACACCGGCGGCATCAGCATCAAGCCTGCGCCGGGAATGGAGGACATGAAGTGGGACATGGCCGGCGCCGGCACCGTGGTCGGCCTGATGGCGGCGCTGGCCGGCCGCAAGGCGCGGGTCAACGCGGCGGGGATCGTCGGCCTCGTCGAGAACATGCCCAGCGGCACCGCGCAGCGCCCCGGCGACGTTGTGCGCTCGCTGTCCGGGCAGACCATCGAGGTGCAGAACACCGACGCCGAGGGCCGCCTGGTGCTGGCCGACCTGCTGTGGCACGCGCAGGACGCCTTCGACCCGGCCATCACCGTCGATCTCGCCACCCTGACCGGCGCGATCATCGTGAGCCTCGGGCACGAGCACGGCGGGCTGTTCTGCAACGACGACACCCTGGCGGACCGGCTGCTGGCGGCGGGCAAGGCGGCAGGGGAGCTGCTGTGGCGGATGCCGCTCGGCGAGGCGTATGATAAGCTGATCCGGTCCGACATCGCCGACATGAAGAACATCGGCGGGCGGCCCGGCGGCGCCATCATCGGCGCGCAGTTCGTGCAGCGGTTCGTGCGTGGCCCCTGGGCGCACCTGGACATCGCCGGCATGGCCTGGGCCACCAAGGACAGCCCGACCACACCCAAGGGCGCCACCGCCTATGGCGTTCGGCTGCTGGACCGCCTGGTGGCCGAGCATTACGAGACGCATGGCTGAGATCGGCTTCTATCACCTGACCCGCACCACCCCGGAGGCGGCGCTGCCGGCGCTGCTGGGCCGCACTCTGGCCGCCCGGCAGCGCGCGCTGGTGCGCTGCGGCAGCGAGGCCCGGGTGGCGGCGCTGGACGAGGCGTTGTGGGCAAGCAAGGAGCCGGATTGGCTGCCGCACGGCACGGCGCGCGCCCTGGGCGACAAGGCAGGGAGTGACAAGATGGGGAACGGCGCGTCGCAGCCGATCTGGCTGACCGCCGGTGAGGACTGCCCCAATGGCGCACGCTACCTGTTCCTGCTGGATGGGGCCAGCGCGCCCGGGGATGTCCTGTTCGACCGCGTGTTCGACCTGTTCGATGGCGGGGATGGCGCCGCGGTGGAAGCGGCCCGCAACCGATGGGCGGCGGCCAAAGCGGCCGGCCTGGCGCTGACCTACTGGCAGCAGGGGGAGCGCGGCTGGGTCAAGAAGGGCTGACATCGCCTAGCTAGAAGGGAGGAGCTACAACCCGTAAGCCGACCTGACCCACGCCGCCGTACCGGCCAGGCCGTTCGTCCAGCCGATCCTGGGCCGCCATCCCGTCTCGCGCTGCATCAGCCCGCTGTCCAGGATGCTGACGGGCACGTCGGCCGGGCGGCCCGGCTTGCGGACCACCTCCAGCCCCGGCCGGCCCGCCGCCGCCGCCACGTCCGCCACCACCTGGTCCAGGCTGCGGCCCCGCCCGCTACCGACGTTCATGACCCGGTGCGGGCCGTCATACACCGCCGCCGCCGCGAACGCCGCCGCCACGTCGTCCACATGAATGAAGTCGCGCGTGACGCCGCCGCCGCCCCACATCTCCACCGCCGAGCCGGACAGCGCCCGGTGCAGCATGGCGGCGACGACGCCCTGCTGCCGGAACGGCGACTGCCCGGGGCCATACGGGTTGGCGATGCGCAGCACCTGGTACTCTAGGCCGTGCAGGCGCCAGTACAGCCCCAGGTACTGCTCGATCATCAGCTTGTTGATGCCGTAGGCCGAGAACGGCGCGGTCGGGGCGCCCTCCGGCGTCGGCACCTGCGCGGGGATGCCATAGACGGCGCCCCCAGAGGACGCGAACACCACCCGCCGCACCCGCGCCGCCCGGCACAGGTCCAGCAGGCGCAGCGTCGGGACCACGTGGCTGGCGACGTCTGCCGCCGGGTCGCGGTTGCTGGCGTGCGGCAGCGACGAGCTGAGCAGGTGGAACACCACGTCCTGCCCAACCAGCGCGGCGGCCAGGGCCGTCGGGTCCTCGAACGCGGCGGCGGTCCAGGCTAGGCAGGGCGCCACGCTGGGCGATGATGCGACCGCCGTGCTGCGGCCATAGCCACATACCGAGGCCCCGCGCCGCTGCAACAAGGCGGTCAAGGGCTGTCCCAAAAAACCGCCCGCGCCCAGCACAAGGCAGCGTAGCCCCGCCATCGGCGTCGGCCCGGGCGCCACGACGTCTAGGCCCCGGCACGGGTCCGGAAGCAAGGCGGAGCCAGCCCCAGCCTTGGCGAACATTGAGGGTCCTAGACGTGATATATACGATTTAGAACACAGGCGCTCCGGCTACACTACAAAGTTGTGTTGACCCCGCAAAGACAGGGCTATTCACCACGCCAGCCGCGCAGAGTGCAGGGTGGCCCAACCATGCCCTGTGGCCTCGCACACCGCCGGCAGCAGGCGCTCAATCGCGTGTAGCACCGTGCCGTCATAGGCGACGGGTTCGGGCGGGAAGTCCGCCGTCCCAAGATCAAGCCCCCACAGCGGCTCCAGCGCCGCCGGCCTGGCCCAGAACATCGTGCCCAGCGGGAACACCGGCCAGTCCGGCAGGACCGGGGCCGGCGTCATGCGCGCAGCAAGGCCAGCGGCGACGGCGCGGTTGCGCGTCCAGCCGACCAGGTGCCGGTCCTCCGGGAACAGCAGGCCCAGCGCCGGGTCCTCGGCGAAGGGCGCCAGCGCCGCCGCCACGCCGGCGCCAGCGCCGAGCAGCACGCCGGTCAGGAACCGCCGCCAGCGGTCGCCCATGGCGGCATCGACTGCCAGGCTGCGCTTGCCGTGCAGGTGGCCGACGATGTCGTAGGCGCCGCCGCGGACGTGCTTGCCGACCTCGGTCAGGAACGGGCCGATGTCGCGCCCGCGGTTGGGCACGACCACGACCCGGACGCTGCCGGCCCTGTAGGTCCGCAGGGCGTAGCCGACCTCCAAGGCCCGGTCGTCCGACGTGGTGGTCACGATCAGGTCGGCCGTGCTGCCAGCCGCGATCAGGTCGGCCAAGAACCCAGAAGCCAGCTCGGGGTAGTGCAGGTGTAGGTGCAGGGCGACTCGCCAAGCGGAGGGTCGCCCAGCAGGGGGAGCCGCCCGCCCGTCCAGGACGATGCAGCGGTGGGTGTCGGCCGGCGCTCCCGGTGCGGCAAGCGCCGGGCCGGGCGCCGCATCCGGCCCGAGCGCCGTCCGCGCCAGGCCCTCGTTGAACCCGGGGCGCGGGCTGTGCTGCATCAGCCCCTTGACGCCCTGGGCCGCATACTCCCGCATCGAATGGCGGGCCTCCAGAAGGGCCACCGGCCGCCCGGCGCCGCTGTAGAACGCGGCGTCGAACCGGCCGCCTGCCTCGATGCGCTCCACCGCCGCCGCGATCAGCGCCTGGGAAGCGCGGGCCGCCGCCATCTCCCGCTCCAGCGCCGCCATGTAGTCGGCGAACCGGAACCGCCGCTCCGCCAGTCCTGCGTTCTGCAGCCCGCGCTTCAGGTCGGCCGGGCGGAAGGCGCGGACCAGCGCCTGCGCGGCGTCGGCGACGCTGCAGTACGGCGCCGCCGTGCCCGCCGCCGCGTCCGGCCCGGCAAACAGCGCCGCCACCCCCGTCGCGTCCTGGAAGCACACCACCGCGCGCCCGGCCCTGAAGGCGTCCAGCACCACGTTCGGGAACGGGTCCAGCCGGGACGGCAGGAAGAACACGTCCGACAGCTCGAACAGGGCATCTAGGCTGCTCTGCGACGGCAGGAAGTGCAGCGTGCGCTCCAGGTCCAGCCGCCGCACCATGTCGGCCACCCAGGCGGAGTAGGCCAGGTCCCCCAGCGGGTGGTATCCGTCGCCGACCCACAGGAAGCGCACGTCCTCGCCATGCAGGCGGCGCACCTCGGCGGCGGCCTGCACGAACAGGTCCACGCCCTTGCGCATCTGCACGTAGCCGGCGCCCAGCACGATCCGCACCTTCCGCCCGGGCGCGACGCCGGCGAAGGCCAGGATTTCCTCGCGCGTCATGTCGGTGGCGGCGCTGTCGGTCGGCAGATGCGGCAGGGCGCCCTGGGGGCGGACGGTGATGCTGTTGGCCGGGCCGGCGCGGGTGCGGACCAGCTCCGCCTGCAGGCTGTCGCGGATCAGGCCGGCCGGGGCCACCACGCGGTCGGCGCTTTCCAGCACCGTCGTCATCCGGCCCGGCGGCAGGGTGTACTCGGCAAACTCGTGCACCAGCGCCACCGTCGGCAGCTCCGTTTGCAGGGCCGCCGGCGCGAGCGGGCTGGTCTCGACCGAGTTGAGCAGCACCGCCTCCAGCCGGTGCGTCTGCTTGAGCGACCGCAGCAGGTACTCGGCGTCCAGCGGCGACAGCGGGCAGACCACCAGCAGGCAGCTATAGGCCCGGAACTCCTCCAGCAGCAGCCCGCCGCGGCCGAGGTAGCTGATGACGTTGTGGGTGTCTGCCAGCCACGCGCCGACGTTCAACCCGACCAGCGGCGCCCCGGTCCGCGACGCCTCGTGGCTGGTCACCAGGATGGTCGGCTTGGCCAGGTCGCAGGGGGCGCCGCCCTGGCTGATGGCGGCGGAGAAGTCGGGCCGGCCGACCCGGCCCTCCTGCAGGCCGTGCGCCGCGTAGTGGAAGAACGGGTCCATCCCGGCCACCCGCATGTCGGGATATCGGCGCAGGTAGTAGTCCGCCGAGAAGTCCGGCGCGGGATCGAGGCCCAGCAAGGAGCCGTGCAGCATGTAGTGCTCCAGCGGGTCCCCCACCGGGGTGCCCGGCGGCAACTGGCCGAGGTAGTGGCGCGCGTTGAACCGCCCCTGGAACACCTGCCGGCGCTGTTGCAGGTCGTGCTGGGTGGCGATGCGGTGCTGCGCGCGGCCGACGTCGAGGTAGTGCAGGACCGGCATGCCGTGGCTGGCCAGCGCGTCCGGGTAGATCTGGGCATACAGCCGGCTGTCGAACCCGTCGCCGGCGCGCACCTGGCGGTCGCGCCCGACCAGGTAGTCCTCGGCATCGGACAAGCCGGGCAGGGGCGGGCGGCCGCGGTTCCAGGCGTAGGCGCGGGCGTCGAACAGCCCGCTTGCCACCAGGCGCTGCGCGTCGGCCCGCAGGCGGGCTGGGTTGGTATAGCGGTTCTCCTGCTGGCCGTGCAGGACGTAGTGCAGCAGGGGACTCATGCCGGTCTGCGCCACGTCCGGGTGGCAGTCGCGGTAGAAGCGCGGATCGAACCCCGGGGAGGGCGGCAGCAGCACGGCCTCGCCCAGCGTCAGGTAGTGGTGCGCCAGCTCGGCCGGTGGTCCCTCTATGCCGGCTTGGGCTGCATAGAATGCCGGGTCGAACAGCGGGGAGGCAGTCAGCAATTGGACGGACGGGGACAGCGGGTCGTCGGCCGGGGCGTCGCTGTCCATGTCCATCGAAGGCTCCTGTTGCCTGCCGAGCCCCTTCGGCCTCCGCCCACCCCCTGACCGGTTTGAAGCAAGCGGGACGGCTCGGGCGGGTGACGGCCCCTCCACTGGGGACTGGGCTGGGGACTGGTGCTTGCCGCGGGGATTACAGCGCGAGTCCAGAGGATTTAGCACAACCGTGTCGTTCCGGGTACCCCATAATCCTGCTGCGTCATGCGGACGGCGGCCTCCACGGTTGCCAATCCCCCCGGCTGCTCGCGCATCTCGATTACCAGCCAGCCGGTGTAGCCAACCTGCCGCAATGCGCCGCCGGCCGCGGCGTGGGGACAGGAGGGGGCGTCGAACGGGCCGAGGCCGGGTTCGGCAATGTGGTAATGGGCGAGGCCATCCCCGTCTCCGCCTGACCCGGTCGCAGCGATCTCGTCCGCAAGCCCGTCGCCGGCCAGCGTGACGCAGGCGGAGTCCAGGTGGGTGCGGATGCCGGGATGCCCGCAGCGGCAGACCAGGCGGCGCACGTCGGCGGCGTGCAGCAGGAAGTCGGCGCCGTAGCAGGCCGGCACCGGCTCCAGCGCCAGGACCACGCCGGCGGCTTGAGCGATGTCTCCCAGGACTCGAAGCCGGGCGGCTGCCAACGCCTCGGCCTCCGCTGCCGGCAGCGCGCCCCGAAGACGGTTGCGAGGGGCGCCGAACACCGCAACCTCCGCGCCCAGGGTTCCAGCGATGGCGGCGACGCGGCGGGTGTGCTCCGCCATGGTCCCGAAGGCGGCGGCGTCGCCCAGCAACTGGTCGCCGGGCCGGCCGAAGAACAAGGCCTGCAGGGACGGGATCTGCAGGTCCGCCGCCGTGGCCCGGCGCCGGTAATCGACCATGGCGCCCTCGGTGAGATCCTCCCAACCGGCGATGCGGGTCGGCGCGGCCTCGATCCCCTGCACCCCCAGCGCGGCCAGCCGATCCAGCGCGGCGGGGGTGTCCGCCGGCGCCCAGGCCAGGTTGGACACGCCAAGCCTCACGCCGGACCCAACGTTGCCTGGGTCCCGGCCACGAAGGCTGCCAGGGCCGACATGACCTGCTCCGCCGTCATCACGTAATTCGCGTTGCCGCCGAACAGCGGGCCGTGTCGGGTGTGCACGTCGTAGGCGACCGGCTGCGCCTGCCCGCCCAGCCTCTGCCCGGGGAACAGGCGCTGCTGGAGGGCGGCCATCGGCACCGGCTCGGTGACGAGGTTCACCAGGGGCAGCGCAGCGGCCTGCACGCGGTCGATGTCGTCGGCCAGCCGGGCCAGGGGATACCACTGGAACCGGGAGGCCGGGTCGATGAAGGCGAGGCGGTTGCCGTGCAGCAGGTCGAACACGGCGTTCTTCTTCAGCCCCGGCCCGAACAGCGCCGGCAAACGGATGATGTGGTGGCGCGGGAAGCGGGTCCGCACCCAGCTTTCCAGCATGGCCCGGTGCTGCCCATATGGTTGCTGCCCGTAGGGTTGCTGCCCATACGGTTGCAGGCTGCCGGGGTGCAGGACATCAGGATGCAGGCCAGGGGTGGACGGTGGATCGTCTTCGGTCACGCCCTGCGGGTCGGGATAGACATCGACCGTCGAGACCAGCACGAAGCTGTCGGCCTCCACCCGGTCCAGGCAGGCGATGAGCCGGCTGATCCCCCCGAGGTCCGCCGCCGCGTTCGCGTTGGCCCACCACTTCACCGCCGTCACCCCGGCGCACACCACGCGGCTGAACCGCCGCCCGGCGATCTCCTCGATGTCGGCCGAGTGGTACTGCGCGCCGAACCTGCGCTGCCCCAGCAAGGTCCCGCCGACGAAGCCGGTGCTGCCGATCAGCGCGTCGGGACGGGGGGCGCCGTGGGGGAGTGCGGCCAACGGCTCAGCCCCGGACCTGCACGGCCTCGCGCCGCAGCGAGCTGGCGTCCCCGGCCCCGTCCACCTGCCCGGCCTCGATCGAGGACAGGATGCGCTCGACGGCGAAGAAGATCGTGTCGATCTTGCCGGACATGACCGTGAAGGTGCGCCCGCTGCGGAACACGTAGCAGCTCCGGTCGTCGAACTTGCCGACTGGCTTGGTCTTGATGCTGACCTGCGGGCCGACCAGGCGGAAGCGGTCGCGGAACTCCGGCACGTAGCGGCGGATCTGCTCTTCCATCAGCCGGGCCTTCGCGGCCACCAGCTCCCCCGTTACGCCGTCGCGCAGGCGGCGGGCGGCATCGGCGGTCCCGACCTGGCCCAGCGGAGTGAAGGGGACACTGGACAAGGTGTACAGGCCAGGGTCCTCGGTCGGGTAGATCGAGCACAGCGGGCCATCGACCAGGGTGACGGCGGGGAACGGGCCCTCGGTCTCGTAGTATAGCAGGATCGTCGGTTCATAGAAGAAGCGCATCGGCAGGCCGGCGCGGTGGCCCCAGGTGGCATCGACCAGGATGTCGTAGCGGGCGCCGTCCAGGTAAACGCCATCGGCCCGGTCCTCGACGTGGCCGATCCGCGTGCCCAGGTGCAGGCGGCGGCCCAGGCGCTCGGTGAAGTAGCGGCGGGCGCGGTCGATCAACAGCACGCGCTCCCCGGCCAGCATCAGGCCATCGACGCCGTGCAGGAGGATGCTGGTCTCGCGCACCTCGCGGTAGTCGATGCCCGAGGCGGTCATGATCAGGCGGTAGGTGGCGAAGTCGATCAGGCTGTCCTCGCGCGGGACGGCGTAGATGTTCTCGGCGACCTCGCGGCTGAGGTTCGGGTAGCGCTCGACGAAGCGCATGAAGCCGTCGCGCGACTGCACGCGGGTGGTGTGGTGGCGGGGGTAGTGGAAGCCCAGGTGCAGGCGGAACTGGTTGTTGCCGGAGGCCTCGTGCAACGGGCGGGCGTGCTGCTCGAACACGTCCACGTCCAGGCCGAGGGCGCGCAGGGAGACGGCGATGTGGCAGCCGTACCAGCCTGCTCCGATGACGCCGACCGACAGTGCCAAGCCTGGACCCCTACATGCAGCCTGCCGTGCGCCTCCGAAGCGGTGCCGGGCCGGATTGCGCTCCCGCCACGAACACTGGCATGAGGTCCTCCGCCGACATCCGCAACACGATACAGGATCGGAAGGAACACGCCACCCCCGGATGCATGCGAAAGTTGCGTAAGTGACTGCGCGTACAACCATTGCGCGAACCTCTGGTGTGCAAGCCTGGCGCCCACCAACACGGCATGGCCGCCCGCGCCGCGTGTGCCTGCGCAGCCGGCTGCATCCATCTGACCTAGGGACCCCTTGATGCGCCTGCGCTACACCGCCCCGCTCAGCCTGCCGCAGATCGCGCCGGATGCGCTCGACCGGGCCACGGAGGCTTCCGTGCTGGTGGAGCCGCCGGGCGAGGAGCGCCGCTTCCTGCGCTATGCGCCGGAGTTCATCGACGATCCCGCTGACACCGGCCTGTTCGCCGGCCTGGCTGCGGCAACCTATGTGTCGCCGCCCGTCTTCATGTCGGTCCTGCCCGGGGCGATGCTGTTTGGCTACCGCTCGCTTGCGTGGGACGAGCAGTTCTGCAACGACGCCGCCGGCACCGATCCCGCGCAGACCGCGTCGCTCCTGCGCGCGCTGTCATCCGCAAGCCCGTTTCCGAACGAGGACACCGGGCTGATCGCTGCCCCGGACGGCGACGGCCTTCTGCTGCCGCCCCGCCCGGGCCGGCACCAGCCGGGCACGGCGGTGGTGCTGTGCTCGCACGAGCCGTCGAACTACGGGTCGTTCCTGTTCCGCGTGCTGCCGAAGCTGCACGCCGTCCGGCGGCACGGCCTGGGGGGCCTGCCGGTGGTCGCATGGGCGCACAACCCGGCGTTCCTGGAGCTGTTGCGGCTTGCGGGCGTGCCGGCTGCGCAGGTCGTCCAGCACGACACCCACACGCCGACGACGTTCGACCGGGTGATCGCCCCGTCGCTCCGCAACCCGCACGGCTTCCTGGACCCGGACAGCCATGCGCTGTTCCAGGGCATGGCGCGGGACAACCCGGGGGCGGGCGGCGGGCGGCGGCTGTATGTGTCCCGCCTGGGCCAGGCCCGCCGGGGCAGCTCGAGCCGGCACATGGTCAACGAGGCCGAGGTCGCCGCAGCGATGTCCCGGCTGGGGTTCGAGGTGATCGAGCCGGAGGCGCTGGCGCCTGCCGAGCAGATCGCGGCCTTTGCTTCGGCCGACATGGTCGTAGGTCCGTCGGGGTCGGCGCTGTTCAACGTGGTGTTCTGCCGGCCGGGCACGAAGGTGCTGGACATCGAGAGCGAGCCCGACTGGATCTACGCCCATGCGGGGTTGCTGGCGTCGTGCCAGGCCCGGTACGGGCTGTTCGTCGGCAAGGTGGACGCAGATGACCCGGCGCCGGTGCACCGGCGTTTCAGCCTCGATGTGTCCGCACTGGTGTCCCGCACCATGCGGTTCATGGTCAGCTAAGGTTCATCAGCCAGGCGCGGGCGCTGCACCCGGCCTGAGCCGGGGCTTGACCCGCGCCGACGCGCCGGGGCCTGGTCCCCACGGGGATTTTCTGGGGCTTCGCCATGGTCAGGCAATCAGGTCATCCCAGGCGTGGCGGGGTCGAAGGCAGCCTGCAACTCGACGGCGCCTTGCTCCGGGATGGCGCCGCCGCCGGGCTATCTGCAACGTAGAAGCCGGTGTACTATGAAGTCGTTGAGGAAGGCCTGGCCAGCATGAAAACATCGGTGCTCAGCGGGGAAGCGGCGCACGAAGGGATGCCCGACCTCCAGGGGGAGCATTACCTCAGCGTGCTCCAACGCCTGCACGCAACGCTTCAACCAAAAACCTACTTGGAGGTCGGGGTTTCACAGGGCCATTCGCTCGCACTCGCGCGGTGCTCCTCCGTCGCCGTCGATCCCGCCTTCCAGATTACGCCGGAACACCTGCATGCCGTGATCTCCAAGCCCTCCATGCATTTCTTCAAGATGACCTCGGACGACTTCTTCGCCGACCACAGCCCGCAGCGCATCCTTGGCAGGCCGGTCGATGTCGCATTCCTTGACGGGATGCACCGCTGCGAATTCCTGCTGCGGGATTTCGCCAACGTCGAGCGCCACTGCAAGAAAAACAGCGTGGTCGCGCTGCACGACTGCCTGCCGGTCGAGCCTGGCATTGCGCACCGCACGCGTACCGAGCCGGGCAACGTCATCCAGCAGCACCGCGCGACGTGGTGGGCCGGCGACGTATGGCGCACCTCGCTGCTGTTGCGTCGTCGGCGTCCGGACTTGAGCCTGACAGTCCTGGACAGCAATCCAACCGGACTGGTGCTGATTACGAACCTAGACCCGGCAAGCACGGTGCTGCAGGACCAGTATTCCGCTCTTGTGCAGGAGATGCTGTCCTTTGACCTCGCGCAAATCGGCCTGCAATCCCTATTCGCGGAAATGAACGTCGAGTCGTCCGAGACGCTGCTGCAGCACGAGGAGCTGACAAAGCGATTTTGGCTCTGACCTTCCCGGAGAGCCAAGGCCCGAGGACGTAAGCCTTGCACGATTGCCGGGCATGCTGGCCAGTGCCGGCTCTCGTGGGATCAGAGGCGTCGCGGCGAGCACAGGATGCAGCAAGGCGCCTGATCGCGGCCGACGCGGCGAGCGCCGACGTTCTACTCCGCCGCCTCCAACGCCTCCTCGGCTGCCATCCAGGCAACCTCCGCAGCCGTAACTTCCCGCGCCACCACCGCCAGTCGCTGGTTCGCCTCCGTCACGTCCCCCGCCCGGCCCAGCGCATACAGCGCCGGGTCGGCCAGGCGGGCCAGCAGCCGCGCCCGCTCGGCCTCCAGCTTGGCGATGCGCGCCTCGGCGTCGCGGGCCTGGCGGCGCAGGGGGGCCAACTGCACCCGGCTCTCCGCCCGGTCCCGTCGCTCATCCCGCCGGTTCGGGGCGGCGTCCGCCTTCGCGGCCGGGCGGGCGCGCTCGACCAGCAGGGCGCGGTAGTCGTCCATGTCGCCCTCATACGGGCGCACCGTGCCATCGGCGACCAGCCATAGCCGGTCCGCCACCAGCTCCACCAGGTGCGGGTCGTGCGTGATCAGCAGCACCGCACCCTGGAAGTCCGCCAGCGCCCGCACCAGCGCCTCCCGCGCATCGATGTCCAGGTGGTTGGTCGGCTCGTCGAGGATCAGCAGTTGCGGGGCGTCGCGGGTGGCCAGCGCCAGCAGCAGCCGGGCCTTCTCGCCGCCGGACAGGCTGCCGACAGGGGTGTCGGCGCGGTCGGCATCCAGGCCGAACCGAGCCAACTGGCTGCGGACCTGCGGCGGCAGGGCGCGCGGCAGGGCGCGGGCCATGTGGTCCACGGGAGTTTCCTCCATCACCAGCTCGTCCGTCTGGTGCTGCGCGAAGTAGCCGACGCGCAGCTTCGGGCTACGGCGGATTTCCCCCGATAGCGGCTCCAGCCGCCCCGCGATCAGTTTCGCCAGCGTGCTCTTGCCGTTGCCGTTGGCGCCGAGCAGGGCGATGCGGTTGTCCATGTCGACGCTCAGCGACACGCCGGACAGCACCCGCGTCGAGCCATACCCGGCCGCCACCCGCTCCAGCGTCAGGATCGGCGGGCTCAGCCGTGCCGGCTCGGGGAAGTCGAAGCGGGTCGGCGCAGCCTCCACCACGGTGTCCAGCACCGGCAGCTTCTCCAGCGCCTTGATGCGGGCCTGCGCCTGCCGGGCCTTGGTGGCCTGGGCGCGGAAGCGATCGACGAACTTCTGCATGTGGGCGCGCTGGGCGGCGATGCGCTCGGCGGCGCGGCCCTGCTGCATGGCGTGCTCGGTGCGGATGCGGACGAACTCGTCGTAGCCGCCGGGGGTGAGGCTGAGCTTGCGTTGGTCCAGGTGGGCGATGGCCTGCACCGAGCGGTCCAGCAGGCCGCGGTCGTGGCTCACGATCAGGCAAGCGCCGGGGAAGCGGGCCAACCAACCCTCCAGCCAGAGCGTCGCCTCAAGGTCGAGGTGGTTGGTCGGCTCGTCGAGCAGCAGCAGGTCGGGGGCGGCGAACAGCGCGGCAGCCAGGGCGACGCGCATCCGCCAGCCGCCGGAGTAGCTGTCCACGGGCCGGGCCTGCGCGGCGGCGTCGAAGCCCAGCCCGGCCAGGATGGTGGCGGCGCGGGCCGGGGCGGCGTCGGCGTCCAGGG
>JAABUX010002231.1_pt1 | contig 27752 bp, 27 predicted proteins | sample 5561851 | NCBI WGS metagenome assembly JAABUX01 (sample SAMN10711883, study PRJNA513361) | rock metagenome | isolation source: Antarctica rocks | place: Antarctica: Victoria Land, Richard Nunatak red sandstone | collected 2016-01-03 | reverse complement strand
GCGATTGCTCAAGCACTGCTCACCGTCACATCCCAGGATGCTCTCGGCTGGTTTCGTCACTGCGGCTATCCGCCGCCTCAAGGAAGCCTAGGCTAAATGGCTCAATCTTTGTACACATTGCTGTAGGAACATGTTTGACTTTAGAGGTATCAAGATAACGTACATCGAGTGTTTGATAACGATTAACGCTTTCACCGACAATGATAGATTGCGTATGCATTGAAGATGCTATAGGCATGATAATGGTAGCATGTGTACTTGCTTCGTAGTTAATGAGCTGACGACAGGTGGGTGTTGCACATAGCACACTTGCGTACCTGCCATTCTTTTCCTTACGTGGAATATTTTGCCATATGTCGCAATGAGGACAGGCCATGACTGCTCCTGTCTTTGATACTTCAACACCTCGGCCTGTTGAAAATACCACTCTCCAATCCAGAGCATCTTTCTGAATGTTTTGTAGAATTACCTCATCTTCATTACTGGCGAATATATCAAATACCATATCTTTGTTGTGCAAAAAACGTTCCTGTGTAATGGAGGAACCATCAGTATCAAGTAATGCTTGTAGTGTGTTCAGTCTCGAAGTTTTTAAGAGCAGCGTGCGCTCCTCTTTTACAATGATACGGCTACAGACTATGTGGTCTTTTGCTGTCTGATCATTGCGTGTAAATTGCAAGGCAACTGCTCCACGAAAGACATCTTCAAAGATACCTTCGCCTAATTTTACAAGAGCATTCATTTGGTAAAAGCGTAGTATATGCTCACGTAAACGTGCATGTTCTGGTGGTTGGAGAATGCTATCAGGTACAATATAGCCAAGCAAATCATCAGAGCGCAGACATTGCGTTGCGCGTTCAATAAATAGTTCGTATGAGTCGTATTGACCTTTTGCCAACGTGTACGATGCCAGTGTTGTGCCATACGATGCCATACTTGCGCCCCAGGGTGGATTACCAAGAATAATGCGCCTTTGTGGTTCAAACCCTAAGAGAGCGTCGATGTTAGGAGCGGGATAGAGCGCATCGGCGGCAAGAATGTTTTTAGAGAGATCGGGCAGTTTTCCTTTAGGAGGAGCCGCACCATGCCGAGCATAATCCTCTGGCTGTGTACGTAACAAAAGCAACCAAAGGTTTAACTTTGCCACCTCAATCGCTTGAGCATCGCGGTCAATACCAAAAATACAGTTATGCAGAATTGTGTCACCCTGGGTTCCGCTCTAATTTCAACCCCGTCTCTATGAATGCAAGCCAATCTTCTCCAAAATCTTTTGCTCTAATAACATGTAGCGTTTCGTTCCACCATTGGTATGTTTTCAGTAACACTTCATAAGCGGCAATGAGAAACGTGCCACTTCCACATGCCATATCTAGCACTTTTATGGTTTTGAGTCTATTGATTACTGCTTGAGCCTCTTGATACTGCTTCATTTGTAAATGTTGTGCTGCCTCATGCTTTACTGCCTGCATAGTTCGACCTAATGTGCCTTCAACAACAAAATTGACCACAGACATGGGAGTGTAGTATGTGCCTTCGCGCTGACGTAATGATTGATCTGATCGAATAAGAATACGTTGTCCATCCTCAACAAGAGAATGTGCAAGAAATTGTTCATATACCTGCCCGATAATATCTTGTGTCAGCGTATGAAAATCATAGTTATATGGAGTGCTATACGCGAAACGCTGCTGCCCTGTTTGATAGCCAATTAACTCGCGAATATCCTGATCTTGATCTGTCCAGTACACGTCAGGGTCTACGAGTGCGCGTATATATTTATTGGGAAGCGTAATGTGTGCAGGAGATTGTTCCTGCACATCAAGCAGTTTCTGCCGTATTTGTTCCATCAACGTATCTTTGAAAAGGTCTGTGTTCAAGTCTTGCTCGATATCGTCAAAGGTTCGCATAAGTTCAAGGTTGAAAAACGGGAAGCTGTCGTGATTGCGTATCTGCTGCATCCAGCTATCATACTGGCGCACAAGTGAGTAGTACGGATGAAGACCTTGTGTCTCTAGTACGCGAATAAGCATAATGCGGTCAAGTATTTGTTGCGAAATGGCTTTGGCTTGCTCTAACGACAAAAGTGGTTGTGACTGCTTTAGCCCGTTTGCTAGCAGCAAACGCCATAATTTGAGATCTCGGAGAAATGCTTTGCCAAGTGGTACGCGCCGTTTTTCATAGTAGATATTTGTGATTTGATCGTTTATCAATTGTTCACGGTTTAACAAGCGATAGAGCAACTCAGCATTGTCAACATATTGGTCAACGGTGAGTTTAAGAAAAGGCTCGTGGTCCGCGATATTCAGTACATGCAGTTCGCGAAAGTTCGTCAATATAATCCAACGTACCGGTTCTCGTTCTTTTAGCTCCAATTGATAATCACGGAGATACCGACGTGTTTGCTTACTATATAATGTCCACAGGTCTCGTGTTTCAAGCAGTGATTTCGCTTCAAGCAATGCTAGCCCTTTGTGATCATTAGGACTACTATTCAGTCGATAATCTACCCAACCAAGCCGATCATTGAGTGTTTGACGAATTGCGGTCTGTGTTGTGCGATGATCTTCGTCAAAACCTAAAGCACTGAGTAGCGGATTTAATAGTTTATCTTCGGTCTCCGCTTCTGGTTTAGCTATAGGGATACCAGATAATGCTACTCGTAGGTTGGACTCTACAGTTGGCATCTTAGCAACAAGCCGCGCTAACTCTTCTCTAAATTTCTCCAAGCCTATCATCAGGGAACTCCATTTTTTCAGTTTGCCGTACAGTGATAGTACCATACGGAAGCAAGCTACAAAGGTCGAACCTTTTTGGGGCATAAAATCGTGCAACCCTGTGTTATCATAGATGTATGCGAACAATGGCGCGAAGGCTATTCTACGCGATACACTCCACGATTGGAATACACACTTGACGTAGCCATAGGATACATGTACAATCATATCTGAATTGCTAGCGAAAATAGTTGTTGGCAGTGTCGGTAGACGAGCGCGGTGGAAGAAATGCTCCCCCGTGACGAACTATGCCTATTACCATTGATATTCTGGGAGAGCCAAAGATAATGAAAAAGGGAATTCATCCAAATTATGTCGAGTCCACAGTCAGTTGTGCCTGTGGCAACAGCTTTCAAACACTTAGCGTCAAACCTGTGTTGAAGGTTGACGTGTGTTCAAAGTGTCATCCGTTCTTCACTGGTCAGCAGCGCATTCTTGACTCTGCGGGCCGCGTGGAGCGTTTCCGCAAACGCTTTAATCTCAAAGAAGAAGAGTAAGATTTTAGCGTGTATTCGAGGGATAAGGGCAAGTACAAATGTTCCCTTATCCCTTTTTCAGTTGTAATGTTATACATGTTTTATTTTATAATGAGGGGTAAATCTTTTAGTGAATGCGACGCAACGAACCATCCTGTTCCTGATTGCTGATACGGGTGCGGGTCATCGCAGTGCCGCGAACGCAATCAGCAATGCCATCAAGCTGATCTCTCAACAACAACAGCAGGAGTGGCAGGTACACTTCGCCGCCCAATCTATAGTGGAGAACGGTGGCACACAAAGGACAAGTCAGGCAACTGCTATCCTTGCCCCTTCTCCTACCTATCGCGTAGAGATTGTTGATGTGTTTGAAGAGTATAGCCGCTTCCCACTACGTGAAGCGGTGAAGTTATATGGGCCAACTATTCGCTATAATCCAAAGCTGTATGGCGAGGTCTTCAGGCAAAGTAACAATGCATCAGGAATAAAAGCAGTCAATACTCTGGCAACGCCTCTGGTTCTAAACGGTTTACTGCGCTTGATTACTAGTGTTCAGCCCGATGTCATTGTCTCTATTCACCCCTTGCTCAATGATGTTACTGTACGTGCCCTACGCGAACTACGCCTCGATATTCCTTTTATCACAGTTGTCACTGATCTTGTGAGTGTCCATAGCTATTGGTTCACTCCCGGTGTTGATTGCTACGTGGTGCCTACTGAGCAAGCCAAACAACTCTACTTGCAGCGGCACTTAGATCCCGAACATGTCAGTATGCTAGGTATGCCTATTGACCCTAAATATACATTGCCAGTGGCGAGTAAAGAAGAGTTACAGCGTAAATTTAATCTGAAAGTGGGTATTCCCACGATCTTGCTCGTTGGTGGTGGCGATGGTGCAGGAGGGTTACAGAAGGCGGTCCGTGCTATTTCGCGAGCGCATTTGCCTGTGCAACTACTTGTGGTAACGGGCCGTAATCGGCGTCTATACACACATTTGCAGCGTACACGCGCTAGTCTTCATGTGCCTGCAAAGATTTTCGGTTTCGTGCAAAATATGCCTGAACTGATGCACGCCTCAGATGTGATTATCACCAAGGCTGGACCAGGAACAATCTGTGAGGCATTGGCCTGTAACCTGCCTGTGATTTTGAGTGGCTATGTGCCTGGGCAGGAAGAGGGCAATATTGATTTTGTGGTGAATAATAAAGTAGGCGTGTTGGCACTCGATGCACCAACGCTGATCGACGCACTACGCCGCTTGATCCGACCAGGTTCGCCAGAACTCCGTCAACAGCAGGAGAACGCAAAACGGATTAGCCGTCCGCGTGCCTCCTTTGATATCGCTCAATGTATCCTGGACTATTTGCCCACTAGCACGAAGCCAAGCGTCTGGCAATCACAAAGCTGGAAAATTCGTAGCCACACTCTGTCGAGCCGCTTGAAATCTGCGATTCGTATTCGTCGTTTGCGGCGCCGTATACCACGAACATTGATGAAGAGTCCCGTGATGCGACGCCTCTCCAATCTTCGCATGCGCGGCTTCGCGGAAAACGACAAAGATATCAGATGAAATGTAGGAGAACCATTATGGTCTCCTCTTAATATATAGATAACGTAAAAGGACTTTTTTATATGCCATCAAATATACAGCAACCACAGCAGAAACATGTAGAATTTTCTGCAGTACGCTGGGCGACAACAGGACTGGTGCGTCTCCTCTATCGTTTCTGGACACGCATTGCTGCTCGTCTCTTCCCCGAAAATTCGCCTGGAGAGCGCATTGCACATGCCTTGCACCTTCCCCTTCCTGACAAGCTGAACATGAGTTGGGTCAATGAACAGCTCGCCGTGGGCGGACGTATACGTCCAGAAGATATGCATGCGTTAGGGTTAAGCGGTGTAACACATGTGATCGACACTCGTTCGGAGTATCAGGACGATGAAGAGGCTTTGCAAAAAGAAAACATTACACTCCTCTATCTCCCAACGCCCGATACCTATCCCTTGAGTGTAGAGCAGCTTGCGGAAGGGGCGAAATGGGCGAACGAGCAAATCAAAAAGGGTGGACGTGTTCTTATTCACTGTGAACACGGTGTGGGTCGCAGCGTCCTGCTAACCTGTGCAACGCTTATACAGGATGGCATGTCGGGTCGTGACGCGCTGGCTCTGGTACAGCAAAAACGCTGGCAGGCGGCTCCAAACGAGCGACAGGTCGCACGCCTGAAAGACTTTGAGGCCGCGCTACAATCACAACGCAGTGCGTAGGCGCAGCGCATAACGCTCAATTGCTAGTGCGACACCATCCTCGGTGTTACTTGTCGTTACAGCGTCGGCACTAGCCTTCACGATATCCGATACCTGACCCATCGCCACACCCCAACCAACTGCTTGCAACATTTCGATATCATTGTTGTTATCACCAAGTGCCATTACCTGGGCCAGCGGAATTCCTACCTGTCGTGCGAGAGTCGTCAAGCCACTGGCCTTCGAGCAGTGTGTATGCATAATCGCCATCTCTGCATAACCATAATTTCCTTGCTTAATGGCGTTCCAACTACAGGGCAAGTCCGATATCTCTGGTATCAACCCCTTGATAACATTATCTGGTGCAAAAGCCACGACGCGCAGTGGATCTCGCTGTCCGGTGCAAAGCGTGTCATACGACATGCGCCTGATTGTGCCTTGAAATGTTGTGAAATAGCCAGCAATCCACTCGTTGTCTCGTTCGGCTGGACCTGTCCATATCTCCTCGATACCGTCAGTAATATGGTGAGCAACCGGCTGAACATTATGGCGTACCAATATCTCTACTGCCTCCTGTGCTATCTCTGCCTGTAATGGATGCATATGAAGGATATCGCCTTGTGGATGCTGAATGATTATGGCTCCGTCATAGAGGATAAGCGGAATTGACAAACCTAACGCATCTGCTATTTGTTTTGTGTTGAGATAGCGGCGTGCGGTTGCCAGCGTCACAAGAATACCAGACTCTTGGGCTGCTCGTACTGCTGCGATAGTGTGTGGCGCAATCTGCCCCTGTGGAGTGAGTAAGGTGCCATCAATATCTATGGCGAGCAGTTGAATGTCGGGCGTGTTCTGCATAAAATAAAGCGCGTCCTTCTGTAATAGGAATGCGACGGACGATCATAGCCATCCGTCGCATCGTTCCCCTGGAATAGGGAGAGTATGTTGCTCTTCCAATTATACACTGCTATTTCTTTGTTGAGCAATGCAGTAACCAGAGCTGTTTAATGTCGAGACAGATACGGTGAAGTCAGACGGGCGACCCTTGTAGCATAGAGTCCAACACATTCATCCTGCCTTCGTTCCCATTGACGAATGTGTAGGGGCCGTTATTCATAACGCCCTGTGAGCGATAAACGCATTTAGCAGGAATTGAGGTATATCTCCAGTAATCGGGGAAATGGTCGATGGAGACGAGGCGTTATGAATAACGGCCCCTACAATTGCTCAATGCCTGCTACGTTTTCGATATTGAACCATTATCGTTCGCACATGTGTTGGAGTCAATGCCCTTGTGGTCGCCCGTCCTCTATAGACAAGTTTCCTTTATCTCTGTTACAATCACACATATGAACACGCAACGTTCCAGAGGCGTTCGCACAAAACGCCCTCCTATACAGACAGCGCACAATTCTAACTCTCATACGACTGAAACCACAGTGCAACCAGGCATGAATGCATCCTGGGTCGATGCTGATGGTTTTCCTTTGCTACCCGATATCATGCCGAGTAGCACTATTCGCGATAGTCTTTACGATCTCATACCACTGGGACCACGCGAGGAAAAGCTAATCGGTACGGCAGCTTTTCTGCGTCTCCAACAAATCAAACAACTTGGCTTTGTGTATCGTATCTGGCCGGGCGCAACACATACCCGTTATGAGCATAGTCTTGGTTGTTACCACCTGACGCTACGTGCTTTGCGTGCCCTTCTCCAACGGGGTGCCGATGGTGGACTGCATGGTGTAGAGATCAGTAGTATACAAACGTTGGTTGTTGCGGCACTTTTGCACGATATCGGGCACTATCCCTTTTCGCATACTATAGAGGAACTTGGACCACCAATTATTTTGCACGAGCAGGTAGGACGCGCGATTATCGAAAGCGGCGAGATTGCGACGATTATTGAGCAAGATTATCACCTCTCGCCCCAACGCGTTGCAGACTTTATTGATCCGCCAAAGACGAGAGCGTTGCCAGCAGACGATGAACTTTTACGACACCTCTTGAGTGGTGCCCTTGATGTAGACAAGCTCGATTATCTGCCGCGCGACGCTCGTGCTTGCAATGTCCCTTATGGTGGCGTTGATGTATCGCGCCTACTCAGTTCTCTTCGCATTAACGCTGATGTGGCGGGTCAACAACGGATGGTGGTGACACAAAAAGGTGTCAGCCCACTACACTCTCTGATACACGCACGGCAGGAGATGTTCGATAATATCTACTGGCATCATACGAGCCGCTCGTTTCAAGTGATGCTGCTACGAGCAGTTCATGATGCCATTAGTGCAGAGGTGCTACGAGCTGAGCAGCTTATGGGTCTGGATGACCACTCGTTGCTGACCTTGTTAACACAACCAACTATGCCTGCGAGTGCGCGCGCCCTGGCATCTGACCTTGAACTACGCCGTCCCTATAAAGTCGTGCTAGAGGTAAGTCGTCCGGCGGGTCGTCTCTTTCATCGTCTCGACGCTCTCTTCTGGGACGCGGAGCGGCGTCGTAAGGTTGAGCAATCGCTTGCAGGCGAACTCGCTAGAGCTTTGGAAATTGACGTTGCCGACTACGAAATTCTCTTCGACATTCCGCGTCCTGAAAAGTGGGAGATGGACGTGTGGGTCCAACTCGACCATCCACCCGTTGGCATGGAATCGCTGATGACCTGGGTCGAGGTGACAGGTCTACAATCGGACGATTTGGCACGCTACGAGCAGCACCAACGGCGTATCCGCATTGTGGCAGTTGAGCGCATTCGAGCAATACTACAAAATCACAAAGATGATGTCATGTTGCCAATCTTGGAGAGGATCTTGTAGTACATATGATTAATGCATTCGCTAATGAACATAGGGGAACGGACATCGCTTCGCTCGTCCGAGGTCGTGATAAATCAGGCCCCTACATTGCTGTTGCCATTATTATCATCCTGTTTGCTCTATCCCTACGTCTTGTACTCACCGCCTTTGGAGTGCCAGCTACCAATAGTGACGAAGGCACAATGGGATTGGAGGCTATGCATATTGCATTTAGAGGAGAGCATCCAATCTTTTTTTATGGGCAAAACTACATGGGCGTGCTAGAAGCATATCTTGCGGCTGACTTTTTTCATCTCTTTGGAGTCTCGTTATTTTCACTCCGGCTAGGCTTGATTCTTCTGTTTCTCCTGTTTCTCATCAGCATGTACTACTTAACAAGTCTTTTATACTCAAAAAAGCTTGCGTTGGTCACGCTTTTATTGCTCAGCTTTGGCTCTTCAGATGTCTTTATTCAAGAACTGAGGGCAGTTGGGGGTGCTGTTGAAACATTACTCTTTGGCTCGCTTGCACTCTTGTTAGCTACATGGCTAGCATTTCCACGAACACCCTTCTCTGTCCTAGATAAGCCAAGAAATCGTGTTATTGTGTATGGATGTTGGGGATTTGTCGCAGGTATTGGTCTATGGAGTCACATGCTGGTACTGCCCTTTGTGCTGGCTGGGGGTATACTGTTATTGCTATTTTGCCGCCAGGAACTGCGGATACGTGTGTTAGCTGTACTTCTGGCAGGCTTTCTGCTCGGTGCATCTCCTCTCATTATCTACAATCTTACCGTGCCACCCTGGGTTGGGACGTTTGCAACCGCCTGGAATATTCAGCATGCGAGCAATCTAGGAAGCGTGAATGGGCAGAATTTGCCAGTAAGACAGGTTATTGGAACGATGCTTTATAGTCTCCCTGTCGCCACTGGCCTCGATCCAACACTATGTTCATACAATCAGTTACCTCTGAGTGGCTCTGAGAATGGTTATACACTTCCTTGTGCCATTTTCTATGGCGGATGGAGTTTAGGATATATTATCCTGCTAGCACTCTCACTCGTATTTGCAGCAAAACCTCTGTGGGAGATGTGGCGTTTGCATCGATTACAAACAACATCGAAGTCGATAGAAGAGAAATATTATCTAGTGCTGAATTGTGCGCGATTGTTGCTGCTGAGTGCAGCGACGATCACTCTGCTGCTCTACGTTCTTAGTCCAGTATCGGCCTTGAAGCCGTGGAGTACGCGCTACTTGATTGGTTTGCTGATTGCTACTCCTGCGATTATCTGGCCTTTGTATCGTAGCGTTACGCTACAACCAAGTCTTCATTCTTTCAGACTTACAACTCTCATGCCGACTCTAACACGCATGATATTGTTGATAGTATGCGCTACATTGCTACTATCAACTGGAATTACGCTTACTACTATTCCTAAGACACAAGCCAATCAACAGCAGCAAGAGGTACTCATTCAGAGTCTTTTGCATATAGGAGCGACACGTATCTACACTGGTTACTGGACGTGTTATCAGTTGATGTTTCAGAGCTAGGAACGCATTATTTGTAGTATCCCTGATGGGCTGGTACAGCCTGGGGCTAATCGCTATCTTCCCTATCGAGTTGTTGTGGAGAGTGATGCTGAGGCTGCCTATATGTTTGTTCAAGGATCCGACGATGACAAAGCCTTTGCAAAAAAAATGCAGCAATCGAGTAAACACTATAGACAGTTTGTCTTTGAGGGGTATGCGATCTATCAACCTGTAAATAACTCATCTTGAGGCATCTATGAGTCATCGTAACTTTTAGATACAATTGCTATGTACTGAACTGCAGAAAAAAGAGCTTCTGTTCAACAGAAGCTCTTTTTTCTGTCTTATAAGTTTAAATTAAGCAGGCTGGCGTGTGCGACGCTGTTTGCGACGCTGTGCCGCTGCCTTGCGCTTGCGGCGTGCCTGGGGGCTTTCGTAGTAGGCGCGGCGGCGTGCTTCAGAGAGAATACCGTCCTGCTGCACTTTACGATTGAATTTTTTGAGGGCGATCTCAAAAGAGTCGCCTGGGTTTACGCGTACTTCACTCATTGTTGTTACCAGCTCGATCTGCGGTCATTAGAACGACCACTGGCTGGACTCATCGTTTGGAAGCAATCACTGCAATAAACAGGCTTGTCACCACGTGGCTGAAACGGCACCTGGGCCTCGTTTCCACAACTGGAGCAGGTTGCTGAATACATCTGACGGGGTTCGCGGGAGCCACCGCTACGACCACCGAAGCCACCAGACTGATTTTTGCGTGCAGAGCGGCAGGAAGGGCAGCGACTCGGTGTGTTAGTTAAGCCGTGACTGGCGTAAAACTCTTGCTCGCCAGTTGTGAAGACAAATTCCTGGTTGCAGTCGCGGCAAGCCAGTGTCTGATCAGTATATGCCATGTTTCTCCTAATTCTCGGACGTATTTGGAAGTGTCCTCTTGTATTCGCGTGTATCGCGCTGCGTGCAGCAGATAATCTTTTCCGAGCAACTATGCACTCTACAACGTCTAACGATTATATCATACTCGCCAAAAAAAAGCACTAGCCGAAAATCGGCAGGACCCTTGCGGTCTCCCTGCTTTTTCCGATTATACAAACTCTTTACAAATCCCTCAGACTCTTTTGAATATATTGGTCTATAGTATCCATAACGAAAAGAAATCCGTGTTCATACTACAGAGTATGCGCGAACGATTAGTATACGAGGTGTAATAATATGTTTAATCCTGATATGCATGAAGATATGACAGACCGAGACACGCCAGAGGGAACTTCTGCCGTAGATATGCACGATGATACAACAGAGCGTACCAACCCGGTGCGCCAGATGGAGCAGGCTGGTCGTCCCATGAATCCGCAACAGCAGTATGATGTGTACAATAGTCCTGTACCCACCTATTCCCAGACACGCTGGCAGAACGCTCCTGCTCAACCATCAGCGCAACAACCTTATACATACAACGCCAATACCGACCCTCGTGTGCCAATAACGCCTCAGCAGGTGCAACAACCTATACGCAGACAGTCGCGTGGCCCACGTACAGGAGCTATCTTGCTGCTGACACTGCTCCTCGCGGTTGTCTTTGGCACTGGCCTGTTCGCTGGCTGGGAGTTTGGGCGCGGTAGTACTGCACCTGCGCTGACAACAGCGACGCAATCGTCAGGCTCTTCATCAACGACGACGGTTACGAGTACGACCGAGGCGCAACGCGAGGCGGTGATCGCGAAGGTACGGCCCGCGATTGTGCTGGTCAACGTGACAACGGCCAGTGGGAGTGCTCTCGGCTCAGGCGAAATCGTCAATAAGCAGGGTTATATCGTGACCAATAATCACGTTGTTTCCGGGGCGAACACGATACAAGTGGTGCTTTCCGATGGCACACGGGCAGCCGCTCAACTTGTGGGTAACGATGCCGCCGATGATCTCGCGGTAATTAAGATCAACCCAACAGCGAATTTGGCCGTTATTACCCTTGGTGATTCGTCACAACTCAAAGTTGGACAAGAGGTACTGGCAATCGGTAATCCGCTTGGTAATACCCAGACCGTGACAAATGGTATCATTAGTGCGCTGAACCGTAGCGTTTCCGAAGGTCAGGGTGGAGCAACTATCCCCGATGCTATCCAGACCGATGCACCAATCAATCCTGGTAATAGCGGTGGTGCGCTCGTCGATATGAGCGGCAATCTAATCGGCGTCCCGACCTTGACCGCGATTGACCCGGAGTTCAACACGCCAGCGAATGGTGTCGGTTTTGCCATTCCGTCCAATCGTGTCAAACTCATCGTGCCGCAGATTATTCAGACTGGCAAGGTGACGCACACTGGTCGCGCCGTACTGGGTATCAGTGTGGCAAGCGTTGATTCGGCACTCGCGTCACAATATAATCTGGGCATCGATCATGGCGCACTGATCACCAATCTTACCAGTGGTGGTGCCGCCGCTAGCGCGGGCATGAAAACTGGGGATGTAATCGTGAAGATAGATAATACGGCTGTGAACGATGCATCAATGCTAGGGAACGCCCTTATCACGAAGAACCCTGGTGATCGTGTCGCTGTCACAATCTATCGAAGCGGACAGCAACAAACCATCAACGTCACTTTGGGCGAACTCCAGGCTCCATAAATAGGGAAAATATCAACTGTGGACATGACAGGGGTAGAGCTTTGTCACTACTCTACACTTTTCCATCACATCGAATTAGGCGGTATAGTAGTGACAGGGCTTGTCCCTGTCATGCTCCTCGCATCCTCGAAATCTTTTGCTGCCCCCACTTTCGCAGGAGCGGAGCGACGACTGGCAAGCAACACACCTACGAAAAAGACAACCCAACCGAGTGCCATAAGTACCCAGAAGCCGCTTTCAAAACCGAGAATGCGTGCTACACTACCTGCACCCGCATTCAGCAAATCCCCGACGAGAATAAGTACATTCGCCCAGAGAATATTGCTGGTGCGAAGGCCCGCTATATTTTGCTGCCGACGATACAGTTTTAGTCCTGAATAGATGGCGACTCCCACAACCGCGACGACGCCTAGCGTGTTGATGATAATGACTGCAACAAGCCATGGACCCGGTTGCAAAATGCCCGTACCGGGGCCGACAATCTGGCTAAGCATCTGCATATGTATCTGCGCCAATAGTACCAGTGCGGTAGTCAACCCACTGAGCAGATAGAGAAAGGTCAGCCAGAGCGTCGTTGCTCGCGGACTACTTATCAGTGCCACACTGCCTAGCCCTAGCCATGCCGGAGTCAGCACACCGAGAATGTAATAGGCGCGAAAGAGAATAATCCCGTTGTAGCTCGTCGGCCCTACGCGTAACATGAAGACGTAGGCCAGAGTAGCAATAAAGGCCATCAGCAGCCCAACAAACCAGTACATCTGGTACGAGCGATGGCGACGCAAATATTGCCGCAAAACGACCACCGCGAAAATTCCTGTGACTATCACATTGATCGCGGACGAAATGAGTGCGAAAGGTGTATCCATACATGTATCCTGGTTTCTGTAGGTTTTGTTTAATGAAATGTAGCGAAAGTTATATAGGTTTCCTACAGAGGATACAAAAAACTACGCAATATTGCAATATGTATGTGCTGTGTTTAGCTGTTTTAGCTATCGGAGGTTACTTCATCTGCCCATCCAAGACTACGTTTTAGCTGATTACAATGTGTAAAAGGTAATAATTCCTCATGCTGAAGCCTTCCTACAACAATCCCAGGCGCAATTCCAACCTTTTCGGCAAATTCTTCAATTCCTGCCTTTGTGCGGGAAGAGTTTTGTGCTATAAATTGCTTCCACTGTTCACGGCTAATCAATGTATCTGATGCAAACTTATTGGCTTCTATCTCCTCTTTCTCACTATCTTTCTGCTCAGTCTCTAAGAAAACTTGACGCTTCCCATGAAGTAGAATATGACCAGCTTCATGAAAAAAAGTGAACCAGAATTGATCGTCAGTTTTATAACGTAAGCTAAGTTGTATTAATGCTTTTGTTGGAGTGAGCCAGCGCGTAGCACCGCAAATTCTAGTGTTAGGTAAAGCCTTTACAAAAACTACTACTACACCTGCATTCGCACATAAGCGTACCAATTCTTGTTGAAAAAAATCAACTGATTCTACGGTCAACGCTCGAACGTTGATAGTATACTGACTTGTGTGTAAAAGAAGGGTCTGGTACCCTAGACTGGTACTCAGGTATCAGTCAAGAACCAGGAGAATACCATGACTCTGAATGAACACAATATCGAAGCTGTACTAGGAAGTCAAGAGCCATTTGAACAGTACGTTCGTGAGCAACTGCGGCAAGCGGTCCGCGTTGCTCTCATCAAGGTATTAGAAGAAGAGGTTGAACCCGTGATAGGCGCACAGCGATACGAACGTACAGAGCAGAGGCGAGATCAGCGCAACGGTCATTCCACTCGCACTTTGGAGACCACAATGGGTCAGATTGCTGATTTGCCTGTTCCTCGAACTCGTCACGGACATCAAACACAGGTGTTTGAACGCTATCACCGTCGTCGTGATGATCTGGATCAGGCTATTGGAGCGATGTTTGTGGGAGGAGTGAGTACCAAAGGGGTAGGCAACGTGATGGAAACGTTGACCGGAACTCATCCCAGCCCTTCAACGGTTTCACGCGTGTTTCACACGCTCGAAAGTGAGTATACGACGTGGAAAACGCGGACGCTTGCGGAAAAGTATGCGTATGCATTTGCCGATGGCACGTACTTCACGGTGATCTACAATGGCGAAGGCTGTAAAATGCCAATTCTTGCTGTCGTTGGGATTACCACTGAGGGAGAACGAGAGGTGCTTGGGTTTCGCGTGGGAGATCGAGAGAATCAAGTAGCTTGGGAAGCCCTCTTAGACGATCTGAAAGAACGAGGGGTCCAAGAGATTGGATTGTGGGTGAGCGACGGCAATCAAACCATGCTCAACGCTATCGCCCGCAAATTTCCTTCCTCCTCTCGTCAGCGATGCGCGATTCACAAAATGGAAAATGTGCTCTCCTATGTGCCCAACAAACAGCGTGAGTACATCGAACCAGAGTTGAAAGCTCTGTTTTACCAAAAGAAGCGGGCGGCGGCGGATCAAGCAGTTGCGGCATTGATCGAAAAATATCAGAAGAGCTATCCCACAGCGATTGCGTGCTTCCAACGGGATTTGGATGCCTGCTTGACGTTTTATGCCTTTCCAAAGGAGTACTGGAAAACCATTCGGACCAACAACATCATCGAGCGACTCTTTGGAGAAGTCAAACGTCGCTCCCACAAAATGGCGAGCGCGTTCCGTAACGAAGACAGTTGTGTGTTGCTCTTTTACGCGGTGATTCGTCGTTTGAAGTTCAATAGGCTGACGATGCCACCTGCATCACAAGCTCAACCAGACCCTGCACTTTTACACAACACTTGACATACTACCGCGTATCTATTGCCCACAATTCATCAAGGCGACGTTTAAGTAACTTTGCTTGTTGTGGACCATACTTTTTGATTAGTTGAGACTGGTCATTCCATATTTTCCCTAATTTTCGATCTTGAAAGAGAATATCCACATTAAACAGCCCCACTAAATAATATTAACCCAAAGGGTTAATATTATTATAATATAAAACTAGTAGTGAGTAAAGTTTGTGAAAATTGAGTTCGCCGAACATTTACACTCTTCGCTCCAGCACCACAAACCCAATAATTGCAAGCACCACCAGCACTAGTCCAAGCAGTGCGCGACTCCCAGGCATGCTGATATCAAAAATGGTGAATGGGGGTTGCTGCTGATTTTGCTGTGCTGCCTGATGGTTGCTTGCGTCAGGACTTGTGACTGATGGTACGTTTGTAGGCGTGGGCGTCACCTTCTTCGCGACTGCCACAGTCTCGCGTGGTGTAACAACGTGTGGTATTGCTGATTTGTTTTGTATGCCTGAACTCCCGACACCAGCACTGGAACTAGCACCACCATGTGTACCTATGACAGTGCCGAAAAGTCCAGAGAGCAGGAAGACAATACCTATAACGGCAGCTAACGTACTAACAACCCTGATGGCTCCACTTATATATGTGGGTATGCCCCTTCTTTGGCGTAGCGGTGTAACAGGAGCAAACGAGTGTACCGAGTGGTCGCTGACGCGTGGAACTAGAGCAGGGTCGGCAACGGGCAGCGTAAATGAGCGCGGTAGCTTAGGCTGCGGCAGGGCGTGTAAAAGCGCGATTGTCTGACGTAGCTCTGCGAGTTGTTGTTGACACATTTCACAGGTGCGTAGGTGTTCTTCGCTCTGTGCTTGTTCTTCCGCTGAGAGTTGCCTATCAATCAAGGCTGAAAGCCGTGCTGTTGTAAGATGCCGATCTTGTTTTGCCACGCATATGCTCCGTAAAGACGTGTTGACTACAATTATGACTATTCTTTAGTAAGACGATAACGGCTCGGTAAAAGTTCCCCGTGCTGCTGTAGATACAGACGTAAGTGTGTACGCCCACGTGAGATACGTGAACGCACGGTGCCGATTGATGCCTGTGTTGCGACGGCAATCTCTTCATATGAAAGGCCCTCGATATCACACAGCACCACCGCGACGCGCTGTTCCAGCGGAATATCCTCTAATCCGCGCTGAATAAGGTCCTGTAGCTCCTGATTGAGCAACGTCTCTTCGGGGTTGCCTTCCAGTCCAGTTGTTGCTAGCGCACTTAGCATAGCAGGTGTATGTGTCTCGTCGTCTTCGGTGAGTGCTTCGAGCGACTCTGCTGGTCGGCGTTGGGTACGTCGCCAGTGGTCGCAGGCCATGTTCGAGCCGACGCGCAACAACCATGCCCGAAACGAGGAGCCACCACGATACGATGCAATGCCCTTGAAGGCCGCGACAAAAGCGTCCTGCGTCACATCTGCTGCCGTATCAGGGTCGCCGAGCATGCGAAGAACAACACTATACAGCGTTTGCTGATAGTGTAACACCAACTGGTTGAATGCGTTTACGTCTCCGCGCTGGCTACGAGCGATGAGTTGTTCTTCATCATCGCGCACGGCCTTACTCATTGCTTCCCTCGCTTCTCTCGCTCTTTGCGCCAGTGTAACATATTTTGTATGGTGCGACTAGACGGTAGCGTTGACACTATTTGAGACGGAGGACTATAATATCTCCCATAGGCACAATACCTTGTTACGTGACGAATGAAAGCGTTATGCCGCAATGCGTTTCTGCTTCGCCGGGGAAGCAGAGGTTGCCCCATACAAGGGCTACTGCCTTCTATGAAGAAGCATCTATTCTCACGGAGGAGCGTTTATGTCCACCACCACTGGCGCAGGACTGGAAGATGTTGTTGCAACAACGTCAAGTATTTGTGATCTCGATGGCAAACTAGGCAAGCTTACCTACTTCGGTGTTGATATTCATGATCTGGCGCAGCATTCGTCTTTTGAAGAGACTGCATATCTGTTATGGCATGGCAAGTTGCCGACGCGAGCGCAGCTTGAGGAAGTACAGGATCAATTTATCACACAACGTTCTCTACCGGGTCGTCTGGTCGATATCATGCGTCTTCTGCCTACAACGACTACGCCTATGGATGTGTTGCGTACCTCTGTCTCAGCTCTTGCCGCTTTCGACGCCGACCTGAACGACAAATCCGAAGCTGCGAATCAGCAACGGGCATTGCGCTTGACCGCCGTGCTACCTACCATTGTGGCGAGCTGGGAGAATATTCGCAACGGCAAAGACCCTGTAATTCCTCTGAATGACTCCAATCATGCCACAAACTTTCTATATATGCTGACTGGCAAAATGCCCGATGAGTACGCTGCACATGTGCTGGATGTCGCGCTCATCTTACATGCCGACCACGAACTGAATGCTTCAACCTTCGCCGCACGTGTGAGTGCTGGTACAAAGGCCGACATGTATGCCTCCGTTACAGCAGCTATTAGCGCACTCTCCGGCCCTCTACATGGTGGCGCAAATGAGCAGGTTATTCGTATGCTATTGCGAATCGGCGAGCCAGGACATGCCGAGGCATACATCCGTAATGCATTAGAGCGTAAAGAACGCATTATGGGCTTCGGGCACCGTGTCTATCGCACCGACGACCCACGCGCGACTCACCTGAGAGCCATGTCCGAAGAGCTAGGGAAACGCAACAATGACACGCGCTGGTATGAGATATCGCGTATCGTCGAAAAGTACGTCATGGATCATAAGGGTCTCTACGCGAACGTCGATTTCTACTCGGCCTCCGTCTACTACTCGCTCGGTGTTCCGATTGATCTGGACACACCTATCTTCGCGAGTAGCCGCACAGCAGGCTGGACCGCGCACATTCTTGAGCAATATGCCAACAACCGCCTCATCCGTCCGCGTGCCGATTATATTGGACAAAAAGTAACTGAATATGTGCCGCTCGATAAGAGAGGGTAATAAAGAGAATTGAGGGTGCCAACCGCACGCGGTTGGCACCCTCAATTGGCCTAATAGCACACGAGTTCTCTCTTTGTTATATCTCTCTCAGTGCTGTTTGGGTCATCCCAAACAGCATCACCAGACCCAGCAAGAGTCCACCGAACGGAAAGAGGATCGCCGGGCCAAACTGGTTTGCAAGTACACCAGCCAGTGCCACCGAGAGAGGATATAGCCCGGATGCGCTGAACATCAGCAGACCCATGACTCGTCCCATCAGATGGCGCGGAATGACCAACTGGATCGCGGTAAAAAGCAGGACAGTAATACCGCTGTTGGCGATGCCGCCGATCAGCATACAGATCACGGCTCCAATGACACCCCATGTGGGGAGAAGAGCGATTGCGGCGGCGACGATCAGTCCAGCCAGGAGGACACCCAATCCTTTGTGTTTGTGTTTGCCCAACATCCCGGCGAAGATGCTCCCAACGAGTGCGCCCCCTCCCCAGGCCGCCAGGATGAAACCATAGCCGTTCGCGCCCCCGTGCATGGGGCCGTGAACCAGCGTGGGCAGTGCCACCTCTATCAGTCCGCCCGAAACGAGACTTATCACAATGAACATGAGCAGGACGACCTGAATCAACCGCGAGGTGCGTAGAAAGTGCCAGAAACTGACCTGCTCACCTTGTTCCCGGGTGCCGACTACTGGATTCTCCTGGTTTTCTCCTGCCTCTTGTTTGCTTGGTGTAGTACGGTTGGTCGCATGCATCAGGGCGAGCGAACCTGCCGAAACGAGGAAGGTCGCCGCATCGATGATCAGAGCCACACCTGCAGTGAATGAGGCAACGATGACGCCTGCAAAGGCCGCTCCCACCAGGTTCGCACCCTGCATCGAGGACATCATCAGCCCGTTGCCAGCTTGCAGGTCCTCGTTGCTCAGTGTCTCCGGCAAGATGGACATGGAGGCGGGCATGAATGCGCCCCCCAATGCTCCCAACGGTACGGCAATCGCACAGAGTTGCAAGACGGTGGGGTGTCCCAACAGGGCCAGCACCCCCAGGATACCCACCAGCAGCATACGCACGGTGTCGGCGATCAGCATGAGTCGTCTAGGGCGTAGGCGATCACTCAGCCAGCCCCCCACCAGCATGCTCCCCACGCTAGGAATGCCATAGGCTGCCAGGACAATACCCAGCTCCTGCGCGTTGCCTCCCGTCGTCAGGATCAGCCATGGTAGTGCCACCATGTAGAGCGCATCACCAATGATTGAAATGGTTCGTCCGCTAAAAAGCAAATTGAAGTTCCGCACCTTGAAAGGGTGCAGCATCCCCCCCGCAACCGCTTCGGCTGCGCTTCGTTCCGTTGAACTGTCCTGTGTGAGGACCTCGTTCCCAGCCAGGGGAATTTCATCTGGATGAAAAGAAGTTGACATAGGTATTCACTCACCCTTTCTTGCTCACAGAGACTATGCTACAATACGATTCACTAAGCTAGTTAAATGAAGCTTCAGAAAATTATCTTACACACTAAGATATATTTATCTTAGCCGGAGGAATAAAAAATGTCAAGTGGTTCACAGGAAAAAAACACAGAGGGACGAAGGGAGCTTGCGCGAGAGCTTCGACAGTTCAATGGACTCGGCGCATCCTTCTTCCGGGCTGCGGCGGCTCGGATCGGGATGACTGTCACAGACATGCAGGTTATGGATATCCTGGAAAGCATCGGCCCCTCGACCGCTGGTCAGCTCGCCGATCTCACCGGACTCACCACTGGTGCGATCACCGGGATGCTGAATCGGTTGGAGGAGGCCAAGCTTGTACGTCGGGAGCGTGACCCTAACGATGGGCGTAGGGTCATCGTCCAGATCGAAAGAGGCCAGGACAATATACAGAAGATCAGCCCCATTTTCGCATCCCTTGAGAAGGCGTGGGATGGACTAGCGTCGGATTACGACGAGGAGCAGACCTCTTTGCTCTTAGAGTTTCTCAAACGCAGCAATGCACTGTTTAGAAGAGAAATTGTCCAGTTGCAAGAGATACCAGGGGGTGAGGGAGGAATCTTCTCCGCTCCATTGGGACAGCTTTCGAGTGCTCGGCTCGTCGCCTCCTCTGGGGTCTCCCGACTAACGTTGCACACGGACGAGGGAATGACCGACCTTTACCAAGCCCGATTCGAGGGACCCGTGCCAAACGTCGCGGTCAAAGAGGGAGTGGTCACGCTCCGCTATCCACGCGGTCTCTGGGTTCTAAGTGGGGGGAAACGAGCGGCGGAGGTCACGCTCAGCACCGCCATTCCGTGGCATATTATGATTCAAGGGGGAGCATCGGAGGTCACCGCCAAACTGGGTACACTCAAACTCGCCGGACTGGAGATCAAGGGGGGCCTCAGCTCGGTCCGCCTGGAACTGCCCACGCCAGAGGGCATGGTTCCCATACGCATCAGCGGAGGAGCATCAGATGTCACGTTTCGGCGCCCGGCGGGTGTCGCCGCCCAAGCCCACCTCAAAGGGTGGGTCTCCGAATTTGTCTTCGATGAGCAAACCTTTAGCAATGTGGGCAACGACGTGCGGCTGCAAAGCCCTGGCTTTGATCCAACTGCCCCATACTACGACATCGAAGTTGCCAGTTCCGCTAGCACGATCACTATCACTTCTGGGTGATACAAGAAATCGTATCTTTCCGTCAAAATCACACCGACAGACCAATTCTCTTTATTGCAGCAGCTTTTGCACATCGCTTCGCATCTCTTCATAACTCTGATAGCGCAAGGCACGTTCCTCCGCTAAGGCGCGACTAAGAATAGTTTCGAGTTCTAGCGAGATATCGGGGTTGAGCATGCGTACTGGTGGATAGGCCGGGTAGTGCGGTGGCGCGATGTTCGTGAGGGCATGATGCATTGTTGCGGCTAACATGTAGATGCTGGTGCGAGAGTCGTAGGGCTTATCCTGAATGGGCAAGTAGGGCGAGATGACCAGTTTGCGCGTGGTACGATTGCGCGTGACTGGAATACGGATGCTGGGGTCACGCGGCGGTGGTTGTACTTGAAAGCCCGTCAGGAATGCTTTGCCACGTTTCTGCTCGATGAGAATGTTCGCGGGCGAGATGTCATAATGATACACACGCTGTCGCTCAATCGCGATCAGCGTATTCAACAGTGTATTCATATAGCCCAGCACATCGCGCTCGGATAGTGGACGTAGCAGTTTTTGCAGACGGTCCTCGATGCTTTCACCATCAATGTAAGCCAGAGCCATATAGTAGTGCTTGCTCTCAGCGAAACGGTCAAGCACGGCTGGCACAAAAGGATGATGCAGTTTTGCGAGTGATGCAGTGGCTTGCTCATAGTAGGCTACATCTTTTGCGCGGCGTGGCAGAGCATCGGCGCATTCCCAACGTTTCAATACAACCTGGCGTTCGTTCATTCGAGTGTCATAGGCCACCGCCATTGTCACATGTGTATCTTCCGACTGCTTGAGGACACGTTTAATTGTGTAGTGTCCCTGCCGTATACTGATGCCAACAAGGGGACTACGCACAACTTGTATTTGTGGCAAGGTAAGGCGACCACAAGACGAGCAGCAGCGTTGCCCAAAACGCAGTGGCGCATCGCAATAGGGACAGAGGCGGTTGTCCTGTTCTGCCCCACAGAAGGTACAACGCTGGGCACCTGTACGGTTTTGCTGTCCGCAATGGTGACAGATATAGCGTTGCAATGCCGTTTGTACTGCGTCCGCGTACCTCTCGGCAAATTCTGTCATGCTACTATAGCGGCGGTGATAGTCCTTTGCCAGAGCGCGTAGCAACACCGCCGCGACCTCTACCGGGACTCGCGAATTCCAGTGCTGCGGTGATGCTGGTGGCTCGTTAATTTGAGCATTCCACATCTCCTCGATACGCTTGTATACAAAAGGTGTGCGCCCTGTGAGCAATTCATAGCAACAGATGGCGAGGGCGTATTGATCGGAGTCGCGACGTGGATTACCCTGCCACTGCTCAAGCGGCATATAGGCAGCCGTGCCTGTCACCTCACCGAGCGAGGCGTGCGTATAGGTGCCAAGATAGAGCGTCGTGCCGAAGTCGGATAACAGTATCTGCCCGTTACGCCCAATAAGCAAGTTGCCAGGCTTCACATCCTGATGTACCATCTTCATATCGTGGACATACTGTAAGGCGTCCGCTGTCTGTCGCACATATGGTACCAGTTCTTCTGCGAAGGCCAGCCGTCTGCTACCATCGGACGTGCGGAAGATATCAGTAATCGTTTGTGGCGCATACTCCATCACAAAATATGGCTGATCGTTCTCTAAACGCCCGAAGTTGTAGATAGGTAAAATGTTGGGATGCTGCATCGTAGCAATGCGACGCGCCTCTTGCATAAAACTCGCCTGTGCCTTGTCGTTGAACTGGTCGAGGCGCAGCACCTTGAGGGCAAGCAAACGGCTCAGAGGCATCGGTTCACGCACCTTGTAGACGTGTCCATAGGTGCCAGCACCGATAAACGCAACCACCTCATACATGCCGATGTGCGCCCCCTGTACCAGAAAATCGCAACGCTGGCAGCACACCACGCCATCAGGGTTGGGATGTCCCCCACTAGAGCGCGGATTGAGACAGTGAGCCAAGTAATTCGTCCCTACCCCTTCTTAATGTGTTGATGTTCTCTATGAGTAGATACGTATGAGGTAGGTATGGGTTACTTTCATCAAAGAAGGCATATAAACCCTTGCTTTATATGGAACATTTATGTTACTATATTTGTATGAAATGGACTATTGAATATTTTGAACAGCAAGACACAACTCAACCTGCCGAGGTTTTTGAAGATGCACTTGACGCTACTCATATGCAACTTTCAAGCAAGTTAGCGCGAATTGCTAGAGAGTTACAAACATATGGTCATATGCTAGGTGGCGGCTACGTTGAGAAGTGTCATAATTACCAAGGAATGTGGGAGATACGTGCTATTCATAGTGGTACGCTTGCTCGTGAGTTTTTTGGTTTTGACGAAGCTCGTATTATTTTACTTCATGGATATGTTAAACGAGTTGGTCAACCTGCTTCGGAGCGCGATTTGAAAAAGGCATTTACCTATTGGACAGAATATATACAAACGCGCCGCGTGAGTCCTGTACAGGAGGAAAAAAGTGATGAATAGATTTGAGCAACGTCTACAGAAACGATTACAGAATCCAGAGTTTGCTGCTGGCTATGAAAAGATGGGTGTTGAACTACAACTCATGCACGCTATTGAGGCGATTCGTAAACATCAACATATAAGCCAGGAAACGTTAGCTGAACGTATGGGAAAAAAGCGAGAGTCCGTTTCGCGCATTCTTTCTTCCGACGAAAGTAATCCTACGCTTGAGACCCTGATCGAACTTTTTTCTGCTTTGAATATAACTGCGGATATCACGCTGCGACAGGCAAAAGAAGGCGAGAGTCCTATTCATGTTGCAACCGAATTGCTATCATGACATGTAGAGAGGGCCTACAATCACAGACCCTAAGTATAAACGTCATGATAGTACTCGTGGTCTCCCTCAGCGATGTAAATATAAACGTCAATATCGAGTTGGCTAAGATACTTAGCCATTAACGGTCCAACGCTATCCCACGCTAGTTTGCCGTTTAGCGTACCAAGTTTGGGAAAGGCAATGCTTTCTATGCTCGCTCTCTTGTAATTTGCACCAAAGTATTCCAACCCTTGCTCAATATATTCTAATTTGGAGTCAGCACGCCATGTAGCCTTCGTTGGGAAATTAAGTATCCAGGGTATGCTTTTTCTATAAAGTGTTGGCCTTCCTATGCGAAGCCTGCCGGTCTTACAATCTTGTTGATAGGCTGCAAACATAGTGGGATATTTTTGTTTGAAGGCGAGTGCCAAACCTTTACCCATGAAGCCTTCGCAGTTTACTGGATTGGTGATAACTTGAGCATTCGAGTCGAAGATATCGCCTTTTTGGTAGTGGAGAAGAGGCATAGTTTACTCCGTCTACTTCATGTTACAACAGAATTTCTGTCATAACTTATAAACGAACAGACAAAGATGGTGGCTTGCCAACTGACAAGCCACCATCTTTGTTTACTAACCCACTTATCAAACTAGTATGAGTTGCGAGTATCGTTTGTGTTGTCTGTACGTGTATTGAGGTCGGTATCGTTTGTATTTACGTCGTTTCCCTGTACCCTTGCGTTGCCGCTCTGATCCAGGCGGGCCTCTTCACGACGCACGGTGTCTGTTACCTGCTGGTTCTCTTGAACAGCACGTTTGCCAATGGAGACTTCGCCAGTGGTGACGGTATCCTTGCTGACATTAACACGCTCTTCGCTAACGGGAACGCGAATGTTCGCGCCTTCACCGATTGGTGTGCCATCATCGGTTACATTGCCGCTCACAGGACGGTTCTCGATGTAGACCTCTTCACGTGTTACGGGAACATTCACCGTCTTCTGCTCTTCGATAACTTGCTTGCCGAGAGTTACTTCGCCAGACTGCACCTGCTGCTTGCTGACATTGAGCTGCTCCTGGCGTAAGCGCATTGATTGCTGGTCGTCGGCCTGGTTTGCATAGTTAGCATCGCGGGTGCGGTCATAGCCAGTAGTACCCGTTGTTGCTGTATCGGTATAGTTAGCATCGCGAGTGCGATCATAACCCGTTGTGTTGGTTGTCGTATCTGTTGTGGTTGCTGTTGAAGTGCCACGAGTTGTGTTACCACGCTGATTGGCATAGTTGTACGCACCGTTTGTGTCGAGGATTGTTTTTGCCTCTGCTGCGCGATCACCAGCGTCGATAGAGACAACGGTACGACCATTGTTATATTCGTTCTCGTAATATTGCGCCTCGTCGTTAGAGACACCCATCCCTGTCAAATCGTTGGCGACGTGACCACTACCTGCTGTATCGTCACCGCTAAAGAAGTTCTTTACGCCTTCAAAAAAGCCACCTGTTGCAGCAGCACCACGTCCAGAGTGATGAATCTGGCTGCTGCTAAAGCCTGCGTTCTGCAATGCATCAATCGCACGGTCTGCGTTGGCTGCCTCATCAAAAACACCGATTACTGTACGTCCTGTCATTGCCATGTTTTTCCTCCTGATGCTACACTCAGCATATTTGCTGTACATCGTGTGCATTTCGATACAATACGTTCTTATTCGGTAACTGCTGTGATCATGTTTTGCTATCGGTGAAATATTTAATCACCACCTCTATTGTTCACGGATGAAAGCAAATAAAGGATACAGAAAGAACAAGAAAAGCACGATTGAAGTATTAAAATAGGATGAGCAAGGTGAATATGCTTGTGGGCTAATATTCGTACTAGAGGTAGGTATTTGATATAGTAAGGAAGGATTGCTCATTATGACAGAGAACGCCAACACAATAGAGCCAGAGAGCGCAAATAATGGTCGTTTAGTGCAAGTAGGAGCAGGTGCAGTAACGCTGGCTGGCCTTTTACATCTACCGACGGATGCACACGGCATGGTAATTCTCACACATGGTATCGAGGGGAGCGCGGATGGCTCACATCAAACCGCGCTTGCAATGGCACAGGTCCTTTTTCAAGATAAGCTAGCAACGCTATTGATAGACCTTTTCACTCCGGAAGAGCAGCAGCTTGATGAGGGTACAGACTATTTTCGTCGTAACGTCTCTGTGATGCAACAGCGTATTGCGGGTATTGCACAATGGCTGCTTGAAAACGATGAGACGCAACATCTCTCTATTGGCTACTTGGGCGCGGGCGCAACAGGTGCCGCCGTGTTAATAGCTGCCGCAGAGCGACCCGATGTAGTGGCGGCGGTGGTCTCTGCCGGTGGCTATATCGAGCAGGCACAGGACTATCTGCAGCACGTTGTAACACCGACGCTGCTTATTGCAGCGAAACAAGATACACAAGCTGTCACTCAAGCTCAGAGCGCGTTAGAGAGTCTTGCGAACCAAGACAAGCAGTTTGAGCAGATAGAAGGGGGCGCGTCTCTTTTCGTGCTAAAAGATAACGTGAATAGTGTCGCACAGCTTGCCAGCCAATGGTTCAACAAGCATCTTGTAACCATCGCGTAAATCTTCTGCATAACATATACAAAGTGGCAGATGTCGCAGAGCGACATCTGCCACTTTGTATATGTTATCTAGCTTTCTTTGCCAATCATAACTTCGGTAGATTTAATCACCGCGAATACCGAATCACCCTCTTTGATGTTCATCGACTCGACGGAGCCGCGCGTGATTGCGGAAACGACTTGCTGTCCATCGGGCAACTCGATAACCACCTCCGCCATTACACCAGCCGTTTTGACTGATTTCACTATTCCCTTTAACTGATTACGTGCGCTAAATTCCATGATTTTGTTCTCTTTTTCTCCTACTCTCTTTCGTAGGTAACTGAATCCCCAAGAATGCTATCGATTTGTTTCAACACGTCTTCGGACAACGTGATATCGTTGGCCTTTACGTTCTCTTCGACCTGTTTCACGCTAGTAGCTCCAATAATGGCGGAGCTAATATTGTCCAAGCGCAGTATCCAGGCGAGTGCCAGTTGCGAAAGTGTGTGCCCTTGTTGTTGCGCGAGTTCTTGTAGATGCTGTACAGCGGTGAGCGTCTTATCGCTCATAAGGTCTTTCATGAACATGTTCTGCTTTTCGTTGGCTGCACGCGTACCTTGCTCTGGTTGCTGCCCCGGTTTGTACTTCCCTGTCAAAATGCCTTGCGCTAGTGGCGAGAAGACAACTTGTCCGATTCCCTCACGCTCACTCAATGGCACAATTTCACGCTCAACATAGCGTGTGAGCATATTGTACACTGGTTGGTTCGAGACGAGCTTATGCAGATGTTGCTCGCGTGCTATACCAACCGCATCAGCGATCTGTGCCGCCGACCATTCTGAGACGCCCGCGTAAAGAATTTTTCCCTGCGACACGAGGTCGTCGAGTGCTAGTAACGTCTCTTCAAGCGGAGTCTCTGTGTCATAGCGGTGACACTGGTACAGGTCGATGTAGTCGGTTCCCAGGCGACGCAGGCTCGCGTGGCACTGCTCCATAATGTGTTTGCGCGAAAGGCCACGATCATTAGGACCCTCGCCCATTGGAAAATACACCTTTGTTGCGAGGACAAAGGAATCGCGTGGAAAATCTTTGAGAGCGCGTCCAACCACTTCTTCCGTCTTACCACGATTGTAGGCATTGGCGGTATCAAAGAAGTTGACGCCGAGATTGTAGGCTTCGTGGATACACTCAGTCGCTGTCTTCTCCTCGACTGAATCGCTATAGGTAAGCCAACTTCCCAACCCAATCGAGCTAATACGCACACCCGCACTTCCCAGGTGTCTATATTGCATGTTTTGTTACTCCTTGTGCATTTCAAATTTTCGTAGGGGCCTGATTTATCACGCTCTCGTCCCCGCTGACCACGGTCCAATCGTTGTATACGTTTCTCAGTTCTTGCTCGATAGCATGCTAGGACGTGGCGTGATAAATCAGGTCCCTACGAAAATGCCTTATTCTATCACGATATGGCACAAAGAGCGGCTATGTCAAGGTCAACAAAGTAGCAT
>JAABUX010002229.1_pt1 | contig 27768 bp, 23 predicted proteins | sample 5561851 | NCBI WGS metagenome assembly JAABUX01 (sample SAMN10711883, study PRJNA513361) | rock metagenome | isolation source: Antarctica rocks | place: Antarctica: Victoria Land, Richard Nunatak red sandstone | collected 2016-01-03 | reverse complement strand
GATCAGGGAATTTCAGGCAAGGAGAAAGTGCTTACGGCTTTAGTCCCGTTTTACAATTCTGGAAATTTCAAATTAGTCTGGGGAAAGACGATAGTTCCCCGTCCGACCTTGTGGTTTTACGTTCCTCATTTTGCACACGTTACGACAGAATTTGTCTGGCAAGACGAAAGGGGCAAAACTTTTTATAAAGGCCCTGTGCAGCTTAGCGGAACTGATAGAGTTGTTGGTCTTCGCGTTCCATCTTCGGCCCCACCTTTAGCGGTGGGGAAACGATATCATTGGTTCTTTGATCTTTATTGTCAGAAAGATGCACCTCCTGTTTATGTCGAGGGCTGGGTTCAGCGTGGAAATGTTAGCCCTACCATTCAACAAAAACTAAATAGAGCGAATCCTAGGCAGCGTGTTGCTTTGCTTGCTACTCAAGGTATATGGTACGACGCGCTAACTGGGAGTATTAAACTTCGGCAAACCAACCCCAGAGATAGGAATTGGAGAGACATGTTGACGAGTGTTGGGTTGAGTAATATTGCCACAGAAGCTATTATCAACCCATCGCCAAGTCAAACTGTGGTTTATAAACACTATTGATAGTGTGCGGTAGTTCACAGCCAGTTCCCAACCAGTACGTAGGCGGCCCAATCTCGAGGTCTTTTGTACTGAGAATTCTCTAACAAAGCTACCTGGGCTCGACGGAGTGCTTCAGCTTTAGTTGATTTTCTGCTTGCTAACTCTCGGTAAAACTGAGCTGTCATTAAGGGAGTCGATTTATCATCTAATGTCCACAAAGAAGCGATCGTACTCCTGGCCCCTGCTCTTACTGCCACTCCAGCGAGCCCCAGTGCAGCTCTCTTGTCTCCAGTCGCTGTCTCACAGGCACTAAGGACGAGTAACTCGATTGGATTGTGGTCACTTTGATCTCCGCCGTTTTGCAGTAAGTTATTTAAATCCTGAACTGCAATGCGTCCATTCCAAGTAAGAATAAAGGTTTTGTCAGCTTGCGAACTAAACTGACCGTGAGTTGCTAAATGGACTATAGGGAAAGAAGTGGAGTTGATTTGTTTAACTAGGGCTTCGGCTGTAAAAGCCTGGTTTAGTAGCTCAGTAGTAGGCATTACAGTCTTAATTTGTGTTAATTCTACCGCTACGTTGGGTAATGAAGAAAAGCCAGGAGGTGATTGAGGAGACGGTATACTTACTCCGCCAGTCAGGGCTTTTAGTTTAACCTGGGAGACAAACTTAGGTGCTAATAACTGAAGCCCTGGGGTCAGTGCGGTCGCATATTTTTGGACAAGATATTGCTTGCCGTCGTATAGAGCAGCCATTGGAATATTTCGGAGCGAACCATCGAGAATAAACACCAATGTTTTTACCTTAGATTTAGCTAACACTATTTCAGCTGGTCGGAGCAACCAATCATAAACCTGTTTGAATGAAGCTTGAACTTCGGCTATTGTAAAAGGTTTAGTTTGTTTTGTTCGCAAATCCTCTAGAATTTTTTCAACTTCAGCTTGGGGTATAGTGGTTTTGTAAAAACGCAACGGTTGGTTAGGTAATTTAAGAATAACGGCTAATCTATCTGGCAAAATGATTGGATAGATAGCTGCCGCTGTTGGATCTTGCTTGTCAAGAACTTCGTCAATTTGTACTGGTTTTCCTTCTAAACAAGCGACTCGAAAGAAATTATCTAATTCAGCCAGTTGCAGCGACTCAATTGTTTGACGAGCTGACTTTAAATCTTCTTGGGTAGGCTGCTCAGATTGCAAGAGCAGATTGACTAGTTGTCGGTAAATTGGCTCCACCTCATCTCGGAATGAGAACTGGATATCCGGGTTAATGCCAACTAAATCATTACGCAGCAATTTCAGGTTTTCGACTGCTTCGGTGTATGCCGCGATCGCACCCTTCGTATCCCCCTGGGCTTTTAGCAGGCGTCCCATTTGCCATTGCCAGCGGTAGCCAATATTTGGCGCATTGATAGCCTGGGCTAAAATCAGGGCTTGTTGGGTGAGCGATTTGGCATCAGACCACTGGTGGGTCTGTTCGTACAACCCACCAAGAGCGCCGAGGGCATGAGCTTCTGCTCGCTGGTCGCCCAGGCTCTTGGCTTGTTGGACAGCGGTGGTTAAAAGTTGCGAGATTTCTAGCCAAGAGGGAGATTCCGTACCTGAAGACTGTCTCAGCCGCGCCAGACTTTTGGCCAAGTCGATTCTGGCATAAATGCCATTATGGCTGGCGGGTAAGCTAGCGATCGCATCCTGGAGTTGCGGCAATAATGCCATTGCGCCATCGAAGCGCTGATCTTGAACCAACAGACTTAGTTGGTTCAACTGAGCTTGTATCCTTGTGTTTTGGTCGGAGGATGCAGTTGCAGCCTGTTGATAGAATGTGCTAGCTGCTGAGGAGTTTTGCTCAGATCGGGCCAGATTGCCCAAACTCAATAAGGTTTGGGCAATCTCTCGGACAGACTGCTTACGCTGAGCCGTGGCTAAACTTTGCTGCAAGCTCTGGTGCGCTTGAGTTAAATCCCCAACCAATCGCATAGCATTGCCAAGGCTACGCAGCCCAGATGCCTTGAGTGGGGAGGATGGTTGTTTTTGCAATTTTTGATTGGCTTGTTTCAAAGTGTCTAAAGCTTGCCGGTACGAGCCTAGCTCTGCAATCGCTTGGGCTTGATTAATTAGGCTACGAGCAACCCCAGATTGGTCACCTGCTTGAGTATAGGTAGCAGTAGCTTTTTCCCAATTAGTCAGTGCTTCTTCAGGTTGTCCTAGAGCCAATTGCATCCGCCCTTGAGTATTAAGAATTTGGGCTTTGATTTTCAGGAAGTCTTTAGAGTTGTTATTTTTTTCTGCCTGCAACGCTTTAAAAGCATCCTTAATAGCATTGGCCGCGTCAGACCAGAGGCTAAGTTGCTGATACGCAAGTGACAGGTCGCTCAACGTCATAGCCTGTCTTAGTCTATCCCCTTGGGCTGAGAAAGCCGAGACTGCCTGTTGCAAAACCTTAACTGCTTCAGTAAACTGCCCTGTATCGTAGAGTGCTTTAGCCTGCTGCACCAAGTTGGATGAGTGGGGTGGGCTAACTTGCAAACTGGGAACAGCAGGGGTAATAAGGGGAGCTATTCCCAAAACAGGTATTGTTACCGTGCATATTATTGTAGTTAAGAAAATAAAAATGATTTTTGTGACCAAGCCTTTACTTGAAATCCTATATTTCCAAATCTGCCGTAAATACCGGAAACATAAATACTTTGGATCTCGCATTTTTTTTGTGGAGACATCTACAGCAAAATTATAATACTAGAAAGGATTGAATTGTACAGAAAAGTAGAAACCATGATCTTGCCATGTTCTTTTTCGAAAAGAGTCATTTATTAAAGGCTGACCCCAATCAAAACGGGCTGTGAAATTATTACCGACTTGCAGCCTTAAACTCAATCCTACCGAAAGCAAAGTGTTGGGATTATTAGAAGTAGAGGATTGTTCGCGGGAACGGGTAGCCAAGTTATTCCAACCATCGCCAACATCAACAAAAGGAACGAGCTGCAAAAGTGTTCCTTCCTTAGGGGCGCTCCATACTGGCAACCGAAGTTCGATGGAGCCGAATACGGCATTGTCTGTTAATACGTAATATGCCGGATAACCTCGGACAGTCTCAACGCCACCAAGGCCGAACTGCTCTAAAGGCACTAGCGGCCTACTTGCCAGCTGGAGATCCCCACGAACAACCAGCAGAGTGTCTGGAGCAAGGAGACGTACCCACTGCCCCTGCCCCTGCCAGGAAAAGAAGCGCCCATCGGGACCAGTACGGTGAACAGTGGCATTGAGTGCCCCGACGCCTAAGTTCAACTGGGAGCGGAAAGCTAGGACTTCTTCGGCGTTACGCTTGGTAAACTCTTGGAAAAAACGTAGCGCCGATATTCGAGTGCGCCCTTGGTTATCAGCTCCTGGTGAGATTAGCCGGCCATAGAAGTGAGAGCCCAAAAATGTAGTATCACTTTCCCGGCGAGAACCAGTTAGACCGAGGGCAAATTCTTTGCTTGGAGTTTGAAGCAGTGGCTGGCGCAATGTGAAATCGTAGTAGCGGTAGTTGGCATTGATATCGAGCTGCTTGAAAGACGGCTGGATGACATGGCTCCAGGTGGCCCCATACAAAAGATTCAAAGTGGTGTTGTGGGGATTAAGGGGCAATCTATAGCTGGCATTCACGTTGTTGCTCCCGTCTGTATTACTATAGCCTGCACTCAGCCCATCCCCCAGTCCTAGTAAGTCAGCTTCATTTAGTTGTAATCCGCGATCAAAGGTGCCAAGGCTGGGAGGTCGGTTATTATCAAGTAGGAGTTGAGGAATGAAGGTCTTTGCCTCCGTCACCCGGACTTCCAGCACGGTTCTACCGGGCCGTGACCCACCAGCAAGTTCCGCTGAGATACTTTTAATTAGAGGATTGAGTCGCAGCAGTTGCAACGCCTCTAGCAAGCGCTTCCGATTCAATGGCTTTGACGTGGCAATTTCCAAGCGCTCTAGCACATAGTTAGGGTTTAGTCGCCGAGTGCCTGTAACATGAATTTTCTCTAACCCAGCTTCCACTACTCGTATAAAAACAATTCCTCTTGCCAAAGATTGCTGTGGAAGGTATGCTCCCGAAGTAATATAACCTTGGCTTTGATACAACTGACTAACCGCAGTACGAGCTTTGAGCAAGTCAGCAAAAGTGATAGGACTCTTAGTAAAGCCAGAGAGAAGCTTAGACAAACTTTTTGAGCTGAATGCTGTGTTGCCGATGAACCTAAACTCTTTGATCGTAATGGTGCCTGGGATTGTACCCGGCGATATTTCTGAGGCGGGGGGAGGCGGGGTCAGGGGTTGAAGAAAGTTGCTTGGAGGCGGCAGAGGCGGACTATTTTGAGGATGTGGAAGCGGGGGAACTTCAGGAAGAAGAGGAGGAATTATGTTTGGAGGCGGAACATCGGGGCGAGTAAGAGATTGCGTCAGCCTCGGCCCCGGCAATAAATCAGCGGCAAGCGATGCCCCCGAAGGCAGCGGGTTGCCTTCGAGGGCTCGCACTAAGTCTGCTTTCAAGCAGACGGCCAGCAGGACTAAGCTCAACTTAAAGCAACCTCTGCTTAAGCTCAGATCAAGTTGATTTGACATAGAAATTAAGTGTCTAGCCCACGAATATTTAGCTCTTCGACCGCTATTAAGTTATACTTGCGACCTAGTTTATGTGCTGTTCGATATTGAAAAAAATAGACGCTCTTTGAAGGTTTTTTCTCACTATTCGGCACACAACTACGAGAGATCCATGTTTTCTACATGGAGAGAATTTACAGGAAAAATTACAGCATTGTCAAGTCAGATTAAGTCAGACCAATGAAGGTCAGAAGTAAAGATGAAAATAGTCTTTTGCGACAGAAGTTTTAATCCGATTAAGAATTTTCAATCACAAACTGCTCGCGGTCAAACACAGGAATATTATTCCCGTCGAACTCAAGAATCCATTGCTCGTAGCGATCGCCAAGCTTTTGAACCGAAACGAATTTGCATCCTGACAGATATTCCATCTCTGGTTCATCAACTAAGTTGTCGCTCTGTTTAATCCTCTGCAATCTGAATGTAAAATTTGACAACGCTCTTGAAAGCAAGTTTTTGGGTATCCAATTTATTTGCTCTAAAGCGTTTGCTTCGGTTTCCAGGTGTGAAGATAATAGCTGAATCAAAAGGTGCTTCTCTTCTAGATTCCAGGCTTTGACTGCCAAGAGCAACTGATCTCGATCATTCCCCACCACTATCGCCACCTCTGACCAGGAAAAGGCTAGCCTGAGCAAGGCGGACGCATACTCAGGAGCCAAAACTACTTTCCCAAAACTTCGTAGCTGCTCGTAGTCGGCTTTAATCCCATTTTCATCCGCTACATCAATTATCTGGCCAATCTTAGTTGAACGCAATTTCTGCCGGTTATTGAGCGCATCTCTGAATTGGTTCGCAACAATTCTATCGAGCCTGGGCGTTGCTAAGTCTGATGTAAATTTTTTGATGTGAGCGTCAAGTTCTTGAATCTGGACTTCAGCACCTCGAATCTGAACAAGCTGTTTCCAAGGAGCTTTTGAGATTTGGTAGTCGGCAGGAGAGTTGTCGCCAACTTCTTCGGGGTGGCTAGCTGGTTTGACTGGCTCTGGTAGTTCAGTTGATGGGGGAGCAGAGTTAGTGGCGAGTTCTTCTACTGGGTTCGATGCAACGGCATCCTGGGGACCGGCGGTGGTAGGCTCTAAAGAGGGCGAAGATGCTTCTTCAGATAATTGACAAACCTGATGTCCGGTAAAAGGGGCGATCGCTTCCTCCATCGCCTCCTGTTCGGTTGACTGAAGAGCGGTGGAATCAGCTACTTCATCAGTTGGCTCTGCTGCAACGGTATCATGGGGAGCAGTGATGCTTGCCGGTTCTGTAGTCCCCTCAGATGATGCTTGGTCATCATTCGCATCGTTTGTGGCGATCGCTTTCTCCACCACAACAGATGCATTTGCGGTGGTCTGTAATTGCGCTTTTAAATCCGCTATCTCCTGCTTTAAAGCGAATTCAGCTATTTCTACGCGCTCACGCACCCGCTGCTCAATTTCTCCCTCTAGCACTGACCTCTCGTGGCGGCGCTCCTCAGCTTGCTTCTCTAACGCCGCCGCCTGCTCCAGTACTTGTCCGACCGTGCAGTTTTCTAACCGCTGCTCTAGCCAAGAACCTTGTTTATCCCCTAAGTTGACGTTCAGGCTGAAGTAGAACGTGCCATCCTCGGCATTGAGGCGCTGTTTCAGTACCGCCTCGTCGTAATTAGGTGCTGCCCTTTTCCGCCTGGACTGCTTCGGGATTACTTCTTTGATGAAGTTTTGTATCAGGTCGGAAGTGATTGCTAACTCCTCTCGCAGTCTTGCCACCAGCGGGGCGTATCTTTTTGTTCTCAGCTTCAGGATCGTGAAGGGTTCCAGCTTTCGGAAAACAGCCGGGTCAAATTCCCGGAAAACCTTTGCTATCTGCAGGTATGGCGTCGCCTCATTCCCGAACCAGCCCAGCACCTCTCTCAGCCACACGCCCCACTCTTTGCGATTCAGTCGCTCCTTCATTTTCAAAAGCAGTTTGGCCTGGCGCAGAATCCCCTCAGCGCTCGTTACTGCAATTTCCCTGAGCTGAGAAGCTACTTGGGCTGCGTCGTCCCTGTAGCCACTTCGGAACTTCTTTAGGAATTCTGGGGTTAGAGCCTGAGACTGTGCTGAAGTATGATCGGCCTCTGGTAGGGTGGAAATGGGCGTGTTCGCTTCTTCCTTGTTTTCCACTAAAGCCGGTGCCACTGCACGTTGCTTCGATTCTTTTGCTACATGGAAGGGAGAATACTCTTGGTCTGGAAGGTTACGATCAATATAATCAAGGACAATTGAACCACTATCGGTATCTTGCTGGTATAACATGGTACAATCATTATAGATTTTTTCTATAAAGAGAGGCGGCTAACTTTGGCGAGGGAACCGTCTTTCTTTATGCCTGCTACTATACCATGAGGTAGCTAGGCATGTATCTAGCTAGATAATGAGATTTGTAAAGAAGATAGTCTGTTGAGGTAGCTAGATAATGGTTTTGGCGATGTCTAAACCCGAAAGGGCTGAGCGTGGTGCTTATGGTGAAACAAAAAAGCCCAGGCAGTTCATGATTACTGATTGGGCTTCTCTGGAGATGGATAAAGTGGCTGATCAACTGGGCATTACTCGCTCTGAAGTTTTGGAGCGACTGATTAGGTGTGGGGGGCTTGAAGCTGCTGGAAAATTCAACCCCGAAACTGGAGAATGTAGGGAGGATTGCGAGTAAAACAATCAGTTGGCAAAAATTGCCATCGTTTTAACTGGCAGACTGTTGCTTCCCCCGGTAGGCGGGCGATTGTTTTTGAAGTACGAGTTAGGGCAGAGGGGAAGGGGCTAGAGCGAACGCGACCGCGCTTTGCTTCGCAAGCTTGATATTCCTTCCCGTCAACAGGCGACTACCCTTGGAGCCTGGGCAAACGCATCTAAAATTAACAAAACTAAATGGACAAAAGAGTTAGTTTGTGTAATGAACGCAACAACAAGATTTTTCGTTAATCGGATTTTTTTATCCGTAGTTCATAGCTTAGTGGGAATGGCAAGTAGTAGGCTTGAGCCAAGGGATAGCTGGAGTATAGGTGGCCGCTTGAGCGACAAGACCGACTATCTCTCCTTTAGCGTTAGTCTCAAAGCCAGTGGCCTCAGTAATCTGGGCTGGATATGGCTCGGCATCGACTGGATCTTTGAGGGTAGAAGTGGGGGGCTCGGATTGGGCGGATTGAGTGGATTGAGTGGATGCGGTTCGCCAATCTTCTACAACCGTCTCATCACCTTTGGGATCTTCAGGGCTGGGCGGCAGTCCACCGCTACCAGTGACGATGAATTTGCTGGCGCGTGGCCCTACGGAAGCGGGGCAGCCCTGTGCGATTAGGCGGATGGGATCGACTGCCACTATTGGCAGGAAGGCGATCCCAAGAGTGGAATTGTTGACCAAAGTGTTAAATTGCACGGTACCGTTCACCCCATATGTTGAACTAGCAGAGATAACACTATCTGGAGAGCGGAAAAGTCCCTGTGTGTTGACTTGGATATTGCCTCCCGGACCACCAAAGGCATTGGCTTTGATGGTACTCGAATCAAGCGTCTCCAAAGTGTCAGTCTTGAGAGTGATGTTGCCACCGTTCTTCATGCCACCTATGGCACTAGCGTCGATGTAACTGCCGCGCTCTAAGCGGAAGTCTCTGGCGCTGACACTGATATTGCCGCCTTCACCGCCATTTGTGTTGGCAGACAAAAAACTAGCGTTATTCAATGTCAAATTGTTACTGAAAATCTTTAACTGCCCAGCATTGCCCGTCCCAGTACTATTAACGGCAATTCCTGAACCGTTGGAAATGATAGTTTGCTGTGGATCAATGGTGATGTTTCCGCCCTTACCTTGACCTCCGGCAGTCGCAGAGATAATGCTGTTATGGTCTAGGTTTAACTGCCCAGGTATATTTAGAAAAATGTTTCCCCCTGTTCCGCTGGCAGTTGATGCTGTAATGCCTCCCTGATTGTCCAAGTTTATAGAGTTAGCATTGATCTTTAAAGTCCCTGCCTTCCCAATACCATCATTTCTCACGCTTACTTGGGCACCATTGGTAACACTTAATTGATTAGTATTAATTGTTATGTCTCCAGACGAACCAGTTAACTCTCCATTTAGTTGCAAAAGTTGTTGACCAGTTGAGTCCGTACTGTTAGCGATCGAAGTAATGAGTGATGGCTCCCCTTTGACTGTACTACTGACATTGACAAAATTAATGGCATTGATAGTTACACTCCCTGCTGCTCCTGATGCAAAAGTAGAGGAATCCACCCTTCCTCCATTCAAAATCGTTAATTGCTTAGTATTAATGAACAAGTTACCAGCGTTACCTGAAGAGATAGTTAAGGAGGAGATAATACTAGGAAGAGAAGAAGCAGGAGCAAATGGTTTAACTCCAAACAAATCAGCAGACTCAGAGGCGTTTACCCTTACATCTCCGCCTGTGCCGTTCCTAAAAACTATAGATTCTAGTTCACCACCATTTTCTACATGTAGATACTTGGTATTTAATGTGATGTTACCAGCAGTTCCTGACCCTAGTGTTCCTGTATTAACAAGACTGGCAAGAGGATAAGATGGAGTAAAAGGTGAAGTGCCAGTTATATGAACAGAATCATAAGCATTAATACTAAGATTTCCCCCAGAACCAGAACCAAAAGTTAGAAGTACAATCCCCCCGTCATCATTAAGGAATAAGTTCTTGGTTGAAATCAAGATATCAGAACCTTTACCAAAATAAGTATGACTATTTAGACCACGAGCATAGGTTGTATAATTGGGTAAAACTTGATCTGGAGAGGTAATTCCAGTTATTTCCAAAGAATCTAAAGCATTTACTTTGATAGTCCCGAGAGAATTAAGACCTTGATTTTCACTAAGAACTAATGAAGAATCAGTAAGCTGAACATTTCTTCCAAAAATTTGGATGTCACCATTTATGATTCCACTGGCATTTAATAGAGAACGCTGTGCAAACAGTACATCTTGAAAGTTCGATACTTCACTATAATCTAAGGAAAAACCTTCTAATGGATTGGGGTTAAGTTTAACCGCGCCAAAAGCAACACTTCCAATTTCTATGCGTCCTGAGCGAGCAGACGTAATACCACCTATAAAATTTACATCTCCTCCTACTAAGGCTAAAGTACGTCCTGGCTGGACTTCTAGGCCAGTCGGAAGTGAGCCATCTAAAGGTTCTATAGGTGCAGTTATACTTCCTGGCTGAATCAGGTTATGTCCTGTTCCTTGGACTTGTATACTTCCAGGATTACCCGTAAAGCTTAAGCCAATAGGCACACTTATCGTAAGCAGAGGAACAGATTGGGGTTTTGTAGCACTAAACACAGTGTTGTCAGACAGATTAATACTTGTGGCTGTGGTCGCAAGAAATGAGCCATTAAGATTAAGTCTTGCATTTGGGCCAAAGATAATTCCGTTAGGGTTGAGAAGAAAGAGATTGGCATTACCAAGGACACCTAGAACTCCAAAAATGTTAGAGGGATTATTACCAGTTATTCTTGTCAAAATATTTGTGATTCCAGAGGGATTGGCAAAATATGCACCCTGACCTGAATTGATATTAAATTTCTCAAAGCTATGAAAAAGGTTACTACCTCGGACTGCACCCCCTGAAATGAACTCACTGGGAACCCCCTTAATTGTCTGATTAGAGCTAACAGTAGAACTCTCAGTCCCTAAAGTTGAATCAGGCTTAATCTGAGCGTCGGCAATATCGGAGACTAGAAATACAAGATTTAGCACCAAGGAAAATCTGCAAACTGCGGTGAATAGTGACATACTGGTGGAAGCTATACTTTTTAACAGGCTTGATTAGTGCCAGCAAATATGTTGATTCCCTCTAACTATACTACCAAAAGTGAGACAGATAGGATGAAAAAACCTACAGTCATCAAATCTTCATCGAGCAACTATATGGCGTACCCAGATAAACCAGTTTTAACAATGTCTTCTCTAGGGAAGTTAGGGAGATTCGGCAATCAGATTTTCCAGTATGCTTTCTTAAAAATCTGTGCGAATAAGAGTGGAGCAAGAGTGGAGTGTCCTTCTTGGGTTGGCCAAACTCTCTTCGGGCACAAAGACGCACCCATTTCCAAGCTCTTACCTCCCGCTATTGAGTGCTGGGATACTGGAGAAAATATTTTAGATGTTATTCCAGAAGTTATACCTTACATCGAAAAAGTGGCAAATGCAAGAAGTTCCCGTGTGGGAGCAGAAGCTCTTGCTAATGGCCTGGTAAACGTCGATCTATGTGGTTTCTTCCAAATACATACCCGATTACTAAGACCACACAAGGAATACTTTCGGTCGCTCTTCCAACCCGTGAGTGATCTGAAATCCGGGTTGGAGGACGGACTGAATCTTCTTCGCTCCAAAGGAAAAACGCTCGTTGGAATTCATGTTCGCCGAGGTGATTTTATTACAATTCCGCAGGCGGGGTTCACACTCGCGGTTCCTTCAAAATGGTGGTGTGATTGGCTGGATAATATGTGGGGGAAATTTGAAAATCCGGTTCTCTTTTTATGTAGCGACGATCTGGACAGCATTCTTCATGACTTTGAAAGATTTTGTCCTGTAACATCGAGAGACTTACAAGTAAAGCTACCAGAAAGCATGAATGAAGTCAACATAGAGTTTTACGTAGATTTTTTTATGTTAAGCAACTGCGATGTGATGGGTATTAGCAACAGCAGCTTCAGCTTTGCTGCTTGTATGTTGAATGAACGCGGAAAGATATTTGTTCGTCCTCACTGGGATTTTTCCACAAAGTTCACGGTTTTTGAGCCTTGGGACAGTGAACCGATTTTGTGGTTAGGAGGTGAGCGACCAAAGCCCTTAAAGAGCTTTAGCGATGTTTTGTATACTACATATATTACGCAAGGATTCTTCGGAATGCTCAAATCCATATGCATTTACTTTCCTAGAACTCTTGTTGGTATATGGGCAACCCGAGTATATCTAGGCTATCAAGTTCAAGGTATCCTTGGTGTAGTCAAGAGCTTATTGTATACGTTAGGTTGGCGCTTTGTATGGAAAAGATCTAAGTTCTTCATAAGGGGCATAAGGCTTTTCCATTGCTAGCTCCCTTGCCTTGTACCCCCTTCCATCACCAGGACGATTGCCAATCCCGCGCTGTTGGTTATGATGATCGCTCATCGCTCCTCCACTACACTTGCTTGCCGTTACCACCCGCCGCCAAAGAGCCAAAAATCTCGCTCCGAGAATTGGTCAAAGCTGAAAAGCTTCAGCACCAAGAGCGCGAGCGCACCTCTCCCCAATCCCCGCTCCCCTTGCCCACGCTCATACCTCAAAAGTGATCTGGCTCTCGCTGTCATATCTGCCGTTCGGCAGATCGCCTGCCGACAGTCAGGAACATTAACAGCGATGCCTCCGCAGACGGTATACCCTTCAGGCGTCGCCCCCTCCCCCATCCCTAATCGCCCTGCCCCACTCAGGCTCCTCGACCATCAGCTGCTGGCGGAAAGAGACAACAGCTAGTGCAGTTCGGCAGAAGTAACCCACCAAACTAGACAGACTCTGGGTAGCCTTCAAACTTCCACAAAAATGGTTTAGCCATCGTGCGGTTGTAGTAGGCAATAAAGTCCAGAATTTTCTGCTTGAGGTCAGATGTTGAGGTAAAATTGCTTCGTTTGAGCAAGCGTCGCATGAGTATACTGAACCAGCACTCAATTTGATTGAGCCATGAGGTATGTTTGGGAATATAAACAAAGCGAATTCGATGGTTGGGGTCAGACAAGAAAGCTGAGCGAGTTTCCATTGATTTGAGAATGCCACGCTTTTCCTTCACACCCAAATCAGTCTTAATACCGCAGCGTTGTGCTACCAAGCGCACCTTCATATTCAGATTTATGGATGTTCAGTTGGTCAACGATGAAAATCCAACCGGCTTCCGGGTCAGTATCGAGAGTTTGAGCAATGTGGTTAACAAAGTCTTCTTCAGTACGAGTGGCACCAATTGAAGGGGTAATTACCTGGCATGAGAGCAATGTGCCAATTAGCAATTAAAGTTTGAGTTCCATGGCGAATGTACTCAAACTCCACACGCTCCACTAGTTTCGGTTTCATTGGTAAAGTAGGATGCTTTCTCTCTAATGCTTGGATGCCACTCATTTCATCCGTGCTCACCAAGTGAATCCCCTGTGTCAACAGCTCGAATGCTTGTTGATGCAACTGGCATACATGAGTGACCTGTTGCTTAAACTCAATCGGGTCGTCGGGATTGGCATTGAGCCAGTAGCGGTTACGATGCGGTTGTAGAGTAGCCTCCTTTTAAAAAACGCCCCACACTTCGGGGCGAAACTTTCTCCACAATGCCACGTTTTACAGCTTCATCAGCTAACTCCCTGGTACTCCAATGACTTACAGTCCGCTCCGATTCTTGCGGGGTTTCACAAGCGAGGGCTACAATTTGCACCACAATCTCAACACTGAAGAAGTTAGGAGTTCCCAAACGGGGTTCGTCGCTTAAGATTTTAGTAATAAGCGACAAGAGCTGTTGCTCGGTGACGCTTTCGGCTTCGGCCTGGGCTAGAAGGGATGCAGCGGCTAGCCATCGTGTTCGCCTTCTTGCGTACTTGTCCCCGCTCTAGTTGCAGCTGTTGACTAATCTGAGTATTGCTGGTTCCAACTGCTGCTGCTAAGAGCAACTGCGCTCGTCTGACCAGACGATGCGGATTTGTTGTACGACGAACGATTTGTTCGAGTAGGGTCTGCTGGCTATCGGACAGAATAATTGCGGCGGCTTGGGGACTGGGCATGGACTAAAGTTTTCTGACTTGCTTTGTTAATATGATGCCGGTTACTCCAAGTTTACCCCAGTTCTCACTCCTTTCGTGGCTGGTGGCTTACTTCTGCCGAGCTGCACTAGAGCGTTGCTTAGCCCTTTTAAGGCGAGAGCACCCCTGCACCCCTGGCTTACCCTTAATGCCTTGCTCATGATCATCCAACCAGAGCTCTAGCCTAGACCCTCCAGTCAGCGGTGATTAAGCTCTAGAACTGGTCTTCGATAGCCAAAGTCTAGCAGTGGTAATGTTGCAGGCTACACTTAATGATCCTGTAACCAATCGGTCAAATCTTGCATTGAGGCGAAATCGAGCAGGGCTTCACCCAGGTCTTCCAGTTGTACCAGGGGGAGTTGCTGGATTTGCTCAAGTGTCTCTGGGGAGAGCTGACCAACCCGACGAGCGAGCTGACGCAGGACTAGGGATGCCCCTTCTTCCTGGCGTCCCTCTTCTCGTGCTTCTTGATAAACTCTCGTTTGTTTCAGTTCGCTTAAACCTAGCATCTGTTCTATCTCTTCTCGGTTGAGTTGGGGGAACTTGTAGACTATGATCGTTTGGATTAATTCTAATATTCCTCGCCTGGATAGACCAGCGATCGCTTCAAGCTGACTCTGCTGAATCAACCGCTTCGCCCGATTAGCTGCTTGGGTGGTACTCTCTACGACTAGCTGGACTAATCCTAAGCCCAGGGATGGGTCTGCCAAGGTTGCTAGCTGATCTAAATACACGCGCTGCACTTGAGGGCTTTCTAGCAGCGCTCGATACAAAGTCGATTCGTGAGGTTCTAGACTGCGTTGGGGATAGACTACAACTGCTTGCCAATCTGTCGTCGCTGGATTTTGTTTCAAGTACAGAAACAACTCTGCGAAGAAACGGTGGTACAGCAATTTATCTTTCTGGAACTGAACTTCCACAAAATAGACTGTTTGAGCAGAGGAATTGCGACTGGGAACAAAAACTCCATCGATGCGAAAATCTGGCTCTTTAATTTCGACCGAGCGGAAGTCGTAGCCGCTAGCTTCTGTAGCATCGCGACCAATCAGCTCGAAAAAGATGCCAGGGGACGTGTTAAAGAGTTTGTAAAAAAGGCTGTCAGTTTTCACAAATAAAAGCCCAGGGGTAGCAGATAGGATTGAGTTTTAGGCCAAAATCTTGAGCTTTTCCCTAGCTCTCTTGACAGCAACAATATGCTAGCGAACCTCAACTTTGAACTTCCCAATTTTCTTGGGCTTAGCCTCAGTTATTGAATCAGTTGCTCTAGCCAGAGGGTCTACCGTGCCTGATTTCTCTGACGGCTTGACGACTGACTGGGCAGCGGCATTTACTGGCACAGTGGGAGCAGTTTGAGTTTTGACCTCGACTTTAGCGCTGCTCGAACCCGCTGCCTGCTCTGGTTCTGGAGCGGATGTCTCGACGCCCGTAGCTGGCGCCGGTTTTGATGAATCGCCGGTTTTTGAGTGGCGCTCAAATACCTGAATATTCGCTTCATCTAACACAAACCCATCGGCGGTAGCGGCGCCCAGCTTCCCGGCTAGAGCGGCTACCCACTGGTCAAAACTGGTATTGGCAGTTTCAAGCTTGGTCCACATTTTTGGCTTAACTGAGATTTGGAAGATTTTTCCATCGCAGTCAACCTTAAAATGGCACCGCCCGTTCGCTTGGCTTACCTGGGGTAGCGTATTGATTTTTATCGTCAGTTCTAAGAAACCACTCACAGGTTTGATGCTCTCCCAATCGATAGTTGAAGTGTTTTTTGCTGGTTGCTGTTGATCTTGAGGCGGCGCCTGGGCTGACTTAAGTTGTTGCGTCTGCGGTGGCTGCTTTTGCTTGAAATTGGGCATCTGCTCCAATCGCTCAGGGTGGGGAAATGGCCCTGCTGCTTCCACAACCTTAAGGGCGCCGTCAACCAACTGAGCCTTGAGCTGCCAGAATGCTTGATCTGGTGCGGGTGCATCTGACCAACTGACGGGGAGCAGTCGCGATCGCCAGTTGTGGGCATTGACTTTCAAGGCAACAGAATTGCGCCAAATCTGAAGCTGGCCTGACTCAATCCAATCACCCTGGAGCTTGAACTGCCCGTCACCCAGAAAAGGCTTTTCAGTAAACTTCACGATCTCGAAAGCTAACCCTTGGTCTACGACTGTGGGATAGACCCGCCAGTAAAGCAATTTGTCCTGATATGAGTCGTGATATTTCTCCTGGAATTTCCTGGGGACTCTTGCTCGATACTGGCTTGACCCAGTATCCAGGAAAATAGCACCATCCTGGGCTACTACCAGGGTGGCAAGGATTTCCCCAATTGCTTGATAAATGTGTTCGGCTTCGGACATTACTCGCTTAGAGTGCTAACTTTTATCAGTTTACACCAGTTACTCTGTTTGCTGTTTCTTTGTTGCTCAATTATATGAATAAGTCTGATCAATGCACTCGATTTATTACTGATAACTCTTGGGTAAAGATTGATATTTTAGCCGGGGTAAATGTGAGATCATCACTGTTTCTTTTCTGGCTTGAGCGGACGGGTTAATTTTGGCTTGGGCACTGCTTCTTTCTTAGTCGGTTTTGGAGTATTGGGCAGTGCTACATTGAGGCCCTGTTCACCTTTGTCCTTCTTTGAAGCTTTGAGGAATCGCGGCGCTTCATGTATTGGCTCTGCCAACTCTTCAATAAATTCAAACTGCTCCCGTTCAGGATTAAACTTTGCCTTGATCTGCACGAACATTGGACGACCTTGGTCTTTATCCAGTCTGGGATTGAAGCGAAATGGCCTTGCCTGCGAGTCTCTCCAAAAAAGTGGCAGGTGATTAGCTTTCATGAACCTGAGCTTGACGTAGGGTTCGGCTTGTTTAATGAACAGCTTTCTCTCTTCGGTAAAATTCCTGAAAATCGAGACACAGGGGACTCGACAAACAGGGATGAACTGCCACAGACCACAAAGTTTGAATTCTAAATCGTTCAAGTCGTTGATGATGCCTTTGTCTTCAACTGACGAACCTTCAAATCCCACCAGTTCAAAAAAGAGGGCATGGGGTTGCTCTCTTCTAGGGAAATGGACAACTCGCGGGTAAACTATTAACCGCTGGAAATTGTTCCCGGTCTTTTTTATTTCCAGCTTTAAAGCCAAAAGAGTCTTATGTTTTTCTGCCGCATACCTTATCGGGTAGTTTTTGCCGTCGATGGTAACACTGTTGATGCGGTCTTCCCCAAGAGTCACCTCTCCCTGGATTACTCCAACGGCTTTAAAGACGGGAGGATTATTTAGTTCATTCTCAACGCTAGGGGTGCTTCTCTCTTCTGCTGTCTGGGGCTCGGAACCAGTAGGAGCGGCGTCAGGAGGTGAGGCTAATGTTTTAGGTGGTTGTGAGTTGATTTTTTTAAGCACAGGTGCTTCCACAGCTCTTGGTCTGGGGTTGGTCGCATTTTTTAAGAGCTGCTCAACTTTTTCTAAATCTGGTGCAGACATATTATAAAGTCAATTTCTGTTTGACTCATTGTATCTACTTGGCTGAACTACAATTATACTCCCCGGCCCTTTCGAGCACAGGCAGGCTAAATCCTGTTTGCTTTGCCCACGCATATCCCGAAGGCGAGCCCCTGCCTGGGTAAAGGAAAATCTTTCAGCTAGAGCCCCCTCGGCAATGTCCGCTCACCTGGCGACGAGTTGAGGGAGACTTGACTTATGGGGAGAATAGACAATGGCAGCGCCGCCGCTCATTTACAATCGCGCATATCCCGACCGCGCCAATCCCAGATTCAAAATACTAATCAAGCGAATCAAGTAAGGCATCAATACCCTCATCATCGGGGTCAGAGTCTGATAGACTGCCATCAAGTGCTAACTCCTGGGTTAAAAGAGCGAGGCGATCGCTCAGGGTTAAATAAGCTTGCTGTAAACTGGCATACTGCTGTTGCAGGTTGGCAATCTCGGCAGACAGTAACTTGAGGTTAAAATCTGTAAATTGCTGGCGCTGTAATTGGAGTTCTCGGAAGATTTGTTGTTGTCGGTGTTCAATTAGGCGCTCAAATTGGGAGCGGTTGACAAAGTTGAGGCAAATCGATATAACCACGGGAACACACGCATATATAAGCTGTCCAGAAGCGACAGCAGCGATTGATCCAGCGATTAAACCCAAAAGCGATAGGCATTCCGCAATCTCAAGCCAACGGCGACGATCCACAGCTCTTACCCTCAAGAGATTTACGCTCACATTATCGTTCTTGAGGGCAAATTGTCTTTTCGTCCTCTCCTGGTCAAGAGTAATTTAGATACAGCAAGCCTTGGGAAAAGTAAGCGGTTGGTCAGGTATCTACGCACTTAGCATTTAGTGCGGGAGCTTTAGTCCGCTCAAGCTTAAGCTTGAATAGTAGGTAGTTAAGCATGGTAGCCCTGGCCTGGCTTCCAGTTGGTTGTAATCCGGTTGGTTTAATCCTCTAAACCCAACTCTTCATCATCACCTAGAATCTCGAAATCATCAGCAACATTCTCCGAGTCTATCAACCCCGATATTTCTGGGTCTTCGGTGTCCAGAAGATCTTCAGTTTCTTCCTGAGTAGTACGCGCCATCATGCGACCGCTGGCTTGCAACCAGTCGAGCAACGTAGTCTCACCACGCGGGGCAATTATTGGCGCTGGTTGAGAACGAGGTTGTTGAACTAAAGGACTTCTGTTCATATTAAATTTTCTATATGCCAAATTTCATATTAACGAAAGAATTGCGTCAAACTTGTCCAGGGGTGTAAAGCGCTCGGGCGAGCACGGAGAATTGCGGTAGTGGGAGCCGTGAATACTGGGATGAGCTCTGCTCAAGCGAGAGAAGCGATCGCGATTACTCAAGCGGCAACTGATTGGGAGTAGGCTGGGACTCCAGGTAATCCAGAAATCCCAGTAGTTCATCGTCTGTCAGCTGTTGGCGTGAGGTTTTGCCGTATGTCTGCTTCAGGTAACTACGCCCTTGTTGAGTGTTCCAGTCTAGCCGCTTAAGTTGAGTGGTGGTTTGAGCGAACACTTGTGTCATATTGACTCGTTTCTTCACCTCTGCAACAGGCGCAGGCGCTGGTATATTTTCCCCATAGCTGTAGTCGGATGAATCCACTGGTTCTTCATCGCCAAAAGGGATCACCACTTCCTCAACGAATTCTTGCTGGGGGTCATACATGCTACCACTGGGTTGGCCAGCAACAAGAGCAGGAGTCACAGGAGTGAAAGCCACAGGAACGCCATAGTTTTCCACTGCCAATTTGGGTGGATCTGCTGGAGTTAAGGGTGATTCCTCTGCCGCTGGCAGTGCTGGTAATGATGAACTTATCGAGCCATTCCAGTCAGATGTCGTGGTCAAGGAACTGGGTTGTTTCTTCGCTACCTCAGAGGATAGCAATGATGGCTTCGCCACTGGTTGTGCCTCACTTGTTCCACTTGGATGCCGTGACGGCATTTCTGACTGAACACTGGAAATGGCATCAGGCAACAGAAGCATCAGCGCTCGACTTCTGGCTCGATCCTCCGCTAGTTCCAGGTGGTCTGCACAGGCCATTCCGGTAGCGCGGGTGATGCCATTAACTTGAACGGAGGCCCGCACAACGAACTTTCCTTCATGAATAAGTAGTAATTCAGAAATCAGGATGCCCGTTGGATAGAGGGCGAGTAATCGAGCGAACATAGTCGGCTCCAGTTGATTGAATAATGACCGCACGCTCTCTCGTGTTAGCATATTCATTCCATTTTAGGCTCAGGCGAATTCTGCCCTGACAAGCGCGACTGAAACGAGAAAATGCTCAATTCGGTTTCAGATGCTGGTGAAGAAAGCTGCCTCTGAATCGATGTTTCAGCCTTCAGATGTATACAATCTCCCCCCTATAAGTGGGAGATTTTGACGTGAAATTAAACAGAGAACATGGAAGCTAACAAGTTCATCAGACTCAAGCCTAAATCCAGTCAGCCATTAGAGCTAGAAGTCCAACCGGAACCAGTCCCAGAGGTAGAAACCCGACGCTCAACTCAGGCAAAACGAGTAATCCAGCTCAGCCTCCCGCTAGAGTCAAAACAACTCCCAACGATAGAGCCAGCACTAGAACTAGAGTCAGAACTAGAACTAGAGTCAGAACTAGAACTAGAGCGAGTTCAGGACACAGAGCCCCTGGCGATGACTTATAAAGCCGAGGCGCTGTTTGGCAGCGGGTGGGGATATAGCCATCTGCTCAAAGAATTCAGGAAATGAATGTGCTATTACCCAAGAGCGAATTACACCCTCTTGGGCATTAGTGCTTTAAGGACGTAGCGGATGATGCTGTAGTTGAAGTTTTGATCCGACCCCCCCGGTTTCATTCCACGATAACTGCTGTTGTTACGAGAGAATGGAATGGGGCTGAGGCAGCCCTGCTCTATCCTAACTGTGCAATATCCTGTCAAAAAGAGCACTGATTCGCCTACAAATCCCGCTCAAGCTCCAGAGAAATAGAAATTGCGCTCAAGGTAAAAATGTAGTTGATGGCTCTGAGCGGCAGCTACTAGAATTTCAATTGGTATAGGCAACTTGCATCCTCTACTTTTCGGAGTTCACAACATGAATGTACCCGTTAAAAAAGCTAAGTCTGTGCAATCATCCCGTCAGTTTCGACCCGAACCACCGCGTATACCTGAGTCGAAGGCGGAGCTAGAGCGATTGCTCTGCCTATTGGGGAACAGAACGAAGGCTTCCCTAAACAGGAAGGCACAGGAGGAGTTGGTGGCTTTAGTTGGAATTTATCCGAGTCCAAAAGAGGCATCTGCCTGGAAACAGTACCTGAAGGCCCAGATGAAACCATCATCTGGCGTAGATACGAGAGTGTGCCAGCGGTAGCTGTGCAGATTGAGCTAGAGCTGACATGCATAATGCACAGCTCTAGCTCAATCTGTAATTCTTACCAGGCAAACAGATGGACTTACTGAGGGTTGCTCCATAATGTTACGAAAATCTATCGGGCAGAGTGGCAAGGTTGATGTTAGAAGGCTCAATCATGAAAACTCACCCCAAAATCAACGATTAACGCAGATTCAATGGCTTTGACTACTTCGTCAGAGACCCAGACCCTTTGCTCGTTTTCCAGTTGATACCAATATCCTGTACTAATACCAGCTAATGTTGCCAGTACTTGTGCAGAACGCCCATCGGCAATCCTTGCGGCCTTGAGCTTTTGCCCGAAGTCCGAGATTTCCGTCTCTTGATACCTTCTGACTTTCACTGAATATGCGGTCATAGTCTTACCTCCATAACTCTACAGTATCATTCTATTCCTTCTTTATACTGGTGTTGACATACTAAAGTATTAAGACTACTGTATTAAATGTAAGTACTTAGAAGGCGATCGCCACAACCCTGACAAAGTTCCGCGATCGCCTCACCCCCTGAAACAGGAGATTCAGTTCGTATGTTACAGCTTCTTGCTCCAGAACAGGTAGCCAATGCTTCCACCGATCCAGCCCATTACGTAGAAGCCAGCGTACCAGTTCTAGCCCCCGTTCCACCAACGTCAGCCCAAGACCAGCTTCAGGGCATCCGAATCGGCTGGCGCGATTTGGCGTGTGGAACAGTACAGAGCATCAGGCGCCTCTCGCAGGCAACAGTCGAGCAGGCGCTAGAAATTGGGCTCATATTGTTGCGGATACAGAAGGATTTAAAGAAGAAGGAATATTCGACCTTCTTGAGCGTCCTGGGCTGGGCGAGCACAAAGGCCAAGAAATTCATTAACCTAGCGAAGACGTTCTCAGGGTTCGAGCTGAAGCAGCTGATTGGAATCGATATTACTACGTTGCTCAGCCTATGTTCTAAGCGATATGCAGGGGTGGTGGCGCAACTGCGGGAGGTTGACGAGATTACTTCTGAGCTGGTCGAGCAGCTAATCAAAGATACTCGGACTCCCAGAAAACCAAAGCAAGAGCCGATAAGCGGCTGGAAGCGATCGCGCTCAGGGGGCGGCAGATACTATAGCGGTTTGCGTTCGGATGAAGTACAGCATCAGCAGGACAATGTCATATAGGGCTTGACTTGCGGTGTATCGCACTCAAATGCAAACCGCTATACAATCTGTTGCACTCAGAAGAAGTCGGCTTGTCTATTGAGAAACAAGCGGCAGACGAGAAGATTCTGCCCCAGCGGGTGATAGAGGAGGCGATCGCACTCCGGGCTCTGCAAAAGTCTTCAGTCAAGCCAACCGAATACCGTGCCGATACCCAGCCAGAAGAACAGCAGGCGACGGTGGTGGATGAGACGGTGGTGGATGAGGTACGTTCGCTCGAACCATTAGACGCAGCTCCGGGACAGGAATTGGACTTCATCGAGCTAGGTGCCGAAGTTGATTCCACACCTAGCTCGCTTGCAGCGGACGGCTCGGAGCGAGTAGCTTTAGCATCTGAGATTCTGGATGAAATTCCTGATACACAAGTTACGGCTCCCGCCCCACGAGAGCCAGATGAGATTGAGGATGAAGCCACTGCTGCCGAGTCAGAACCAGCACAAGCCCAGTCACAAGCTTCTGCCCCAGCACCAGAATTCGTCCACTCACTCACCACGGAGGGCATCCTTCAGCCAAGAGTAGCAGCGGCGCCGATGGAATCACCCGCCGCTAGCATCGTCCACAAGGATAGCGTAGCAGCGGAGCCTGATGGCTCAGCCACAACTACAATGCTCCCCGATACCGGCGTAACCTCAGTCCCGGCTGAGCCAGTCAACAAACCTGAAGCTGTTGTAACCAAATTTTTGGTTGAGTGCAAGGTTATTCGGCCTGAGTGGGAAATGTTGAATCAAATTCGAGATGCTGAGAACTATCTGCACGAAATCGGCACCCAAATCGAGCAAATCAATTCCAAGCTAGCAAGGCACGATTTGACCCGACAAGTTGAGCGCGAACTTAACGGGGTGCTTAAGAACCGCCAGAAGTTGCGCTTTAACAAGATTTCCCAGATTGTGACCTTAGCAGATACCTACAACATTCCGGCAGATGAAGAGGTGCTGCGAACCCAAGGGCGTGTTGTTTTGGAGCAAGGGTATGCAGAAAAGTTGCTCCGACGAGCTAAAACCTGGCCAGAGGTGGCAACGATTGTGGGAAGCGACAAGGCGCAGTTTATCAAAATTGTGAAGGAGTGGGAGGCTGCTGAAAAGCTTGTACTGGTTGAGATGTTGTCAACCTACTTGAAGACTGAAGCTGGCGCCTTAACCCAAATAGATTGGCTTCCCAAAACTTTACTAGAGAAGGCACTGTCAACGCTGTCATTCAGTTTGAAGAAAATTGCCAATTCTGATAATTTGGTAGATGAGGCTAAATTTGAGTATCTCCACGGTCACAAGTTTATCTCAGTGGAGAAATTAGGCACACGGGACGAGCGCTGGCTTTTCAAAGGTGATGGGGAGAGCTTCATCCCTATGTTTGGGCGCAACGACTTAACGGTCGCTCAGGTCTAAAATAGAGTTGGCAGTTCTACAACTAGAGGGTAGTCTGGTACATTGAGGGTGATTTTGTTCGGATTTGTGGCTGACTTGAGCAACGCTTTTGAGTTGTTGGGTAAGTATGTGTTTGCCGAGCCGATTGGCTGGTTCAAGGTTAACGTCACCTGACGGCTTGTAACGTTGATATTTTGTTTAGCATCTGGGTCAAAGCTTGAAACTTCTTGCCATAAAATCAGGTAAAATGTACCGTTACGCTTCTGCAACAGTGTGTGGTGGATATTGGTCGTGTTGCCGCTCAAGGTATAGTCTAAAGCCCCTGGCGTGAAATTTGCTCCTGGGTCTTTTAACAAGCTGATCATGTTCTTGAGCGCTGTAAAGGCAGGCTTTTCTGAGCCCGAGATGATTCTGTAATAAAGTGGACAGCCCTTTACAACATGCTTTTCTATAGGAACCGACAGATAACCTAACTGAGGGCTGTCCACTTTATTACGAGAAATTGTAACCATCATTGCGTAATAGCCCGAAGTTTTGATACAGACTGCTAGGATCGTTATAGGTATTGATGAACTCGTAAATAAAGGTGCGGGGAATACCATAGTTAAACTGTTCGAGGCACATCCGGGGTATATATTTTCCGGCAACGTCCTCTGGAACACCTCTATGTCCATCCGTGGTATCCACCGTGTTGTGATAGCCTGCTTCGGTTGAAATTATCGGCTTCCAACTGCTGTACGTATGGACAAGCTCGACGTTAGCAGCCAGGCTCCCGTACCCGTTGTCGCCCCAGCCGCTGGTTCCCGGATTTCTCCCCGAATAGTAGTTGCTCATAGCACCGTAATCAATAAAATTACTCAAGTCACCAACCGAGTTGAAGGCTGATGATGATGTTAGCGTCGGGCCGACTACTGGTAAGCTTGATGTAGCGCCGTCAGCTTTGATTGCTTGGTAGAGTTGTTGCTGGTAAGTGCGCAAGGTATTCACCCAGTTGCTATCACCACTAAGGTCATACTCGTTAGGTCCCTGAGCTGCCTCCACCACCCCCGCACCAAGTTCTTTGATTAGAGGAACTGCGCTTGTAGGAGAGCTGTCGCGTGGGTCGAAGATCAAAGTGCTGTGGATACCAAAGGTACTTAACTCTTTAAGCCGATCAAGATAGCCGTTGAGGTTGCGCGTACCAGTATCACGGATGTGGCGAACGCCCAAATTCAGTAACTTGGGCTTGATGATTTCGTTGTACTTCTGGTAATAGACGGAATCGTCGTAGAACAGGTGAGTATTGACACCGATGGAATCAACGAAGCTGTCGGCACTGCGGGCTGGCTCCGGTGCGGCAGACACCGATGGTACAAATAGGTTGGTGCAAAAACTTAATGCAAGTCCAGCTATAGTCGCTCTCTTCTTGATTGAATTGGACTGAGTTAGGCAAGGTTTAATTACGTTATTCATGCACAATTTCTTCACATTACAGCAATGGTCGTGGGGTTAGCGACTAACTTCAGGCATGGCGAAGAAAGCACGACTTGTTTATAGGCGTAGCCATACTTTTAATTTACGTTTTGCTCCGCACAATACCTGTCGGCTATAAATGCCAGCATTGACAATTGGAGTGCAAGTATTAGCGGTGCCGTTGGAGCTGACTGCTTTCACCCTTGCTTTAGGCAAGGGTACTCTCTTCAAGCGAGGATTGGTTTAATGTTAGACTTCAAAAGTGAAAAACTCGGTCAGGAGAAAAACAAATTTTAAACCAGGAAATCTCTGATAAAAGTGCCGATTTCTGGTTGCCTGAAAATAATAGTTAGAGATTTTAATAAAACTACAATCCAATCTAAAAAACGTATAATAAGATCAGGAGTCACTTGGAATAATACAATTGTCAAATAAACGCAAAATTGATGTTGTTGCTAAGAGCATTGCGGCAAGTTTCAATAGATAAATAATTGAGATCTATTAGACTAAGGAGAAAAATAATGCCAAGAGGGAAATCAACAGTTGAGTATGTTGCTATTAGCGACTTGAGCATACCCCCAAAAGAGCAAGAGGGTTATTTGCTCGTGGTCGAGGGCAGAGGAGGTTACACCGAAAAAAACCAGGAGAAGGCGTTGGAGTTGGCCTTGACGAAATTCCAGTCGGGCGAGATCCCATCAGAGAGTTTCCCAGATGGAATCACATTGGAACACGTCAAACCAGCCGCACCGTTAACCGCTAACGAGGTTGATTCAGAATTACTACCAATTCAAATCGGGGCGAGAGAAGTTGCTGAATTGGCAAGACTTCATGTCGAAGTCCAAGATACGATCAAGTTAGCTTTGCCATATCGAGAGACCTTGAAGAAACTGACGGATTGCGTCAGTGAGCCTCAATCCTGGTTAACAGATGAGGAGAAGGAACAGATTAGAAATAAGAAATTTGATCAGGCTCTCACGCAGGCGGCAAATGCAATCGCGGCCCAGGACAACTATCGACAGACCTGTAGCAACAACTACAAGCTAATTCTGGGTGTCCTTGAGGAGTATAGAAAGAAAAGACGGTCATCAGCTCTCCAGAATGGTTCAGCGACAGGTATTGAAAGTAGCGAAGAATTATCAGAGTCCGATATTGAGTTTGAGGCGCCAGGAACTTTAGTTTCTATCAAAAATTAGCCGGACAATTTTTCTCCTCTAATCTTTCTATAATTTGCTCAAGGTTAATAAGAACCCGCCAGCTCTTGAGCTGGCGGGTTTTATTTTGAAATTACGAGCTGATTTAATTTCCGTCAAATCCAACATACAATGGCAAGCTGGAACCATTAGCAGGCGAAAGACCGATGGCATCAGCTTTCATCAACGACTTGGTGACCCCATTGCGTGTTTCCTTGACCAACTGAGGGTATGCCATAGCATCATTCTCAGCCCCGAAGAGAATACTAGCCGAGAATTGCGATTCGTTGTTAATGAAGGCGGGGTTATTCTGTCCGCCCCCCCAGACCACGCCGCCTAGTACCTCCGTCTGTCCTGTGCCTGTGGTGTGGACGTTGGTAGAGACGCCTTCGCCTTTGAGCCCCAGAATCCAAAGGTGCCCGCCGTTATTAAATGAAGCGGGACTGCGGTACTAATAGGTCCATTTGCCGCGCCCAAACAGTTTGAGGATAGCCAAAATTCCAAGCAGAAGTGGTTACTATGGTGCTAAAGCCAATCACCGCGACATTTTCGATATATAAGGGGCCAACCCCTGAGGTGTTGGTGTAGGCATACTTGAAGGTTCCGGCCAGGTACAGGTTTTGTAGCACTAGCTTCTTGGCTGATTCATGCTGGATGCCGACATAGGCGTTGGGAACATCTGCCCCGCCCGAACAGCCTTGGGCTGTTCGGAATTATTACGGGGAGTTATTACTAGAGGATAGTGTTACTAGAGATCCTAGACCGCGGGTTGGAATATCTTGTCTCGATAATGTTTTAGTCACTCCGTCAAGTGTTTGTTGAACCTGAATGTTATAATTTCGCTTGAGTGCATTGGCACTGACCGCATAAGTAAGCGAGTGTTGGGATTCGGTGTTCACAAAAGCTGGCATATTCGTAGGAACCGGAACAACCGGATAGAGCAAGCCTCCGAGTAGTTCTGTTTGTCCGCCGCCTGTTGTTTTAAGCACTGTGCTCGCGCCTTCAGTTTTCAGCCCTAAGATCCAGAACAATCCGCCATTGTTGCTGATGATTGGTCCGTTATTGACACGAGGACTTTCCGGGTTTAGCTGCCGCGCCCAGACGGACTGCGGGTACTCAAAATCGTAAGCAGCGATGGAGGCGACATTCTCAATGAACAAGTTTCCGGCACCTTCGGCGTTACGATAAAAATATTTCGGGTCGGACATCATATCGATGTCCCGGAGTACCAGAGTCTGCGGCGATGCATGTTCAATGCAAATGCCACCGGCAAACGGATAGTCAGAAGTCCAGTGAAACAAGTCTATGCGTTCCATTATCACCACCTTATTTGTCCCTGACTCAAAGCGGAACATCGGTTGAGGATTCGCCGGATCAGCGAAAGCAGTGTTGAGGCTGATATCAATCCCCGACTGCATCCCCAGAATTCTGCGCACCTGCCCCCTGACTCGAATAGTTTTGGTTAAAAGATAAGTCCCCGTAGGGAAGTAAATCGTGGATTTGCCAGAATCCATAGCAGCCTGAATGGCTGCAGTGTCATCCCCGTAGTCATCGGGGATGGCACCAAAGGCTGTAACACTTGCCCAATTGTTCAAATTGTTATCATGGAATGCAGGTGTTTCTTGTACTGTCAGGTTCAGAGCCTGATCTGAAGTGCCATTTGTTACAAATTCGGTCTGATTTGCACCCGGTACAACAGAGCCATTCTGCTCAATAGCTGATTGATAACCAGAAGTCACAATATTGC
>JAABUX010002228.1_pt1 | contig 27772 bp, 21 predicted proteins | sample 5561851 | NCBI WGS metagenome assembly JAABUX01 (sample SAMN10711883, study PRJNA513361) | rock metagenome | isolation source: Antarctica rocks | place: Antarctica: Victoria Land, Richard Nunatak red sandstone | collected 2016-01-03 | reverse complement strand
AGTGCGCCACGACGAAGTAGGTGCCGTGCGTGTGCTCGTTCACCGCCAGCGACGCCAGGAACAGCCCGGTCATGCCGCCCACGACGAACAGGCCGATGTAGCCCATGGCGAACAGCATCGGCGTGTCCAGCCGCAGGTCGCCCTTGTGGATCGTCGCCGTCCAGTTGTACGCCTTCACCGCCGAGGGGACCGCCACGGCGAAGCTGATCAGCGAGAACGTCGTCGCGGCATACTGGCTCTCGCCGTTGACGAACATGTGGTGGCCCCAGACGAAGAAGCTGAGCAGGGCGATGCCGAGGCTCGCCATGGCGACGAACTTGTAGCCGAACAGCTTCTTGCGCGAGAACGCCGGGATGATCTCGCTGACCACGCCCATGCCGGGCAGCAGCATGATGTAAACCGCCGGGTGCGAGTAGAACCAGAACAGGTGCTCGAACAGCACGGGGTCGCCGCCCAGCGTCGGATCGAACACGCCGATGTGGAACGCGCGCTCCATCAGCAGCAGGATCAGCGCCACGGTGATGACCGGGGTGCCCAGCAGGAAAATCAGAGAGGTTGCGTAGTGCGACCAGATGAAGATCGGCATCCGGAACCAGGTCATGCCGGGGCAGCGCATGGTGTGGATGGTGACGACGAAGTTCAGCCCGGTGAGGATGCTGCTGAACCCGGTGATGACGACGCCGACCAGCGCCGGCACGACCCAGGTGTTGCTGTAGCTGGTGCTGAGCGGCGCATAGAAGGTCCAGCCGGTATCGACCCCGCCCAGAATGATCGAGATCAGGGCGAACAGCGCGCCGCCGACGAACAGGTACCAGCTCAGCCGGTTGAGCTTGGGGAACGCCAGGTCCTTGGCGCCGATCATGATGGGGATCAGGAAGTTGCCGAACGTTGCCGGGATGGACGGGATCAGGAAGAACCACACCATGACGACGCCATGGATGGTGAACAGCTTGTTGTAGGTGTTGTTGGTAAAGATCGACCCGTCCGGCACCACCAGCGACAACCGCACCAGCCCGGCCGCGACCGCGCCGATGACGAAGAAGGCGGTGATGCTGGCGAGATACAGCAGCCCGATCCGCTTGTGATCCACGGTGAAGAACCATGACCGCAGCGTGTGCGTCTCGTGCAGGTAGTCGTCCGGCCGGTCCAGCGTGGCGGGCGGCGGGGGCATGTCCCGCATGACGATGTCGGATGGGCTCATGGCAGGGCCTCCTTCGCATTGGCCTTTGGCGGGGCAGCGTCCGACACCTTGGTCTCGGACCCGATGCTCTTGATGTAGGCGACGAGCCGGATCACCTCGTCCTCCGGCAGCACGCCCTTGAAGCTGGGCATGACGTGGCGGTATCCGGCGATGGGCTGCAGCTCCGGCGTCAGGATTTTCTTGCGCAGGAAGTCGTCGTCGGCGACCACGGCGCCGCCGTCCTGCATCGGCACCGGCTGGTTGTACAGCCCGGCCAGCGTCGGCGCGCGGGCGGTCGGCGCCGGGGTGTGGCAGCCAGCGCAGCCGTAGGCGGTGAACAGGGTCTCGCCCGCCTGCACCAGGGACTGCCGCGTGCCGCTGCCACCGAGCCAGTCCTCGTAGTCCGCCGGGGTCATGATGGTGATCGTGCCGCCCATCACCGAGTGGTCGGTTCCGCAGTACTCAGAGCACAGCAGGTGGTAGCTGCCGGGCTTGTCCGCGTTGAACCACATCTCGGTGTAGCGGCCCGGCAGCGTATCCATCTGGATGCGCAGCGCCGGCACGTACAGGGCATGGATCACGTCCTGCGAGATCATCCGGATCAGCACCGGTTCGCCCATGGGCACATGCAGGTCGTTGATCTCCGCCTGGCCGCCGGGGTGCTGGAACTTCCACATCCATTGCCGGCCGATGGCGCTGATCTGCAGCGCCCCGCCCGGCGGGTGCTTGTGCTCGTCAAACAGCCGCGCCGCCCAGACGAAGAAGAACAGCGTCAGCAGGAACGGGATGATCATCCAGCTCATCTCGAGCAGCGAGCTGCGGGCCTCGCTGGTGGCGCGGTTGGCGCGGCGACCGGCGGGATAGAACATCGCGTAGTAGGTGATGGCGATGAAGATCGGCACCGTCAGCAGCAGGGTGACGACGGTGAAGGCCAAGATGATCTGATCTGTCTCCACCGCGCTGGCCGAGGCGGCCTGCGGCCAGAGCTGCACGAGCTGCTGCGGCAAGTTGATCATGGTGTAGGCTCCAGCGAGCGTCCGGTGACAATCGCCATGGCTCGGGCGATCGGGATGTGGGCCTTCTCGTGCGCCGGGTCAGCCCAGCCGTAGCTCATCAGCTCGGCCTGCTGGCCGTCATAGAGGTCGTGCAGGTCGCGGTACGGGTCGCCTTGCAGTTGCGGGCCGGGGGGCACGATGGCGGCGGATTGCTGCGGCGTCAGCGGGACCTGGTTGCGGGCGTCCGTGCGGTGGAAGGTGTGGAGCATCCAGAACAGGATGCAGACCGCGGCGATGGCGGTCGCGCCCCATCCCGCCAGGATGCGGACGACGAGCTTGACGTCCATCTCCTTGGTCTCGAACCCGCTGGCCTCTGCCTCGGCGCTGGGCGGCGACGGCGCCTCGGCCCCCTCCGGCGTCGTCGCGCCCGGCGGGCCGGGGGAGGCCTGGCCGGCCGCAGGTCCGTCGCCTGCGGACCCGGACTCCCCGGTTCCATCAGGTAAGGCCTCATCGGCGGAAACCCTGCCAGGTATAGGCCGGCCTGCGCCAGTCCTGTCGGGCACCGTCCCGTCGGGCGCCGTGCCGTCGCGCAACACCACCACCGGAGCTGCGGAGGTTCGGCGCATCAATGCGGCGCCGCCCGCGAAACCCAGCAGCGCCGTGATCGCCGGCACGATGCGGCGGTGCAGCTTAGGCGCGTCCAACGCGGTCCTCCGTCCAACGGCCCAGCGCCAGGCACGCGCCGATCAGCAGCCCGCCCAGCCCGCACAGCGCCAGCAGGTCCGCCAGGGTGATGCCCATCCTATTCCGGAACGCCGGCGTGACCAGCCAGAAGGCCTCGATCACATGCGCCACCAGGACCGCGCCGGCGGCGAAGGCGAGGCTGGTGGTCAGCACCTCGTAGCGCCGGGGCAGCAGCAGGAACAGCGCAGTCAGGCAGGCGCCCACGGCCGTCCACTCCAGCACTGTGCCCCACCCGGCGTCGCGGCGCTGGTACCAGGTGACCTCGTTTGGCAGGTTGGCCGACCAGACGGTCAGGAACTGGGTGAACTCCAGGAACATCCATATGCCCAGTAGGCTCAGGAACAGCGCCGCCAGCCCGCGCGGCGCCACCCAGGGCCGGGCGTTGCAGGCCGACAGCAGCACCGCGGCCGACACCGCCGCCCCGCACTGCGACATCATCAGCAGCAGCCCGAACACCGATGACCCCAGCCCGGGATCGAGCATCTCCGCCCAGTCGGTCGCCGCCACGGTTCCGATGACCATGTGGACCGCCAGGCCGCCGACGGCGACGCCGCGCCGCAGGCCGCCAGGCTGCGGCGGGGGCCGCATGAAGATCAGCGACAGCACCGTCCACGCTGCCAGGATGACCACCGCCCGCAGCACAAACCCGAACGTGGCGCGGTCCGGGCCGAACAGCGCTCCGGCCCGCAGCAGCACCGGCAGGGCCAGCACCGCCAGCACCGGCATCGCCGCAGCCACGCCACGCAGCGGGGCTGCGACGGGGGCCAGCGGCGCCCCGGCTATCTCCAGGGCCATGAGAACCGCCAAGGCTCCGACCGGCACGCCCAGGCAGAATAGCCACGCCGCCAGGTAGGACGGCATCAGCACGCCCCCCAGCAGCGAGACGACCAGCGCAAGGCCAAGCGCCGCCACGCCCACCACCCCGAAGCCGAGCGCCGCCCGGCTTATCACGAGGCTTCTCACCGCGACGCCTCCAGCCGGGAGCGGTCCTGCTCCGGCAGCAGGGTGGGGTCAGCGGCCTGGCTGGCCTGCAGCGCCCGGATGTAGGCAATGATCGCCCAGCGGTCCGTGGACGGCAGCCGGCTGGCGAAGCTGTACATGCCGCCCTTGCCGTGGGTCAGCACGTCATAATAGTAGCTGGCCGGGGAATGGAGCAGCTTGTCCGAATACAGCGTCCCCGGATACTGGAACCCGCGCTGCACGATCATGCCGTGCCCATTGCCGTTCAGGCCGTGGCAGTTGGAGCAGAAGATGTTGTAGCGCTGCTCCCCCCGCAGCAGCATTGCGGTGCTGATGGCCTGCGGCTCCGGCACGTCGGGGTCGGTCGGGTTGCGGGCGATGGTGCCGGCCACCGGCGGGCGCATCGTCGATCCGTTGCGGAAGAACGTGCTGCGGTCCCAGGTCTGCTTGCGGTCCTGGGTGTACATGTTGTCCCGCTTGCACCCCGCGAGCGCCAGCACCACAGCCAGGGCAGCGGCAACGCGCCTCACCGGGGCACCGGATGGATGGCCAGCGGCTGCGACGCCAGCCCGCGCAGGGCCTGCGCCGCCGCGTCCGCATCGAAGGCTTCGCCCTGTGCCTGGACGGCGAGGAAGAAGCGGTCCTGGGTGGCGCGGGTGAAGCCGGGGATGTTGAACGCCGGGTGGTTTAGCCGCGGCAGCCGGTTCAGGACCACCATCGTCAGCACCACCAGCCCGCCGGCCAGCATGAGCGCGAAGGCGAAGCTCGGCACGACGTAGGACAGCCAGCTCACGTCAGGCCGGCCGCCGATGTTGAAGACGTAATCGTAGCCCAGCGCATATACGCACATGCCCATGAACCCCGCGAACCCCAGCACGACGCCCAGCACCGCGAACGGCCGGATCGCCTCCGGCTCCAGGCCCAGCGCCAAGGCCAGGCCCGGCACCGGCACCGGGGTGTAGGCATCCAGCCGCCCCAGCCGCCGGTCCTTCAAGGCGTGCACCGCCGCCAGCAGCGCCTCGGGGGAGGCGAACTCGGCGCTGACGCCGAACAGCGGCGCTTCCTGCTTGGCTTCATGCACCACCGCGCACCTCCCCGCCCGCCTGCTGCCGGCGCAGTTCCAGGATGGACATCACCGGCATGTTCCGCACCGCGAGCAGCAGCAGCACCAGGAACAGACCGACCGACCCGGCGAATGTCGCGACCTCCCACAGGTTCATCGCATACGGATGCGCCATGGACGGCAGGAAGTCGTGCTGCAGGGTGACGACGATGATCATGAAGTGGTCGCCGAACATGCCCACGCCCGTCAGCAGCCCGACCAGGGCCAGCAGCGTCGGCGAGCGCCGCAATGCTGGCACCCAGAACAACTGCGGCGGCAGCAGCGCGCACAGGATGATCGCCCAGGCTGCCCAGGTGTGCTCCCCGAAGAAACGCCGCGTCGTTACGGCATGCTCGTAGGAGTCGCCGTGCAGGGCGGTCCCATACAGCTCGGCCCCGTAGCAGTAGATGTTCGCCGCCGCCAACGCGAGCATCAGCATGGCCAGCGTCGTGATGTGCCGGGTGGTGATCAGCGCCTGCAGCCCGAGCACGCCGCGCAGCGCGACCACGACGGCCGACACGATGCCCACGCCCTCCATGATCGCCGCGAACAGGTTGGAGGTCGGCAGCATGGCGTCGTGCCACCCTGGCTCGACCGAGCTGGTGAACATCACCGCGGCGCCGGTCTGCAAGGTGACGACCAGCAGCACGCCCAGCAGCGCCAGCGTGCGGTAGGCCTGCCGCCACCGCTCCCAGTGCACCGCCGAGCCGCGCCAGCCCAGCGCCAGCAGCCCGTAGATCTGTGCCCGCATGCGGCCCTTGCCCGACGCCCGCATCCGCTCCACTGCGCGGTCCCGCAGCGTCGCAAAGTCCGGGATCAGGCCGACGTACCAAAGGCTGATGCACAGCACGAGGAAGGCGATGATGTCGAACTCGTCCCACACCAGCGGGCTGCGGAACTGCGGCCACAGCAGCAGGGTGTTGGGATAGGGCAGGTTCCAGAAGAACAGCCACGGCCGTCCCAGGTGGATGATCGGGTAGATGCCGGCCGAAGCCGCAGACACCAGCGCCACCGTCTCTGCCATGCGGTTCACCGCGCTGCGCCACTCCTCGCCGAGCAGCAGCAGCACGCCCGACACCAGCAGGCCGCCGCTGGCGATGGAGATCCACCAGTCGTAGCTGACGATGTCCAGCGCCCAGGTGACCGGGATGTTGTTGCCCCAGATGCCGACGCCGTAGATGAACAGCGCCCCCAGCGACAGCACCAGCAGCCCGGTCAGCCCCATCGCCGCCGCGAAGGCGATCCACCAGCGCCAGCCCAGCGGGTGATCGAACGCGATGCCCGCGACCTCCTGGCCGACGGTGCCGTAAGTCTCGTTCGGCCCGACGTAGCCGCCGCGCAGCGGGATGTCGCCGCCGCGCAGCGAAATGTCGCTTGGCATCAGCCTTCTCCCTCGTTGGGGCCGCGCTTGGCGAGGTAGGTGGTGCGCGGGCGCACGCCCAGCTCGCCCAGCAACGAGTAGTTGCGGCTGTCGGACTTGGCGAGGTGGATGGCGGCGGCCGGGTCGCCGAGGTCGCCGAAGCTGATCGCCTGCGTCGGGCAGGCAGCCTGGCAGGCGGTGATGACGGCGCCGTCCGGGATGTGCCCGTCGCCCTTGTCGGCGTTGATCCGCGCGCCGGCGATGCGCTGCACGCAGTAGGTGCATTTCTCCATCACGCCCGCCGCGCGCACCGTCACGCCGGGGTTGCGCTGCAACTGCACCGCGGGCTGCGCGTCGCCGGTGTAGTCGTACCAGTTGAACCGCCGCACCTTGTAGGGGCAGTAGCCGCTGCACGCCCGGGTGCCGACGCAGCGGTTGTACACCATCAGGTTCAGGCCCTCATGGTCGTGCAGGGTCGCCTCAACGGGGCAGCCGACCTCGCAGGGCGCGTCCTCGCAGTGCATGCACGGGACCGGCTGGAAGTGGGTGGCGGGCGAGTCCAGCGGCCCCTCGTGGTAGCGGTCGATGCGCAGCCAGTTCATCTCCCGGCCCAGCGCCACTTCCTTCTTGCCGACGACGGGGATGTTGTTCTCCGCCTGGCAGGCGACGGCGCAGGCGTTGCAGCCGATGCAGGCGTCGAGGTCGATGGCCATGGCCCAGGCGCGGCCGTTGTCGGAGTGCTTGGGGTAGAACGACGCCAGTTGCGGCTCCGGCTCGGGCGAGGCGCCGACCGGCTGCACGAGGACGAAGTGGTGCCCTTCCATGCTGCCGTGGTCCTGGGTGGAGACGACTTTTTCCTGGCGCCCGGCCTTCGCCAGAGTCGCGCCGGCTACCTGGTCCTCTGCCCCGGTCCGCAACGGATAGGCGTCGTAGCCCAGCCCGTCCGCCAGGATGTCCGGCGCGGCGCGGCCGTAGCCGAGGAACGCCGTCACTGCATCATCCGAGTGGCCCGGCACGATCCAGGCCGGCCCGGCGATGCTTCGCCCTCCGGCGGCCAGCGTCACCATGTCGCCGTTCGCCAGCTTCTCCCGCTCGGCCAGGGCGGGGCTGACGGCGACCACGTTGTCCCACACCACCTTGGTCAGCGGCTTCGGTAGCTCCTGCAGCCAGGCGTTCCCGGCCACGCTGCCGTCCCACACCGTGGGGTCGGGGCGGAACAGAACCGTGAGGCCCGGGGGTGGCGCAGCAGGCACGGCGGCCGGGGCCGGCGAGGCAGTTACCGAAACCTCTGGCAACGCCGTGCCGGAGATGAAGCCGTCGGCCACCGACTGCTGCCACCGGGTCTCGAAGGCCGGGTCGTTGTCCTCGCTGTAGTGGGTGCGCAGCAGGTCCAGGCCGCCGCGGGCCTCGTCGAACAGCGATAGGATTTCCGGCAGGGTCCGGCCGTTGTACAGCGGCGCGATGGTGGGCTGGATCAGGGTCACCGTCCCGTCGATGGCGCGGGCGTCGCCCCAGGCCTCCAGCGGGTGCGCCAGGGGCATGTGCCAGTCGGCGTAGGCGGCGGTCTCGTTCACATGCAGGCCGGCGTGCAGCTTCAGCCGCACCTTGCCCATCGCCTCGGTGAAGCCCAGGTCGGCCGGGGCGGTGTAGACGGGGTTGCTGTCCAGCACGGCCAGGGTGGATACCTCTCCGGCGTTCATCGCCTGCACCAGCTCGACCAGCGGCGCGGCGGCGGCGGGCACCGGGACGGTGTAGGTCACGGTGCGGCCGGCATTGCCCAGCGCCGCGTTCAGCCGGTGCACTGCCGCCTGCTCCGCCGCTGGCTGCGCGATGCCGGTGGTGACGATCCCCTCCCCCTTGGCCGCCAGCAGCGCCTTGGCGGCCTGCGCCACCCACGGGTCATCGGTCGTGCCGCCCTGCACGACGGCGAGCAGCCGGTCCGCCAGGGTCGCCAGCGCAGCCGGGCCGACGACGGCGTGGTAGTCGGCCTTGGCGCTGGTCAGGTTTGGCGATGCGGTGGCGCTATGGAGCGCCAACAGCCGGCCCTCAGCCGCCGCGAGCCGCCGCGCAGTGGACCAGTCGCGCGCGCAGCCGATGAACCCCGGCCCCAGGTCCAGGAAGTCGCCGGCCAGGGAAACCACGACCTTTGCCCGGTCGAAGTGCAGCCGCGCCTCGACCGGCCGTCCGAACGCGGCCTGCCCGCCCGCATAGAAGCCGTCGCGCGACACCGCCGAGTGCGTGTGCCACCGCATCTCCGGGTAAATCTTCTGCAGCGCCGCCAACTGCGCCTGCACCTGCGGCGACGTGACGGTTCCGGTCAGCACCCGCAGCCCCTGGCCCCGGTGGGCGCGCAGGGTGGCGGCCTCCGCCCTCATGCCCTGCTCGAACCCCTGCCACGACGCCGGCCGGTTGGAGTGCCGCACGGTCTGCGACCGGAACGGGTCGTACAGCCCCAGCACCGACGCCTGCGCCAGGATGCTGGTGCCGCCGCGGCTCCAGGGATGCTGCGGGTTGCCCTCCACCTTGAGCGGCCGGCCGTTCTGCGTCGTCACCAGCATGCCATCCGCGAAGCCGTCGATCATGGCGGCGGAGGCGTAGGCCAGCGGGATGCCGGGCTGCTCGTGCAGGGGGTTGCGGACATGCGTCACCTCCCAGTTGCGCCCGTCCTCGTGCTGGTCGCACCCGGTCAGCCCGGCCAGCGCGAACGACGCCGCCATGAGCTGCAGGAAGCGCCGCCGGTCCGGTCCGTTCGCCAGCTTCGACGCCGCCGGGAACTCCGACATGACGAAGCTGCGGAAGGCCGGCGTGCCCGCCACCTGATCCAGGCTGCGCCAGACCGCGGGGCTGTTGGCCAGGTGCGCACGCAGGGCCGCGATGTCGTTCAACTTGGGCCGCGAGGGTGGCTGGGGCATTGATGGCTTGCTCATCGGTGGCAGATCGAGCAGTCGGAGAGCTGGTTGCCCGACCGCAGGTGCGCCTCGGCGACCAGCTTCGGCCCAAGCGTCGCCTGGTCCGGTGGGGCCTGCCACTCCATGTTCCACACCTGCTCCTGGGTGCGGATGTATTTCTCCGGCGCACGGTGGCAGCCCAGGCAGAACTCCATCTTGAAGGCGTTGGCCCGGTACGTGAGCTGCATGGTGTCGATCGCGCCATGGCAGGTCGAGCAGCCAAAGCCCTTGGTGACGTGGATCGAGTGGTTATACTGCACGTAGTCCGGCAGCCGGTTCACCCGGGTCCACTGCATCGGCGTGTCGTTCGCCAGGCTGTCGCGCACCGGCTGCAGCATGGGGGAGTTGGTCCAGATCTGCGAATGGCACGTCATGCAGGTCCAAGTCGGCGGCAGCCCGGCCGAGGCGGCATACTCCACCTGCTGGTGGCAGTTGCGGCAGTCCAGGCCAAGCTCGCCGTCGTGGTGCTTGTGGCTGAACGGCACCGGCTGCTCCGGCGCGATCCCGACGCCGTAGAAGTAATCCGACCGCGCCACCGCGCCGACCACGACGAAGCCCAGCACGATGACGATCACCGTGCCGAACAGGAACAGGCGCATGACGGCGTCCGCGCCGGGGGCGAAAAGCTGTTTCATGAACCGATCCTCATGGCCCGGCGGTGGCGCTGCGCCGCGAACACGATGGCGCCGATGCCCAGCACCGTGACCACCCCCGCGATCCGCAGCACCTTAATGATCGCCAGCGTGTAGCGCCCGGTCGTCGGGTCGAAATGGAAGCACAGCAGCAGCACCGGGGACGCTGCCTGGCCGATCTCCCCCCGCCCGGCGCGCGACAGCCCGGCCTGCACGTCGCCGGGCGAATAGCCGACGCCGAGCAGGTAGCCCGACACCAGGCCGCCGGGCGTGGCGAACACCAGGCCGGCCGGGTGCATGAACTGCGCGAGCGCCGGGTCGAACTTGCTGCGGTATCCGGCGGCAGAGGCGACGGCGTCGATGCTCGCGGCGGGGCCGGTCAGGAAGTGCCAGCCTTCGCCGCCGGTGGGGTAGCGGGCCTGGTCGTCCGCCTGCGCCTTGGCGGCGTCGGCCGGCGTCTCGTTCGGGTCGATGCTGACGAACGCAAGCTGGTAGTCAGCACCGGCGGCCAGGCCGGTCCGCTCGAGGGCGGCGAACATATCCTCCCGCACCACGCCGCACAGGTTCGGGCAGTGGAAGTAGCCGAAGGCGAGAACCAGCGGCTTGCCGCCGAGGGCGCGCAGGCTGGACGAGTGGCCGGCTGCATTGGTGAACGGCGCGTCAAGGGGAAGCTGGCTGCCGGGCTTCTGGTCGAAAGCGTACGCATCGGCGCCTTGGGCCAATGCTGGCGAAGACAGAAGCATCATCAGTGCAACCAGCCTGCCCATTTCGCCTCCGCATCTGCGCTGACACTAGGGCCTGACTGCCGCCGGTGTCTCCACCGCCTCACGACGTTCCTCACACATTCGTGAGCAGGGCGGCGCGGGGCACCATGGCAGCATGAAGGGCCAGGGCGTGTTTGCCAATTAGAACTTCTTTTATGCCTCGCACTTTCAGACCTCTTCCGCTGTGGCCGAGCAGAGGAACGGCCTTGAACAGAACGGCGGACACAGGGCCGCCAAACAGGGGAGAGCCGGGCGCCCTGGCTGTCATGACGCCACCAGCCGGGAAGCTGGCTGGAACGGCTGAGGTGGCCCATGCTGGCATGCGGGCGGCCTGCCTGCGCCGCCTGCAACAGCCCCTTTGCAAACAGGATGAGGCCCGCCATTCCAATACCGCTCAACCGCCAGGCGCTCGGCCGCCTGCCCGCCTCCGTGCAGGGGCCGCGCTTCGATCCCGCGGTCGTCACCCCGGGGATCGTTCATCTCGGCCTGGGCGGCTTCGCCCGTGCCCACCTGGCGCGCTACACGCACAACCTGATGGACCGGCGGCCGGACATGCTGGGGTTCGGCATCGTCGGTGCCGGGCTGATGCCGGGGGACCGGCGGATGCACGAGAGCCTGGCGCCGCAGGACAACCTGTACACCCTGGTCGAGCGCAGCGGCACGGAGGAGGCCGCGACGGTGATCGGCAGCCTGGCCGCCGTCGTCTTCGCCGGGGACGGCAGCGCGGCGCTGCTCGACGCCATCGGCCAGCCCGGCATCCGCATCGTCAGCCTGACCGTGACGGAGAACGGCTACTGCCTCAACCGCGCGACCAAGCGGCTGGACCCGGAGCACCCACTGATCCGGCGCGACCTCGCCCAGCCCGATCAGCCTAGCAGCGCCATCGGCATCATCGTCGAGGCCTGCCGCCGCCGCCAGGCCGCGGGAGCACCGCCCTTCACGGCGATGAGCTGCGACAACATCCAGCACAACGGCGATGTGCTGCGCGACGCCGTGCTGGCGCTGGCCGATCTGCGCGACCCGGCGCTGTCGGGCTGGATCAAGGCCAACGTCCCGTTCCCCAGCACCATGGTGGACCGCATCACCCCCGTGACGGCGGAGGCCGACGTGGCCGGGCTGGCCGCTCGGCACGGCATCGAGGACCGCTGGCCGGTGTTCTCCGAGACCTTCACGCAATGGGTGATCGAGGACCGTTTCACGGCGGGCCGCCCGGCATGGGAGGAGGTGGGCGCGCAGTTCGTCGCCGACGTGGCGCCCTACGAGTTCATGAAGCTGCGGCTGCTGAACGCCAGCCATCTGGCCGTGGCCGGGCTGGGGCGGCTGGCGGGGGATATGTATATCGACGAGGCGATGGCCGATCCGGTGATGACCCGCTACATGGCGGCGCTGATGGACCGGGAGACCGGGCCGACGCTGCCGGCGGTGCCGGGCATCGACCTTGCGGACTACAAGGCGACGCTGATCCGGCGCTTCGCCAACCCGGCCATCAAAGACACGGTCGAGCGGGTGAACACCGACGCGCCGCTGAACATCCTGGTGGACCCGATTCGCGACCGCCTGCGCGCGGGTGAGGGACTGGACCTGCTGGCGCTGGCGCTGGCGGCCTGGCTGCGCCGGGTGCGCGGGGAGGACGAGGATGGCCAGCCCATCGACGTGCGGCACCCGATGGCGGCGCTGCTGCGGGAGCGCGCGGTTGCCGGCGGGGCGGACCCGGCGCCGCTGCTGGGCATCAGGGAGCTGTTCGGGGACATGGGCGCCGACCCGCGGCTGGTTGGGCCGGTCGGGCGGTGGCTGGCGTCGCTGTACCGCAGCGGCAGCCGGGCCACGCTGGACGAGGCGGCGCGGACGCTGAAGTTCTGATCCTCTCTGCTCCCTCTCCCTCCGGAAGAGGAGAACGTCAGCACCTTTCCGTTGACCATCCAAGCCCGCAGTGCCACCGTTGTCTGTAACATGCCCGGCACACCGACCAGCTAGAGGCAGACGGAGGATCGTACTATCACGTACCGCATCAACGGCCTGCTCGCCGCAGCAGCCCTGACCTTCGCCGCTGCCCCGGCCCGGGCGGACGCGACCATCACCGTCGCCACCGTAAACAACGGCGATATGGTGGTGATGCAGAAGCTGTCCGCCCAGTTCGAGCAGCAGCACCCCGACATCCACCTGCGCTGGGTCGTCTTGGAGGAGAACGTGCTGCGCCAGCGCGTCACCACCGACATCGCCACCAAGGCCGGGCAGTTCGACGTCATGACCATCGGCAACTACGAGGTGCCGATCTGGGCCAAGCAGGGCTGGCTGGAGCCGATGGACAACCTGCCGGCGGCCTATTCCGTAGACGACATCCTGAAGCCGGTGCGCGACGGCCTGACCTACAATGGCAAGCTGTACGGCCTGCCGTTCTACGCCGAGAGCGCCATGACGTACTACCGGACCGACCTGTTCGAGAAGGCCGGCCTCAAGATGCCCGACGCGCCGACCTATGAGCAGATCCGCGGCTTCGCGGACAAGCTGACCGACAAGCCCAACCAGGTTTATGGCATGTGCCTGCGCGGCAAGCCTGGCTGGGGCGAGAACATGGCCTTCGTCACCACGCTGGTCGATGCTATGGGCGGGCAGTGGTTCAACGAGCAGTGGAAGCCGACCATCGACACCGCCGCCTGGCGGACGGCGCTTGGCTACTACAGCGATATCCTGAAGGCCGATGGTCCCCCCGGCGCGTCGTCCAACGGCTTCAACGAGAACTTGGCGCTGTTCTCCAGCGGGCACTGCGGCATGTGGATCGACGCGACGGTGGCCGGCGGGCTGCTGTTCGACAAGAAGCAGTCGCAGGTGGCGGACAAGGTGGGCTTCGCGCCGATGCCGACCGGCAGCTACAAGGGCGGGCCGACCTGGCTGTGGAGCTGGAACCTGGGCATCCCCACGTCGTCCAAGCAGCAGGACGCGGCGCGCACCTTCATCACCTGGGCGACCTCGAAGGAATACATCCAGCTCGTCGCCAAGCAGAACGGCTGGGTGTCGGTGCCGCCGGGCACGCGGCAGTCCACGTATGACAACCCGGACTATAAGCAGGTCGCGCCGTTCGCCGCCTTCGTGCAGAAGGCCATCGAGGTTGCCAACCCCACTGGCTCGACCGCGCAGCCGCGTCCATACGAGGGCGCGCAGTTTGTGGCGATCCCCGAGTTCCAGGGCATCGGCACCCAGGTTGGCCAGACGGTCGCCGGCACGCTGACCGGGCAATCCACGGTAGAGGATGCGCTCAAGACCGCCCAGGCGGCGACGGAGCGCACCATCCGCCAAGCCGGCTACCCAAAGAAGTAGGAGCAGCGATGTCCGTCGCCCTGACTCGTCCGGCTGTGGTGCCTGCTGCCGCTCCGATCCGGCGGGTGGGCGGGGTGCTGGTCGCGCCCTCCGTCATCGTGCTGCTGGCGTGGATGATCGTCCCGCTGGTGATGACGCTGTGGTTCTCGTTCCAGTACTACAACCTGCTCAACCCGGCGGGCGAGGGCTTCGCCGGGATCGACAACTACAACTTCCTGGTCACCGACCCCGACTTCTGGGTGTCGCTGCGCAACACGATGGTGCTGCTGGGGTCGGTGCTGGTCATCACCGTGGGGCTGGGCACCCTGCTGGCGGTGCTGTTCGACCAGCCCTTCCCCGGCCGCAACATCGCCCGGGTGCTGGCGATCTCGCCGTTTTTCGTCATGCCTACCGTCAGCGCGCTGGTGTGGAAGAACCTGCTGATGCACCCGATCTACGGCGTGCTGGGCGCGGTGGCGATAGCGTTCGGGCTGGAACCTGTCGATTGGTTCGCGCGGTTCCCGCTGGCGTCGGTGATCGCCATCGTGTCGTGGGAGTGGCTGCCGTTCGCGCTGCTGATCCTGCTGACGGCGGTGCAGTCGCTGGACCACGAGCAGCGGGAGGCCGCGCGGATGGACGGGGCCGGCGTGGTGGCTCAGTTCGTGTTCATTACCCTGCCGCACCTGTCGCGCGCCATTGGCGTCGTGGTGATGATCGAGACGATCTTCCTGCTAACGGTGTTCGCCGAGATCTTCGTCACCACCTCCGGCGGCCCCGGCAACGCGACCACCAACCTGGCCTTTCTGATCTACGCCCGCGCGCTGCTGCAGTTCGACATCGGCGGGGCCTCGGCCGGGGGCGTCGTGGCGATCCTGCTGGCCAACGTGGTGGCGTTCTTCCTGGTGCGCTCCATCGCGCGCCGGCTGGAGGTGTAGGGATGGAGGAGAGCCTCGGCCGCCGCATCTTCATCACAGTCCTGGGCTGGGGCGTGGCGGTGCTGCTGTTCTTCCCGATCTTCTGGATGGCGCTGACCAGCCTCAAGACCGAGACCGACGCCATCGGCGCCCGCCTGCTGTTCACTCCAACGCTGGATTCGTATCGGGAGGTGCTGTCCCGCGCCGACTATTTGAGCTTTGCGCTGAACAGCGTCGTGGTGTCGGTCGGCGGCACCGTGCTGGCGCTGCTCTTCGCCATCCCGGCCGCCTACTCGATGGCGTTCCACCCGACGGCGCGCACCCGCGGCACGCTGCTGTGGATGCTGTCCACGAAGATGCTGCCGCCGGTCGGCGTGCTGGTGCCGATCTACCTGCTGTTCCGCACGGCGGGGCTGCTGGACACCCGGTCCGGGCTGGTCGTCATCTACGCCCTGATGAACCTGCCCATCGTCGTCTGGATGCTGTTCACCTTCTACAAGGAGGTGCCGGTCGAGATCCTGGAGGCTGGCCGCATGGACGGCGCGCGGACCGGGGCCGAGGTCTGGCACCTGCTGCTGCCGCTGACGCTGCCCGGCGTCGCCTCCACGGGGCTGCTGTCGCTGATCCTGTGCTGGAACGAGGCGTTCTGGAGCCTGAACCTCACCAGCGCCGCCGCCGCGCCGCTGACGGCGTTCATCGCGTCGTTCAGCAGTCCCGAGGGGCTGTTCTTCGCCAAGCTGTCGGCGGCGTCCACGATGGCGGTGGCGCCCATCCTGGTGTTCGGCTGGTTCAGCCAGCGCCAGCTCGTGCGCGGCCTGACCTTCGGCGCCGTGAAGTAAGGAGGCTATTCATGTCCACCCTGACGCTGCGCGGACTGCGCAAGGCCTATGGACCCGTCGATGTCATCAAGGGCATCGACCTGGATATCGCCGACCGCGAGTTCGTGGTGTTCGTCGGACCCAGCGGCTGCGGCAAGAGCACCCTGCTGCGGATGATCGCCGGGCTGGAGGCGATCACCGGGGGGGAGCTACGGATCGACGGGGCGCGGGTCAACGAGGTCGGCCCGGCGGACCGTGGCCTGGCGATGGTGTTCCAGTCCTATGCGCTGTATCCGCACATGACGGTGGCGGACAACATGGGCTTTGCGCTGCGCCTGGCCAAGGTCCCCAAGGCCGAGCGGGCGCGCAAGGTCGGGGAGGCCGCGCGCATCCTGCAGCTCGGCCCGTACCTGGAGCGGCGGCCCAAGGACCTGTCTGGCGGGCAACGGCAGCGCGTCGCTATCGGCCGGGCCATCGTGCGCGACCCCAAGGTGTTCCTGTTCGACGAGCCGCTGTCCAACCTCGACGCCGCCCTGCGCGGGCAGACGCGGATCGAGCTGCTGCGCCTGCACGAGGAACTGAAGGCCACGATGATCTACGTCACGCACGATCAGGTCGAGGCGATGACGATGGCTGACAAGATCGTGGTGCTGCAGGCCGGCATGGTCGAGCAGGTCGGCACGCCGATGGAGCTATACCACTATCCGGCGAACCTGTTCGTCGCTGGGTTCATCGGCTCGCCACGGATGAACCTGGTGCCGGTGACGGTCGCGGCGGCGGGTGCGTCCGGGGTGGAGGTCGCGCTGCCGTCCGGCGAGCGGCTGCGCGTGCCGGCTGACGGCGCGGCGCTGCGGACCGGGGAGGCGGTGACACTCGGCATCCGCCCAGAGGCGTTGCGGCCGGATACAGGGGGCGCGATGGCCGGCGAGGTCCGCATGGTCGAACGGCTGGGCGGCCTGACGCTGCTGCATGTGACCGCGGAGGGCGTGGGCGACATCACGGTGCAGGTCGAGGGCGACGACGCCACCCAGGCGCATCACTCGGTCCGCCTGCATGTGGACGCCGCGGCGTGCCACCTGTTCGACGGCGCCGGCCTGGCCCTGCCGCACCTGGTCCGCCACGCCCTGGTGGCATGAGCCTGCCTAGCTTCCCCCTCTCCCTCCGGGAGAGGGCCGGGGTGGAGGAAGCGGCAAGCGCGGTCCTGTGCTGATGCAGTGCAGGTCGTCAAGGGCCAGCGTCAGTCCTCTCGGCCTCCCTCACCCCGGCCCTCTCCCGGAGGGAGAGAGGGAAGGCAGCCGTCCTCTCCTACCGCCGTGTTCCTAGGCCTCGACTTCGGCACCTCCGCCGTCAAGGCGCTGCTGGTGGACGGCGCCCAGTGCGTGCTCGGCAGCGCCGCGGCGCCGTTGCAGGTGTCCCGCCCCGCGCCGGGACACAGCGAGCAAGACCCCGAGGCCTGGTGGCAGGCCATGCTGTCGGCCGTGGACGCCCTGCACCGGGACCATCCGGCGGCGCTGGCGGCGGTGCGAGGCGTCGGCCTGTCCGGTCAGATGCATGGCGCAGTGCTGCTGGACGCCGCCGGCGACGTGCTGCGCCCGGCCATCCTATGGAACGACGTGCGCGCCACGGCGGAGTGCGCCCAACTGGAGCGGGACTTCCCGACGCTGCGCCAGGTCGCGGGCAACATCGCCATGCCCGGCTTTACCGCGCCCAAGCTGTTGTGGGTGCGCGCCCATGAACCCGGCGTGTTCGCCCAGACGCGCAAGGTGCTGCTGCCCAAGGCCTGGATCCGCTACCGCCTGACCGGCGAGATGCTGGAAGAGATGTCCGACGCCTCCGGCACCCTCTGGCTGGATGTCGGCGCGCGGGACTGGTCGGACGCGGCGCTGGCCGCCACCGGCCTGTCGCGCGACGCCATGCCGCGCCTGGTGGAGGGCAACGCTCCCGCCGGCGTCCTGCACGCAGCGCTGGCGGCGCGCTGGGGCATGGCCCGGCTGCCGCTGCTGGCCGGCGGCGCCGGGGACAACGCGGCCGGGGCGGTTGGGCTGGGGGCGATCCGGCCGGGCGACGCCTTCGTGTCGCTGGGCACCTCCGGCGTGCTGTTCGCCACCACGGACGGCTTTCGCCCCTATCCGCAGGCGGCGGTCCACGCCTTCTGCCATGCGCTGCCGGACACCTGGCACAGCATGGGCGTCACCCTGTCGGCCGCGGACTCGCTGGCGTGGTGGGCCGGCATCGCCGGGCGGACCGAGGCCGAGCTGCTGGACGAGGTGCCGATGCCGTCCGCGCCCTCCCCGGCGCTGTTCCTGCCCTACCTCGGCGGCGAGCGGACGCCGCACAATGACGGGGCGCTGCGGGGCGCATTCGCCGGGCTGTCGCACGGGACGGACCGCGCGGCGCTGACGCAGGCGGTGCTGGAGGGCGTGGCGTTCTCGCTGCGCGACTGCCTGGATGCGCTGGCGGCGTCGGGCACGCGGGTTGCGGAGGCTGACGTGATCGGCGGCGGGTCGCGGTCCCGCACCTGGATCGCGGTGATCGCTGCGGCGCTGGAGGTGCCGCTGCACCGGCTGGCGGCGGGCGAGCACGGTGGCGCGTTCGGCGCGGCGCGGCTGGCGCGCATGGCGGTGACGGGGGAGGCGCCCGCGGCGGTCTGCACCCCGCCGGTGCGGGAGGAGACGATCCCGCCGGACCCGGCCCTGGCCGACGCCTATGCACGGAGGCTGCTGCGCTACCGGGCGTTAGCTGGAACTGCGGCAGTACGGACCGAGGTGGGATAGGGCTTCTGGGATTGGGGGCTGAAAATGTATTCCAACGCGTCGGCTCCCGTGGCTAGGTTGCAGCGGCGCCGGTTTCGGCCTGAAGCGGAGGTTCGCCGGCCCTAAGCGGGTTGGACGAACGCACGCGCGGGTACGCTGGCGTTAGCTGAAGCACATCGCCGCGCCGAGGAGTGCCGCGGCAACAGGCAGGAGCTGATGGGCATGAGCGACGAGCCTCTCCCGCCTCCGCTTTCATCCGGCGAGGCTATTGACCGCGCTTTGGTCCGGCGAGTGAACGAGTGTGGCCTGAGCCCCGGCATGGCCATTGGCGTTCTCGACGGCGACGACCAGAAATTCTTTACCCGCGGCCGTACAGGCCTATCAGGCGAGCCGGTGGATGAGCAGACGATTTTCGAGATCGGCTCCATCACGAAGCTGTTCACCGCCTTGCTGCTTACGGACATGGCGCAGCGCGGCGAGGTTTCGCTTAACACGGCAGTGGCGGACCTGCTGCCTATGGAGACCCGCGTTCCAGATCGCGGCGGCGTGCCGATCACGCTTGCGCACTTGGCGATGCACACCTCGGGATTGCCACGCCTGCCGGACGACATCGTCGTCGGCAGCGCCGACCCCTATGCCGGCTATACGCCGGAGCGGCTTTACGGTTTTCTGTCGCGGCACCAGCTCCGGCGCACGCCGGGCGAGGGATACGAATACTCCAACCTCGGCGCGGGGCTGTTGGGTCACGCGCTCGGCTTGCGGGCGGGATGCGGCTACGAACAACTTCTCAGGACGCGCATCCTCGATCCGCTTGCGATGTCCAATACGGGGATCGATTGGCAACCCGGCACAACCGCACGCCGGGCGGCCGGGCACGACGACAGTGCAGACCCGGTCGCCGATTGGACGTTCGGCGCCCTGGCCGGCGTCGGAGCCATGCAGTCCACGGCGCAGGACCTGATCCGTTTCCTTGCGGCCCTGACGGCGGAAGACGGCCCGTTCGGCCCAGCCCTCGGAACGATGCTGGAACCCGGCACCGCCGGCGGTCTTGGGTTTGGCTTGCCGCAAGACTCTGGGCTCCTCGCCATGCAGCATGAGGGCGGAACCGGCGGCTTCCGCAGCTACATGGGCTGCGTCCCGCGCTGGCGGCGCGGCGCGGTCGTGTTCGCCAACGCATCCAGCGGCGCGGTCACCGATCTGGGCATCCATTGCTGCGACCAACGCTGGGGCCTGCGTTGGTACCGGCAGGCCATTGCCGTCGAGCCAGCGCATTTTGACCGCCTGGTCGGCACCTACCGGATGCAGCCGGCCCTGTTGTTCGACGTGACGCGCAGCGGCACGCGGCTCATGGTGCAACTGACGGGTCAGAGGGCGCTTCAGGTGTTCCCGTCGGCTGAGTGGCACTTCTTCTACAAGGCGGTCGGAGCGCAGATCACGTTCGAGCCTGGTCCGGACGGCCGTGCGGCGCGGCTGATCCTGCATCAGAACAGCCTTGACCAGATCGCCGAACGCCTGAGCTGACGTTCAGGCGGTTGCCATCCAGTCCGCCGCTACAGCGTACCTTCCCAGGATCGTCACCAGCATACGCCAGGTTCTATAACAGCCCGCATTAGCAGGCGGAAGCGTGCAGGCGCTAATCCGCATCCACCGCCGCGTCAGTGAGGGGGTGTGCCTCGGCACGCACCCTTATCGCTTCCAGCAGCCGCGCCGCGCCGGGATAGTCCACCTTGCCCGATCCCAGCAGCGGGATGGCGTCCACACCAAGCACCACCCGCGGCACGGCTAGCTCAGGCACCGCTGCCTCCCGGGCATGGGCCAGCAGGGCGCGGGCGTCGGCGCCGGGCTGGGTGGTCAGCAGTACAAGCTGCTCGCCCTTACGCGGGTCGGGCTGCGCCAGGACGGCGTGCTTCGCATCGGGCCATAGGCTGGTGGCGAGCGCCTCGGCGGCCGCCATCGACACCATCTCTCCGGCGACCTTTGCGAACCGCTTGGCACGGCCCAGGATGGTCACGTAGCGGTCCTGTACGTCCACAATGTCGCCCGTGTCGTACCAGCCGTCCTCCAGGGTTTCCAGCACGCCTGGCGCGGTGGTGCGCAGGTAGCCCAGCATGACGTTGGGGCCGCGCACCCACAGGCGCCCGCCGCGGTCGATGCCGGGCACCGGGTCCAGGCGGTACTCCAGGCCGGGTAGCAGGCGGCCGACGGTGCCGGGGCGGTTGTGCATGGGGGTGTTCAGCGCCAGCACCGGTGCGGTCTCGGTGGCGCCATAGCCTTCCAGGATGCGGGCGCCGAAACGGTCGGCGTAGGTGCGGCGGGTCTCCTCCCGCACCCGTTCGGCGCCGGCGATGACGAAGCGCATAGTGCGGAAGTCGTACGGGTTGGCGAAGCGCGCCCATCCCGCGAGGAAGCTGTCGGTGCCGAAGGTGACGGTGGCGTCGGTGCCGTAGGCGACCTCCGGCACGATCCGGTAGTGCAGGGGCGACGGATACAGGAAGGTGCGGACCCCGGCCAGGATGGGCAGCAGGGTGCCGCCGGTCAGGCCGAAGCTGTGGAACATCGGCATGGCGTTCAGCACCCGGTCGGCCGGGCTGAAGTCGATCACCGCGCCGATCTGCGCCAGGTTGGCCAGCAGGTTGCGGTGCGACAGCACGACGCCCTTCGGGGCGCCCTCGGAGCCGCTGGTGAACAGGATGACGGCGGGCAGGTTGGGGTCCAGCCGCGCGCCAGGCATCCGGCGGGGGCGGCGGGCGTCCCACCAGGCCCGCAGCTTGGCTCGCCGGCCGATCTGCGTGCGCAGATCATCCAGCCATACGAACCGGATGCCATGCTCCCCCGGGTGTTTTCCTGGGGCCTCCATGGCTGCGACGACCTTCTGCAGCTTGCCCTTCTCGACGAACACGCGGGAGCACAGCACGGTCCGCACCCCCGCCGCCGTGCAGGCGGCCAGCATGGCGGGGGCGCCGGCGGAGTAGTTCAGCATCGCCGGGACCCGCCCGTGCGCCTGCAACGCGAAGAACGTGACGGCCGTGCCGGAGGCGTTGGGCAGCAGCAGGCCCACCGCCTCCCCGGGGCGGGACAGCGCGGCCAGCGGACGGCCCAGCGCGGCGACGCCCAGCAACAGGCGGCGGAAGGTGAGAGGCGTGAAGGCGATGTCGTCCACGATCGGCGTCGCCAGGCCATGCGTGTCGGCAGCGTCCAGCAGGGCGGCGAACAGCGGGCGGTCGATGGGCCGGGTGGCGAACTCGGCCCCTACCAGCACGTCGCCCAGTGCGGCGCCCAGGGCGCGGCGGCGGACGCGGCCTTGCAGCGCGGAATCGACCTGCAGGCGCACCGGGGGCAGCACCGTCAGGCGCACGGGGGGGAACCAGCGCAGCCGCAGCTTGCCGGCCATGCGGGATGCCCGGCTGTACTGCAGGCCGTCGATGCGGACCGGCACCACCACCGCGTCCGCCTTGTCGGCCACCATGCCGGCGCCGTCGTACATCTTCATCAGCCCGCCGGTGCGGGTGATGCGGCCCTCGGGGAAGACTACCAAGCGCGCGCCGTCCCGCACGGCATGCACCATGTCGCGCGCCGCATAGGGGTTGGTGGGATCGACCAGCATCACCTCGACCGGCGCCAGGAACGGGCGGACCCACCAGGCGCGGGCGATGAAGGTGTCCACGGCGAAGGTCGGCCGCCCCGGCAGGAACGCCGCCAGCAGCATCCCGTCCAGCAGGCTCGTGTGGTTGGCGACCACGACGGCGCGTTGGTTCATGGGCGGCATGTTCTCCAGGCCAAGGACGGTGATGCCGTGCAGCCGGCGGAAATACGCCTGGAACAGGGCGCGCAGCACGTCCGCCGGCAGCAGCCGCACGATCCAGCCGGCCACCAGCAGGTTGAGCGCCCCCGCCACGGCCAGGATCGTCGTCGGCCGCATCCCGGCTGCCGCCAGGCCCGCGATCACCCCGGCGCCGATCACCATGAACACGGCATTCATGATGTTGTTGCCCGCGATCATCCGCGCCCGCTGCGTCGCTGCCGACCGCTCCTGGATGATGGCGTACAGCGGCACCGAGAACACGCCGCCACATGCCGCTGCCCCCAGCAGGCAGCCCACTGCCCCAAGCCCGGCCGGCGATTGCAGCATGACCCAGGGTGTCGCCCATCCCGCCGCGGCCGGGCGGCTGGCGAGGATGGCAAAGCCCCAGGTGAACAGGCTCAGCAGCAGTCCCGCGAACGGCACGTGCCGGGCCGAGACCTCGCCATGCAGCAGCCTTCCCGCCAGGATGGACCCGGCGCCGACACCGACCGCGAACCCGGTCAGCAGCAGCGTGATGACGCCGGTGTCGCCGCCGAAGCTTTGCCGGGCCATGACGGGGAACTCGGCCAGGAAGGTGGCGCCGATGGCCCAGAACCAGGACAGGCCGAGGATGCTCAGCCACACCGGGCGGTTGGCGCGGGCGGTGCGGAGCAGGGCCAGCGTCTCCCGCGGCACGTTCCAGCCGATCCGCAGCGCGGGGGCAGCCGGGGCGGAGCGCGGCACCAGCAGCGCGGCGGCCAGGCCCAGCACGGCGACAGCCAGGCCGGCGGCGGAGACGATGGCGGGACCGTCGTGCAGCCCGATCAGCACGCCGCCGGCGATGGTGCCGGCGAGGATGGCGCCGAAGGTCCCGGCCTCGATCAGGGCGTTGCCGGACAGCAGCTCGGTTTCGCGCAACTGCTCGGGCAGGATGCCGTACTTGAGAGGGCCGAAGAACGCCGCCTGCACGCCTAGGCCGAACAGCACCGCCAGCAGGGCCGGCACGCTGCCGGACAGGAAGCCCCAGGCGGCGAGGGCCATGATGACGGCCTCGAACCCCTTGGTGAGCTGGATCAGCCGCGACTTGTCGAGCTTGTCGGCCAACTGGCCCGCCATGGCGGAGAACAGGGCGTAGGGCAGGATGAACAGCCCGCCCGCGGCGGCCACCAGCGCCGGAGCGCCGTCGGTGCTACGGAACACCACCAGCACCACCAGAGCGTTCTTGAACAGGTTGTCGTTCAGTGCACCGAGGGCCTGGGTCAGGAACAGGGGCAGGAAGCGGCGGGTCCGCAGGAGAGAGGTGCTCATGGCGGGAGCTTAGCGCCGGAGGTGTGCGTAGCTGCAAGCCCTGCTTCTACGGCTCCGAGGCAGGACAGTGGCATGACAGCCCACGGGCTCCCTCTCCCGGAGGGAAAGGGGGAAGGAGCGGAGTTAGCCCGCCTTGGCCTTCGGCGGCAGGTCCACCCGCACCGACAGCTCCTTCAGCCGCATCGGCTCCACCGCGGAGGGGGCGCCCATCATCAGGTCCTCGCCCTGCTGGTTCATCGGGAACAGGTTGACCTCCCGCAGGTTCGGCTCGTTGGCCAGCAGCATGACAATCCGGTCGATGCCCGCCGCCATGCCGCCATGCGGGGGGGCGCCGTAGCGGAAGGCGTTCAGCATCCCGCCGAACCGCTCCTCCACGTCCGCCGCCGTGTAGCCCGCCAGCTCGAAGGCGCGCACCATGATGTCCGCCTTGTGGTTGCGTATGGCGCCGCTGGCCATCTCGTAGCCGTTGCATACGATGTCGTACTGGTAGGCGCCGATGCTCAGCGGGTCCTGCCCCTCCAGCGCTGCCATCTCGCCCTGCGGCATGCTGAACGGGTTGTGGCTGAAGTCGATGGCGCCCGTGGCCTCGTCGCGCTCGTACATCGGGAAGTCGGTGATCCAGCAGAAGCGGAAGCACTCCTGCTCGATCATGCCCAGCTCCTGGCCCAGCCGGGTCCGCACCAGCCCGGCGAACTTCGCTGCCTCGTCCGCCTGCCCGGCCGCGAAGAACACCGCGTCGCCCGCGCCCAGCCCGCACGCCACCCGGACGGCCTCGATCCGCTCGGCCTCAAGGTTCTTGGCGATCGGCCCGCGCCCGCCATCCTCCTCGAAGATGACGTAGCCCAGGCCGCCCGCGCCCTCGCTGCGCGCCCACTCGTTCAGCTTGTCGAAGAAGCCGCGGGGACGCCCGCCCGCCCCCGGCGCCGGGATGGCCCGCACCACGCCGCCCGACGCCGCGATGCGCGCGAACAGGCCGAAGCCCGACCCGGCGAATGCGCTGGTCACGTCGCTGATCCGCAGCGGGTTGCGCAGGTCCGGCTTGTCGCTGCCGTACTCCAGCATCGCCGTCTTGTAGGGGATGCGGCGGAACGGGGCGCTGTCCACCTCGCGCCCGCCGGCGAACTCGGCGAACACGCCCTGCATCACCGGCTCCATGGCGGCGAACACGTCCTCCTGGGTGACGAAGCTCATCTCCACGTCGAGCTGGTAGAACACCAGGGTGCGGTCGGCACGCCCGGCCTCGTCGCGGAAGCAGGGGGCGATCTGGAAGTAGCGGTCGAACCCCGCGACCATGCACAATTGCTTGAACTGCTGCGGCGCCTGCGGCAGGGCGTAGAACTTGCCGGGGTGCAGCCGGGCCGGCACCAGGAAGTCGCGGGCGCCCTCGGGGCTGCTCACGGTCAGGATCGGCGTCTGGAACTCGTTGAACCCGTCGGCGATCATGCAGCGGCGGATGCTGTCGATGATGCGGGCGCGCAGGATCATGTTCTGCTGCAGCTTCTCCCGCCGCAGGTCCAGGAAGCGGTAGCGTAGCCGCAATTCTTCGGGATACGTGTTCTCCCCCGCCACCTGGAACGGCAGCACGTCGGCGGCGGACTGCACGAACAGCTCCTGCACCTGCACCTCCACTTCGCCCGTTTGCAGGCGGGGGTTGAAGGTCTCGGGCGAGCGGGCGACGACCAGGCCGGTGACGGTGATGACGCTCTCGACCCGCAGCGCGTCGGCCTCGGCGAACCCGGCGCTGCCGGCGGGCAGCACGCATTGGGTGATGCCGTAGTGGTCGCGCAGGTCCAGGAATAGCAGGCCGCCGAAGTCGCGCTTGGTCTGGACCCATCCGGAGAGACGCGCGGTCTGTCCGGCGTCGCCGGCGCGGAGCGCGCCGCAGGTGTGGGTGCGGTAGGCGTGCATGGTGATGTCCTCGAAGCCAGGCGCACACAAACCGCCGCTATTTGCGGTGTCAAGTCGCGGCGGGGTAGAACCGTCCATGCCTCGTTCCCTTCCGAAGTTCGCCGATCCCGTCCTCGTCACCGACACCGCCGCCCTGGCCGCCCTGTGCACCCGGCTGCGCGCCGAGCCGTACGTCACCATCGACACCGAGTTCATGCGGGAGCGCACCTACTTCCCCGAGCTGTGCGTGGTGCAGTTGGCGGGGGTGGACGATGTGGCGGTCATCGACGCCGAGGCCGCGGGCATCGACTTGGCGCCGCTGGGCGAGCTGCTGGCCGACACTGCGGTGGTGAAGGTGTTCCACGCGGCGCGGCAGGACGTGGAGATATTCTTAGAGCTGTTCGGCCAAGTGCCGGCGCCGATCTTCGACACCCAGGTCGCGGCCATGGTGGCGGGGTTTGGCGACCAGGTCGGCTATGATGCGCTGGTGTCCAGCCTGACCGGCGGGCAGATCGACAAGGCGCACCGGTTCAGCGACTGGTCGGCCCGCCCGCTGTCCTCGGCACAGGTGACATATGCCGCCGCCGACGTGACCTACCTGCGCGGCGTGTATGAGCGCCTGCAGGACCGCTTGCAACGCGACGGCCGGATGGAGTGGGTGGCGGAGGAGATGGGCGTGCTGGCGCAGCCCGAGACCTACCGCCCCGACCCCGAGGGCCTGTGGGAGCGCCTGCGTCCCCGCAGCAGCAATCGCCGGATGCTGGGGATGCTGCGTGCCGCGACGGCTTGGCGGGAGCGCGAGGCGCAACGCGTCAACATCCCGCGCGGGCGGCTGCTGAAGGATGAAAGCCTGCTGGAGATCGCCGCCGTCGCGCCCACCACGGTCGATGCGCTGGCCCGCATCCGCGGCGTGAACCGGGGCTTTGCGGAGGGCAAGAGCGGCGTTGGGCTGGTGGCGGCGCTGCAGGCCGCGGCGGCGCTGCCGGAGGACGCCCTGCCGGAGCCGCCCAGCCGCAAGGACAACCTCCGCGCCTCCCCGGCGCTGGTGTCGCTGTTGAAGGTACTGCTGGCGGCGAAGTGCGAGGAGCACAACGTCGCCGCCAAGCTGGTGGCCTCGTCCGACGACCTGGACCGGCTGGCCGGAGAGGACGCGCCCGATGTGCCGGCGCTGCACGGCTGGCGGCGGGAGGTGTTCGGCGCCGACGCGATGCTGCTCAAGGCCGGCGGGATCACGCTGGGCGTGGACGGCAAGCGGATCAAGCTGGTGCGGGTGTAGCTCCCCCCTTCCTGGAGGGAGAGGGGGGAAAGGGCGCAGCTCTATATCAGGAATACCGCCATTGCGATCAGCAGCACCACGAGGGCGATCACCGCGCCAGTGGTGAAGGTTGTGAAGCGGGACCAGAACATTTGCCGGTCGGCGACGAAGGCCTCGTCGATGTTCGGGCCGGGGGTGGGTTGGCTGGGCGGGGATTGCATGTCGGGGGGGACCATGGTGCGCCTTGGGCTGTCTCGGGACTGAATGGGCGTTATCTACGTCCCCGCGGCGGGGCCGGGCAAGGGACTCAGCAGGCTGGCGGCAGGGTCGTAGCGGCCGGGCAGGCCCGCGGCATGCAGGCGCAGCGCCAGTGGATACAGCCGGTGCTCCTGTGCCAGCACGCGGGCGGCGAGGTCGTCCACGCCGTCACCGGGCAGCACGGGCACGGCGGCCTGGGCCAGGATGGGGCCGTCGTCCATGATGTCCGTCACCAAGTGCACGGTGCAGCCGTGCAGCTTGACCCCGGCGGCCAGGGCGCGGGCGTGGGTGTCCAGGCCGGGGAAGGCCGGCAGCAGGCTGGGGTGGATGTTCAGCATCCGGCCCGTCCAGGCGCCGACCAGGAACGGCGTCAGCAGCCGCATGTAGCCGGCCAGGCAGACCAGGCCGATGCCGCGCGCCTGCAACGCGGCGTGGAGGGCGGCCTCGTGCGCGGCCCGGTCGCGGCCGAAGGGGCGGTGGTCGATGCACAGCGCCTCGATCCCGTGCGCGGCGGCGTGGGCCAGGCCGGCGGCGCCGGGGCGGTTGGACAGGACCAGGGCGATGCGGGCCGGGAAGCCAGGCACCGCGGCGGCCTCCAGCAGGGCCGCCATGTTGCTGCCGCGCCCGCTGATCAGGACGGCGACCGGGATCATGTCGTGCTCGCTGCGAGGCCGCTGTCTTCCCGCTCTCCTTTCGGGAGAGGGTTGGGGTGAGCGACTGTCTGGTTCGTCAAGTGACGGTTGCGACATTATTGCGCGCCTGGTTGGCTTGTTCGGCTGCGCGTGCGGCTTTGGCCAGCGTGGCGCGGACGTCGCGTGC
>JAABUX010002227.1_pt1 | contig 27775 bp, 30 predicted proteins | sample 5561851 | NCBI WGS metagenome assembly JAABUX01 (sample SAMN10711883, study PRJNA513361) | rock metagenome | isolation source: Antarctica rocks | place: Antarctica: Victoria Land, Richard Nunatak red sandstone | collected 2016-01-03 | reverse complement strand
ATTCGGGCTACAGCGTCCGTTCTGACTTGGACGCCTCATCTCTTTGTCCTCGTCACTGTCTTCTGTAAGATCCTCGAGCCCCACGCTACTTTCTTCAAATGAGTGCATCAGGACCCCTCGTTCGCCTCTACCCAAGGTTGCACTGCCAGTGCTGGCTCGACTGGCGTCAACGCTCCGACGCGTCTGCATACTCCGTCTTGTTTGCAAGCCTGTCAAACCATCCGTAGGTACGCCATCCAAGACGCGGCCATTTAAAAGCTTATGACCATCAGGATCTCCTCGCGATAGGTTAAGAAGGTATACCCCAGTAAAGATCACCAGGAAACCGCTCAAGAGCGATATTATACTCACGGCATCTGTGGTATTAAAGCCTCGGAAGAGGACGAAAGAAGCAATCAATGTGGCTGTGGTAAATGTAACATAGTAGAGCGGGTTGACACTGTAGACTGGGTCAATGCTTATCCTGCCATGACCTTGCAGTCAACTCACATAGAAGTGGGAAACTGGCTGAGGGCTTTGTTGAAGTAGTTCATCTGCGTTAGGATGCAGCAAACGGTCACAATGGCAAAGGCGTAGGTCGACGGATGCGTAAGTTGGTTATTCCCATTCAGCGTCAATTTCAAGGCAACCCCAAATGCTTTGACCGACATGACCGACACAGACCCAACGGTCGAACAGATGGAAATGTATATGAATGGGGAGTTCCTCCCATGCCTGGGAGCCACTCGGTAGATCATTATGCTGGAGAAGATGGCGACTGCAGCGCAGTAGAACAGAAAGCCTGTAGAGCCAATATTAGGCATCGTCACTAAGAGGCATTGTCAAGATTTCCTTACCAGGCTGAATGGCATACTGCAGGATCTCATCCACCGTCTGGATCTCTTTATCCGGAGGTGCATGTAAGACTATGATGACGGATCCAATCAGACACAAGGCACATCCGAGCTTTCCCAGCGTTCCCAAATCTTCTTTCAAGAAGTATGATCCGAGTACAGCACCGATCAAGACGCTGAGGGCTCCCAGAGGAGTTACCAGTATTGCTGGTGCAAAAGCATAGGCTGCGAAATTGGCAACCTCTCCAAGGACCATTGTGATCATGCCTCCCCACCAAGTGGGACTTTTCAAGTAGGCAAACCCCTCGCCTTCAAAGCCGTGTCGTTCGCTTGCCTCCAATAACCCTTTCTTCGTTATGACGAAACTTGTCCCGATAGCCATGGTGGACAGTATGGCAAGCGCCAAACCCACATATTTATCCTCTACCATAATTGCAGAGCTGACGATACCCGGAGAGCCCAAGTAACCCTGACCAATGCGTGCCTTGTGTGTCTTCTTTGCCTGCAAAGCCACGTAGCGCCAGCGCAACGTCCTTTTGATGACCCGAACCAGGAACTAATAGGCTACCTTGAGTTGCCCATGGATGTATAGATCTCTGTTGAGTTCCCCAATACCAGTCTATTTGCCCGCGGTAGAGAATGGTGGTAGACTCGTAAGGACGTTCGCGACACGATGGGGGATGCGCCGCAGATATCGCTTCGTTGGGCCACCTAGGGCGAAGGTGAAGTGTATGGAAAAGGGCGCTGAAGGCACGGCATAAACGAAGGTATGTGGCAAGGGATTAGGGAGCGGGGACAATGAGAGAAGTAACGGGGAATAATATGCAGTATTCTTTGTCGATCGAGTCTTCAAGGAGGTTACCTATTTTGGGAGAGAAGCCTACGGGCGCTACTTACCTATCTAAGCATATAAGGTAAGGTCTATCAGACGCCCGCAATCGCGCTAGTGTAAGGTCCAGGATCAGTCTTGAATTACAGGGCTTCCATCAACTATAAAAACGCATTATTGACGATCGAAGGAGACACGATTCAGCATTATCGATTATGTGATCGGACTAGCGTCAATACCTTGTATTATTGGCCGGTGCAATTATGACTATTGCAACGTTTTCTCAACGTTCCTATGCAGTGAACACCAATTGCAGACCACGGAAACAATCCACTCATCCTTTCAGAGTTCCATCTATGCCGCCCACGCTCCACCCATGCATATACGTCGAGTGGCGAAGGTGCCAGAGCTGAGAACCCGTATCTCATGTGGAAAAAGGTGATTATCGGTAAGTTAGCTGTGCAGCCGAGTAGGCTTTAGAACGCCTTGCAATGCGAAAATATCGAAAGGGTATCATGCGCATAAGGAGGGGGATGACAGGTTAGTATAGGGGGGGTGTGGAGGTGGAATGATAAGCTGCTACTGCCGTAACTTACTCCTCCGACCTACCTTATATCATGAACCAGACTCGGGTCCCCACTAAACGATCGCATGGCACCAGACGAGTACTGTAGTCGACAGGCACTCACGGTGAAAAATCGCCTTCACCGAAGTTAATGAGGGAGTACGGCTGTCTATGCCGCCCGATAATGATGGGGGTGCTGGAATGCTGGAATACTGGAAGGCGCAGCCTCGACACCTAGGATGGGGACGGCTCAGGGATTGAATAGAGGTTTGGCAAAGGAAGACCAAGGCGAGGGACTTAAATCGAGCGGATACGTTTAGCATCTGTGCAGGGACGATCAGTGGATGGACTAGACAGCACCGAGTACAAGGCAGTCTGCTTACCTTGTAGATCATCCTCTATGGCATCGTCGTCTTCGTGAAGACGTCGAGCACGCTTAAGAGGACCTGGGCTTGGAGCGCTTTTGTGATCTGGGAGAAGTGAGTCCGTCGAAGTCTGCTCTTCGTTTCCTTCATCTCCATATGTGATCTCGTCGTCGTCGTCGTGAGAGTGACCCCTGCCATCAAATGAGAGCTGGAATTCTGTCTTGCCGATTGTTAAGACATCTTCATCATTATCTCCACTGTCAATAGCTGGAGTGAGAGTCGGTGCACCAAGCATCGTATCTTGATTATCATCATCAGTCTCGCCCTGGATGTCATCATTTCGAAGCACGGAAACAGTGTTATCATAGTCAGCCTGATTAGCGTTGGATTGGTCTTCATTTTCTTGCTCATTGTCTACTTGCGTAACCTCCAAATCATCATGGCCGTCGCTGACCACGTATTGCTGTTCTTGGGACGCGTCAGTCTGGAGGGACGCTAACTGTTGTTTGGACTGCTTGAGTCCCTCCTTTTGATTTTTGTCGACGTTTTCGGCGAGCAAAATGTCGTGATTCTGGGGTTGGCCGGATTGCAAGTCCTGCAATAATCTCGCTCCTTCGTCGGCCGAGGCCGCATTGTCTTGTTCCCCAGTGTACTCTAGATATTCTGCACGGTGATCTACACAGTCAGGTTGTTCTTGCTCTCTCGCTATCGCGATGGAGTCATTGCTTTTCTCGTTTAGAGTGTCATATGTCACCTTTGATTCATCCACAGTACGCTTGCGTATTGCACCAGCACCTCGAAGCTCTGCGGGCTCTACTTGTGATATATTCTCTTCTGAGCCCGGAAGAATCTCGTAAGCGGTCACGCCGAACGTTTCGCCCAGTGACGTAGATGGTCCATCTGCATTTCCTTGCGCAGGCTCTTCATCGTTTTGATAATCAATGAAATCGTCGTCATATGCGATATGCTTTTCCAATCCTTGGTGCTCGGAACCAGTAGGTGGATCAGGTTGAGGAGACGATCTTGTCGAATCGATCCGAGGACCCTCACTGCGCTGGCCGTCCGCCACAGACCAATCATTTTCAAGAGTGGTGGAGTCAGTGGAAGCTTCATCGTTACCCCTCTTGGTGTTTTCAACGTTGGCGTTGACTTTCAGAGGTGGCGATACGGGCTTAGACTCGTCCAGCAGGCTCGATGAGGCTAAAGGATCATTATGGGCGGGCTCTTCAACATGGCTGTCTCTGGCACTTTCGTCCTGCGAAGATATGGCCACTTTGTCATCCCGATCAGCTAAAAGAGAGTCGTCTCGATCATGGGGGCCTGGCACTCCCTCAATTTCAAGTTGCTGGGGCTCCTCGAAGGCGTAGGAAGACCGGGTTTGTGAAAGTCCTCTTTGGTCCGCGATAGCGAACTGTAGGGATTCCAGACGATATGAAAATCTAGCTTTCGTATTTAGGGTCAAGTAAAGCGGCGGAGGACTGTCGAGACCATCGTGATGCTGTAGCTGAACGTAGATCTCTATCACCTCTGATAAAGAACTACTGGAGCAGTCTGTGGAAAACTGTGATGCATTAGCATTTGGCACGAGCGGGGCGGCGCAAGTGATAACTTTACTTCGCTTATGTGAAGACCTAAATCTTCGATGTCAATTGTCAATTCGTCTTGCTCAATCATGCTCTCCCCTAATGCGGACCTTAGTGCCTCAAAAAGGTTCTGGAAACTATCCCTTGCAAGCTGCTCGTCATCCAAGAAAAATGTTAACGAATGCCCTGTCTCATCATCTTCGCTTTGTTTTTGGGTGACGGGAGGAAATAAAGAAATCTCATTGTCTTGGTAGACTACTACAACAGGATGGACATGGTTGGAGGCCGCGAAAAACGCGCCGTCTGAGGCAACCGGCTGGTCATGCGATTCAGGATCAATGTTCGATGATGGGGCCGACTTCTGTCGTATCGGAGCCACAAACTCTAATTCCTCAGTCTTAGAGTTTGGTGCATTCTCCAAATCCAGAGGTGAGGTAGTGACCGTGCCCTCTATCCTATGATGCCTAAGGCGATCGAGTCCACTGTGGTATTCCGTGTGCTCATCCTGCGAGGGCTCGTGTATTGCTGGTTCAGTTTCATCATGGCTGATCGCCAGTGTGCCTTGCTGGGGCTCACCGGGGTTTTCATCAAAACTTAGCGAAGATTCTGGGTTTATGAGCCGAGATTCACCGTGGGTAAAGTTCGATACCCTCTTCTGTGCATCGGAAATTGTGTCCCTCGTGGCATGCACATCGCTTTCGGACGTGCTCAGTTGCTGTTCGTAGTCCTCGTCTTTATGGTTTGAGACGTTGCATGCTTGGGTGTCATGTTTTTCGTCGTGAATCCAGTTGGCGTCAACATGCTCTTCATCATCAAGTAGATCCGAAGTTGCATCAGACGGATTTTCGACCGCGACTTCCACAACAGGGTCTTCGTCAATTCCAGGCTCATCATCAGCATCTTGCAGATCTTCCTCATGGATTGAAGATCTCCCCAAAACCGACCCTTCTACATACCCGCCATCCGCCATCTCGTCATCATTGGCTGTGTTCGAGTTTTGCGCATCAACGAGACATGGATCTATAAGCTCTTCATCGTCGTCGCCCATGTATTCGTCTTCCTCGTCCGGTTGAAGATCACCAGGGAGATCAAGATCTATGTCAATATCCTCACCAGCCTCGAAGTGACGATTCACGTCAGTGGTGACCTCCATAGGATCTTCTGATACTGCAAACAAGATGTGAGGAGTAGGATGTGGCGTCTGGATAGTCATCATATTGTGGATCAAAGGGTATTATGATCAGTGTTGTTGAGCATATCATCTGCGTAGCTACCGGTAAAATTTCCTTATAACGTGAACCTACCAAGACAATGAGGAGGATTTTGCAGACTTCTGTAGCGTAGAGATGTGCGACCGATAGTCCCTTGTCGTAGATTGCATTGGTTGTGTCAAGTCTCCGAATCAGTGGACTTTTCCAGACACTCTGAGGTGTAAGGAAAACCACACTAAGACAGGCTTTGTAATTTGGTTTTTATCCCAGATGGATAGACATAGTCCGTAGGTTAGAAGAGCTTGAAAAGCTACGCGCAGTGTGAAGAAAGGAATAGTGGTTGAACAAAGAGCAACCTCGCGCGTCTGATACAACTGCCGCTTAGGGTTCAGCCCTATCATATCCCATCACTATAGGTGGGTGCAGAGCTACCCCGGCGTCCAGGTGTTGAGTTCGTAAGTGCATTAGTCTAGCTTGTGGGCATTGACGATATCTTATGTATCGAGGGTCCCTCATCTGAGTTTCGACGAATATGAGCGATTGATTGGCTCTTTACCGCAGCTCCAAGTGTTGCACAACCATTATGGTATGTTCATCGAGATATTGCATGTTTCAGTCTACTGACTGTGGCCAGGTTGTACTCGCAGCTTCAATATGCACAAGAGGAGGGAAGGCCGTGCTTTCTCGTCAATTTCGAGAAGTGGCAAGGTCAAGGATCGAAGGACTTCTGGCTTCCTTCCCAAAACTTGCAGACTCTAGCACACAGCACACTACTGTTGAGCAAGACAACGTTCGCTATGTCTACCAACCCCTTGACGAGCTTTATATGGTGCTTATAACCAATCGGCAATCGAATATTCTGCAAGATATTGATTCCCTACACCTCTTCGCCCAGGTTGTCACTAGCATATGTAAAAGCTTAGACGAACGGGAAATACTTCGCAATGCCTACGAGCTGCTCAGCGCGTTTGACGAGCTCGTCACCTTGGGACACCGGGAAAACCTATCACTGAGCCAGATTAAGACCTTTCTCGAGATGGAAAGTCATGAAGAGAGGATACAAGAAATTATCTCAAGGGTACATGATCCTTTAGCCCTCCTCGGACGTAAGCTAAAAAAATTTTTAGAACAAAGAGCTCGAGGCTACAGAAGAACGGAAAAGAAAAGCCAAACAGCTTGAGCTTCAGCGAAAAGAAATGTCACGAAGTGGTCGAAGTGCAGTGCCTAGAGCTCCTTCATATCCCACCTATAGCCCGCCTACACGCCCTACCGGCCTCAGTACATACGATAGCTATGAGGCTGAGAAGAGCAAGTCGTTCAAGCAAGTCTTTATTTTTGATCACCCCTATAGATAATGCTAATCAGCTATAGAACGACTGCTTCCAAAGGAAAGGGCATGCAGTTAGGCAAGAAGTCGAAGACCACCGACATGTTTGAACGCGTGAGAGGAGATCTAGGAACACAGGCAGAGGAGTCGGCACCTCTGGTTTCAAATTTCCAGCCCATTGCTACCACAGAAAAAGCGCCTTCTACACGTGTGTCTACGTCGACGGATCGCGAAGCTATCCACGTGACCGTTGGCGAGAAAATATCTGCGAGACTTTCTAGAGACGGCATCTTGAAATCATTCAATGTAAAAGGAGACTTGAATCTCCGTATTTCTGACCCGTCCATGACCAAAGTCAAGCTGGGCTTGGTGGCCAGTGGGAACCTTGGCGCGCAATTCAAGACGCACCCCAATGTCGACAAAACCCAATTTAATAGCTCAAAGGCTATCCAGCTGAAGGACACGTCTAAAGGATTTCCAGTTGACAACTCGGTTGGTGTACTGCGATGGAGCGTAAATGCTCCAGCTGACGCCACTGGCGTTCTTCCTATCACTTTCACCGTATGGGTGAACAAAGGCTCAGACGACACATTCACTATAACAGTGGAGTATGAATTGACGGGATCAGATAGTCTGCAGGACGTGGTCATGACTATTCCTTACAGCACTAGTGAACCAGCCATATCGAGCTTCGATGCTCAATACGAAGTGTCAGGGGATAGTCTGGAGTGGACCATCAATACGGTGGATGAAAGCAACTCTACTGGCGCATTCGAGTTCGAGGCTCAAGCGGAGGACGAGGCCGAATTCTTCCCGATGAGTGTCCGCTTCTCGAAAAGCAAGCCATTTGTAGATGTTGACGTAAGCGTTGGCTTTTCAAGATCTACACGCGTCGCTAACATATTGCATCAGGTCACCTCGGTCAACCTGATTGAAATGGATCAGGACGTGTCCTTTACTAAAGACATCAAGTCCGTTGCGGATTCGTACTTGATAGAGTAAGCAGTAGCGAGGTGGTAATCTGACCTTAGAACGCCGGTGGTACCGTGACGGTCCACATTCTAGAGATGAATGTGGACCCTCCCATGCATTGCTGTACCATTCTAGCCCTTAACAGCCTTGATCGTGAACAATGCGTGCTCTGCACCACAACACTGTACGTTCTCCAATGCCAAGCCTTGTAGTCCTACAGCCAAGCCCCGAGGTACATAGGGTACTGTTGATATTTTATGTTATGGACAGACGACATTTCCATCCCCACAATGCACACCAACGCACGAGACCTACAAACCAACAATGTCCATTCATTACCGTATCTGTCTTGGCGCTTTCAACAGGTTCCGTTGATCCACTTCGACACATTTCCAACGAGACACTTGGAAACATACCTAGCACTTTGTCTCCAAACACGTCTAGTACGATGGCTAGTCCAATTGCAGAAAAAGTGGTGCAGCCAGCGGTCAACCCCAAACACATGGCATACTGCCCTACTATGGATTTAATTGCATTGGCTACTGTTGACGAACAAGTACAAGTCTATAGGTTGAATGGACAAAAGGTGTTTGGTGTTCACAGTAGAGACTCGACCGCAAAGATAGGAAGAATCAAGTGGAAACCGAACGGTAAGATCTGCAATTGTTATTTGTGTGTCAAACGTGAACCTAAGACCTCATGCAAGGCCAGTCACTCGCCACTGTGTTTAGCAATGGTTATTTGTCTTTGACAAACGTTCAAACGGGCAAGGTCGTTCACCAAATAGACTGCTCCACGTATTCGAAAAGCAAGATCTGCTGTCTGGGATGGGGCATCAACTTTACGGACCCTTCCAAAGTGAACGACGAGGTCGTCAACCTCAAGGGTGGATTGACTCTAGACGATGTTATCAGTCGTAATCCTCAGGCCAAGGCGCTGGATGCCTTGCCCGATCTCCCGCTAGATCTAGCGTTCATTGATGTTGAAGCATCCCTACCGAAGCTGAGCCCACTCTCTCCAGGAGGGATCGAGTAGGTCATAGGAAAAGGGCAGAAGCAGCTATAGATGCTGAAGGGCCGTAGGGATGATGTTTTCACCTCCAGGACGTCACTAGACACTTTGTTTCAGCCATTGACAGCCGGCTCTACTGATATGGCAGACATATTGCTTGTAGGCTTTGAAGATGGTACGGTCCATCTGAGTATATACGACTTTTTCGAAATTGGTAAATTCAAACTTCAGCAGGCATTCCCGGATTTCGAACGATGCAGGCCAATTTTACATTGCTCTCATCCGTATTCAACAACCCATTCGTTGCTCATATCAGCTTCGGCTGATGGACAGGAAGCATTATACATGGTGGCCCTCGATCTTCGTTTGCTATCCAACGCAGGAAGATACTTATCATTACTAGCTTCGAAATCTACACAGCTACATAATGTCTTACGCTATATCCGTCAGGTCCAGAGGCAGATGTCGAGTGATTTTAAAGCCTCTCAAGAGTTGCCCAGTAGGTTCATGGCGAACATCGAAGAAACTCTACGGGAGCTGTCTGGTTGCGACTGGACGCAGACAGCATACCACCTTGTTGCCACTGGAAATTGTCATCCAGAAGTCAAAGAATGGTTGGTCGATCAACTTGGGGAGAGGGTACAGCTGGGATCTCTAACGAGCCGCTGATGTGCCATTGGCTGATGTGACTTACATAGGGGCACAAGAGATGGGAAAAAGCCACTAGTACTGGATACGAGAGTGTACGACGGTTGGCCCATGAGAATTTGCTGCCCTCCTTGGAGAGGTTTACTGTCATATTGAGTCGTCTTCGTGGATTTTCGAAGTTCCTGGTATCCAATGTCAATTTTGGACTCTCGACGCAAGATTTGGATAACATGCTTGACACGGTGAATTGTCTCCAGCTCGTGGCGCATCGGATACTGATTACTGCTGGCACGGAGCTTCGTCAATTCCAAGCGTTCTCTGGATGGCTTCGCCACGAGATCGATACACAAACTACTGATGCAAGCTCAGTGGAGTCCACTGAAAAGGATACCAACATTGATCACGCTAGCGCACTGGAATACATTCAGGGTCCAATGATGCACAGTCGACTGATCGATTTTTTAAACTTGGAGGAGCAGGAGGAGCAACCCTTGCAGTGGAACTTGGCAGCAGAAGGAAGCTCATTGCTAGAACTTTATAAACGAGAACACCATAATGCCATCAAAGGAAATGTTTCTGGCAAGCGGCTCTCTGGCCTTGGGAAACTGATCGCACATCTCGAATCTCAAAGCGAGACTGTATTCAATCGTATTGCAGAGACTCAGAGAAGAAACGTGAGATTTGGTGCTCCAGTATCTCTTGGACAAGGGATATTCTTGTGCATGGACATGAGGACAGTAGTCGAGGTAATGACTCCCATAGCCATATTGGACGGTCCGGTTGAGACTCACGCATACCACCAGGAGGTCCATACAGAGAACGTTGTCACCTATCTGGCGCTCGGGTCTCGTGCCAAGCATGCTGCAGGTGAGATGCTGCAAACGAAAGTCTCGTGGACATGTGCTCAGACTAATCCTAGTACGCATCTACCGAGTTTCTGTCCAGGTCGTAAACGGTATGAGCTCTACGAGACATGTCGAGCATGCCACCATCCGAACAGCTGGCTATGAAATCAAAGACATGAAGTTTGTAGATGATGAGGAGCTGGTTATAGCAGCATGCGACGAAGGTTGCGCGAGGCGCAGACCCCTCTCTCCCGAGTGTATGCTGATGTACAATCATAGATTCCTCAAGACTATTAAGGATCTGTTATCGTAAATTGGCTGTCCATCCTCTTGGTTTGCAATACACGGCAGTAAATGATGACAAGGTACGAGACGTCGAAGGCGATCCAAAGATCGATCTTTCGGATGCAGAACAATGCAGGTCGTGCACGTGGCACGAGTTCCCAGCTGGTGTCTCCTGGGTTCCCGAGAGGCTCGAAGTCAATGGTAGGAAAGGAAGAAGGGCAATATGCGTGCTTGCTCAGGACAGTGTTCATTACCGGATCTATGACTTGGATAGCTCCTCAGGTGTCGAGGACGCAGAAGAGGTTCGGACGGAGGCAAGTGACGAGATCATGTCTTAGAGGAGCCGTCTGTGAAATCGTCTATTCCCACGATCGGGCCTCTTTGATGGAAACGTAAGGATGCAATTGGAGAGACAAATAGCAGCAGTCTGGTTCGGTGAACAGCCTTTCCTCCGTTCTCGCTGTAGTCCCAGAACGGGGCAATTCAAGTGCATGGCAGGGAGTCCACTAAGTAGAGGCTATGTCGCAGCCGCATTCGACATTGTTGGGACGACGCACGTTACAATGCTTGGGTGTGGAGTCATTGTCTGCAGTACAACTGATCTATAATCGTAGTGTTGATGGAATTCATGAAGCGTAAAATGCATGAGCAGAAATGCGATCGCGTTGCTAGTGGCAGCATTTCGCGTCGTCTTGCAATATCAATCTTCAATATATCTTCAACCTTTACCAACAACACTCATGTCGCAAAGTTGACCTAAGACACTAACACACTTCTGAGTCCATTTTCTTTCTAACACGGCACATATAGAGGGTTTTCTTAGAATTTTCTCCTTACGGGAGGGCGGCTTTTTCAATCCCACTACGGCGGTCCCGGTCGTGTGACTTCCAATATTCCCTGGCAGGATGGACGTCAACCAGGTGCTGGAGAATACGTTCTCACCAGGTGAGTCTGCCCAGTTTGTGATGATCTTTCTCTGAGTGGGCTATGTCAGAGTTGACTTTACTTGTACAGATGCGGCGGCACGCCAGAGCGCCGAACAGCAGCTTGCGCATGCTGCTGAAGTCAATCTCGTAAGCCGGAGTCACTCGAATGTTGCAACGTTAGCTGACCCTTGTCGTACAGTCAACGTATCTCATAGCGCTCGCTCAAGAGCTCGCTAATGAAAAGGCTCAACCCGGCGTCCGCCAGGCAGCGGGTATCGCACTGAAGAACACATTTTCAGCGCGGGAATACCCACGGCTACGTGAGATACAGTCAAGATGGCTTCAGCAGGTCGACGTGAAATCAAAGGCGTCCGTTAAGGAGTTGGCCTTGCAGACCCTCGCTTCCAAAGATACGAAGGCCGGCCAGGCTGCTGGCCAGTTTATTGCATCCATAGCCGCAATCGATATACCGCGAAATCAATGGCCGGAGCTTATGCCGGCGCTGGTGGAGAATGTTGGCGAGGGGGCCGATCATCTCAAGCAAGCCTCTTTACAGACTATTGGTTTCATCTGCGAAGGTGAAGACCAGGATCTGCGTGATAGCCTTGTCCAGCACTCCAATGCCATCCTAACAGCTGTTGTACAGGGTGCGCGGAAAGAGGAGAGTAACAAAGATGTTCGGCTCGCTGCTATCAATTCACTTTCGGATTCTTTGGAGTTTGTGCGAACCAACTTCGACAGTGAAGGAGAGCGGAATTACATCATGCAGGTCATCTGCGAAGCCACTCAGTCTGGCGATAACCGTATCGAAGCCAGCTCCTACGGCTGTCTGAATCGTATCATGGGTCTTTACTACGACAAAATGAAGTTTTACATGGAGAAGGCGCTCTTTGGTTTGACGATTACGGGCATGAAGAACCCAGAGGAGGATGTGGCCAAGCTGGCTATTGAGTTCTGGTGTACTGTCTGCGAAGAGGAGATCGCTATCGAGGATGATAACGCTATGGCCGCGGCAGAGGGATCCGAACAGAGGTTGTATTTCTCTTTTGCCCGTATAGCAGCGCGCGAGGTTGTCCCTGTACTATTACAGCTCCTGGCTCAGCAGGACGAAGATGCGGCGGACGAGGACTACAACATCTCACGAGCTGCGTATCAATGCCTACAATTATATGCACAAACTATTGCTGGAGAGATTGTGCAGACAGTACTAGGCTTCGTGGAGCTGAATCTACGTCACGCTGACTGGCACTTTCGAGATGCTGCTGTCTCTGCATTCGGTGCGATAATGGAGGGTCCGGATGAGAAGATGCTTCAACCATTGATCAAGCAAGGCCTGCCGGTGCTAATTGGAATGATGGATGATCCGGTCGTGCAAGTCAAGGATTCAGCTGCGTTCGCGTTAGGACGGATTTGCGAGAACGTATCAGAATCCATTGACCCACAGGAGCATTTGCGTCCGCTGATCGGGGCTCTCTTTGCGGGTCTCTCAAGCAGCCCGAAGATGGCAGGTTCTTGCTGCTGGGCACTGATGAATCTCGCTGAGAGGTTCGCCGGCGAGCCAGGAGGTCAAGAGAACCCTATGTCGGCACATTTCTCGGAGAGCGTACAACGTTTGCTCGCAGTCACCGAAGGGTAAGCCCTAGAATCCGGGTCATTGGACTGACTATGTACTAATATAAGGTCTAGTGCTGATGCTGATAATCAGCTACGGATGGCCGCTTATGAGGTGCTGAATGCTTTCGTCACTAACGCTGCCAATGATAGTCTCCCCATTGTTGCCAAGCTGTCCGAGGTCATCCTGGAGCGCTTGGAGAAAACCATACCTATGCAACAGCAGATTGTGAGTGTAGAAGATCGAATTACTCTTGAAGAAATCCAGACAAGTCTTACAAGTGTTCTGCTTGTAAGTCATCCATTCAACCAACACGACCTAATATACTGATTGTACTACTCAAGGCTATTGTGCAGCGGTTAGAGGGCGAGATCAAGCCTGCAGCAGACCGTATCATGAATGTACTTCTCCAAATCTTGAGTTCAGTCGGTGCTAAATCAAGTGTTCCGGACACCGTCTTTGCCGTCGTGGGTGCATTGGCCAACGCGCTGGAAGACGACTTTGCGAAGTATATGGAAGCTTTCACACCCTTTCTGTACAACGCTCTGGGTAATCGTGAGGAGCCCGGTCTCTGCGCCATGGCCATTGGACTTGTCAGCGATATCACAAGGGCATTGCAAGAGCTTTCGGAACCATACTGCGACACCTTCATGAATTATCTACTTGGTAACTTAAGTGTAAGTGAATTGCGAGGCGTTGGAGTGATCATTAAGCTGATGGTGCTCAGGACAAATCCACCAGCAACCAATTTCGGCCTGCGATCCTCCAAACTTTTGGGGATATCGCCCAGGCAATTGGGTCTCATTTCGAGAAGTATCTGTCTGTGGTCGCTCAGGTGTTACAAACAGCAGCTAATGTGACTGTCGGAGAAAATTCGGCTTTTGAGATGCTTGACTATGTCATTTCTTTAAGAGAAGGCATCATGGATGCATGGTCGGGCGCCATCCTTTCGATGAAGAGCAAGCGTGGGTATTCTCAAACGTTTCTTTATGACCTTGCTGATCTTGTGTAGCTCAGTTGTTGTCGTCGTACGTGGAATCAGTATTTACGATTCTCAGTGTCGTTGCACAAGATCCAAATCGAAGCGAAGCCCTCTTACGGTCAGCCATGGGTGTTATTGGGTAAGTGATTTGGACGGCTCACTTCGCCTGGCATTGTGAGGCTGATGACGATTTAGAGACCTGGCCGATACTTTCCCAAATGGCGATTATGCCAACTATTACCGTGCTGACTGGATTACGACACTCATCAAGGAGACCAAGAGTAATCGTGACTTCCAAGAACGCACAATTGAGACTGCACGTTGGGCGCGTGAGCAGGTCAAACGACAGACCCAGAGCAATCAAGCCGCTCAGATGTCTTAGGCATACGAAAGCCGCTTGCCACCAGTTTCCGCTCACGCCGGCAACAGTAGAAAAGGGCTCAACTTACGGGTCCAGAGCCATACCGAACGGCCGCGACACAGAAAGCGCAGGTTCGTCATGCTGCTGCACTGGTTCCTGAAAGCCAGATACCCATATCGTCCGACCAGGATGGCTCCACCGACCGACCCACCCATTGCACCCGTTGACAGCAATACACCTCACGAGCACCATCACCACCCTTTACACTACCCACCACACTCGCCCCCGGATATCCCTTGCACGACCGCCATCCCACTTGTGTATAGCATTTTTAAACACCGTCGAGCACTTCTACCAGCACAACATTCTCCCGATCCAGGCAGATCAATTACTGATGTTCTAGCACAGGTGCAGGCTTGTCGGGTTGCACAGTCATGTGTGCTCAAAATCATGTATTCCACTTCTAATACTAATGAAAGCGCGCCTTTTCAACGCCTTTCCCTAGTTGGCGAGAATGAGCCATTTTCAATCGCATTCATTGCATTAGTGGTTTGCGAGACCCCAAATAGATAGACTAAGAAGAATCAGGGAACTCAGTCAGCCAATCCAAATGTCCACAACCTCGATGGTACACCAATTGTGGCCTTGCAGTCTCTCTGGCACTTGAAAGTGCCCTTCTACATATGTATCCATTAATTTGTCGGTAGACATGCAGCAAGTTGTTGAGCTCCTTTCTACATGCCAAGCGACTCGTACAATATCACTATCACACGGGGTAAACTTGAAGTGAGGCCTGTCACCCATCACACAGTAGGATGGTGCAAGGATGCCCGAATACTGCGTGACTGAGAGGATATTGCGGATGTGCGCATTGATTTTTGCTTTGTCATATCGTGCTTTCAAGAGTCCAAGCCTCATGTCTTAGAAAACCTAGTTATATAATAAGCCTATTCTAGCCATTCTTACCAAAACTCGGAGACTAAAGAACCCTTCTTTCAATTTATTCTCAACGGGCTGCATCAGTTACGGACATCAACCCGGTTTCAATGACACCTTGTTGGAATTCTACTGATACGTGGAGGAGCATGGATAGTAGACAACATGGTGAATACCACAAATGGATAAGTATGAGGACTTGGTGGTAGAACATCATCAGCGTGACAATTCGATGGACTGCTGTGTTCATTACTCCGCCGATTGGGTCATTGCTTCCCTCGTTCCCAATGATTGCGGCCGATGTACATCAAGTATTCTAACCTCGGTTGGGGTGGCGGGGACTCGAATAATGTTTACCAGATGATCATACCTTTCGCTTTTACATGCAGTCTTTTCTCATCTCTGCTATCTGCTGTGGAGGGCATTATATATTCTGCCACCATCAATCCTGCAAGTGGGAGACGAGTGCCTACCGCCGACATGGATCTTCAGCGGGAGGTAACGAGAATGGACCCTGCTGTTCCCTTTCGTGCCTTTACCCACCACACACATCATACCTGGGCCAGGACCTATCACTCACATCCTGAACTCTACATACAGCCCCACACAATCGAGGAATTACAAAAAGTCATCAAGCTCGCACGAAGATGTCAGCGCAGGATTGCCCTCACTGGATGCGGTCACTCCCCGTCCGATCTGACCTGCACGTCGTCGTGGCTTGTCAACATCGATCGTTTGGAGAAAATCCTGGATGTCGACATGGACACAAACATTGTGGTGATGCAGGCAGGTATACGGCTGCACGACCTGGGCATCAAATTGAAGCAATGTGGTCTGGCCATGCCGAATCTGGGAAGTATAGATCAACAGTCAATAGCAGGCGCTATTGGGACAGCGACCCACGGGAGCTCTACGAGGCATGGCATCCTTTCACAGTCCGTGTTGGGGTTGAGAATCATGCTTGCAGATGGTCGGACAGTCTACTGCTCGGCGGAACAGAATCCTGACCTCTTTCGTGCAGCACTGGTGAGCTTGGGAGCATTGGGCATCATCACCGAAGTTACCTTTCAAGCAGTCCCAGCGTTCGATATCGAATGGTCCCAGAGCCTTCATCCTCTGGATGAGATTATCTCGGACTGGGAGAAAGATCTTTGGACACAGAAAGAATTTACGCGGATCTGGTGGTTGCCATACATGCGACGATGCATCAAGTGGAGAGCAGACAAAACGGACAAGCCATATCGCTCCCCGTCTGCAAATTGGTGGACCGGCAGCATTGGTTTCCACGCATATCGCATCCTCCTCTACTGCGCACAGTGGGCTCCAGCCATATTGCCTCTTCTAGAGCGATTTGTGACCGACGTCCAATACGGGTTCAAAGATGGCGCAGGAAATTCGGCTGTCGAAGAAGGCCGAACTGGTTTACTGATGAATTGTCTGTACTCACAATTTGTAAATGAATGGGCGATACCTCTTCAGAAAGGGCCCGAAGCAATCACTCGTTTATCGGCCTGGCTTAATGGAGACGAAGAAGGATCCATGATACCTTTCAGCCCGAAAGGTTTCTACGTCCACGCTCCAATCGAAGTGCGAGTTACAGATACCTCCAGCACCACACCCAGACCATATTTGGACAATACCGTGCCCAACGGTCCGACGTTGTACTTGAACGCAACACTGTATCGCCCTTACAACCGCGATCCGCCTTGTCGAGACCGCTACTACGAAGCCTTTGAGTGGCTAATGAAGGAACTGGGCGGACGACCGCATTGGGCCAAGAACTTCAGCACTGTAACGAAAGATGAAATACGTACCATGTATCCTGATATTGGCGAATGGGTGCGCATTCGAAACGAGGTAGATCCAGACGGAATGTTTGTCGGCGACTGGCATAGGAGGTACCTGATACCTGAAGAGGGAGGGATATCAATTCTACCAATGGAGGAAAAGAAGCTCAAGGTCACGCCCGCAAAGGAGGGAGGAGTCGATTGGGAAGGATACATTCCAGGCACGAACCAGAGCCCGCAAGGCAGCGAGGAGAGCTTTGAGATGATGGGTGGCGTGGAAGATGAGAAAAGCGTCATGTTCAAGGGTCTAGCAGCTGAAGAAGATAACGAATTGTAAGATGTATCAATGAATAATGGGACTGCTTGCTACTTTGAAGGGGCGGCAATGTTAGGGAACGATATACGACAATGTCAATATTATAGCTTTTCAACGCAGTCTTCAAGCCAAACCAGCATTGACTTGGATTTCCGTGGTCACGAATTTCACATCCCATGGCAGCAGTGTACCGCGTAAAACCATTACTAGGTAGTAAGAAGACACCATATGCTAAGCATGAAGGGGAGAAAGCCGCCGATTGAATCCCCGGTGTTTGGCCACTCCTTGTCAGGTCCAGGTAGTACGTTATTGGAGTTGATACAAGTATTACGGTAACATGATGTCCAAGCTCTGAAAAACTCTAGACCTGAATCATTTGTCGCTGAAACATCATAGTAAACTTTTGAAGCTCTAAAACAAACCAGCTCCGACTGACTTGTCGTGAGTAGGTTCGACATTTGGCACACAGGAGCCAGGGAAGGTCGGACAGCAGATATAGAGGTTGACAGGTCTCGTCGGAGCCCATATGCCAGATGTTATATATTTCGAGGTGTGATGTTTGGGACTTCCGGATGATTTTTATTTTTTGATGAAATGGCCAATTTCAATACTATCAAATTCTTCATTGCAAGTGTATTCAGCTGTTCTATGATATCAATTTTTCTTATTAGTATGCCGAGCTGTTTCCAACGTGCTATGGTGCATTTCATACTAAGTTGGTGATTCGATAATGGTGGTGTGACTCATCGGGCAAAAGCATAGTAGAGTCACCCGTTGCCCAAGGACTGACAATGTCCGAGAACACGATGTCGTGCTTTCTGTTAGGCTACAGCCATGTGAGTCATCTTTGCGACTCATGATACGTCCAAAGAAGTCCAGGTATATATAAGGCGATATATCCTCTCTATATTTCTAGTAAATCAGTTCGCTAGCCCTTACCTGCTCTTCTCGTTTCATTGTCATCCCGTACGCGACCAACATGAGCCGCCACAATCGGCGTCGGACACGTGGGAAGGCTTCACCATCCAATTTGCAGATGGATTGCTATGAGTTACCCTTGCTGTCCACCGAAATACCGAATTCTAAGTTATTGATCCCTCGACACCCGAGACGTAACGATCTTTCTGCGCGACACTGGCACAATAGGTTTCTTGCCTGGCAAGTCAGAGAGAGAAAGCAAGAAGAAGAGCGGAAGAGGCTCGAGGATGAGCAGAAGCGGATTTTTGGTGGTGATAGTCAGGATGGAGTTGACGATGACGGGTTGTGTACCAAGATGATGGATTACTTTGTTGGCTTGGATTACCTTGAGGCGTAACAGTAAAATGGAATGAGCTTCACAGATTATTTCTTTCGGGACGACGACGGAAGGAAATGTTCGTTTCTTGGATAGTATGTTGGCTTGGATGGAGAAGACATAGAGGTACCTGTGTTTTCGGCTAGGTACTGGTAGTCGGAGCTTCCAACCAAAGGCCATGGAACAAGAGGCACAACTTGTAGCGATGAAGGCGTCTTTACTCGCAGCCCAGAGGTGCTGAATTGGTCCCCGAAACCTCGTCCTTTGAATCTCGTTCTATGGCACGGGTAGGGTAGCGACAAGGCGCAATTGGCCTTCGCGATTGGAGCTCGCAAATTGCCATGTTAGAAAGCATTTTGCTGGAGCTCGCTGCATAGGATGTATGTTGTAGACACAAGACAAACTTGCATGGAGAAATTCGAGGTTTAGTCACGTAATCCGGCTCGTGAATACAGAAGATCAGCGACGAGGCTCATTAGGCCCACAGTCCTCACAATGTTCAGTCATGTGTTAATTCGAGTTAATACACCAAGCTGAAAGGCGCATCAGCAAGATTACTTCAGTCGATCAACGAATAGTTTCGGGCTACAGCAACATGGATGTTGGGCTCCACGCCTAACCATGTTACGGCTTCTGGTAAATTGAGGATTAGGCGGTGGAAGAAATTGACGATTTAGAATCAAGGCGATTAATTGATGGGTGATGGACGAGACCCTGGTGTAATGTTCTCTCTCGTAGCTCACATTGACCAGCACACCCTTTACTGCAACTTATCCGATCCCAGCTTGGATGTGGTCATTTCATTTCTGCATAAAATAGGGTCAAATCAAACCAACGCATATGCGGATGCGGAGGGCGGCGGCGGCACGGCGGGACATCGGTAGTCTAGGGCTGGACACTAAGCTCGATACGGACGCTATAGTTGGCCTTAACGATTAGATATTCAATGCTGCAATTCACTGCGACGTATTCCGTTTTATTGGCCTTGCATGATATTGCGGCTCCTTCCCCGCCTGTTATGCGGCGTCGTCTAATCATACACCGTTGATCGCATTGTTCTGTCGTCTACTGGAAGCAAAACTGCAAACAAGCCCCGGGGCGCTCCAGTCCTCAAGATGTCGACCGACTATAATTACGACGAGCAGGTAGATATGACCAGATCTTTGCATGTATATGACACTGACCTTGAAATCAGGGCCAATTCTTCCCCTACTTCATTCTGACCATTACCGCCCTCGTTACACTTCCACTATCCTATACGCTCCTCAGACCGAACAAGGGTCAGTCACTATGCCATGTGCGTTGAAAATCAACAAGGCAGTTATTGACAGCGTAACAGACATAGAAGAGACTGCTCCACGAATAAGGGCAGATTTCAGACCTATTGACGATGCCCTAATCCAGGGGCAGAAAATGAAACAATGGAGGCGAGAGAGAAGGTTGAAGCGAATCATCACCGTTGCAGTTGGATGGTCCACTATAGCCTTGATGATATACTTAATAGCAGTGACGAAGACGACTGCAATGAAAATATGGGATCCATATGACATATTGGAGATCTCGAGAGTGAGAATCCTTCTATGCAACGTGTGCTGGCTTGCTGACCCTCTTAGTCTGCGAATGATAAACAAATAAAGAAGCGATATAGAGATCTGTCGCGCGTCTATCATCCCGATAAAGCGATCGCCGATGAGTCGAAGAATCAAACGGTTGAAGGCATCAATGATTATTGGGTGGAAGTGTCGAAAGCTTTTAAGGCGCTTACCGACGAAGAGATACGGAACAACTACATTCAATACGGTCATCCTGATGGGAAGCAGAGTTTCAGCATTGGCATTGCTTTACCAAAATTTATGGTCACAGATGGGAACGGAAAATATGTGCTTCTGGTGTATGGGCTTTTGCTTGGGGTTCTGCTCCCATACGTTGTTGGAAAGTGGTGGTATGGGACACAACGAATGACTAAGGACAATGTTCTTCTCGCCAGCGCTTCTAATCTGTTCAAAGAGTACCAAGAGGACATCACAGATGGAGGTATCGTCAATGCCTTGAGTTGTGGTGAGGAGTTCAAGGACGTTCTGAGTGGTAGCAAAGTGGATTCAGGGTTGGGCAAGATTGAGAAGCTCGTCTTACAGGATACAGTCGCTGCTGATGCGGTCAATTTCACACTTCAAGACCGAGACAAATTCGGAAGCTATGAGGGAGCTCGAAGGAAAGCCTCAGCCTTACTGTGGGCATATCTTGGACGGAAGAGGCTTGACGGGTCTGAACTGGATGATCGTCAGTGTCCAGAGCATTAGGAGCTCGCCAACAGGCTAATCTTTTCGCAGAGAAGTATGAGGCAGCGCCCCTGGCTCTGAAATTGAACGATTCGTTCATTGCGATTACTCTTGCTTTTGGCAACGTACCCCAGCTCCTCGCTGCCTTCCGAGTGTCACAACACCTGATACAAGCGGTCTCTCCAAACGCATCTCCCCTTTTGCAACTTCCATACATCACATCGGCAATCGCCCAGAAGATCGAAGGGCCAGATTCGAGGAATCATCTCACGGTCCAGCAGTTCATGTCAATGCCAGAATACAAGCGAAGAAAGCTAGCAACCGACCAACCTGGTGTTTTGACCCCAGCGCAATATAATGACGCTGTATCCGTAGCTCGGCAGCTTCCTTTCCTCAATGTTGAAAAAGCGTTTTTCAAAGTGATGGGCGAGCGCTTCATCACAACGGGCTCGCTGGTCCAATTTGTCGTCAAAGCTCGAGTCATTCCACCAGGCACAGTCAATATTCCAGAAGTCAACGAATTGGACCTCGAAGATGTCGACCCAGATGAGGGTGATCTCGACGCCCTGCTTGGTCGTAAGCCGTCAGCCAGGAGCAAAAAGCCCAAGCTCCTGGAAGGCGATGTAGCTAATCCGCCAGATTCTGACCAGCCCTTACAGCCTCCTCTCGCCTACGCCCCTTACTTTCCCCACGACCACTCACCTCGCTGGCACGTTTTCCTCTCGGACAGCAAGCTAGGCAAGGTTGCTGTCCCACCTTTTACAATGACAACCTTCAACAAACCGCTGACCGACGACAACGGCAACCCAACCTTCAATGTGCAAACCTTCAAGATGCAATTCCAAGCCCCACCGCAAGCCGCGAAATACCCATTCGTGATGCACCTGGTCTGCGACAGCTACATTGGTATGGATAGTAAGAAAGAGGTAGTGCTGGAAGTAGAGGATAGTGCCAAGGCGGTCGCAATGGACAATGCTGAGGATGATATTAGCGAACCAGATGAGGGCAAGTCTTCAGCTTTCTGCAATTGGACTGAAATCATTCGCTGACCATGAACTCAGATTCTCTCGCTGGCCAAATGAGCGCTCTCAAGAGTGGTAACGTCTCAGGTCTGACGTCGCCGCCCAAACGGCCCAAGAAACGCGTCCAAGCCGAATCCAGTGACGAAGAAAGTGACACTGAAGGCGAGGCGGAGGACGCGAGCGACACAGATACGGATACCGACACGGAAGACGAAGGCAAATGAAAGGGGGTTGAGCCACAAAGGATGGTGATTTGACATTGCGACCGGCGTTACATGCTATCTTTTAGGTTTATACCGCTCCGTTGCATGCAATGAGCTTGGATTGTATCATACGCCCCCACCACTTGTAGGAGCATTCTTCTCACACAGGACAAAGATTCCGAAACGAGATCGCACAGGGTACTAGTCGTACTAGAATACATGAATACTCACTTGCAAACGTAATCGATTTGGACAATCATCCAGCTATCAAATGCAACAATACTGTTCTAAGTATGCGCCGGCCTTGGTTGAAATGCCCAAGCTTTACGGTCTTTCCTAGCGCGGAGCGCTTGTTGAATTGAGCGACATTGATCCTGCACTGCATCTGAAAGTGGGAACATTCTTCCAAGTGGTGAAGTGCAGAGTCAAACCACGGAATGGGCAGTCATTGTAGAATCCTATCATATACCCGACCTGTCCGCATCCTTCATGGCTTGTCAGTGCCTTGAATTACAGAATCCCGGCTCTAGCTACATTATACAAGAGTTCTGTCTCTAGATATGCAACAAGATATCGATGCCCATGGTCCACTGTTGCGAGCCCCTCGCATCTCCGCCTTCTTGAGATATGGAGTAGTCCCATTGTTCTAGCATCTCTCCTACTGCTAGAATACATGATTTCATGGCGACTAGCTTCCTGTCAGCATGCTTGCCATTCGGTCACGTTCATGCTTGCTTCATGTCATAATTGCTTCGCTGACCTGATTTCATTGTTGTCTCTGATTGCTGTCTCACGCTGTCGCTAATATCACTAACCTCCTAATATCCAGACGATCTATGCTCTTCTATCATTGAAGATTCACTCACCCTCACAAAGACAGTCACAGTCCCATCAATCAACCACCATTAGCATGGTGGGAGCTTTCCGACGACCCTGATTGAATGTCAGATTGACACCGAGGCTTTCCGATCGGGTCCTTGTACTACGTATTCAGTGCTAATTGGGGAAGGAGCGGACCTCAGCAGGTGCCGAGCTCCACCAGCAACTCCCACCCTCAACGACATTTGTTAACTCCTGTTTTCTCTACCATTACACATCATTATTATTTCTCTCTGGAATCAACCATTTGACGAGCATTCTTATTTCTCTCAGTCGTTTATCAGCAGGCAAGGTGCTATTTTCTTCTAACTAGATCACGAGAATAATTCTTTACGATCATCTACTGATAAAGCTGTTGACGAATTCAAGTTCCCGGACGAGCCCAGCTCCATATCCACAACCACTGCCATGAATCGTGGCGGCCGTGGTTCGGACAGAGGGCGTGGTGGTGACTCTTCTCGGGGAGATGGGAGATCTCGCGGAGATGGAGGAGCATACCCTCAAGCTAAAGGAAGGGGCCGTGGAGACGGAGGACGTGGTCAAGGGCCCAGAGGAGGGGGAGGTACGCGTGGTGGATTCATCGAGAAATTGGGGGACGATGATTACACGAAGGGGAGTTTTGTCGAGGGGTAAGTCCAGGCCTCTTTTGATCACCCAACGCTGTTGATACGTTGCTCTAGCCCCTCAGGACAAGAAATGCAGCCCGACAAAGACGTCATGAGCAAGGAGGACATGGTCATTCAGTCCAATCGAGAGTTGTCACTTGATACCCTTCCAATCTCCAACATCAAACTCCCTCTCCGACCCGGATATGGAAAAGAGGGCCGTAGAATTGTTCTCAAAACCAATTATTTCAAAATGCAGGTTGACACCTCAAAACAGCTATACAGATACCATGTCGATGTAAAGTCTGATCGGAGGAAGAAGAAGCAACCAGGCGAGAGTGGGAAAAAGGAGGACCCAGAGCCGGAGGTCTTGGGTAGGCGGACAGTGAGAAGGGCTTTTGCCCTCCTGTTCGGCTCCTTGGATTTCGAAAGCCTTGGTGAGGGGGTGGCCACCGACTTTGTTTCAACCATAATTACGACAAAAAAGCTTGAGCTGGGAGCGAGTGGGAAGAAAACATTCCGCATTGTGTACCTTGAGGCGGAGGAAACTGCACCTCGCCGACACCCAACCACTTACACCTTCACTATTTCCTCGTTAGGAACAGTACCTACAACGGAGCTTCTCAGATACCTTGCATCAACGACGACCGACCCTAGCGATTTTGCTGGAAAAGACGATACTGTTCAGGCGCTGAATATCATCGTCGCGCGAACACCAAACTTCACGTCAGGCGTCTATCAAGCGGGTAAAAATAAGTTCTTCCGGTATCCCAGCGATGTGGAAAAGTATAACCATCTGTCCGGGGGTCTGATTGCTGTACGAGGATACTACTCCAGCGTTCGAACATCAACTATGCGAACTCTTCTCAATATTAATGCACAGTGCTCTCCATTTTATCCAGCTATCAATATGGTAGAGCTTATGAGCAAACACAGCGGGTTTCAGGGTAGAGACTGGGAGGCGCTCGAGAGATTCATCGAGAAGCTCCGGGTCAAAACCCGGTACCCCAAGAATGAGGACGGATCTACGGATTTCAGGGTGAAGACCATCACCGGACTATCGCATCGTTTTGAGGAAAAAAAGCATCCGGTTACGGGGAAGGTAGTGAAATTAGGCAATGCCCGAGGTGACCATGGCAATGCCGAGCAGCTCAGCTTTGACTGCGATGAATTTCCCAACGATAAGCCTATCACTATTGAGAGATTCTTCAAGAAGAGTAAGATCGCGTTATTGGTTTTTGCCAGTGGCTGACGTGCACTCAGAACATGGATTAACCCTAACACAGCCAAAAGCATGGGTACTCAACTGCGGTATGCCTTCAGTTGCGCTGATTGAGTGACCAATGGCTGACACAGCAGAAAGGCACCCATCAGAACCCCGTTTGGATTCCACCCGAGCTATGCGAAGTCATGCCAGGTCAACCGTATCGGGGAAAGCTGTCCGACTTCCAAACAACTAAGATGCTCACTGTGGCATCAAGGCCCCCTGCGGAGAACGCCCGCAGAATCATCGGTGATGGACGGCAAGTTCTCGGCTTGAAAAGTCAGAACCCAGCCCTAGTAAGTGCATTGTCTTGGTGGATCTGCGATGCTCGGGTGACTGACCGTGATGCAAGGCTGCCTTTGGATTAAGCGTCGGTAAAGATATGATTCTCGTTGCTGGGAGAATTTTAGAACCGCCGGCCGTTCTGTATAAGAACAGTAGTGCTTCACTCACAGCAGGGGCTTCATGGAACATGATAAGAAAACATTTTGCTCAACCAGGTCGGATGACGAAATGGTCGGTCTTGACCCTAGGATCTGCCTCGTTCCCGTACCTCGATCTCTTCATGAAAGCTTTGAAAGACTGTGGATTGGCAGTTGATGCACCGATAAGCCCACCAGGGACAAAGGGTTTCAAAGCGCAATTGGACACCGACGAGAATCGCGCTGATACTTCGATCATGAATATCTTCAACGATATGTGCAGCGCTGGAGTGAAAACGGTCTTAGTTATCTTGCCAACAAGTAGTGCGGTGATATATGCACGAGTCAAGTACTGGGCAGATGTCAAAGTCGGTGAGTTCGTGTCAATTGCACGACCGTCGACAAATGACTGAGAGGTCCCACTAGGCATCCATACTGTATGTGCCCTTGCAAATAAGCTCAATAAGGGGCCAAATTACTACGTGAGACTTCCACCTATATTTACGAAATTGACTGACCATTCACAGGCGAACATAGCGCTGAAGTTCAATCTAAAGTGCGGAGGAGTCAATCAGCTTCTTCCAGCGCAGAAATTGGGGTTCCTCGCGCAAGGGAAGACAATGATCGTTGGGATAGATGTGACGCACCCAGCACCAAAGAGTTTGGAAGGGACACCGTCTATCGCGGGCGTTGTAGCTAGTGTGGATGGAATGTATGGCCAGTGGCCGGGCAGCATCCGTTGCCAGGAAAGTCGTAAGGAGATGGTACAAGACCTGGACATCATGATGAAAGAGCGCTTGGACCTTTGGAAAGAGAAGAACAAAAGGCTTCCCGAACGACTACTAATCTATCGAGACGGAGTTTCCGAGGGACAATACCAGACTGTTCTGACCGACGAGTTGGGTAAGATACGAGAAGCATGTCAGATTTATAGGCCTGCACCCGACCCCAAGATTACCATCATTATCGTTGGCAAGCGACACCATACTCGATTTTACCCCACCAGAGACGAAGACGCCGACATGTCAAAGAAGGGAAATCCGAAGAATGGCACCATTGTCGATCGCGGTATCACCATGGAGAAGGGGGTAAGCATTTCTTAGACTCATCTTTCTAAAAGAAATGCTAATCGAGTAGAATGATTTCTTTCTTCAAGCGCATGCGTGTCTACAAGGAACCGTCAGCGACCCTGTCCCCTCGTGGTCTACGTTCCACTAACCAGATCACAGGCAAAACCAGCGCACTACGTGGTAATACTCGACGATAATAAGCTGGGCGCGGACGAATTACAAGGTCTGACTGTAGGTGCTTCCCAGCCCGAGATCTTGTAGGAGTCATCAAAGCTTGAGTATCGAGAGCAATCACCCCTCTATTATGACTGATAAATCGAGAAGTCGCTTCGATAAGAGAAATACTAATCGTAAGGATCATCATAGCATCATCTCTGCTACCTCTATGGGAGAGCTACGAAGGCCGTCTCCATTTGCCCACCAGCGTATTACGCAGACCTCCTGTGTGAGCGTGGGCGATGCTACCTACAGAAATATGTGAATGCCCGCTGGCCTCCGGGCAAGAAATTTGATATTAGCGAAGCACCATTTTACCATGGTGGAGTCCATAGTGCGTAAGTAGCAGCCCCGATGTCTCCTTCATCTGGTCATGCTCCCGCTAAACGTTCTTCAGTTTGAAGAACTCAATGTTTTACATCTGAACCAAGCGTTGGAGAACCGGCAGCATTTGTTTCTTTGGTTTCGGTGGCTTGCTAGGCTTTCTGTTTTCTTGAATGGAATTGTGGTCCTGACGACATACTTTATGCCTTTGGCCTCGTGAGAGGTACGAATTGATGGTATCACGATGATTACGAAATTGAGATTGACGGCAGTATCATGATAACGAAGAAAAGTCATTGTGCTATGGCTTTTTCCATACATGCATTCCTTATCAACCGCTTCGAGCCATTATTAAAGCTCGAGACCTTTCTTTTTATTTATGATGGCCTGCCTTTACGATCAGGGAGGTGCCCGCCACTTACCCAATCAATCTCGCCATAGACGCATGTTTGGGCGGTACAGTCGCTCTTTGTTTCAATCTTAAAAGTCAAGGAGTACGTCGGCTTTGGGCACCATGTTGCAGGCCAGGACAGACGTCCTTGTTTTGTGATTTTGAAAATAACATGTTTGCATGGCAGATACCTTACCTATCAAGCAAACACCCGAGCCCTCTATATCATTATGGTATACCACATACCAACATCCAATCCAGACCCTCCTACGACGGAACCTTGAAGGGGTCGCAGATCATGTTACAAGATATCAGATCATTCGTGACGAGTTTAGTTTTTGAATGGTGGGTGTGCTGTGCTGTGGGATTCGTCGTGGGTTGAGGGATGCTTGATGCTGGGTCGTTTGAGAGG
>JAABUX010002226.1_pt1 | contig 27785 bp, 24 predicted proteins | sample 5561851 | NCBI WGS metagenome assembly JAABUX01 (sample SAMN10711883, study PRJNA513361) | rock metagenome | isolation source: Antarctica rocks | place: Antarctica: Victoria Land, Richard Nunatak red sandstone | collected 2016-01-03 | reverse complement strand
GGCTTTCAGCAAGATACGCGCCCGCAGCAGCTTGCGTGCAGAGTGCTTGCCAGTTCGGATCAGCGCTTCCAGTTGTGCGCGCTCCGTGCTGCTCAGCGTGACAACATACCTCTTCACCGCAACCTGTCTCGAAGACACCGAATCGACCTCCACACAACCGACCAGCCATCGATTCAAAGAAAGCAGTCTCTGTCAATGACGAGAGGTACTAGAGCAGGCCACGCTGTCATAGCCGGAAGGTATAGCATTGTTCCAGTTCGGGATCTCGGGAGCAGCCGTCAGCCTCGCCACGCTGGCGGCACTCGACCAGTCGCAGGCCGTGATCGAATTCAACCTCGATGGCATCGTGCTCACGGCCAACCGGAAGTTCCTCGATGCGCTCGGTTACGAGCTGGAAGAAATCAAGGGCAAGCACCACAGCTTGTTCGTGGAACCCGCCTACGCCGCGGGTGCGGAATACAAGCTCTTCTGGGAGGAACTGCGACGCGGCACGCATCAGGCGGCGCAGTTCAAGCGGATCGCCAAGGGCGGCAGGGAAGTCTGGATCGAGGCATCCTACAACCCTGTCCTCGGACGCGGCGGCAAACCGATCAAGGTGGTGAAATACGCGACCGACATCACGGCGCAGAAGCAGGATTACGCCGATCTGGTCGGGCAGGTCCGGGCGATCAACAAGTCTCAGGCGGTGATCGAGTTCGATCTCGATGGCACTATACTTACAGCCAATGACAAGTTTCTTGCGGCGATCGGCTATACGCTGCCGGAAATCAAGGGCAAGCATCACCGCCTGTTCGTCGAGCCTGGCTACGCCGCGAGCCCCGAATACAAGCTGTTCTGGGAAGAGCTGCGCCATGGCCATTATCAGGCCGCGCAGTTCAAGCGGATCGGTGAGGGCGGCAAGGAGATCTGGATCGAGGCATCCTACAACCCGATCCTGGATCTGAACGGCAGGCCGTTCAAGGTGGTGAAGTACGCCACCGATGTCACCGTGCAGATGACACTGTTCGTCACCCTGAAGGACATCGTCGACAAGAATTTCGGCGAGATCGAGGACGCGCTCGGCAGATCCAGCGCCCAGGCGCAGGTGGCGACCCGGGCCGTGCAAGACACCTCGGGAAGCGTGCAGGCGACGGCGGCAAGCGCGGAAGAGCTGGCCGCCTCGGTACGCGAGATCGCGAACACCATGGTCAAATCGAAGCGCGCGGTCGATGCGGCGCATGAACAGCTGACCGGTGCCGATCATGCGATACAGAAATTGACTGCGATGTCGAAGTCCATGGTCGGGATCGTGAGCCTGATCCGCAACATCGCCGGACAGATCAACCTGCTGGCACTGAACGCCACCATCGAGTCGGCTCGCGCCGGCGAGGCTGGGAAGGGCTTCGCGGTGGTGGCGAGCGAGGTCAAGAATTTGGCGCGGCAAGCCGGTGACGCGACCAATCAGATCGCCCGGGAGATCGACGGCCTGCAGCAGATTTCGAGTGAGGTCGTAGCGGCCCTGGGCACGATCAGCTTGTCGGTCAGTGCCGTGCAGGAATACGTCACCGGCACTGCCAGCGCCGTCGAGGAGCAAAGCATCGTGACGCAGGAGATGTCGTCAGCCATGCAAAGCGCAGCCGGCACCGTCGCCGCCATGAACGACAACATGATCGAGATCAGCACCGCGGTGCATCAGGTTGCCCATGCGGTGAGCAGCACCAGGACTGCCACGCAGGTGCTTGTCCGGTAGCACCTGCCGGTATGGGTCGACCGTCCGGTTGTGAGACCGCCTTGGCGGCTTCGGCAATGAGGTGGTCAGTGACGGCCTGGTTTGGTGTCCTGCCATCCGGCACACGCTGCGGGCGCGCGTTGTCCCTGCTGGGTAGGCGGATGCCTGAACCGGCAGGCGTAGCCGGCAATCGCCAATCCAGCCGGATCCCGACAATGGTCCGCGACTGAATGGCTAGAGCATGATCACTTCGATCATGCTCTGCTTGACTGAGGAAAGAGCAGCTTTATCAGCTGCCTGGGATCGCGAAACGATTCCAGTCAGACTGACGCTGCTCTAGTGGTTGATCTGCAGGAACGGCAGCGGTGACGAGCCTGCGCCCAGTACCGTCTGGGGCGTCTGGCCGTTCCAGCGTTTCAGCGTGTCGGCGGCCATGATCTTCGTGTAGCCCTCCGGCCCGCCTGCGGCCTCGACACGAAGCCGGATCGCGTTCGAATCGGCACTGGCATGGATCTCGGTAGCTCGCGCGTCCGCGGTCGCGTTGAGCAGGGTGCTTTGGCTCTCGCCGCGCCCCTTCTCGATCGCCGCGTCCGCGAGGCCCTTGGCTTCGGCGGCAGCCTGCTCGGCCTCGATCTGCTTCTACTTCAGGACCTGTTCGGCACGATAGGCCTTGGTCTTGGCCAGGGTGTTCTCGTTGACGGCACGCTCGTATTCCGGGCTGAAACGGAAGCCGGTGATCTGCAGGTCGAGCAGCTCGACGCCGAACAGGCGCCGCAGGTCCTGCGAGATGACCGTCTTCATCAGCCCGATGATACGTTCGCGCTCGGCGGCGATGTTCAGCACGTCCTCTCGGCCGAAGATGGTCATCGTGCGGTCGGACAGGATCGCGAATATATTGCGGTCGATATCCACGTTGCCGACGCCGCCGGTGTTGTAGAGCAGGTTGTAGATCGCCTCGGGCGGGATGCGCCGTGTTAGCGATACGCCGAGCGAGATCACCTGGCCGTCATGGCTGAGGACGCGGAGATTCTCCAGCGGGGTGACGGTGTCCACGCTGACCTGGATGCGGTCCACGTCGGTCACGAACGGGAACTTCAAGTGGACGCCCGGCCCGACCGGATTGGCCGGCGATTGATCGACCCGTCCGAAGGTCGGCGTGAAAGCCAGCTCAATCGGTTCGATCGTGTAGATCGCATTGAAAAGCAGCCAGCAGGCAGCCAGCACCGCGGCAGGGGCCAGTATCGGCCATCCCATCCGCCTGCGCCGCAACGGCGGGACCTGACGAAACTGGTCGATCCACGGCGATGGAGTAGAATCCTTGTTCAAGGAAGGTTCCTTGTCGGACTGGGAACCCGCCCGCAGCCACAGTGGCGCGGGATGGGATCTGACCGCAGCCGTCAGGTGCTCCGACGCTGCCGCGAGGCTCCACGCTCCGACGTAGAATTCCAATTCCGATCGGAAACACCCGACATGAAAAGCGTGTAGATGAGCGGCACGCCCGGTGCCCGTCATCCCGCAGAGGAGAAGCCGACTTGTCGACCAGCACGATATCCGACCTGAAGATCCCCGACCTGGCCGGCAAGGCGGTGCTGATCACCGGCGCCTCCACCGGCATCGGCGCGGCCCTCGCGCGCGCCTTCGGCAAGCAGCAGGCCCGCGTCGGGCTGCACTACAACTCCAGCCGCGGTCCCGCCGAGGCGCTCGCGGCCGAGATCCGGGAAGCGGGCGGCGAGGTGTTCCTGGTGCAGGGGGACGTCTCCAGCAGCGACACGGTCGCGCGCATCGTGAACGACACCGCGGCTCATTTCGGCGGGCTGGACGGCCTCATCAACAATGCCGGCCTGATGCTCGGCCGCGTGAAGTTCGCCGACATGACCGACGAGCAGTTCGATGCCGTGATGAACCTCAACGCCCGCTCCGTGCTGATGGCCTCGAAGGCGGCGATCCCGTTCCTGCGCGCCCGCGGCGGCTTCATCATCAACACGTCCTCGATCGCCGGCCGCAACGGGGCCAGCAACGGAGCCGGGTTGTACGGCTCTGCCAAGGCCTTCGTCTCCAACGTGACGCGCGGCCTCGCCAAGGAACTGATCCCCGATAATATCCGGGTGAACGCGGTCTCGCCCGGCTTCATCGACACGCCGTTCCACGACCGCTACTCGACCGCCGAGCAGCGCCAGGCCGCCGTCGGCACGATCCCGCAGGGCCGCACCGGAACCGCCGAGGAATGCGTCGGCGCCTACCTGTTCCTGGCCTCGGGCATCCTCAGCGGCTACGTCATCGGCCAGATCATCGAGGTCAATGGCGGCCAGTTGATGCCGTGACGGGGCGCCGGCGCGCCTCCTGATACCCGCGGCAGGTATCGGCGGCAGGTATGGCCCGGGCGACAACCGGGATTGGACTGTTGTCGACCCACTGGCTACGTTCGGCAGTGGCTCGCCGCCTCGAACCTGCTCGGCGACGGCGACCCGATCGTCCCGAAGAGGACGAGCCGCGGCGACGGGAGGATACGACGATGGACACCGGTTCGACGATCCGGGCGCCGATGGTCTCGCCATGAGGCAGGCGCGATCCGGACGCCGGCTGATCGGCGTCAGCCTCAAGATGTACATGGACCTGGTGCGCACGCGGGACTGGATGACGGCCCTTGCCCGCATGGCGCGGACCGCCTTGCCCGACGATGTCGACCTGTTCGTGGTGCCGGGCTTCCTGTCGATACGCGACGCGGTCGACGCGCTGTCGGGGTCGCGCGTCGCGGTCGGGGCACAGGACGTGTTCTGGGAGGATCAGGGTCCCTATACCGGCGAGGTCTCGGCGCCGTTGCTGGCGCAGGCGGGCTGCCGCTACGTCGAGATCGGCCATGCCGAGCGGCGGCGGCTGTTCGGCGAGACCGATGCCGACGCGATGCGCAAGGTGGAGGCCAGCGTACGGTCCGGGCTGGTCCCGGTGCTGTGCGTCGGCGAAGACACCGAGGCGGCCCCGAAGGCCGCGGTCGAGCATTGCGGCGGGCAGATCGCGGCGGCACTGGGAGGGGTCGCGGCGGATCGCGAGGTCGTCATCGCCTACGAGCCGGTATGGGCGATCGGCGCGCCGCAACCGGCTTCCGCCGAGCATATCCGCGCCGTCGCCGGCGGACTGCGGGCCATGTTGCGCGAGCGCCGCAATACGCGCCTGATCTATGGCGGCAGCGCCGGACCCGGTCTGCTGGGCAGCCTGGGCGAGACCGTCGACGGCCTGTTCCTCGGCCGGTTCGCGCACGACATCAATGCCCTGAGGGCTGTCCTGGCGGAGGCATCCAGCCTCGGCGCGGCCAAGCCGGCCTCACGGGATCACGCTTAGCAGCAGGGTTAGGAAGCATGTTGGACAGGATCAACACGGTCGCGGTCGTCGGCGCCGGCTACATGGGCGGCGGCATCGCGCAATCCCTGGCGCTCGCCGGCATGCAGGTGACGCTCGCGGACGCATCGGAGGCCGCCACCCAGGCCTCGCTCGAACGCCTGCTGACCGAGGCGGCGCAGTTCGAGGAGCAGGGCCTGTTCGTCGCCGGCGCCACCGATATCATCAGGAAGAACCTGCACACCGCCCCGTCGATCGAGGCCGCGGTGGCCGGTGTCGACTTCATCGAGGAGGCGGTGCCCGAGGTCCTCGCCATCAAGCACGACGTGCTGCGCCGGATCTGTTCGGCCGCCCGCCCCGACGCCATCATCGGCACCAATACCTCCACCCTGCCGGTGCATACGCTGGCGCCCGCGGTGACCAACCCCGAGCGCTTCCTCACCGTGCATTTCAGCAATCCGGCGCCGTTCATCCCGGGCGTGGAACTGGTCTGCGGCAAGGAGACCGATCGCGCGGTGATCCCGGTCATCAAGGACATGCTGGCCCGGGTCGGCCGTCGCAGCGCCGAGGTCGCCGACGTGCCGGGCTTCGTGCTGAACCGCTTACAGTACGTGCTGCTCAAGGAGGCGATGTCCATCGTCGAGGAGGGCGTCGCCTCGCCGGAGGACCTGGACACCATCGTCAGCACCACCTTCGGCTTCCGGCTGCCGTTCTTCGGGCCGTTCGGCATCGCCGACATGGCCGGACTCGATACCTACGCGAACGGCTTCAAGACGTTCGAGGCCGCCTTCGGCAGCCGGCTGGCGACACCCGCGCTGCTGAAGAAGCTGGTCGAGGAGGGCAAGTTCGGGACCAAGAACGGAGAGGGCTTCAACGGCAAGTTTAGCCCCGAGCAACTGGCCAAGCTGATCGCCTACCGCAACAAGGCCTATGCGCGCATGGGGCAGTTGATGGAAGAGCTGGGGCCATCGCCGTTGCGCGACTGATACACACGAACCCGATCCGCGAGCGCGCGGCACCGCCACGGCAGTGAAATTGTTGCCGCTTGTCAGCGATCTTGCTTTGATGGAGGCACCGGGCTTTCCGGCAGCCTTTCGGTCAGGACAAGCAGGGTTGCGTAGGGGCAGGAGGCGTATCGCTCCGTGCCCGACGACGAGCAGGACTGACGACGAGGCGCCCTGGACCGGACCGTGTGGAGCATAGGCCTTGAGCGATGCGGACGAGAACGACCAACTGGCACGGCTGCGGCAGCAGACCATCCTGGCCCGGTTCGGGGAACTGGCACTTCGCTCCAACGACCTCGACGAGATCCTGACCGAGGCCTGCCATCTCGTAGGAGAGGGTCTCGGTACCGACCTCGCCAAGGTCGTGGAGCTGCAGCAGGACGGCGAGACGCTATGTATCCGCGCCGGCATCGGCTGGAAGCCGGGCGTCGTCGGCCGCGTGACCCTCAGGGCGTCGGAGGACACCTCGGAAGGTCACGCCATCAAGACCGGGGAGCCGATGATCTCCCCCGACATCGACGCCGAGACCCGGTTCAGCTACCCGCCGTTCCTGACCGAGAACGGGGTCCGCGCGATCGCCAACGTCGTCATCATCGGCGGCCTGGGCCGGCCGCCTTTCGGTGTCCTGCAGATCGACAGCCGCGAGCCGCGCCGGTTCACCGACAGCGACACCACGTTCCTGCGCAGCTACGCCAACCTCATCGCCGCGGCGGTGGACCGGCTGCGCGTCATCGAGGAGTGGCGCGACGAGGAGCAGCGGCTCCGGCTTGCCCTGGAGGCCGGCGAACTGGGCAGCTGGGAACTCGATCTGGCCACCGGCAGGGCGACCAGCACGCCACGCACCCTGCAGATCTTCGGTTATGCCGACGCCGGGACGGTCTGGAGTTACGACGCCATGCTGGACCACGTGCTGCCGGAGGACCGCGCGCTTGTCGCCGATGGAATGCGACGGACACTGGACACCAGGATCGAGTGGCACTTCGAGTGCCGCATCCGCCGCGGCAGGGATGGCGCGGTCCGCTGGATCGAGGCGCGGGGCAGGTGCGCCGGCAAGCCGGGCGGCGCGGCACCCACGCATCTGCTCGGGATCGTCGCCGACATCACGCTGCGCAAGGCCACCGAGGAGGCGCTGCGCCGATCCAACGAGGCGCTCGAGGCCCGGGTGGCCGAGCGCACCCGCGAGCTGACCGAGGCCAACGCGCGCCTGCGCGCCGAGGCGGAGGAGCGCGAACGGGTCGAGGAGGCGCTGCGGCAGTCGCACAAGATGGAGGCGGTCGGCCAGTTGACCGGCGGCCTCGCGCATGACTTCAACAACCTGCTGGCCGGGATCTCCGGCAGCCTGGAGCTGATACGCACCCGCGCCGATCAGGGCCGTTCTGCCGAGCTTGGCCGCTACATCGATGCGGCGCTGACCCTGGTCAGCCGCGCGGCGGCGCTGACCCACCGCCTGCTGGCGTTCTCGCGCCGGCAGACGCTCGATCCGAAGCCGACCGGCATGAACCGGCTGGTCCACAGCATGGAGGACCTGTTCCGGCGCACGGTGGGACCGGGGATCCACCTCGAGACCCGGCTGGACGACGAGCTGTGGCCGATCCTGTGCGATCCCAACCAGCTCGAGAGCGCGCTGCTCAACCTCGTCATCAACGCGCGCGACGCCATGCCCGACGGCGGACGCCTCACCATCGAGACCAGGAACCTCCGCCGCGACGAGCGCCGCTTCGCATCCGGAGGAACCGATGGGAAGGCGTTCGCGGACGCGCCTCCTGGCGATTGCGTCGTGATGTCGGTGGCCGACACCGGCAGCGGCATGCCGCCGGATGTGCTCGCGCGTGCGTTCGATCCGTTCTTCACGACCAAGCCGCTCGGCCAGGGCACCGGGCTCGGCCTCTCCATGATCTACGGCTTCGTCCAGCAGTCCGGTGGGCAGGTCGGACTGCGTAGCGCGGTCGGAGCCGGCACGGCGGTGACGATCACCCTGCCCCGCCATCACGGGACGGTGGAGAGCGTGGTCGAGCACGACACGGTGGTCGATCCGCCGGTGGCGGACGCCGGCGCCGTCGTGCTCGTGGTCGAGGACGAGCCGGCCGTGCGCATGGTCATCCGCGACGTGCTCGCGGACCTGGGCTACATCGTGCTGGTGGCGGGCGACGGCCGCACCGGCCTGCACATCGTGGACTCCAGGACCCGCATCGACCTGCTGCTCACCGATATCGGCCTGCCCGGCGGCATGAACGGCCGTCAGCTCGCGGACGCGGCGCGGCAGCGGCGGGACGGCCTCAAGGTGTTGTTCATCACCGGATATGCCGAAGGAGCAGTGATCGGCGGCGTGCTGGACCAGGGCATGCAGGTCATGACCAAGCCCTTCCGGGTGGACATGCTCGCAGCCAGGGTGCAGGGGATCATCAGCCACTAGCCGAGGGCTTTCCGTTGGGCTGCCCGGGCCCATGAAAAGCTTGGGCGCATGAAAACAAGCCGGCACGCGCGGCATCCATCCTGCCGCCGCCTCGTTGCGTTCATCGTCTCCCTCGCACGATCGGACACCGGACCATGATCCCCACGCGGTCGCACGGCATCATCGACTACATGGTGGCCACGTTGCTCGGCGGCCTGTCGAGCAGCGGGCGCTCGCTGCCGCCGCCGGTGCGGCGCGTCCTCGGCATCGCGAGCCTCAGCCACGCCGGCTACGCCACGATGACCGATTACGAGGCAGGCGTGCAGGCGCGGCTGACCATGCGGCAGCACCTCGCCCTCGATGCGATCGGCGGCGCCGGGCTGGTCGCCGCCGGGCTGTTCATGCGTCGCCAGCCGGCCGCCTCGCGTGCCCTGCTGGTGGCGCTGGGGATCTCGGAACTCGGGGTCGTCGCCTTCAGCAGCGCGACGCCGCTGCGAGGCCCGGGCCAGGGCGGGCCGGTGCAGCGCGTGCTGGGCCGTGACGCAGCGCCATCCGGGGACGCGGGCTATCCGCCGCTCGACGTGCCCAAGCCGGTCGCCGAGGGCATCTTCGTCGTCGACAGCCTGCCGCCCGGCATCCTCGGCGCCATCCTGCCGGTGCGCATGACCGTGATCCGGCTGTCCAACGGCGACCTGCTGCTGCACTCGCCGACGCGCTTCAGCTACGACCTCAAGGAGAAGCTGGACGCGGTCGGCCCGATCCGCCACCTGGTGGCGCCCAATGTCGCGCACTGGACTTTCCTGAAGGCCTGGCAGGATAGTTGCCCGGGCGCCGTCACCTGGGCCGCGCCTGGCCTGCGCGACCGGTCGCAGGTGAAGCGGGAGAGCCTGCGGCTCGATCACGACCTCGGGGACAGCGCGCCGTCGGAGTGGGGCGACGACATCGTGCTCGTCACCGTCCCCGGCGGATTGGGCTTCTGCGAGAGCGCGCTGTTCCACAAGCCGACGCGCACGCTGGTGCTGACCGACCTGGTGCTGAACCTCGAGGCGCACAAGCTGCCGGCGCTGATGCTTCCGGTCGCGCAGCTGTTCGGCATCGTGGCGCCGGACGGCATGCCGCCGCCCTACCTGCGCGCCGTGATCAAGTTCCAGCGCAAGGAGGCGGCGTATGCCGCCTCGCAGCTGCTCGCGCTGCAGCCCGAGCGCGTCATCTTCGCCCATGGCAGGTGGTTCGCGCAGGATGGGACCGCCGCCCTGCGCCGGTCGCTGCGCTGGCTGGTGACATGAACGCCGGCGGTCCGGCGCGCCAAAGCCCGCGCCTGCGGGGCTGACATCATGTGCGGCCTCTGCGGCATCCTGGGCGACGGCACCCACTGGACGGATGGCGTGCGCGAGGCGTCGTCCGCCGCCGCGGTGCCGTGGCTGCGACGCCAATCGCGGCGGGAACGCATCATGCTGGGCAACCTGGTGCTGCGCCGGTCGGGCGTCACGCTCGAGGACTGGCAGGGCGTTGGCTTCGTGCTGCGTGGACGCACCGGGGCGACGCAGATGGTCAGTGCGTTGACCGACCTGTGGCCGAAGGTGGACCGGCTGGCGAGGCACGCCATCGATCCGCTCGATCCGGAACTGCTGGATGCGCTCGATGCCATCGGACAGCGCTAGCGCGCCGATCCCGATCACCGTGCTGACCGGGTTTCTCGGCAGCGGCAAGACCACGCTGCTGCGGCATATCCTGCGGCACCCCGCCTTCGCCGACGCCGCCGTGCTGATCAACGAGTTCGGCGAGATAGCGCTCGACCACCTCCTGGTGGGCGCGCTGGACAGCGAGCCCGTGCTGCTGTCCAGCGGCTGCATCTGCTGCACGATACGGGGCGACCTCAGCCGCGCGATCCGCGACCTGCACGCACGCCGGCAGCGCGGCGAGATCCCGCCCTTCCGCCGGATGATCGTGGAGACCACCGGCCTTGCCGATCCGACGCCGATCCTCTCGACGATCGTCTCCGACCTGGTGATCCGGCACCATTTCCGCATCGGCCTCGTGGTCGCGACGGTGGACGCCGTGCATGCCGGAGCCGGTTTTGCCGCCCATCCCGAGATGCTTCGGCAGGTCGCGGTGTCCGACCGGCTGATCATCACCAAGACCGATCTGGCCACGCCGGACGGGGTGGCCGCGCTGCGGCTCCGGCTTTCCCGCCTCAATCCGCAGGCGACGGTGACGGAAGCGGTGCAGGGCGCCGTCGATGCCGACCTGCTGCTCCGGCAGGACAGCGACGATGTGCGCGTGCCCGCGGCCACGCGACGCTGGCTGGCGGAGTCCGTAGCGGCGGAGGACACCGGCAACAGGCCGCACGGGGCCATCCGCTCCTTCTGCCTGACCGCCGACGAGCCGGTGCCATGGAGCGCGTTCGGCCTATGGTTCAGCCTGCTGGTGCATCGGCACGGCGGGCGCCTGCTTCGCATGAAGGGCCTGCTGCATGTGCCGGGCAGCGAGACGCCGGTCGCGGTGCATGCGGTCCAGCACGTGATCCACGCGCCCGAGCACCTACCGGCGTGGCCTGCCGGCGAGCGTCAGTCACGCATCGTCTTCATCGTCGAGGGACTGGACCCGGACGCGATCCGCCGTTCGTTCCGCAGCTTCACGCGACTGGCAGTCCGGCTGCCCTGATCCCGTACGGATCAACTGCCACATATGCGCGTCGATCCGGCGTTTCGCTTGGCCATCACGGTGACTATGAAGAACGCCTTGCGGTGATCGCTCAGCACATCGAATTCGGGCGACGAGGCGAACGACTGATGGATGCGGCGCGACAATCTGGACTCCCGGTCCGCTGCAAAGAAAAAGTGGTTCGCCAGCACGCAGATGCCGCCCGGCACCAGAAGATCCGCGAACCGTGCACTCAACGTCGCGAGCACAGCATCGCTCAGCGGCGAGAGGTAATACAGCGTGTCCGCTACGACAACGAGATCGAAACGTCCATTCAGCTCGGGAGGCAGATCCAGAACGTCGCCCTGTGCAAATGCAAGGTTTGAAATTCCCTCCGCACGTACGCGGGCGTGACGCAGCGCTGCCGACGCGACGTCGACCCCGAGCACCATACCGGACCGCGTGGCGAGGCGTTGCGACAGCAGCCCCAGGCCGCAGCCCAGGTCGAGCGCATCGTGGAACCGTCTCTCCGGCAGCAGCTTCATGATCTGCTCGTACTTGCGCTGCTGGTATCGATAGCGCGGCGCGGCTGACGCCCAGGGATCGTCGGATTGCGTATAGGCCGCTTCGAAAGCGGCCCTTGCACCAAGGGCCGCCCGCGTCCGCTCGATGGCGGCATCGGTACGGGCACCGAGGAGAAACAGCGTGAAGTCGCGCGGCAGGATGAACGCCGGATGATCGAAGAAGCAACGCAGGGAACCGGTCCGGGCAACATTCTCGGAACGCGACCGGAGAGACATGACCTGATCCTTCATGACCGCGACGCGGCCATCCGATTTCTTGTGATAAAGACATTGATTTAGGGCCGCAAGAACCGGTGCCAACGACGGATGCCGACATCCATGACGCATCCACTGTTGCGGATGCGAACAAGCCGACCGGATGCGATGCGGTCACGGATCGAAGGCTGTCAGGACAGGCGTGGGATGCACATCACCAGGAGGACGTCCGCGACGATCACCTGGGGTGCATGGACCTGGCGGAGGGAGTGGGATTCGAACCCACGGTACGCTTTCACGCACACACGCTTTCCAAGCGTGCGCCTTAAACCACTCGGCCATCCCTCCGGACGGGCGGCGGACCATAGCAAAAGCCGGGCGGTAGGCAAGCCTCGCTCTGGCTCAGGCGTCCATCTTCAGGGCGGCCAGGAAGGCGCTCTGCGGGATCTCGACCTTGCCGAACTGGCGCATCCGCTTCTTGCCTTCCTTCTGCTTGTCCAGCAGCTTGCGCTTGCGGCTGATGTCGCCGCCGTAGCACTTGGCGGTCACGTCCTTGGACAGGGCGCCGATCGTCTCGCGGGCAATCACCCGGCCGCCGATCGCGGCCTGGATCGCGATCTTGAACAACTGGCGCGGAATCAGCTCCTTCAGCTTGGCGCAGATCGAACGGCCGCGTGACTCCGCGGCACCCCGATGCGCGATGAACGACAGCGCGTCCACCGGCTCCAGGTTGACCAGGATGGAGATGCGTACCAGGTCGCTCTCCTCATAGCCGTCGATTGCGTAGTCGAAGCTGGCATAGCCGCGACTGACCGACTTCAGCCGGTCGTAGAAGTCGAACACCACCTCGTTCAGCGGCAGGCGATAGACCGCCATCGCCCGGTCGCCGACATAGGTCAGGTCCACCTGCCGGCCGCGGCGGTCGTTGCACAGGGTCAGCACCGGGCCGAGATACTCGTCCGGGACCATGATGGTGGCCTTGATCCAGGGCTCTTCCATGCTCTCGATCAGGCTGCCGTCGGGCATGTCGGCCGGGTTGTGCAGCTCCTCGGTGGCGCCGTTGGTGCGGTGCAGCTTGTAGACCACCGAGGGCGCCGTCGCGATCAGCTCGAGATTGAACTCGCGGGTCAGGCGCTCCTGGATGATCTCCAGGTGCAGCAGGCCGAGGAAGCCGCAGCGGAAGCCGAAACCGAGTGCGGCCGACGTCTCCGCCTCGTAGTGGAAGCTGGCGTCGTTCAGCCGCAGCCGCGACAGGCTCTCGCGCAGCTTCTCGAAATCGTCGGCGTCAATAGGATACAGCCCGCACCAGACCACCGGGATCGACGGCTTGAAGCCCGGCAGCGCCGCCTCAGCCGGACGGCGGTCGTCGGTGATGGTGTCGCCCACGTTGCAATCCGCGACGGTCTTGATCGCCCCGGTGATGTAGCCGATCTCGCCCGGTCCCAGGTCGTCCACGGGACGCATCGCCGGCGTGAACACGCCGATCTGCTCCAGGCTGTGCACCGCGCCGGACGACATCATGCGTATCTTGGAGTGCTTGCGCAGCCGGCCGTGCTTGATCCGCACCAGGATGATCACGCCGAGATAGGCGTCGTACCAGCTATCGACCAGCAGCGCCTGCAACGGTGCGTCGGCATCGCCGACCGGCGGCGGCAGGCGGGTGACCAGGGCCTCCAGCACGCCCTCGATGTTGATGCCGGTCTTGGCGGAGATCTGCACCGCGTCGTCGGCCGGGATTCCGACCACGTCCTCGATCTGCTGGCGCACCCGCTCGGGCTCGGCCGCCGGCAGGTCGATCTTGTTGAGCACCGGCACGATCTCGTGGTGGGCATCGAGCGCCTGGTAGACGTTGGCCAGCGTCTGCGCCTCGACACCCTGGGAGGCATCGACCACCAGCAGCGAGCCTTCGCAGGCGGCCAGCGAGCGGCTCACCTCGTAGGCGAAGTCGACGTGGCCGGGCGTGTCCATCAGGTTGAGCACGTAGGTCTTGCCGTCATGGGCCAGGTAGGTCAGCCGGACCGTCTGCGCCTTGATTGTGATGCCGCGCTCGCGTTCCAGCTCCATGTTGTCGAGGACCTGGTTGGTCATCTCGCGTGCGGTGAGCCCGCCGCAGACCTGGATCAGCCGGTCGGCGAGCGTGGATTTGCCATGGTCGATATGGGCGATGATCGAGAAGTTGCGGATCAGCGAGAGCGGCGTGTCGGTCATGACCGCAGAGATAGGCGCAAACGCGGCAAAAGTCAGCCATCGCGCAGGGTCAGGCCGGTAGCAACTGCGGCAGCGACGCCTGCTTCGGACCGTTGGGAGCGGGGGCGGGCGCCCGCGTGTCCACGAGATCCAGCGCGCCGCAGCAGCGCAGGAAGGCGGCGATCTCGTTCAGTGTGCCCGGATCGCGGGTCGGATCGATCAGATCACCCTTCGGCACCCAGATGATCGTCTGGTAGCGGGCGCGGGTGAGCAGCACCCGGTAGGTGTTGAGGCGGTAGGCGATCTTCTGGGTGTCTCGCCGGACTTGCCAAATCGTGCCTGAGAAGGAGCGCACGCGCCAGGCCGCCTCACCCACGATCCGGATCAGGTCCGCATCCCAGCATAAGCCGACATGGTCCAGTTCCAGCCCCTGTACCGAGAACTGCGTCGCCACCTGCTCGAGCGCGTCGGATGCCCGCACGTCCTGCGGACAGCGGTCGAGGAACCAGCGAGCAACGGCATCCGCGTCCATGTGCGGCAGTTCGGCGCCAAGCCCTTCGGCGCGCAGGCGGCGCGCGCTGGCACTGCAGATCAGGCCGGCCCGGTGCGTCGGCTCGACGGTGCCGCGGCAGGCCGCACGCAATCCGGCACGCAACGCCGCAAGGCTGCGGGTCAGGCGGAACGGAACATCGCCTTCACGGGCAACGACGGCGCGCGCGGCCTGGGCATCGCCGCGCAGCACCGCATCCACCCATTCGGGCGTGGCGTCGTGACGCAGGGACCGCACCGGTACCGTCAAATGAAGTGCCGGCTCGGTCGCCAGACCCGGCAGCGCCGGCAGCCGGTTGCGCGGCTCGCCGGCATCCAGGGTCGCTGGTGCCGCGACCACCTGCCATTCCGGACGCTCTCGTAGCGCTTTACCCCACTCGGCGAGGCCACCCTCCCCGTCATGGATCTCCTGGCCATTGCCGATCAGGCAGATGATGGCGGCGAAACCGTCATGGCGCGCCATGATGTCCAGCAGATGAGCGGGTTCCGAACGGTCCAGCCGCACCGGGCGGTCGCGGGTCTTGCCGATGGCCTGGGCGGCATCCCAGCAGCGCTGGGCCTCGTCGACGACGATCACCCGTTCGGCTGGCACCTCGCCCGTGCGGACGTGCAAATCGCGGAATGCCGGAAGCGCCTGAATCACGCCCTTGATCCGGTGCACCGCCGACACCCGCTTCTCGCCCTGCGCCACCGCGTCGCGCACCAGTGCCTCGCGCAATACGTGCACCAGCGTCGGGTTGCCGGTCAGGAAGGCCGCACCGATCGCCGCTTCGACACTGAAAGCGGCGTTCAATCCGCACAGCGTCTTGCCGGCGCCCGGAATGCCGGTAACGAACAGGATGTTCTTGCTGCCGGTCCGTCGGGCCTGCGTCATCAGGGCGGCGATCCGCTCGGTGGTCAGCGTCAGGTTGGTCGCATCCGCGCGCGCGCTCAGGATCTCGGCCACGCCCTGGCGCGAGAACAGCAGGCAGGCGGCATCGATCACGTTCGGCACCGGCCGATAGGCGGCACTCTCCCATGCCTGCAGATCGACAGGGTGCTGCAGATCCGGCAGCAGGGCTGCGAGGGTTCCCAGCAGGCCGGTCAGGCTGGCAGGATCCGCATCCATGACGGCCGCGGCGCCGTGGAACGCGAACGGCAGCATCTGCGGTGCGGCGACCGCGCCGGTGGCGATCAAGATGGGCAGGATCGGGTGGCGCCGGGAGCCGGCATGGAAATCCTGCAGGTCGAGCGCGTAGTCCGCCACCTGCAGACGATCCTCGTTGGTGAAGGCGGTCGCGCCGACCTTGAACTCCAGGACGAAGATGCCGCCGGGCGCCAGCAACACGGCGTCGATCCGCCCGCCGAAACGCGGGATCGCGAACTCCAGCAGTAACCGCCAGGCATAGGTTTGCGGCAGCGCCGTCAAGGTGTCGCGCAGGATCGCGATCTGACGCTCCCAGGCGAAGAGCTGGGCCGCCTCATTTACGCGATGATGGCGGGCCTGCGCATGCGCCAGCCGGTCGAGTACCGCACGCGGTTCGGCCGCGAGGAAGGCCGTGACGCTGTCGGACCGCCAGGCAGCCGAGCGGGACGGATCGGCGGGCTGGATAGCGTTCATCGAGACCAAGATTAACGCTTACTCTGTTACCTTCCTACAACGATAATTTAGCCCCGCAACACGCCGGCTGTCGTCTTGCCGACCGCGGCGACTATCTTGGCGCAGACCGCCTCGATCTCGGCGTCGGTCAGGCTGCGCTCGCGCGGCTGCAGCACCACCTCGATGGCCAGTGACTTCTGGCCCGCCGGCACCTTGTCGCCTTCGTAGACGTCGAACAGGCTGACAGCCGCTATCAGCGTCCGTTCCGCCCCCTTTGCCGCGCGCAGCACGGCCTCCGCGGTCACGTCGGCGGCGACCAGGAAGGCGAAGTCGCGATACAGCGCCTGGAACGGCGGCAGGTCGGGGGCAGCGCGGCGGCGGCGCTTCGGGTCGGCGATCGCGTCGAGGAACAGCTCGAAGCCGGCCGCCGGCATGGTCAGGCCGAAATCGCGCAGCAGCGCGGGATGCAGGTCGCCGAAGCGGGCCAGCACCGTTCTCGGCCCCTGCCGTATCGTGCCGGCACGGCCCGGGTGATAATGGCCGGGCGCATCGGCGCTGACGGTCACGGCCTCCATCGGCACGCCGAGGCCGGCGAGCAGGGCGAGCACGTCCGCCTTGGCGTCCCACAATGTCGCCGGCTCGGACCCGTGGCCGGGGCGGCGGGCGGCATGGCCGGTGCGCAGGCCGGCCGCGATCAGGAGCTGGCCAGCCTCGGCGAAACCGGGGCCGACCTCGAACAGGGCCAGCGCGTCGGCGCCGCGCGCGGCGTTGCGCTTCGCCGCCAGGGCGAGCGAGGCCAGCGGAGTCGGGCGCAACTGGTCGAGGTCGGCGGCGATCGGGTTGAGCAGGCGCAGGCTGTCGGGGATGGCGCCGAACCTTTCCGCCTCCTCGTGCGAGACGAACGAGAAGCCAACGCATTCCGCCATGCCGCGCGCAGCCAGCGCACGCCGCGCAGCCGCGGTACGCGCCTGCCGCGGCGTGAGGGCCGGCAGCGGCACCACGGTCAGCACCGGCAGCGGGACCGGCGGCACGCTGTCCAGGCCGCGCAGGCGCAGGACCTCCTCGATCAGGTCGCCCTCCGCCTCGATCGGGGAAACATCGTCGGGGGTGAGGCGGCGGTCGGGCGCCAGGGCAGGCGCCGCGTCCAGCAAGGCCGCGACCGCGATGTCGTTGCGCCAGGACGGCACGTCGAACAACGCGTCGTCGTCGGTGCGGGAGCGCACCGCGAAGCCGAGCGCCTCCAGGGAGGCGACCGCCTCGTCCGGCGGCACGTCCAGGCCGCCGAGGGCCGCGACCTGGGCGAACCGCAGCCGGGCCTCGCGCTGCCAGGCCGGCGGCTCCCCGGCCATCACCACCTCGCTCGCCTCACCGCCGCACAGCTCCAGGATCATCCGCGTCGCCGCCTCCAGGCCGGCGACCGGCAACGCCGGGTCGATGCCGCGCTCGAAACGCTGGCGGGCGTCCGAATTGATGCCGTGACGGCGGCCCGACAGCGCGACCCGCACCGGATCGAACAGGGCGCACTCGATGAACACGCTGCTGGTGTGCTCGGACACGCCGGTCGCCTCGCCGCCCATCAGGCCGCCGAACGACTGCACGCCGACGCTGTCCGCGATGACGCAATCCTCGTGATCGGCGATGTAGTCGCGCCCGTCCAGCCCGCGCACGGTCTCGCCGGCGCCGCGGCACAATACCAGCTCGCCGCCGGCCAGCTTGTCCGCATCGAACACGTGCAGCGGGCGGCCGAGGTCGAAGTTGAAGAAGTTGGTGACGTCCACCAGCGCGGAGATCGGCCGCAGCCCGATCGCGAGCAGGCGCTCGCGCAGCCAGGCCGGGCTGGGCCCGTTGCGCACGCCGCGCACCAGCCGGCCGAGCACGTAGGGACAGGCCTCGGGAAAGTCGTTGCGCCAGACGATCGGCGAGGCGAACGTGCCCTCCACCGTCTGCGCCAGCCAGGGCTTCAGACGGCCGATCCCGGCGGCGGCGAGGTCGCGCGCGATACCGCGTACCGCCAGCGCGTCGCCGCGGTTGGGCGTGATGGCGATCTCGATCACCGGGTCGTCGAGACCGGCGAAGCCGGCGTAGGACTGCCCGGGCGTGGTGTTGTCGGGCAGCTCGGCGATGCCGTCATGCTCCTCGCCTAGGCCAAGCTCGCGCCACGAGCAGATCATGCCGCGGCTCTCGACGCCGCGTATCTCGCCGGTCTTGAGCACGGCGCCGGTGGCCGGGATGACGGCGCCGGGTGGCGCGAAGATCACCGAGATGCCGATGCGGGCGTTGGGCGCGCCGCAGACCACCTGCACCAGGTCCGCCCCCTCCTGGCCGATGTCCACCGCGCAGACGCGCAGCCGGTCGGCGTTCGGATGGGGTTCGGCGGAGACGATGCGCGCGGTGCGGAAGGCGGCCAGCGCGGCGCCTCGATCGGTGACGGCTTCGACCTCGAGGCCGATGCGGTTCAGGGTGGCGAGCAGCTCGTCCAGCGTCGCGGTGGTGTCGAGATGGTCGCGCAGCCACGACAGGGTGAACTTCATCGCAGGCCCTCATGCAGCAAGGCGGGCAGCAGCGGCGACGAGCCGTAGTGACGCAGCCAGCGTATGTCGCTCTCGTAGAAGGAGCGCAGGTCGGGGATGCCGTTCTTGAGCATGGTGACGCGCTCGACGCCCATGCCGAACGCGAAGCCGGTAAAGGCGCGCGGGTCGATGCCGCAGTTGGCCAGCACGCGCGGATGCACCATGCCGCTGCCGAGCACCTCGAGCCACTCATTTCCAGCACCGGCACCGCCGGCGCCGATTTCGCCGGTCCTGCGGCTCCAGCCGATATCGACCTCCATCGAGGGTTCGGTGAACGGGAAATACGACGCGCGGAACCGCACCGGCAGCGCCGGCTGGTCGAAATACGCGCGCAAAAACTCGGTCAGGCAGCCCTTGAGGTGGCCGAGCGTGATGCCGCGATCGACCACGAGGCCCTCGCACTGGTGGAACATCGGCGAGTGGGTGGCGTCATGGTCGGCGCGGTAGGTGCGGCCGGGCACGATCACCCGGATCGGCGGCGGCTGGTCGAGCATGGTGCGGATCTGCACCGGCGAGGTCTGCGTGCGCAGCAGCCGGGTGGCCTCACCGTCCGGGGTCGGCAGGTAGAAGGTGTCGTGGTCGGTGCGCGCCGGATGATGCGCCGGCGTGTTCAGCGCCGAGAAATTGTGCCAGTCGGTCTCGATGTCGGGGCCCTCGGCGAGGTTGAAGCCCATCGCGCCGAAGATCGCCACCATCTCCTCGATGGTGCGGCTGATCGGATGGATCGAGCCGGGCGGGTCCAGCTTCACCGGCAGGGTGACGTCGACGCGCTCGCTGGCCAGGCGTGCATCGAGGGCCGCGGCTTCCAGCGCGTGGCCGCGCGCCTCGATGGCCGCACCCAGCTCGTCGCGCAGGCGGTTCAGGCTCGCGCCCCGGGTTTTGCGCTCCTCGGGCGCGGCCCGGCCCAGCGCCTTGAGCAGGGCGGTCAGCCGGCCGGACTTGCCGAGCGTGCCGACCCGGACCGCGTCCCACGCGCGCAGGTCGCCTGCCGCGTCCAGGGCGTCGAGCGTGTCCCGCCTCAGGGTATCGAGGTCGTCCGACATCGCAGCTTCACTCCATCGGCATGGGCCAGAGCCGGCTTGGGCCATCGGGCATGGGGCCAGAACAGAAACGGGCCGTCCTTCGCAGGACGGCCCGTGCAAGGCAAGATGGCGGCCCGGATCAGGCCAGCGCCGCCTGCACCTTGCGGACGATCTCCGCGAAGCTCGCGGCGTCATCGTAGGCGATGGCGGCGAGGACCTTGCGGTCGATCTCGATGCCGGCCTTGTTCAGCCCGTTGATGAAGACGCTGTAGGTCATGCCGTGCTCGCGGACTGCCGCGTTGATGCGCTGGATCCACAGCCCGCGAAAGTCGCGCTTCTTGTTGCGACGGTCGCGATAGGCGTACTGCAGCGACTTCTCGAGCCGCTCGATCGCGATGCGGTAGTTGGTCGAGGACCGGCCGACGAAGCCCTTCGACTGCGCGAGGACCTTCTTGTGACGGGCGTGGGTGGTGACGCCCCGTTTGACGCGTGCCATGGCTCAGATGCTCCTCATGCCAGCCCGTAGGGGGCCCACTGCTTCACCGTCTTGCCGTCCATCTCGGTCAGCGTCTGGGAGCCGCGGTTGGTCCGCTTCATCTTCTGCGAGCGGTTGATCAGGCCATGGCGCTTGTTGCCGGGACCTGCGAGCACCTTGCCGGTCGCGGTGATCTTGAACCGCTTCTTGACCGACGACTTGGTCTTCATCTTGGGCATTTTGATCTCCTTCCGGGTTGCTGCCCTAGGCCCGTGATCGGGCAGGATGGCAGCCGTCATGGCCGGGCATGCCCTACAGGCCCGGACGCACGAACAGGGGCGGGTGTATAGACGTGCCCCGCTCAGGGTTCAAGAGCCGGTAATGGATCGGCCCACCTGCACGGCGTTGACTTACGACGGCAACTCGTGGAAGTTCAGAAAGGCCGTTAATTAGCTAAATTCTTGTGTAGTTCTTGGAGGTCCGCGATGCAGCTTCGGTGGCTGAACCTGCTTCGCACGATGATGGCCGCCTGCGTCGCCGGCCCGGCCGTCGCCGGCTCGCCGACATGGGCGCTGGCAGGGGGGGCGCAGGCAGGGGGCGCGCAGGCAGGGAGAGTGCAGGGCGCGAACGCGCTGCTCAATGTCAGCTACGACCCTACCCGCGAGCTCTACAAGGACGTGAACCAGCATTTCGCCGCCGACTGGAAGACCAGGACGGGGCAGACGCTGAGCATCAAGACAGCGCATGGCGGCTCCGGCGCGCAGGCACGCGCGGTGCTGGACGGACTGCAGGCGGATGTCGTGACGCTCGGGCTGGCCTGGGACATCGACGTGCTGGCCCAGCACAAGCTGATCGATGCCGGCTGGCAGACGCGGCTGCCCAACCACTCGGTGCCCTACACCAGCACGGTGGTGTTCCTGGTGCGCAAGGGCAATCCGAAGTCGCTGCATGACTGGGCCGACCTGGTGCATGACGGTGTGGAGGTGATCACGCCCAATCCGAAGACCAGCAGCGGCGGCCGCTGGAGCTACCTGGCCGCCTATGCGTGGGCGTTGCATCGTCCGGGCGGCGGCGAACCTGCCGCGGAGGCCTATCTCGCGGCGCTCTACAAGCACGTGCCCGTGCTCGACACCGGTGCGCGCGGCGCCACCAACACCTTCGTGCAGCGCGGCGAGGGCGACGTGCTGCTGGCCTGGGAAGACGAGGCGCTGCTGGCGGCGAACGACGTCGGCCGTGGGCAGTTCGACATCGTCTACCCCTCCACGAGCATCAAGGCGGAACCGCCGGTCGCCCTGGTGGACAGCGTGACTGCCCGGCACGGCACCACCCAGCTGGCACAGGCCTACCTGCGCTTCCTGTTCAGCCATGAGGGCCAGGAACTGGCGTCGAAACATCATTACCGCTCCATCGATCCCACCATCTTCGCCGAACACAAGGCCGACTTCCCGCCGGTGAAGACCTACGATGTGGACAGCCTGGGCGGCTGGGAGACGGTGCAGGCCAGGCATTTCGCCGATGGCGGCCTGTTCGACACGATCTACGGCGCAGCCAACACGGCCAGAAAATGACCGCGGCGGCGGCGGTCGAGGCATCGGGCGCAGCACCCCGCCGGGCCTCCCGGCGCCTGCCGGTGATACCGGGTCTCGGCGTGTCGCTGGGCATCACCGTGGCATGGGTGTCGCTGCTGGTGCTGCTGCCGCTGGCCGCGCTGGCCGAGCGTCCCTGGGAACATGGCGCGGCCTGGCTGTGGCGCTCCCTCACCCAGCCCCGCGCCCTCGCCGCCCTGCGCCTGTCGTTCGGCACCGCGCTGATGGCGGCCCTGGTCTGCACGCTGGCCGGCCTGCTGCTGGCCTGGGTGCTGGCTCGGGTGCGGCCGCCCGGGTGGCGCATCCTTGACGCGCTGATCGACCTGCCCTTCGCGCTGCCCACCGCGGTGGCGGGCATCACCCTGACCACGCTGTACAGCCGCACCGGCTGGCTCGGCGCACCGCTGGCAGCCGCCGGGATCAAGGTCGCCTACACGCCGGCCGGGATCATGATCGCGCTGGTCTTCGTCGGCCTGCCCTTCGTGGTGCGCAGCACCCTGCCCGTGCTGCACGACCTGCCGCGCGAGATCGAGGAGGCGGCGCAGACGCTCGGCGCCCGGCCAGGCCAGATCGCGCGGCGGGTGCTGCTGCCGGCGATCCTGCCCGCCCTGTTCACCGGCTTCGGCCTCGCCTTCGCCCGCGGCGTCGGGGAATACGGCAGCGTCATCTTCATCGCCGGCAACCGGCCGCTGCAGTCCGAGATCGCGCCGCTGCTCATCGTCATCCGGCTGCAGCAGTACGACTATGCCGGCGCCGCGGCGATCGGCCTGCTGATGGTGCTGTCGGCGGCGGCGATCCTGCTGCTGATCGGCCTGCTGCGCGCGGCTCTCCCCGCCAACCGGGGCCGGGCGTGAGCGCGGACGCGCGGTTCCACACCAGCCGCGCGTCCAGGTTGCTGCTGACCACCCTCGCCTGGATCACGGCCGCGGTGCTGCTGGTGTTGCCGCTGGTATCCCTGTTCACCGAGGCGCTGCGCCAGGGATGGAGCGCTGCCATCGCCGGACTGGACGACCCCGAGGCGCTCGACGCCATCCGCCTGAGCGCCACCGTGGTGGCGATCGCGGTGCCGATCAACACGGTCTGCGGCGTGTTCGCCGCCTACGCCCTGACCCGCTTCGACTTCCCCGGGCGCGGCCTGCTGCTGGTGCTGATCGAGCTGCCGCTGTCGGTCTCGCCGGTGGTCGCGGGCCTGGTCTGGGTGCTGCTGTTCGGTTCGCGCGGCTGGTTCGGACCGGCGTTGATCCACAACCATGTCCAGATCATGTTTGCCTTCCCCGGCATCCTGCTCGCCACCCTGTTCGTCACCTTCCCGTTCGTGGCACGCACGATCATGCCGGTGCTCGAGGCCCGGGGGCGTGACGGCGAGGAGGCCGCGACCATGCTCGGCGCCGGCTTCACCGCCATCTTCCTGCGCGTGACGCTGCCCGGGATCGATTGGGCGCTGCTGTCGGGCGTGCTGCTGTGCGCGGCGCGTGCGCTGGGCGAGTTCGGCGCGGTCTCGGTGGTGTCGGGCCATATACCGGGCCTCACCGAGACGGTGCCGCTGCGCATCGAAACCCTGTACAACGACTATCAGAGCGTTGCCGCGTTCGCCCTTGCCGGCCTGCTCGCGATCATCTCCGGCCTGACCGTCGGGTTGCGCGGCGTGCTCGAATGGCGGCACGCCGCGACCGGCGGCGAGACCGCATGAGGTGGGGCGCATGAAGGACTTCGTCATGAGCGCCACCGGCGTCGAGCTGAGCGGGATCAACTGCCTGTTCGGCAAGACGCCGGCGGTCCACGACATCGACCTGAGCGTGCCGAAGGGCGAGTTCCTCGCCCTGGTGGGACCCTCCGGCGCCGGCAAGACCACCCTGCTGCGGATCATCGCCGGCCTGGAGCCGAACTATACGGGACGCCTCTGGATCGGCGCGCGCGACGTGACGCAGGTGCCTGCCCGGCGGCGCAACATCGGCTTCGTGTTCCAGAGCTACGCGCTGTTCGGTCATATGACCGTCGCCGAGAACGTCGCCTTCGGGTTGCGCGTGCGTCCCTGGCGACGGCGTCCGGCTCGCGCGGCCATCGCGACCCGGGTGCGCGAGCTGCTGGAACTGGTGCAGGTGGGCGACCTGGCGGCGCGCAAGCCGGCGCAGCTTTCCGGCGGCCAGCGGCAGCGCGTAGCACTTGCCCGTGCGCTCGCCACCGAGCCCGAGCTGCTGCTGCTCGACGAACCGTTCGGCGCACTCGATCCGCTGGTGCGCAAGGACATCCGCAACTGGCTGCGCGGCCTGCATGATCGTCTCGGTCTTACCAGCATCCTGGTGACGCACGACCAGGGCGAGGCGATGGAAGTCGCCGACCGCATCGCCCTGCTGCGCGGCGGCGCGCTGGAGCAAGTCGGCACGCCGGAGCAGCTGGACCGCAATCCCGGCAGCGCGTTCGTGCACCAGTTCCTGGGCGAGAGCGTGCGCTTCGACGCACGCGTGCGGAACGGCATCGCGGTGCCGGACGGGCTCGAACAGGTGCGTCTGCCGACCGCGTGCCGGGACGGGCCTGCCGTAATCTCCATCCGTCCCTACGAGATCAAGCTGGATCCGCTATCGCCCGACGGGTATGCAACGATCCTGGCGTCGCGGCGCATCGGCGCGTTCAACCATTACGATGTCGCTGTCGGCAACGGTGCAGTCGTGATCGATATCCTAGCCGCCGCGCACGAACCGGTTCTGCCGGCTGGAAGCCGGTGCGGGATCGACCTGTCCCATACTCACGTTTTCGCGATCGATGCTCCGCGAGCCTGATCGCCCTGGAGCTCCATCATGGGACACGTTAATTTTGTTATCGGAACAATAACGATCAGAGGGTGAAGATGGCCAGCACCGCGAAACGCAAGGAGCACCCGCTGTCATTGCGCCTGCCCGAGATGGACATCGCCATGATCGACCGTGCCGCCAGCCTGCGCGGCCGTTCGCGCGTCGACTTCATGCGCGAGGCGACGGTGCAGGCTGCCGAACATGTGCTCATCGAGAACACCTTCGTGCGCATGAGCGAGGATGGCTTCACGGCCTTCGTGGCCGCCGTCACCGCTCCCGCCGTCGCCGTATCCGAGATGGTCGAGATCTTCGGCCATCAGGCTCCGTGGGAAGCAGAAGAGGCCCGGCCCTGACGAGCGCGGCCGTGGCGCTGTGCCATCCGGAGTTGCTGACCTCTGCCCACGATGTGGAACTATTTTCGTGCGGAAACCCGGCCCTGGACGACTGGCTGAAGACGCGGGCGCTGTCGAACCAGGAGAAAGGTTTCACGGCCGTCACGGTCGTGCACGAAGCCGGCCGGGTTGTCGGCTATTACGGGCTGGCGCCCACCGTCGTGTTGTCGCCCGTCGACACGCGCGCGATCCGGATCAGCCTGCGACCTGGCCTGGATTATGCGAGCCCCGACTGCGCAACGCCGTTGCCCTGTCTGCTTCTCGGCCAACTCGCGACCGACATCGCCTGGACCAACCGCAGCGTCGCCACGGCACTTCTCGCCCACGCGCTGAAACGCTGTCTCGTTGGTGCGCAACTGACGGGAGCCCCGGCGGTGATCGTCAACGCACCTGACGAGCAAGCGGAATTCTGGATCAGGCGGGGCTTCCTGGCCAGTGAGGATGATCCGGTCGTGCTGTTCCGCTCCATCCCAGACATCGCCGCCTCGCTGCAGGCCGCCGGCCTGTCCCTGCCTTCCTGAGCGGCGCTTTCCATCGACTTGAAGCGGCGTCGCTTCCGCCGATCATCCTCACTCCCATTCGATGGTGCCGGGCGGTTTCGAGGTGATGTCGTAGGTAACGCGGTTGATGCCGCGCACCTCGTTGACAATCCGCCCGGCGACGCGGTTCAGGAAGCCCATGTCGAACGGGTAGACCTCCGCAGTCATGCCGTCCGTGCTGGTCACCGCACGCAGCGCGCAGGCCTGGTCGTAGGTGCGGCCGTCGCCCATGACGCCGACGGTGCGCACCGGCAGCAGCACCACGAAGGCCTGCCAGATCGCGTCGTAGAGGCCGGCGGTACGGATCTCCTCCAGGAAGATGCTGTCCGCCCGGCGCAGCAGCTCCAGGCTCTCGCGCGAGATGGCGCCGGGGATGCGGATCGCGAGCCCGGGACCCGGGAACGGATGCCGTCCGACGATGTTCTGCGGGATGCCCAGCTCGCGTCCGAGGGCGCGCACCTCGTCCTTGAACAGCTCGCGCAGCGGCTCGACCAGCTTCATGTGCATGCGCGCCGGCAGGCCGCCGACATTATGGTGCGACTTGATGGTGACCGAGGGGCCGCCGGTGAAGCTGACGCTCTCGATCACGTCCGGGTACAGCGTGCCCTGGGCCAGAAAATCGGCGCCGCCGAGCTTGCGAGCTTCCTCGTCGAACACGTCGATGAACAGGCGGCCGATGGTCTTGCGCTTGGTCTCCGGGTCGATGACGCCTTCAAGTGCTGCCAGGAACAGCGCGCTGGCGTCCCGGTGGATCAGCTTGATGTTGAAGCGGCCGCGGAAGGTGCTGACCACCTCCTCCGCCTCGCCGGCGCGCAGCATGCCGTGATCGACGAAGATGCAGGTGAGCTGCTCGCCGATCGCCTCGTGGATCAGCACGGCGGCGACCGACGAGTCTACCCCGCCGGAGAGGCCGCAGATCACGCGCGAGGCGCCGACCTGCTCGCGGATGCGCGCGATCTCCATGTCGCGGAAGCCGGCCATGGTCCAGGTGCCGCGGCAGCCGGCCACCTCGTGGGTGAAGTTGCGCAGCAGCGCAGCCCCATGGGGCGTATGGACCACCTCGGGATGGAACATCAGGCCGTACAGCCGGCGCCCCTCGTCGGCGATGATGGCGAACGGCGCCCCCTCGCTGACCGCGACGGCGCGGAAGCCCGGAGGCAGCCGGCTGACCCGGTCGCCGTGGCTCATCCACACCTGCTCGCGGCCGCCCCGCTGCCAGGTGCCGCGCAGCAGGGCGGAGTCCTCCACGACGTCGACGTGGGCGCGGCCGAACTCGCGATGGTCTGACGACAGCACCTCGCCGCCGAGCTGGGCGCACATCACCATCTGGCCGTAGCAGATGCCCAGCACCGGCACGCCGAGGGCGAACACCTGGTCCGGGGCGCGCGGCGAGCCGGCTTCCGGGACGCTGGACGGGCCGCCCGAGAGGATGACGGCGCGTGGGTCGAACGCCCGTATGCGCTCGATCGTCGCGGTGTAGGGCCAGATCTCGCAGTAGACGCCGCTCTCGCGCACGCGGCGTGCGATCAACTGGGTCACCTGGCTGCCGAAGTCCAGGATGAGGACCCGATCCTCGTGCACGATCTCTTCCAGCGGGTTCATGTATGATGCTTTCGATGGGTCCTGTGCAGCAACAGGGCCGGATGCTGGCTTGCAGCACGACAACCGGCCTCGGCGCAAGCGCCGGCTATGGCTGGCAGGCATCCGGCGCCGGCATTAGGCTTCCCTCCCCCGCCATCAGCACCGGACCTCGCCATGCGTCTGTCGATCCTCCTGCTCAGCCTGGCGATGGCCGGCCTGGCGATGACCAGCCTGGCCAAAAAACGGACGGAAGCCGCCGTACCCGACCTGCGCGGACGCTGGACCGGCAGCCTGCACACGCTGCAAGGCAGTTGCCCCGACGCCCGTCCCTCGACGCTGGTGATCGACCGGGACCATCTCAGCTTCGCCCCGGCCGACGGCGTGCTGGTGCTGCATGGCAGGCGCGGCGGCGACCGTGCCCACCTGCATGCCCAGCTCAGCCTGCCGGGGATGAACCACAAGCCGGTGCCGATGGTGTTCGAGGGTCATCCGGATGGCGATGCGATCACGGGCCTCTACGGCACCCCGACATGCCGGGCGGAGATCAGGCTCCAGCGCCCGGAGGACCACCCGCTGCAGCGGGCACTTGGCCGTTGAAGGCGGGCCGTTGAAGGCGCCCTGGGAAGGGGTTGCACCCCCCGATCATGTGGGTTAAAC